>ERZ761602.4653-NODE-4653-length-17239-cov-9.593284_pt1 | contig 17239 bp, 19 predicted proteins | sample MGYA00512165_ERZ761602 | MGnify/ENA primary metagenome ERZ761602 (study PRJEB28899, sample SAMN02445085) | bioreactor sludge metagenome | biome: EBPR sludge; isolation source: Thorneside wastewater treatment plant | place: Australia: Brisbane, Thorneside...
GGGTATTCCCCCTGATTGTCTAACCAGTTTTGAATACTTTTCCGAACGGATTCATTTTTATAATTTTTATAAAATTCCGCAGAATTGATGTTTTTAGATAAGTAAATGTCTTTTTTCCATTCCCAAATACAATCATAAGCAGTTTGTATTCCCGAACTAATGGATGCGCCAGCACCTAACAAAAATGAATGAGGAACATCTATATTTCTTTTAAAAGACCGTAAAAATGCGTCATATTCAAGTTGTAAATTTTCTGCCATATTTAATTTGGTCGCGACTCTTTTCGTAGTCAGCAAAACGATTTATCTAATATTTTAATAACTCCTTCTTTTTCATCAAATACCATTGCTCTCAACTATTAGAAAATCTAAAGAAAAGGCTTATGGTTATAACTCGCTAATATACCATTTTTGAGCGTATAACTGCCACCAACTGCCAAGTAATTCCACCGAAAGACACATCACTATCACGCCTTGTTTTCCATGACACTTTTGTTGCCAAGCTCGCAGGAAGCGGGAAATCAGTAACAAAATAATTCAGATTAATTATGGAAAGACAAAGCAAAAAAGTGTTGCTGACAGGCATTGCATTACTGTCGGCATTTGGTGTGTTCGCCCAGGGGAATGGCAATGCTGGCATTCAGGAAGCAACACAAATGGTAACGGGATATTTCGACCCGGCTACCAAATTGATTTATGCCATTGGTGCGGTGGTTGGGCTTATCGGAGGCGTAAAGGTGTACAACAAATTCAGCAGCGGCGACCCCGACACATCGAAAACGGCGGCAAGCTGGTTTGGTGCGTGTATCTTCTTAATCGTTGCGGCAACCATCCTGCGTTCATTCTTCCTTTAATCCGATGCCCTATGAGTAATTACAACATCAATAAAGGCATTGGAAGAACGGTTGAGTTCAAAGGGCTGAAAGCCCAATACCTGTTCATCTTCGCAGGCAGCTTGCTCGGCGTGCTTATCCTCGTAATGGTACTGTACATGGCAGGTGCAAACTCCTACATCTGCCTGTTCATCGGGGCTGGCGGTGCATCGCTCATCGTCTGGAAAACATTCGCATTGAATGGTAAGTATGGCGAACACGGGTTGATGAAAATCGGGGCAAAGAAAAGGCATCCGAAGTACATCATCTGCCGCAAGGCTGTACATCGCTATCTGAAGTTCACCTCTAAACCCGATGCCCTATGAGAAACACGGGAAAAGCCACAACGCTGGAAAGCAGGTTTCCATTACTGGCGGTGGAACACAACTGCATCATTTCAAAAGATGCGGACATTACCGCCTGCTTTCGGGTACACTTGCCGGAACTGTTTACCGTAGCATCACCGGAGTATGATGCCATACATTCCGCATGGCATAAAGCGATTAAAACCCTGCCGGATTATTCCATCATCCACAAACAGGATTGGTACATTAAGGAAAGCTATGCGCCCGATATTGCGCAGGACGGATTAAGTTTTTTGGCGAAGTCCTACCAGCAGCATTTTAACGAACGTCCTTTTTTAAACCACTACTGTTACCTGTTCCTTACCAAAACCACAAAGGAACGGATGCGGATGCAAAGCAACTTTAGTTCGCTCTGCAAAGGCGTTCTTATCCCGAAAGAAATAAGGGATAAAGAAGCCGTTCGCCGCTTCATGGAAGCGGTAGCGCAGTTTGAGCGCATCATCAATGATAGCGGCTTCATCAAACTGGAACGGCTGACCGAAGATGACATTATCGGTGCAGGCGATAAACAGGGATTGCTGGAACAATACCTAACGCTATCACGGGAGCCGGGAACCGCTATGCAGGACATCGCTTTAGGAAGCGAAGATGTGCGTATCGGCAACAAAAGGTTGTGCCTGCACACTTTGTCCGATACGGACGATTTGCCCGGAACGGTATCGGCTAATACCCGTTACGAAAAGTTATCCACTGATAGAAGCGATTGCCTTTTGTCTTTTGCTGCCCCGGTAGGTTTGCTGCTAAGCTGCAACCACATTTACAACCAGTATTTGTTTTTGGATAACAGTGATGAGAACCTGCGCAAGTTTGAAAAGTCCGCAAGGAATATGCACTCGCTGGCAAGGTACAGCCGGGCAAATCAAATCAATAAAGAGTGGATAGAAAAGTACCTGAATGAAGCGCATAGCTTCGGGCTTTCTTCTATTCGTGCGCACTTCAACGTAATGGCGTGGTCGGATGAGCCGAACGAGCTAAAGCTGCTAAAGAACGATACGGGCAGTGCATTGGCTTTAATGGAATGTAAGCCACGCCACAATACTATTGACGTTGCTACGCTGTATTGGGCGGCGATGCCCGGCAATGCTGGTGACTTTCCGAGTGAGGAAAGTTTTTACACGTTCATTGAGCCTGCGTTGTGTTTCTTCACCGAAGAAACCAACTACCAGAGTTCGCCCTCACCGTTCGGCATCAAGATGGCAGACCGATTGACCGGGAAACCTATCCACCTGGATATATCGGATTTGCCGATGAAGCGGGGCATCATCACGAACCGGAACAAGTTCATACTTGGTCCGTCAGGTTCGGGAAAATCTTTTTTCACAAACCACATGGTGCGGCAATACTACGAACAGGGCGCACACGTCCTGCTTGTGGACACGGGTAATTCTTATCAGGGTTTATGCGAACTGATTAAAGGAAAGACCAAAGGCGAAGACGGTGTTTACTTTACTTACACCGAAGACAACCCGATTGCGTTCAATCCCTTTTATACCGATGACGGCGTGTTTGATATTGAAAAAAGGGAAAGCATTAAAACGCTCATCCTTACGCTGTGGAAACGGGATAATGAACCGCCGACCCGGTCGGAAGAAGTGGCATTGTCCAATGCTGTAAGCGGATATGTGGAACGCATCAAACAGGGTGATAAATACCCATCTTTTAACGGCTTCTACAATTATGTAAAAGGCGACTACAAAAAGGTATTGGAAGAAAAGCAGGTGCGTGAGAAAGACTTTGACCTCGCCAATTTTCTGAATGTGCTGGAACCCTATTACAAAGGCGGGGAGTATGATTACTTGCTGAACTCCGATAAGCAACTCGACCTGCTTTCCAAACGCTTCATAGTCTTTGAAATTGATGCGATAAAAGACCACAAAATTTTGTTTGGAATTGTAACGATTATTCTAAGCGAGATTTTCATCAACAAGATGCGCAGGCTGAAAGGTGTGCGTAAGCTGATATTGATTGAAGAAGCGTGGAAAGCGATAGCGAAAGAGGGCATGGCAGAATACATCAAGTATTTGTTTAAAACTGTCCGCAAATTTTTTGGTGAGGCAATAGTCGTAACGCAAGAGGTGGACGACATCATTCAATCCCCGATTGTCAAGGAAAGTATCATCAATAACTCCGACTGTAAGATACTGCTCGACCAGCGCAAGTACATGAATAAGTTCGATGACATTCAGGCAATGCTCGGACTGACGGACAAGGAAAAGGCGCAGGTACTTTCTATCAACATGAACAATGACCCGTCAAGACTTTACAAAGAAGTATGGATAGGCTTGGGTGGTACGCACTCTGCCGTATATGCCACGGAGGTATCGCTCGAAGAATACTTAGCCTACACTACCGAAGAAACCGAAAAGCTGGAAGTAATGCAACTGGCATCCGAACTGGACGGCAATGTAGAACAGGCTATCAAACGCATCGCCCTCCAAAGGCGTGAAAAGGCAAGCAATTACTAATCATTTTAAAAATCAAAGCAGTTGGAAAAGGAAAAGATAACCCTGCCTATTGGCAACAACAAGGCTTTAATATTTGAAGCCGAACCCGGTAACAAAGCCGACCAGGATTTTGCAAAGCTGTGTAAGGAAGTTGCAGCGACCCAACCCCAAAGCATACAGGATTTTTTTACCCGGCTTAGCAACCTGCAACAGCAACAATCTCCTGCAACCGGCAGAAAGACGGGCAGGAAAATGTAAAGCATCGCTTTCAACATTTCAAAGACAAACAATTATTAATCATTTAAAAATTTCAGAACAATGAAAAAAACAATGTTACTGGTGTGTACGGCAATCATGCTTGCCGTTGCACCGTCCGCTAAGGCGCAATTTGTGGTAACTGACCCCGGCAACCTCATCTCCGGTATTCTTAACTCCGCAAATGAAATTGTGCAGACCTCATCCACCGTATCGAACGTGATAAAAAACTTCGAGCAGGTGAAGAAAGTGTATGACCAGGGCAAAGAGTATTACGACAAGCTGAAAGCCGTAAACAATTTGGTGAAAGATGCTCGCAAAGTACAGCAGACCGTTTTGCTGGTGGGCGATGTGTCCGAAATGTACGTGAAGAATTTCGGCAAGATGATGAACGACCCCAATTTCACCCCGCAGGAATTATCGGCAATAGCCAACGGTTATTCCGTGCTTCTGAATGAAAGTACGGAACTGCTGAAAGAATTAAAACAGATTATTACCTCATCCTCTCTTTCACTGAATGATAAAGAGCGCATGGATGTCATTGACAAAGTTTATAACGAGGTTAAGGACTACCACAACCTTGTGCGCTACTACACCAACAAAAATATCTCCGTGAGCATTTTGAGGGCTAAAAAACAGAACAGCACCAAAAGGGTGCTGGAACTGTACGGTACTGCTGAACAAAAATACTGGTAAGCTATGGAATGGGATAATCTTCATGAACTCCTGCGTTCGCTGTACGATGAAATGATACTGTTATCGGCAGACATGGCAGCAGTGGCAAAAGGTATCGCCGGATTAGGCGCACTGTTTTATGTAGCGTTGAGGGTATGGCAGGCGTTGAGCCGGGCAGAGCCGATAGACGTGTTTCCTTTGCTCCGTCCTTTCGCCATCGGGCTTTGCATTATGTTTTTCCCGACAATGGTATTAGGGACGGTAAACGCCGTATTAAGCCCAGTGGTGAAAGGTACACACGCCATGCTCGATAATCAGGTGCTTGACCTGAACAAGCTGCAACAGCAAAAAGACCAGTTGGAAAAGGAGGCAATGCTCCGCAATCCTGAAACCGCTTACCTCGTAAGCGATGAGGAATTTGATAAAAAGCTGGATGAATTGGGCTGGTCGCCATCAGACCTGGTTACGATGACGGGAATGTACATGGAGCGGGGAATGTACGATTTAAAGAAAAGCATCCGTGATTGGTTCCGTGAATTGCTGGAGGTTCTCTTTCAGGCGGCGGCACTTGTCATAGATACGATACGAACGTTCTTCCTCATTGTGCTGTCCATACTCGGCCCGATAGCCTTTGCGATAAGCGTATGGGACGGGTTTCAGTCCACGCTTACGCAATGGCTCACCAGGTATATCAGTGTGTACCTGTGGCTGCCTATATCCGATATGTTCAGCTCTATGCTGGCAAAAATACAATCGCTCATACTGGAACGGGATATATCCATGCTGGCAGACCCCAATTATATCCCCGATACTTCCAATACCGTGTATATCATTTTCATGCTGATTGGAATTGTGGGCTACTTCACCATTCCAACGGTGGCGGGTTGGGTTATCCAAGCCGGAGGCGCAGGAAACTTTATGCGCAATGTGAACCAGACAGCATCGAAAACAGGAAACGTCGCAGGAGCCGGAACCGGAGCCGTTGCGGGTAACATCGGCGGCAGACTATTGAACAAATAATAATCATCAGTAAAAATGGAATTTAAAACACTAAGAAATATAGAGAACAGCTTTAAGCAAATACGGCTATATGCCATTGTATTTGCGGTACTCTGCATCAGCGTGGTAGGATATGCCGTATGGCAATCCTACCGCTTTGCGGAGTTGCAACGGCAAAAGATTTACGTGCTGGACAACGGCAAATCTTTGATGCTGGCATTGTCGCAGGATGCAAGTATCAACCGACCTGTTGAAGCAAGGGAGCATGTACGGCGCTTTCATGAATTGTTCTTTACGCTGGCGCCGGATAAGAACGCCATAGAAAGCAACATGAAGCGTGCGTTTGACCTTGCCGACAAAAGTGCCTTTGACTATTACAAAGACTTGTCGGAGAAAGGATATTACAACCGTATCATTTCAGGCAATGTGCAGCAACGCATCGAAGTGGACAGCGTGGTTTGCGATTTCGACACCTATCCCTATGCTGTAAGAACTTATGCCAAACAATTTATCATTCGTTCCAGCAACGTTACAAGGCGCAGCCTTGTAACCTCCTGCTATCTCGTGAACTCCGTCCGCTCGGACAACAACCCGCAGGGTTTCAATATCGAAAAATTCAGCGTGCTGGAAAATAAAGATGTGGAAGTCATAGAACGCTAAAATCAATTTTATGGAAGCATTATCAGATTTAAACACGTTTGCGAAAATCCTTACCGATAAAGGATATAACGGCTATTTCCATACGCAAGGCGCATATCCCGGAAAGCTGAAAGAAAGCATCGGCGAATATTTGGAAAACTGCCGCAAAGGGACAGAGGGCATACCTAAGCCGGAGTTGCTGCTGACCGGCTACCTGCAATGGGCGGGTGAAGATAAACCGAGGGTGGAATGCAGCATGTGGGTAAAATACCTGAACGGAAAATTTGACCTCAAAAAAATAGCGGTTACAAAAAAAGACCGCTTCGGGAAATTACTGAAACAATCGGAGTTCACTAATCTATCCACGATTGCCGCACCTAAAGTAACGGAGGCTATTGCCCTGGTTAGCGATGCACCGAAGCAACAGGCTGTTCCCAAATGCAGGCGTTTCAGGTTTTAATAACGAATAATGGACAGGGCATGAAAAATCTAAGAACAAAATTAAATAACTGGTTCGATAAGCTCAATGAGCAGTGGCGGGCGTTGCCGCTTAAAAAACAGCAACGTTATACGCTGCTGCTCTTTGCAGGCTATGCGCTATTGTCCGTTGCAATCATAGGGAAAGTATGCTATGACGTTGGCAAGTCCAATAATCGAATGACAATAGAGCATATCGAAAACCCGGTTATACAGCAAAAAAAGTCCCCGGTATCACCGCAGGACAGTATTTCAAAAATCATAAAAAATAAAATGTATGAAAGATAGCGAAAACAAAAGAGTGAGTTTTCTGGTCGAAGATGACGACCAAAAAAACGGGACAGATGCACCGAAAGACGGTGCGCAGAGCAAAGCCGAAAAGCTGAAAAAGCCCATCATCTTTATTTTAATGGGGGTGGTATTTATAGGCTGTATGTTCCTCATTTTTAAACCATCGTCCGATAAGAAAAAAACAGGAAATATTGGTTTGAATGAAGCCGTACCGCAGGCTACCGATGCCGGGCTTCAGCCCGATAAACAAAAAGCGTATGAGCAGGAAATGCTCGAAAAGAAAATGCAGGAAAAGCGGGATGCGCTTACGTCCCTTTCCGATTACTGGAATGCGGATAGCGCAGACGATAAGAAAGCAGTAAAGCCGGATGAGGGCAACGAAGATGGCTATCCCGGAGGTGGTAAGCCAGGGAACAGCAATCCCGCTTTGACCAGCTACCGCAATGCGCAAAGTACGTTAAGCTCGTTCTACGATAACAACGATAACGAAACGCAGGAACTTAGAAAGCAGGTGGAGGAACTAAAAGACCAGTTGGCAGAAAAAAAAGTACCACCGCCCACTACCGTACAAGACCAGTTGGCGTTAATGGAGAAGTCTTACGAAATGGCGGCTAAATATCTTCCGTCCAATACAGCGCAGCCCGGTAAAACCGATACAGCCGTTGCTGCAAAAGCTGCTACGCAAAAAGAACACTTCGAGGCATTTACGCCCGCAAGGAAAAATGCTGTATCTGCCCTGTACCGTGAGCCGACCGACAGCGCATTTTTGGCAAGCTGGAACGAAAGCCGGAACAGGGGTTTTTATACGGCAGGTGTTCGCGAGCAAGTGGTACAGCCTAAAAACAGCATCCGGGCAGTGGTACAGGAAACGCAGACCGTAACCGATGAAAGCGGTGTGCGGTTGCGTTTATTGGAAACCGCACAAACGCCTAACCTTACTATCCCAGTCGGTACAGTGCTTACGGCAAATGCAAAATTCAATAATGGTCGTTTGCAGCTAAAGGTAACATCCATCGAACTGGCAGGTAATATCGTTCCCGTTGATATTACTGTTTATGACTTGGACGGTCAGCAGGGCTTGTATGTTCCGTATTCTCCTGAAATGAATGCGCTCACGGAGATTGCCTCCAACATGAGCCAGACCTCCGGCACTTCTATTATGATGACCCGCTCCGCAGGACAGCAAATAGCGGGCGACCTTTCCCGTGGCGTGGTACAGGGTATATCGGGCTATTTCTCCAAGAAAATAAAAACGCCGAAAGTAACCATCAAAGCCGGTCATCAATTATTCCTTGTGTCAAAAAAATAAATGTTCAACGCTAAAAAAACAGAAAGAAAGATGAAAGCGATATTTGAAAGCATACTGGTACTAACCCTTATCATGGGTTATCATAGCCATTCCTTTGCGCAACAGGCAACTAATACAGGCAAGTTAAGCCTGCGCAAAGTAGAGCCTTACGAAATGCAGGTAACGTATAACAAGACTTCGCACCTGATATTCCCGTCCGCAATCCGTTATGTGGATTTGGGCAGTGAATACCTGATAGCAGGCAAGGCAGAAGATGCGGAAAACGTACTACGCATAAAAGCTGCCGTTAAGGATTTCCCGGACGAAACCAATTTTTCAGTCATTACCAATGACGGCAGGTTTTACAACTTCAACGTGTATTACAGTGCCAATCCTGCCACCATGAATTACGACCTGCTGACCATGCAAAAGGCTACGGACAGGGAGAACGGCAACGATGTATTGTTTGAAGAATTAGGCAACAATTCGCCATCACTGGCGGGGCTGTTACTGGAAACCATTTACAAAAAGAACAAAAGGATTGTAAAGCATATCGGTTCCAAAAGCTACGGCATACAGTTTTTGCTAAAGGGTATCTACGTTCACAACGGTAAATTTTATTTCCATACGGAGTTGCGCAATAAAAGCAATGTGCCTTTCCAGGTTGATTTTGTGAATTTCAAAATAGTGGATAAGAAAGTTGCCAAACGTACCGTAGTGCAGGAAAAGCCTTTAACCCCGTTGCGCATGTACAAACCACTGGATGAAATTGCTGGTAACAGCGTGGAGCAAAACGTGTTCCTGCTCGACCAGTTTACCATTGCCGATGATAAGGTGCTGGTGATTGAAATTTTTGAAAAGAACGGCGGCAGACAGCAAACCTTACAGGTGGAAAACTCCGACCTGGTACACGCAAGGCAAATAAACGATATGCACCTAAAGATTAATTAACCAAACAGAAAGAACAATGATAAAATACATTTTTGCTGTGATGCTTGCCATGCTAAGCATTACGGCAGTACAGGCACAGCGGATGATGCCCAAACAAAAAGGGCTGGAAGTAAATGCAGGTTTATTGTCCAAAGAAGCAGATAAAAATTACTACCTGAACATTATGCTTACCGTAAACGGGAAAAACGGCAATTACTGGTTGTAGGGTGCGGAGTACACCCACCAGCTTGCCGGGTACAGGGATTTGCAAATACCGCTTGAAGCCTATACCGGCGAAGTGGGTTACAGTCTTCAGTTGTTGGGCAATGCAAGAAAGAGCATCACCCTGAACGCAGGCATAACCGCCGTTGCTGGTTACGAAACCATTAACCGGGGCAAGGCAACGCTGTATGACGGGGCAACCATCCTTGATAAAGACAATTTCATTTACGGAGCCGGTGGGCGTTTGTCTTTTGAAACGTATTTGTCCGACCGTTTTGTATTGCTCCTGCAAGGGCGTACCAAAGTGGTATGGGGTACGGATTTAAAACAGTTCCGTCCATCGGCAGGCGTGGGACTAAGGTTTAACTTTTAAAAGAGCATAAATAATGAAACGATTATTGAATAAAAGCAGATTTATAGGGGTGCTTGCGTTGGTCATTGTAAGTGCCCTAACGTTATCGTCCTGCAATAAGGACGAACTGGACGTACAACAGGATTACCCGTTTGAGGTAAATGTGATGCCTGTTCCCGGAGATATAGCAAACGGGCAGACCGTTGAAATAAGGATTACGGTACAGCGAAGCGGCAACTTCAACGATGCAAAATATTTTATCCGTTATTTCCAATATGACGGGCAAGGTACTTTGCAGTATTACAATGATGCACCGTATATGCCTAACGACCTGTACCCGTTGCCTCAAACCCAATTCAGGTTATACTATACCTCGCAGTCCACCGTATCGCAGTCGTTCGATATATGGGTGTCGGACAACTTCGGGAATGAAAAGCAGGTGAGCTTTGAGTTTAACAGTAGCGATTAGAAACAAAAAATCCTGCCCGGTGTGGCGGGATTTTTTCATTTAACCCCGGTCGTATTTTGCATTTTTACCGAATACAAAACCCACAATAAGCGGCGATACCAATAAAGTGAGCGGTACAGGTCTTTACGGTCTGTACCGTTTTTCTTTTATATCAAATATACGAGCAAGCAAACCTTGCGACTATACTGCATGTGCCGGAATTGAATTAGGCAGGTAAATCCTAATCAGAAAGAGGGACTTAGGATTGTATAAGACAATCAACATTGCTATCTTTGCACCTGAAAATACTAGAAAAATTTAAAGTGTTTTTGCTTTAAATCTCGATACTAAAAACTGGTAATTTTTAAATCCCGAGATATAAGTAAGAACGCTCATGCTATGGCGTGGGCGCTCGCTTATTCGGGATTAGGCTACCAGTGCCTTAGTATCGGTAAGTGTAGTTGCCTGCGCTTTTTTCATTTGCAGGCTCCGCAACTTAAAAAACAGATATTATGGACACTGCAAATAATAATTCCATTCAAGTAGCTATTGTGGATAACAATGTACAGCTTCGGGATAATTCTGTAAAGCAACTTGAAAACTCTGGCTTTACCGTATTTTTTCAAGCTGGAAGCGGACAAGATGCGCTTCAAAAATTAAAGGGAAATAACAATTTGCCCGATGTTTGCATCATTGAAGAAAATTTGGAAGCCGCTAAAGTTTTATTGGAAATATATCCCGATTTGAAAGTCCTGATTTCAAGCATGAATGACAATGAGGAAAATGTTACGGATATGCTGAAAACAGGCGTGTCAGGCTATATACTGAAATTCGCCGACCCGGACGAAATGATAACTGCCGTTAAAGCATTGAGCGAAAATAGAAAATATTTCAGTGTCGGGATTAGTGGGATAGCAATGGAATATTTTGTACAGCAATCATAATCTATTAGTGATTTGGGATTTGTGTGTCATATATGCACTGTTTCAATTAATTCAGCCGTTTCTCCATTTGTGGCTAAATATAAAATTGCAATTTCAGAAACTACTCCAACTAATAGCTTGGCATACTTGATTTCAAGTCCTTTGAAATTTGCATCTTTTCCGTGTCCTGTTCCATAGCCATTGCGTAATTCACCTACACCTTGAACAATGGTTCCAATTCCACTTAATATTTGCTTGATTGCCTTTTCCGCTTTGTCAGGGTCATCCGCTTCTTTGGGTTTAAAGTCTAAGGCATTTGTTGTTGCTTTGAGCAATTGAGGCAATGTCCAATCTGAATTTATAGCTTCACCTTTTTGTCGAAGTATAGATTTACAGGTTGTTTCAAGAAGTTCTTTTGCTGTACCAATCGCCAAGTCTGTGTCTTTGTGGATGGCGTCAGTCATCGTATTAATTTTGCCATTCACATAAGCAGTATTCAAGTACCGTTTTATTTCTACTTTTTTAGCGACTAATTGAGCTTGTCCAATTGCTTTCTGCCGTCCAGAGAATATTGGCTTACCCGAAATTTCGTCCGTTTGGGCAATCTCAAATCCGTCAGCAGCTAAGTGTTTATTATAAATTTCAACCAACTTTGAAACGTCCTCCGAATTTGTCCTTACTCTTGGATGAACGGTTGCAGAAAGAAACCTTAGATAAATTTCATCATCAGAATGTAAAAGATTTATTCTTGGGTCACCATAAATCCAGTCCTCATCCCAATCGTTATTATTCACCATGTGCTGATAGATGTCGTCATAGGCATTTGTGTACCGGTAATCTCTTGATGGCAAACTTTTCAAATCATAAAGTCTGGCTAAAAAGTCTGGCTCTGTTTGATTGCCGTGATACCAAAGTTTTCCGATGGTCATCTCATCGGCTATATGTCGTCCTGTTACGTCTGATATTTTGTTATTTGCCATTTATTCTAAATCGAAATACTGTCTAAAATAACAAATTTAACAAAACAAATTTTTCTTAAACAGAAGATAAAATGAACGCTATCACAAACCACGATACATTCTTTTGCTTCTTTTCGTGTGTCCTGAATGAGCGTATGCTAAGATATAAAGCTCAGTGTTGAATAAGAGATGGCAGTCGGCCTGCCGCACACATTATGCAGATAAGGTGTGCAAACCACCCAAAGGTGCTGTATTCAAAAGATATGGTGCTGAACGTTTGGGTTAAAAGGTTACGCTTCAGCGTAATCAGGTAAGTGTAATGAAGCTGAATGTGAATGAACCGTTTACTTAATGTGTCGAAAGCAATCAAATGTTGGCAAAACTGCTGGTAAGAAAAGTCTGGCAGGACAGACTGTGACGGATAGCTGCTTACTGGTCACAGGCCAACCGGCATAAAGACGGCAGGAGCATTACACAGGCTCTTATTCGGAACAGGAGAGGCTTCGCTGGTGGTGTGCCAAAAGGCTTTGCAGGATGTCATACATGGCAGGCGATATAATGATAGATTATAGAGCTTATTACTGCAACTCAATTTCACCAAAGGTGGGAGATACACTGGCAAGCGTCGGACGAAGCCATAGTAGTGATGATATCCGCCGAAAGGCGGATGTAGCGAAGGGCTTCGGTTATCTGGTCAAAAGTATTTAATCACAACTTATGGTTGTGCAAACAACCGTTAAGGAAGAAGAGTAAAGAAAATGACAAAATCATTACCTATCACCAAGAGAATGGTGTATGATAGCTACCTTAAAGTGCTGTCCAAAGCAGGAGGAGCTGGCATTGACGGACAGAGCATAAAGATGTTCAATAAAGATATGTCAGCCAACCTGTACAAACTATGGAACCGCATGACATCGGGCAGCTATTTTCCACCTCCGGTGAAAACAGTATTTATTCCCAAGAAACAGGGTGGGTTAAGACCATTGGGTATCCCCACCGTAAGTGACCGTATTGCACAGGGAGTAGTAAAAGATTATCTTGAACCAGTAATGGAAACTCTATTTCACAATTACTCATACGGTTACAGGCCCGGCAAAAGTGCACATGATGCATTAAGCCGGTGCCAGGATAACTGTGTGAAATATGCATGGGTGATAGACGTTGATATTAAAGGGTATTTCGACAACATCAGCCATTCCATACTACTGCAATTGCTACAAAGGCATACGCAGGAAAAGTGGGTGCTGATGTATGTGGAAAGATGGCTCAAAGCTTCAGCAGAAAAAGAGGACGGCAGCATTGCGGTAAGAACACAAGGTACACCGCAGGGAGGTGTAATAAGCCCGTTGTTGGCTAATCTGTACCTGCATCACGCCTTTGACAAATGGATGGATGAAACCAATCCGAGATGCCCCTTCGAGCGGTATGCGGATGATATAGTTATCCATTGCGGCACGAAAGAAGAAGCTGAAAGGTTGTTGTTACTGTTGGTAAGTAGGATGCAGGAGTATAATCTTACACTTCATCCTGAAAAGACAAAGATTGTGTATTGTAAAAACTATCACCGTACCGAACATCATACTAATGAAAGCTTCACATTCCTTAGTTATAGTTATCAGCCAAGGATGAAGAAAGATAAGTTTGGACGTGGTAAACGTACATACATGATTTTTGCTCCGGCTATATGTAACAAGGCTAAAACGAGTATCCGAGAAGTAATAAAAGCTGTACTGATACCGAGAAATATAGGTCAGTCGCTGGAAGGCTTTGCTAAGATACTTAACCCCAAAATCAGAGGGTGGGTAAACTACTACACTCGGTTTTACAGAGACAATATGCTGAAAATATTCTTTTATTTAAATGTGAAAATCAGAAAGTGGATAAGAAATAAATACAGAATAAAAAGAAAGCATGCTGTGCTAATAAAATACCATGCAATACAAAAGGAATATCCTGACTTGTTTTATCATTGGAAACTTGGAATAAAAGAATGATTGGATAACAAGAGCCGTGTGAGGTGAGAGTCTCAAGCACGGTTCTGTGAGCGGCTTGGGCTGAAATGCCCAGGCCTACTCGACTTTACCCGCATATATGAAAAGAAGTCCTCTGAAACAACAAATGGGATAATGAATATCCCAATAACAAACCCGCAACCTGTTTGGCAAAATGCGGAAAGCCTGGATTTGTAGCGGGGCATTTTGCAAAGGGGTTGCACCGCTTTAAAGCAAAAAGACTGCCTCGACCATCGGGAGAGGGTGTCTTTTTGCCGCCCGGTTTTCCGGGTTAAGATACAGGAGCGGTAAACCGCTCCCGTAAATGTTATTTATGAATTATAGAATACATAACCGTCCTCGCTCCAATAGTCGCCTAAAAACAAGTCCCTTGCGTAAGCCTCGTAATCGAAATACTGCTTTACGAAGTCTGACAGGTCGTGCCGTTCCTCTACAAGCTCACTTGCAAAATCTTCTTCGTTGTCATACTTGCCGATGTAGTCGCTTTCAAAGGCACTGATTAGGTCGTCTATATCTTCCTCCGATAAACTGCGATGCCCGTTATTGCACCATATCAGGAAAGGATCTTTTTGGTTTTCTTCCATATTCTCGAAAGCCTCGATAACTTCAAATATGTTATCGCTTATCGAACATTCGCTAATTAAACCCTCCGGGATATTTTCGTAGTCCTGAAACATAAATTCGGGGTCTTCTTCGTCATTGTGGAGTTCATGGCAGGCGGCGTAAAATTCTTCTTTGTCTGCATAGTCGGACAGGTTTAACCACTTGCCGAATATTGAACCGTCATTGTATTTTGCGTATGTTCCGACATATACGGCAGCTTCTGATATATTGATTTGATGTGTCATTTCTTTAGTGTTTGATAGTGATTGAATTGATTTTTTTGATTTATTCGGTATGGTGGGGAGGTGCTGTTTCGTTTCAATACCATTTCCACTGCTGTTAATCTTCATACCTGACATTTTTTTTATTCGTCTAAGGAGCCGGAGTATGCTATGTTTCGTTTCACGAGCATAAAAGGTTAGTGTTTAGGAGGCACAAGGTTTTGGGAAAAAATACTACCCAACGGGTGGAGATTTTTTTCCAAACTTGCATGACCTTTTGCCTCCGTTAAGAACACGGTCATACCTTTGCTCTTGAAACGGAACAATAAAAGCATACTCGCTTCTTCAATAAAAAAAATCGTGGAAGTAATGAAGATTGCAGTGGGAATGGTATAAAGCGGATAGTAACCATTCATCCGGCTAACCGGATTTTTTGGCAAAGACAATTACAGCCAAATCATACTGCTGAAAGACAATAGCAAAGCCCCTTTCCATCAACTATTTAAGTTTACCAATACGGAATAATCCGACACGGAAACAACTATAATAGCGTTGAAGATGGAACGAGAAGAAGAAAAAGGTTTAACTCCCGAAAGAGTTATGCAAATCCTGGAGAAGAAAGGAACGCATATAGATATAGAGGAAGCAAAAATCATTTTAGAATTTGTTAAGAAGATTGCTCATATAGCAGTCAATCAGTATCTAAGGGGATGCCTTTAAAAGCGGTTGTAATGAGGAAAGCAGATTTGTATATAAGGGTATCAACCGATGAACAGGCGGACAAAGGTTATTCGCAACGTGACCAGGAAGACCGTTTGCGGAAGTATTGTGAAATCAAAGGCATTTCTATAAGAAATGTTTATATAGAAGACCATTCTGCCAAGTCTTTCAAACGCCCCGAATGGCAGAAATATATATCCAGCCTGCGCAAATCAAAGAACAACAAATCAGGGGCGTTGTTGCTATTTACCAAATGGGACAGGTTCAGCAGAAACGCAGGCGATGCCTACCAGATGATTAACTTGCTGCGAACATTCGGAGTTGAACCGGGAGCAATCGAACAGCCTTTAGACCTGACTATTCCTGAAAACAAAATTATGCTGGCATTCTATCTTGCTGCGCCGGAAGTTGAAAATGACCGGAGAGCATTGAATGTCTTTCATGGAATGCGCCGGGCGAAGAAAGAGGGCAGGTACATGGGTACAGCTCCATTGGGATATACCAATAAAATATCAGACGATAAAAAGAAATACATTGCTCCACATGAATTTGAGGCTCCAATTTTGAAATGGGCATTTGAACAGATTATCGCAAACAATTTCAATACGGAGCAGATATGGAAAATGGTGCGGGAAAAGACCGATGGTAAAGGTCGGTTCAGTAAAAACAATTTTTGGGTAGCCTTGCGAAACCCATTGTATTGCGGCAAGATTTTTATTCCTCCTTACAAAGAAGAACAGGGATATTTTGTGATGGGGCAACATCAACCGCTAATCAGCGAAAAGATGTTTTGGGATGTGCAGGATATTCTTGACGGGAGAAAGCGGGCTATTAAACCCAAAATAGTAGCAATGGACAATCTGCCGCTTAGAGGGTTTTTGAAATGCCCTAATTGTGAGCGGATGTTAACAGGGAGTGCCTCAAAAGGTAAAATGGGGATATACTATAATTACTATCATTGCACTTCTTCGTGTGGAACAAGGTTCAAAGCAGAAGCAGCGAATGAGGCGTTTGTAAAACAGTTACGGTATCTATCCCCAAAGGAGGGTATGGTAGATATTTTCATTGAAGCCTTTATAAGAGATTTCAATAACAAAACCAAAGCCCAAAATAGTGAAAGGGCTAATATAATCAGTGAGATTGACACCTTAAACAAACGCTATCAAAATGCACTATTAAAGAATGCGGACGGTGAAATGGCAGACGATGACTTTCAGGAAGTGAAGAAATTGACCAAAGGGAATATTGAAAAATTGGAGCAGCGATTAAATGACTTAGCAATAGTAGGGACTGAAATTAAAGACTTGGTAGCTTCTGCATTAAAAAAGGTCGCAAACATTGACAGGCGTTATGAGAATGGGGATATTGAAGAAAAAAGAATGATAGTGAGTTCGATGTTCCCCGAATTTTTGGAATTTGACGGAACACGACATCGAACTCAAAGATTAAATTCTGCGATAACTCTTATGTATCAGAATACCAGCAAATTACAGGACAAAAAAAATGGGACAAGCCTTTCTTTTTTAGACTTGTCCCAAGAAGTGA
>ERZ761602.4654-NODE-4654-length-17237-cov-20.870038_pt1 | contig 17237 bp, 26 predicted proteins | sample MGYA00512165_ERZ761602 | MGnify/ENA primary metagenome ERZ761602 (study PRJEB28899, sample SAMN02445085) | bioreactor sludge metagenome | biome: EBPR sludge; isolation source: Thorneside wastewater treatment plant | place: Australia: Brisbane, Thorneside...
TGGCTGCCCTGCCCGCGCTGGATGGCACCAAGGCGGTGGTGGGGGTCTTCGTGGCCGCGCCCGAGTGCGACTTCGACGACGCCGGGGGACTGGCCGCCCAGGGGACCATCCACGACGGGATCCCTGAGGGAGCGGCGCTGGGCGGCGACCTGCGCCACACCTACACCGCCGATCTGCCGCTCTTCGTCTACGCCTGAGGAGGCGGCCATGGCCCTCGACGACACCCAGAAGGCGCAGATCCGGCGCTGGCTGGGCTACCCCGACCCCTCGGTCACCACGCTCATCCGCTACCCCCTCGAGGGGAACATGGACGAGCTGTCCCCGGCGGGCGAGGTCCAGGTCGAGGCCATCCTCGAGGGCCTCAGCGCCATCGAGGCGCAGGTCGCCAGCGTACGGACCCGCGCCGGCCTGAAGCGGGTCGAGGACATCGAGTTCTACGGCAGCGGAGACGCGCACCAGGCCTTGGGCCTGGACGCCAACGACCTGGTTGACCAGCTCGCGGCGATCCTGGACGCCCCTGTCCTCCACCATCCCACCAACGCGGGCCGCTTCGGCGGCGGCGTCGCCCGGAGAGGCGCATGAAGACCATCGACGACGTGAAGGAACTGCTGGGCACGTTGCCCGACGACGAGGTGGCGGAGCTCGCCGGCGTGGACGTGCAGACCGTCGAGGAGTGGCGTCGCTCGCTGGAGCTGCCGCCGCCCGCAGGTCAGACCCGGGACCCGGCCCCCAAGGACGGCAGGGCGACGAAGCCGCAGACGGGCAAGCCCGCCACCCGCACGCTGGCGCTGCCGCGGCCTGCGGTGGTCCAGGCGACGGCGAAGGCCCGGCTCACCGGCCCAAACGGGCGGACGCTGCGGCTCGACCACCGCGGGATCTACCGCGGCGAGCTGGCGCAGTGGCTGTGGGAGCACCACCGCGACCTGGTCAAGCCCTACCCGCCGAAGGAGTAGACCGTGGCCTTCCGCGACGACATGGTGTCCATCGCCGACCAGGGGCGAAGCATCGCCGACGACCTGGGCCTGCGGCTGCACACCGTCGTCGTCCGCACCACGACCTGGTCGGGCACCGAGGTGGGTCGGGGTACTGCGACCCACACTGACCTGACCTTGGAGCCGCCGCCGAAGGTCAAGTCACCGACCCCGCGCATGATCGCCGCGGCCCCCGGACTGTTCGAGGAGGGCGACCGCGTGGTCGAGAAGATCTCGGCCACCACCACGGAGGCCCAGCTCACGGGCAGGCCCCTGGCGTCGAGCAAGGAGCTGGTCTGGCTCATCGACGGCGACCCCTACCGGGTGGTCGGCAAGCCGGAGGAGAGCTTCCTCGGCTGGAAGGTCCACCTGCGCCGGGCTCGCGGCCGGCCATCCTGAGGTCCCCGTGCCCAGCATCGTCATCGAGGCCTCCGAGTTCGCGCGTGTGCTCGAGCAGCGGCTGCGCAACGACCACGCCCACCTCCGCCTGGTCGCACTCGAGGTCGCCACACGGGGCGAGGCCGAGGCGGTCCGGCGTACCGACGAGGCCGGGCTGGTTGACGAGGGCACCTTCAAGCGTGGCTGGTCAAGCCGTCGCACCAATGGCGGCGCCGAGCTCGGCAACGAAGTCCCCTGGGCAGGGGTGATCGAGTACGGCCGCCGCCCTGGGCGCCCCGGGCCGCCGCTGGAGCCCATCCGAGAGTGGGTGCTGCGCAAGCTGGTGCCCAACGGAGCCGTGGCCCTCGAGGACGCCGAGAACGCCGCCTTCATGATCCGGTTGGCCATCCACCACCGCGGCACGCCGCCCCGGCACATCCTGCTGGGCATGATGCCCGACCTGAAGCGCTGGTTCCGCGAGGAGGCGCTCCACCGACTCCGACGAGGCTGAGATGGCCATCGACCCGATCGCGAGCGCCCAGGACGCCCTGCTGGCCTGGCTCGGGGCTGAGGTGGATCTGGGCCTGGACGAGGCGCAGGGGGCCCTGAAGGTTCTGCGCGGCTGGCCCGAGCACAACGAGGACTTCGACCTGGCCACGGGACCGGTGCTCAGCACCACGGTGCCTGCGCAGGCCGACGAGGTCCGGATCCACCCGCTGGAGGTGGCCCGCGTGGTCGCGGACGGCGAGGTGGTGGTCACCTACCGGACGGCCAACCTCCAGTTCGTCGTGCAGCTCGACCTGTGGTGCGCCTACCGGGCGGCCCTGGACGTCGCAGCCGAGGCGGTCGCGATCGCGCTGGACAACCAGGTCCCCAGCTCCTCGGGGCTGTGGCTGACCCAGGCCGAGTACTTCGGGCGACCCCTGAGCTTCGAAGTGACCGGCTACCGGCGACAGGACGACGCCGACAGCGCCGCCGTCGGGGAGTGGCGGGCCACCTGGCTGCTGCGCTGCACCACCGACCGCGTGGTCGTCCGCACCTACACGGCGGCCTCCACCCCTCCCGCAGTCTCTCTCTCCACCACCTGACGGGCCCCGGGCCCCAGGAGCACCCGCATGGGCGGCACCCTCATCCGTCGCGTCTCTGGCGCCTCGGGCATCGGCTACGGCGTCAACATCTGGGAGCTCGCGCCGCCCAAGGCCATCGCGGGCGTCAGCTCCAACGTGGTGGCCATGGTCGCTGACCTGCCCTGGGGGCCGGTCAACTCGATCCAGACGATCACCACCCCCGGGGAGTTCTGGAGCGCCTTCTACCCCAACGCCTTCGGCGGAGGGGCCAAGGACTCGGTGACCTACCGGGCCATCCTGGCCCTGCTCAACAAGCCGATCTTCACCCGCGGCGGGCTGAAGGTGGTTCGGATCGCCGCGACCGACCAGGCCACGGCGAGCTTCACCTTCGAAGACGCGACCACCGCCGACTCGGTGACCGTGACGGCCAAGTACCCCGGCCTGCTCGGCGACCAGATCCAGGTCGCCTGGACGGCCAACGCCGACGACGCCGCCAAGCGGGACGCCACGGTCAGCATCGGCGCCGACTACTCGGCGACCTACGAGGCCGTCGCCGAGGTGGTCGGTGGGGCCTGCGTGGTCCACGATCCGGGCGACCCCTACGTGACCTTCGCCAAGGCCGGATCCGCGACGGCTGTGCCTGCCGCCATCGCCGCGACCGCCCTCGCCGGGGGGGACGACGGCACGGCGGTGGCCGCCGACTACGTCGGCACCAGCTCCAGCAACGTGGGGATCCGCCAGTTCTACGGCTCGAGCGTCAAGGTCTCGGTGCTGTTCGTGGCCGAGTGCCCCGAGGCCCTGAAGGCCGCGGTCAACACCGGCCTGAAGGCCTGGGCCACCGACACGGACAAGGGCGTGGCTGTGCTCTGCACGGTCGACGGCCAGGCCTCGGCCGACGCCATCACCTACATGAGCAGCTACCGGGACGACCGCCTCCAGTACACCTGGCCTCGGGTCAAGACCACCAACTTCTTCGACGCCGACGCGGCCGAGGTCGAGGTGGACGGCAACGCCTTCGCCGCGGCGCTCATCGCCAACGTCGATCCCTGGCTTTCCCCCGGCGGCGCCGGCAAGCGCCAGGGCGTCACCGACCTGCTCGTCGGGATCACCTCGCTGGAAGACGAGACCGCCAGCGACGCGACCCTGGCGGCGCTGAACGCGGCGGGCATCGCCCCCTGGTTCATGAGCAACAAGCTCGGGGCGATCATGCACCGGGCGGTCACGACCTCCATCACCGCGGGGCTGACCAAGCTCTTCCGTCGGCGAATGACCGACTACCTGCTGGACAGCATCGCCGAGTTCGCCGAGGAGTTCGTCGAGACGCCGCTGGACATCACCCTCGACGAGCAGGCCCTGGGCCCCAATACCAGCAGCTTCGTCGGAGCGGTGACCACCTTCCTGGAAGGCGAGAAGCAGGCCGTCCACATCGCGACCTACAGCGTGGACCCCTTCAGCGAGAACACCCAGCCGGACATCGACGCCGGCCGCTTCACCCTCGCCATCGCCGTCAAGCTGATCTCCATGATGGAGGAGATCGTCATCAAGGCCTCCATCGGCGAGACGGTCACGGTCTCCGAGAGCTGATCCCCTCCATCTGCAGGAGCCCCGCATGTCCACCGAGCTCGCGACCACCGGCAAGGACTCGACCATCGAGATCCTGCTGGCGGGCGCCCCCAAGGCCATCGCCGAGAAGGTCCGCGTCGAGGTCTCGCCCATCCGCGAGGTCACCCGCACGAAGCCGCTCGGCACCACCCGCACGCGCATCAACACCGAGCCCGCCGGCTGGAAGATCACCGTCGAGATCGAGCCCAACAACGCGGGCCACGACGAGCTGCTCGACCTGGTCATCGCGGGCGAGCTGCTGCGGGTCCCCGTGCCGATCAGCCTGGTCCACACCCGCAACTTCCGCGACCTGACCAAGAAGCGCTACCTCTACAGCAACGTCAAGCTGATCAGCTCGTCGGACAGCACCAAGCGGGCCGAGAACGACACGGTCCGCCTCGAGTTCGAGTCCGGCGACTCCCGGGTGGCGATGTGAGCCGCGCCCGCAGGGCCATCGAAGCCCGCTTCCCCCACGGGGGCCCGGTCGTCGTCCTGGGCGAGCTGCTGCCCCACGAGCTGTTGCAGGCGATGCAGGCCACCGGCGACGAGCGCACCCAGGTCGGCGGCGGCTACGCCGTCACCCGCGAGGCCCTGCGTCGCAGCATCCGGCGGGTAGACGGCAAGGAGGTCGGCTACACCGACCTGGTGGGCGAGGCCTGGCGGACCTTCTTCCCCCGGACCCGCCACACCCACCAGCTCAGCCGGGCATGGAGCACCTTGCACCACCCGGGCGGGCTGGAGATCGACGCCTTCCGCGCCTCCATGCAGGTCGACGTCGACGGCGAGCACGAGCGCTGGACGGCCACCCTGCCCGGCGGCCGCAAGGTCGTCATGGTCGAGGGCGACGAGCAGACCGTCGAGGAGATCCTCCGGGCCGTGGGCGGCCGCTCCCGCTCGGAGTCGGCCCAGAGCTGGGCGATGACCATGGACGGCTGCCGCCGGGCCCTGCGCCAGGTCGAGGACCGCCCCCTGACCGCCGAGGACCTGGGCGGCCGCAAGTGGGACGCGGTCTTCGGGGTCAAGGAGACCCTGCTCCTCGGGATCCTGTGGGGCGAGATCCACATGGGACACGAGGAGGTGGTCCTGGGGGAAGCGTCGCTCGCTGGTGGGACGCCGTAGCCTACGCCGCCCGCTACGGGCACCAGCCCATCAGCGAGATCAAGGGCCTCCCCGCGGGCGAGCTGCACGCCTTCAACGCCGCCGTCGGCCGCCTGGTCCGACGCGAGAACGACACCACCGCCGCGGACGACTGAGATGGCCGACGACTACGTGATTGTGGCCCGCATCGTGCTCAAGGACGAGTCGGGACCTGGGGTAGCCGGGGCCAAGAAGGGCCTCGCCGAGGTCGAGCGCCAGGCCGTCACGGTGGGCAACAACATGGGCCGGCAGCTGATGCAGGCCTTCGCCGGCTTCGGCAGCATGGCCAGTGTTGCTGCCGCCTCGCGCAGCATCGTCAAGATCAACAGCGAGATGGAGACGGCCACGGCGTCGATGGCCTCGCTGTTCACCGCTACCTTCGGAATGGACATGGTAGCCGGGCTCGAGCAGGCCCGCAGCGTGATGGCGGACCTGAACGCCGATGCAGCCAGCGGCGTCGGCGAGATGATGAACTACGCGGAAGCCTACCAGCTCCTGCTGAGCCCGGTCACGTCCGCGGGCGGAGACCTGGATCTCGTCCGCCGCCTGACGGCCCAGAGCCTGACGGCAGGCTTCGCCTTGCGGGGGCAGCAGGGCCTGGCGTTGGCGCCGATGGACATCACCCAGGCCCTGCAGCAGGGGGCCAACCAGCGGATCACACCGATCGCGTCGGCCGCGTTGAGGGCGGCGGACATCAGCGAAGAAGCGTTCAACGCGATGACTGTCGCGAACAAGATCGAGGCGTTGACCGAGGCCTTCGGCCGGTTCGACGCAGCGATCGAGATCATGGGTGGGACCTGGGATGCCCAGATGGCCACCCTGCAGGACGGCTTCAAGCAGCTGCTCCGCACGGCGACGACCCCGCTGTTCGACCGCTGGAGCGACCAGCTCAGCAAGGCCAACGGGTGGATGGAGGCCAACAACGATCTCCTGGCCAAGCAGGTCGACGTCTGGGGCGCCCGCCTGCTCTCCGTGTGGGACCACCTCATCGACAAGGCCGGGACCTACGCCGCCATCGTCGGCGGGGTCACCGTCGTGCAGGGCCTGGGCGGCGGCGGCAACCTCGCGGACATGGCAGGACGGGGCGCGGGGATGGTCCGAACGGGTGCAGGCGCGCTGCGCTCGGTGGCGGCCGACCCGTTCGGCATGGGAGCCATGATCAACGGCTCGCTGGGGCTGGCTGGCGGGTCCTCCGGGGTCGGTGGGATGCTCAGCCAGCTCGGAGTAGGCCTGCGCGGCTTGGCGGTGGGGGCCTCACGCCTGGCTTGGCCCATCGCGGCCATCACCGGTGGCTTCCTCGCTGTCCAGGGCGCCATGGTCGAGTTCCCCGCGGCCCTGGGATTCATGACCGACGCCTGGGGCACGGTGATGGTCTCCTTCGGGCAGCTCGGCGACGTGTTCGGCGAGCTCAACGCCGAGGGAAGCGCCCTCAGCGTCGTGGGCGCCGGGCTGCTCTATGCCCTCGGGGGGCTGGGCTACGCTGTCTCGTTCATCATCAAGGGGTTCACCACCCTGACCAAGATCCTCGGCCTGGCCATCCAGAACATCGGGCTGGGACTGCACGGTCTCTGGGCCCTGGCCAACGGTGACACGGCTGGCGCCAAGGGGATCTTCAACGACGCGGCGAAGAACGCCTACGTCGACATGCCCAGCGAGCTGTTCGACATGTGGACGAACTGGGGGCCGGCAACCCGTGAGGTCGACCGGCTCGGCTTCAGCGATGTGCCCCCGGTCGACCGCCTCGGCTACAGCGATGTGCCTGACACGCCCAAGGACACCCCCAAGCTCCCCCCACTGAACATCGGACCGGTCAAGATCGAGATCACCGCCGAGACGATGGAAGATCCGGCCCGGGTGGCGGTCACCATGGAGACCGTCCTGGGCCGGCTCTCCCGCCACCGGACCCAGGCCCGCCGCCCGGGGCTGCCCTACGCGTTCTGAGAGGTCGAGATGGCCGACGACGAAGGGCTCCCGGTCCTGATCCAGGAGCTGGAGGGCGCGCGCCGTGTGCTGCGGCTGGAGGACCACGATCTGCCCGAGCGGGGCGTGGAGATCGGCGGCGAGCTGCGCAGCGTGGTGACCTGGTACCCCGGCCGGTCCAGCGCCTCGGTCCAGGTGATGGGCACCCAGGAGGAGCCGATCACCCTTCAAGGCTGGTTCCGCGACGCGGACGCGCTGCTCGATGGCCACGCGATGGCAGCCTACCAGGCGGGCCGCGACCTCTGGCTGGGGCAGCGCCTGTGCCAGTTCGAATGGGGCGACCTGGTCCGGCGCGGGCGGATCAAGAAGTTCCACGGGACCTTCGACGGCACCAAGGACGTCCGCTACACCCTGGTCTTCCAGGTGGAAGAAGCCGACGAGGCCGTAATCGTGACCCGGGCCATCATCGCCGAGCCGGCCCCCTCGGGCTTCTCGCTGGCCGCCTTGCTGGACGCGCTGGACGCCATCAGCGAGGCCCTCAACACGGCGGCGGCGCTCTCCAACGCGGCCCAGGCGGTGGTCTGATGAGCGTCTCCACCGTCAACGCCGCCCTGGGGAGCTTGACCCAGACCGCGCAGGAGACGACCGCAGCGGTCGCCGGGGCCCTGCGCTCCGGCACCTACACCCCGCGCCAGGTCGGCCACCTGAGGGCCACCCTGCAAGGGCTCGCCGACGACGCCTGGGAGATCCGCCACGGGCTGGACGCCGGCGACGTGACCCGGTGGCAGCTCACCGACCGAGCTGACGACACGATCGCCCTGTGGACCTGGGAGCGCACGGTCCGCAAGCAGCTGGTCCGGTTCCAGGGCCAGGTCCGCAAGGTCGACGAGGTCGCCCTCCAGCTCTCGACGGGCCGGCGGCAGCAGACCCACATGGTGCGCTCGGGCGAGACCCTGCAGGCCCTCGCCGCCCGCTACCTGGGGGCCTGGACGGAGTGGCCCCGGATCGCCGAGGCCAACGGACTGGCGCCGGGGCAGCCGGCCAGCGGCACCGTCCTGGTGATCCCCGATCGGAGATAGCCCGTGGCCTGGTACCCTCGCGCCCGCGTCGTGCTCTCGGTGCTGCTGGAGGACTTCGGCGACGGCTCGACCTCCGAGGTGGTGAGCTTCGAGGCCGTACCCCGCGTGGTGGAGTGGGTCGGCAACACCGCCCGGCAGGCCGACACCTTTCGGGTCGAGCTGGACTACCGGGACCTGCCGCTGGATCCCCGGATGGCGAGGCTCATCCTGGTGACGGTCTACTGCGGCGACGTAGGCGAGCCCGACGGCGAGATCGACCTGGAGGGCGACCGGCACTTGCGGATGCTGGGCTACGTCGACGAGCCCGAGAGCACGATGGACGACAGCGGCGCGGTCGTGGTCCTGGAGGGGCGCGACTTCACCGCCCTGTTCCTCGACAAGAGGTGGACGGGGGGCGCCCTGGATGTCTCCCGCCCGCTCTCGGAGGTGGTGGCCGACATCCTGGACCAGACCTGGCCGAGCGGGGAGCTGAAGATCGAGTTCGCCGAGGGCACGGGCTCGACCGTGCTCAAGGACATCACCGGCAAGAAGCGATGGACCCCCAAGGAGGACGTCGACACCTGGACGGTGCTCAGCGACCTGCTGGCCGAGGTCAGCCTGGTCCCGGTGATCCGCCTGGACACGCTGTACGTGGCGCCCGCGGGGACCGTCAACAACCTGCGTCAGGCCGCCTTCCTCTACGGCGAGAACCTCTTGAAGTTGACCTTCCGTCGCGAGCTCAGCGGGCGGAAGACCGAGCAGGTCGAGCTTGTGACGTGGGACCCGCAGACCCGCGAGAGCCGGTCGGCGACCTGGCCCGCCGAGCCCATCGTGCTGACCAAGACGCTCAACAAGGACGGGAAGGTCTCCAATGTCACCAACGCCCCGGTGGCCCGGTTCACCCTGACCGGCTCCTACACCGTGGAGCAGCTCGAGCTGATGGCCTGGCACATCTGGGATGAGCGAGCCCGCCAGCAGCTCGAGGGCGAGCTGGAGACCCTGGACCTGGTCGACATCGAGCACGGCACCGCCCTGCCCGAGCTGACCAACGGGGACCGGGTGGTCGTCGAGTGGGGAACCCAGGTCCTCAGCTCCATCGAGGGCATGACCCCGGGGGAGGCGCTGATCCACCTCACCAGCGGCCCACGAGCGTTGACGCAATCGGTGGCCCTGGCGCTCATCGCCACCTACGCCAAGGCGGGGTCCCTGGCCTCGGAGTTCTACGTGCGATCGGCCCGCCACAGTTGGTCCCGAGACAAGGGCTACTCCCTGACCGTGGACTTCCAGAACGTGGTTGGAGCCGCGACATGAGGGACGCCAAGGGCCTCGCCGAGGCCATCGCCGACCTGGCCCGCGACGGCCGGGTGTGGGTCCACCTGGGCACCGTCCAGGCCATCGAGGAGCACGAGAGCTGGGGCTACCTGCTCGACGTCGCCTTGCAGCCCGGGGAGACCCTGGTGCAGTGCCGACCGGTCTGGGCCATGGGGGGCGCCCAGGGGGAGGGGTTCTATGCCCCCATCGCCGTCGACGACGAGGTGATCGTGCTCTGCCCGGGTGGAGACCTGAACCAGGCCCTGGCCTGGCCCGGCCCCCCCTCGGCGCCCTCCAAGCCCCCGGAGGGCTGGGCCAACGACCGCTTCAGCCTGGTCCACGAAGGCGGCCTCGAGGTGCGAACCACGCCGGCCGCCACCGTCGAGCCGGCCATGAAGGCCGAGACCTTCCAAGCCGACTTGTCGGCCTTCCTGTCGGCCTTCGACGAGTTCCTGGCGGCTCTCGGTTCTGCGACCGACCCGGCCGTTCTGGCTGCCGCGCCTGCCCTCCAGGTCGCCATAGCCGCCTTGCCTCTTCCCGGCTCGCTCGCCGCCGGCGGCTACTCGGCGCTGGCCCTCAAGACGGAGTAGCCGTGACCACCTCGATGGACGAGCGGCACTTCGGCCGAGACCTGTACCTGCCTGCCGATCCGGGAGGCCGTCTGCTGGTCACGCCCACGGGCGACCTGCAGACGGTCGCTGGCCGGTCCAACCTGGAGGCCGCCCTCCTTCGCCGACTGGTCGCCAGCCCGGGATCTCTCCTGCACCGCCCCGAGTACGGAGTGGGGGTCATGGACGTGCTGGAGACGGCCAACACCCCCGCGGCGCGGTCCCAGCTCGCCAACCTGGCCCGCCGCAACCTGTTGCGCGACCCCCGGATCAGCGAGGCGAAGGTCGGGGTGGCCCTGGGGCTGCCCGACGATCCCCGCCGCGTCGACGCGATCACGCTGACCGTCTCGGTCACGCTGCGCCGATCGGGCACCACTGAGCAGTTCGTCTTCGGCCTGGGGAGTTGACCGGTGCCCACCTTGCCCACCTTCGACGAGCTCTACCAGCAGGCCAAGGACGAGGTCCAGAGCCGCCAGCCCGAGCTGACCGACTGGACCGAAGGGTCCAACCTCGACGCCCTGGCGGGCGAGGGCGCCATCCTGGCGGACGAGGTTGCGTTGGTCCTGGTGAACCTGTTTCGTGCCCACTTCATCGACACGGCCGAGGGTGACGATCTCACAGCCCTGGTCAGCGACCGCTTCGGCCTGACCCGGAAGCCCGCCACGGCGGCGATCGGCACCGTGACCTTCACCCGCGGGTCCTCCTCGGGGACGTTGCTGATCCCCGCGGGCACCCAGGTGAGCGGCGAAGTCGACGGCGACGAGGTGACCTTCACCACCGACGCCGATGTCTACCTGGTCAGCGGGTCGATTGACGCAGAGGCGACCTGCACGGTCCTCGGGCGCGCGGGCAACGTCGCCGCAGGCATCATCGACACCATCGACTCGGTGATCGCGGGCGACCCCGACCTGACCGTCGAGAACGCCGACATCTTCGCCGGGGGCTCACCCGAAGAGACCGACCCCCGCCTGCGTGACCGAGCTCGACGCTACTTCCAGACCCTGCGGAAGGGCACGGTGGGCGCCCTGGAGGCAGGCGCGCTGGGCGTTGCGGGCGTCGAGTACGCCACGGTGGACGAGAGCCACTACGCCTGGGACGATGGGGGCTACGTCGAGATCTTCATCGGTGACCCCGATGCGTCCGCCAACGCAGACCTTGTCGCCGCTGTGTCCTTGGAGCTGGTGGAGTGGCGGGCCGCCGGCATCAAGCTGGTCGTCACCGCTGCCGAGCGGGAAGAGATCGCCCTGGAGGTCCAGGTCACGGCGCTTCGAGGCGCAGACCAGACGACGATCCGCGCCGCGGCGCGATCAGCTCTGCTGGCCTACATCAATGGCATCAACGACGACGGCGAGGTGATCGGCGGCCTCAAGGTGGGCGAGACCCTGCGGCTGAGTCAGCTCCAAGCGAGGGCCATCCGGGTGGCAGACGACGTCGTCGATGTCACCGTGCTCAGCCACAGCGCCGACATCGTGCCCTCGGCGCTGAACCACGCCATCCGGGTCACCGAGACGGGCCTGACCCTCTCCTTCGTCGAGGTCTGAGGTGGCACGCGACGTCGACACGCTGGTCGCTCAGATACGGCGCTGGTTGCCGCCTGGGTTCGTGGCCATGGAGCCCGTCCTGGCCGGCATGGTCGCCCCCCTGGCGCTCATGGAGGCCCAGGGGGAGGAGTTCGCCGACAGCGTCACCCTGGAGGGCGCCGAGGGGCCCTGGCTGAGCTTGCTGGCCCGCGGGTACGGGATCCGCCGCCAGGACCTGGAGGATGATCCCGCCGTCCGGACGCGCCTGCGCTCGCCCGAGGACCAGATCACCGGGCCGGCCATCCTGGCCCGGGTCAATGCCCTGCTGGAGCCCTACACGGCCGAGGAGGCCATCCTCGTCGAGTGGTGGGAGACCGGGGCGTACCTCGACTACAGCTACTACCTGGGCCTGGACAGCCGTCTCTCGGTGTCCTGGCACAGCTTCCTGGTCGTCATCCCGGATCTGGCCGAGTGGGAAGGTGCCTACCTCGACCATGGAATGTACCTCGACCTGCACAGCTACCTGGGCCGGCCGTCCCCATCGGTGCGGCAGCACATCGCCGAAGAGATCCACCGAATCCGCGCAGCCGGCGTTCGTGCCTGGCTGGCCATCACCTGAGGAGTTCTTGTGACCACCCGACCCCGCTTCGGCCCATATCGTCTGACCGAGCCCTACGAGCTGTGGGACGCGGAGGCACAGAACAAGGTCGGCCTGGCTGCCCTGCAGAGCCTCTTCCACCTGATGGCCGAGTTCTGCTATGACCCTCTTGCCGACGCGCCGATCAGCGGCTTCGCGGGGAACGGCTTCAAGGTCACCACGGGCGCCGGAGACCTGGGCATCGTCGTCGACGCAGGCTTCGGCATGGGAGTCGTGGCCGGCTCACCTGGCGAATGGGATGCGCACTACGCGCCGCTGGTGAAGACGAACGACACGCCGATCACTCTCGCGGCGCATGCCGCACAGGCTCGGATCGACCTGATTTGCGCCCGCGCCAGCACGGTCGACGACGAGTCCACCACCCGAACCGTCTGGGACACGGGCACAGGGACCAGCACGAGCGCGACCCTGGACACGCGCCGCCGCTACCAGGCAGAGATCCAGGTGGTCGAGGGTACCCCCGGCACCCCCCCCAGCGCACCCGCCACGCCTGCCGGGTGGATGGCGCTCGCCGAAGCCTTCGTGCCCGCGACCGCAGGCGCACGCACCCTGTTGGACCGGCGGTCCATCCTCCAGCTCGGGCAGCACTTCACCCACGGCCCCGACCGGCCCCACGCCGGCAACCACGTGATGCGCGACAGCTACGCCTCGGTGGTGGGCGAGCTGGAGGTTGCGCGGCTGGGGGCGGCGCCCAGCCTTCAGCTCCTCGTCCAGCCTGGCGAGTCCCACATCGAGGGACGACGCTACCGGTACTCGCGACCTACGACCCTGACCACGCTCCCCGACGGGGGAAACCCCCGCTGGGCGACCGTCTACTGCAACCAGGGCAACATCCAGATCATCCACGGCGCGCCCGCCGGGTCGCCGGTGAAGCCCGGCCTGATCGCTGGCCTGGGACAGATGCGCCTGGCCGACGTGTACCTCCCCGCGGCGGCCACCACCGTCGACCCCGCGGACATCGACGACGTCCGGCAGTTCGGTCACATCAAGGCGGAGCACATGCAGCCGGACTCGGTCGTCGAGGATGCGATCGTGGACGCCGCGGTGACCGAGTCCAAGCTGGGATTCACGACCCTCGTGCCCGACCTCACGGTCGGAGCCTTGGCCGCCGGAAAGATCCCCATCGACCTGGTGAGCAAGAACCTGGCCGGCGAAGTGGTGGGAAACAGCCAGTGGGTCGTGGAACTGTACGAAGAAGATGGCCAACTGGTCAGCGATGCGACCATCATTCTGGAGGAGACAGGGGCTGGTACCGAGTACACCACCTCCAGCGCCACCCATCCCCGGATGTACCTGGGCACCGACGCCAACGGCGAAGCACAGGTGAGCGTCTCGGAGGTCACCCGCACGGGTGCGTACAACATGTACGTGCGCTTCACTCCGATGAACGACATCGGTGTCAGCAAGATGGTCTTCATCGCCTTCACCTGATCCCCTGAAACATCACCAATCCCCCCTGGGCTCTCCCACCGTAGGGCCCCTGCGTCCGACGCGGGGGCGTGGACATCCTGTGGCTCTTCCCGCTCCCCACTTCGTCCTCGTGGCTGCTCCCGAAGAGCTGCTGAGCTCCTACGACCGCCGCGGCAGGGCGGGCGGGCCACGTGCCGAGCTGGTGCCCCTGCACACCCGAGCGACGGGCATGTGCCCGCCGTGGATGTTCGGCTCCCTGCGCCTGCTCCAGGCCAGAGCCACGGCGCGAGGTCTGGACCTGCGCTTCACCGAGCTCCAGCGAGCGGTCACGCTCCAGATGAAGGCCCGAGCGAGGTACCTGGCTGGCCAAGGCCCCAAGGCGGCCCCGCCTGGGCAGAGCGCGCACGGCTGGGGCGGTGCGCTCGACGCCCACACCGGCCCGCTGGCCGCCTCCGGCTGCACCCTGGCTGACTGGCACGAGCTACTCGCGGCCTCATCGATGCGGCCGATCATCCCGACCAACGCGCCGAGGGGGTGGGCGACCTCGGAGAGCTGGCACGCGGACTGCTGGGGCCCGCTGGAGGGCATCCGGCGGCGCGAGGGCTACAGCCAGGCGGCCATCGCCGGACACCTGCTCTGTGGGACGTGGGACCACCTGGTGACCGACTGGGGCGAGGAGCGGGTCACCGTCGCCGTGGTCCAGGCCGGGCTGCTCAGGGCCGGGTACTGCTGCGGCGCCATCGACGGCCAGCCGGGGCCCGCGACCTTCGCCGCGATCCGGTCGGCCGGGCTGCTGAACAGGGCCTGGATCACCATGGCTGAGGACTCCTACGCCCTCCCCACCCACCTCGGCGAGGACCACGTCCTTCGGAGCGCTGCATGATGTCCCGACCCAGCACCTGGGGCACCACCGCCACCCTCACCGAGGGCGGCGTCAGTCGCTCGGAGCGCATGGCCTACATCGGCGGCGCGCTCCTGGTCGCCTGTCTGGTCGCCCAGCTCCTCGGCGCGATGGTGCCGGCGGCGGCCTACTACTGCATCCTCGGTCTGTTCGGCGGCGGGGCCCTGGTGACCGGCGGCACCGCTGCGCTGGGCGCCAAGGCCCATGCCAGCCAGTACCAGGACCCGGCTGCCCGGCTGCCTGCGGCTGGCCCACGCTTCGGGCCCGACGCCCTCGACCCTGCCGACCGGATGCCCGGCAACCCTGCGGAGGTGGACTGATGTTTGGCTGGCCCTGGGTCCTCGCCCTCAATCCCTGGCTATTGCCCGTCGCCTACAGCTACGGCGCCCTCTGGCTGCTCCAGCAGCAGCTCCAGCCCCCGGCGAAGCGATGAGCCGCCGGACCTGGATCATCCTGGCGATCGCCATCAGCGTCGGACTGATCGCTCTGGGCGTCGCCCTCTGGCTGCTCGGCCGACAAGACGAGGCGGGCGCCGCGGTCGTGGCTGCTGCTGCGGGGGCTGTCGCCCTCGATGTCGCCCGACGGCAGGCCGCGGCAGCCCGAGAACAAGGTGAGGCCAACGCAGTCGAGCACGAGATCGCGGCCGAGGCCCACGAAGCCCGGGCCGAGGAGCTGGAGGAGGAGGCGGCTGAGGTCGAGGACAACACCCCGGGCGAGCTGGCCGGCTGGATCGAGGGACGGCGATGACTTCCCCGCGAGTGGTCGTGGTCGGCGACGAACTGGGTGAGAGGATCTTGCCCGCCAGGCTGCTGGCTATCCAGAAGACGATCGCCGAGGCCGGTTTCGGCGAGGTCGTGGTGGTCTCGTCGGACAACGTCCACGACCTCCGTGGGGCATGGGACAGGCCCACCGGCCACACCAGGGCAGCACACGAGGAGAGCATCCGGCGCTTCGCCGAGGAGGTGGGGCGAGCACCGAGGCAGGTCCCAGCGTCCGCCACGGATAGCCTCGGCTTCAACATGCCTCTCTCCATGCCGAAGCCGCCTCTCGGCTTCGGCTACGGCGAGCGCACCGACCGAGCAGCTCGTCGAGCTCGAGAGCGTGGCAGCGCGCTCGGGAGGCGCCGGTGACCCTCCTCCTCCTCTTCACCGCCCTCGCCGCGGAACCCTGCCCCGTTGTCGCGCAGGGGGCGCCCCTGCCACCCGGCACCGTAGAGTCCGGTCGACTCGCCTGCGATGGCGTCCTCGTCTCCACCTCCGACCTCGCCAGCCTCCGGGCCGACCTGCTCCAGGCCCAAGCCGCCGAGCAGCGCGCCCTCGCCGAACTGGAGCGTGAGCGGGCCAAGGTCGCCATCCTGGAAGGCGAGGTCGAGGCTGTCTCTGCCGAGCGCGACGGCGAGCACATCGCCCGGGTAGCTGCGCAGGCCGCCCTGGAGTCGCTGACCCGCACGCGCCCGCCGGTTCCGGGTTGGGTTGCCGTGGCGAGCGGGGCCGGGCTGGGGCTCGGGGCGTGCTGGCTGGCGCCGGGGGCTCCGCAGTGGCGATGAACGTGACCATTCGCGTTCGGCCGTCCCGCTGGCGCCTCGCAGCGTTTCGGGCCAGCATGTGGCTCGCCAGCTGCTCGCTGGGCTTGTTTGCCAGGGCGTGGTCGGTCGGCATCGGGGTCCTGCTGCCCGGCACGCGGCTGGAGCTGGAGTTGCGGGTGGACTGGTCCGAGACGCGAATCCGGGGCTGCAAGGTGGACCGGCGCGCGGACGGGGTGCGGAAGTGACCGTCATTGCCGCCGTCGTTGAGGACGGGATCGGCTGGCTCGCGCCGGGGGCGCCGCAGTGGCGCTGATACCGACAACAGGGCGGGGCTACGCCGTCTGCCTCCTGCTGGCCGTCCTCGTGATGGTGCCACGCGCCTGCGTGTCCGAGGCACGCGCCGCGACCGATGGCCTCACCTGGGAGCAGCTTGAGCGGCTGGTCCAGGTTCTGATCGGCGCGGTCGTTGCGGGCTTCAGCGGCTTCGTTGGGCTCGTCGCTGTGCTCGCGAAGTTCCTCAAGGGGCTGGGGGCGCGCCTCAAGGAGCTCGAGGCACAGCCCGAACCCAAGCGGCCGGCCACCCCCAGCGACGATGAGTCGTCACTCTCGGCCATGCCTTGGGCCACCGCCATCGCCGTTCGCGACCTGGAAGCCCGCCTGGGCCACAAGCTGCACGCGGTGGAGGTTGAGCGAGACGCCCAACATGATCGAGTGAACAAGGCGCTCACCGCCGACCTGGCCGACCGCCTGCGGCTCTGGGATGCGTTGGAGAAGCTCCGGACCGAGACCCAGACATCGGAGCGCGCCGCTCGGGATCGGGACCAGGCCCAAGCCGCAGATCTGGGCGAGATCAAGGGGCTGCTCAGGCAGCTCAACAAGGAGAGTCACCGATGAACCAGCAGCCCAGCCGGCAAGCGCTGATCCAGCGAGCCCTCACCCTCTGCAACGAGGCCGAGCGACGAGTGGCACCAGCCCGGCCGCAGCCGCAGCCGCAGCCTACCCCCTCGGCCGAGCCTTCACGCCGGGTCGATTCCCGCTTGGGGCGCGGCGCCAGCAGGTAGCCTCTTCGTGTCCCCGCGATGGGTCGCAATAGCCCCCTTTCGAGGAGCATGTGTCCCCGGCATTTCCGAATGATATCAGATTGTTACCCGCAACTCCTCAGAACCACTTG
>ERZ761602.4656-NODE-4656-length-17226-cov-5.787199_pt1 | contig 17226 bp, 15 predicted proteins | sample MGYA00512165_ERZ761602 | MGnify/ENA primary metagenome ERZ761602 (study PRJEB28899, sample SAMN02445085) | bioreactor sludge metagenome | biome: EBPR sludge; isolation source: Thorneside wastewater treatment plant | place: Australia: Brisbane, Thorneside...
AACCCCATCCTCTGTTACTCGAAAATGGATTTAATAGAATTATCGGGATGACCCTCATTAATTCTAATGGCAACAAAACTTATGTGGGCAGGAGTTTATGCAATCAACCAAACGAAAAAATTGGCGGCACGCTACTCCTCAGGTTTCCAACTCTTTGTACTTTTTTCCATTACCCCCTCTGCTTTTTACCCCCCCAACATCCAAAACCCGCATTATTTTAGTTTATCGTTTTGTTGATGCCGTTGCGCGTCGCGGTTCGTTTTCTTCTCAATATTATTAATCAATGCCTGCGCAAGATCAACGCCCGTTTGATTCGCCAAGCAAAGTAGCACCCACAGCACATCGGCCATTTCGTCGGCAAGGTTATCGCCCGTTTCGTTCGTCTTAAAAGACTGGTCTCCGTATTTCCTCGCCATAATTCTTGCCAACTCTCCCACCTCTTCCGTAAGAATGGCCATATTGGTCAGTTCGCTGAAATATCTCACTCCAACCGTCTTAATCCATTCGTCCACATTTTGCTGTGCCTGCTGTATTGTCATTTTTTCTTTTTATTGTGTCGGCTTAAAAACACGCATCATCTTCGTTGCCACGCTCGCTTGTACTGTTGTAAATATGGCATCTATTCCTTTGCTTTCGAATCAATAATAATCGTTACCGGGCCATTGTTCAACAATCTTACCTTCATGTCGGCTCCAAACTCGCCCGTGGCGATAGTTTTCCCCAAATCATTTTGTAGTTGGCTGATCATTTTCCTGTACATCGGAATTGCAAAATCAGGTTTGCTGGCTTTCAGGTACGAAGGCCGGTTTCCCTTTTTTGTGGAAGCATGCAGGGTAAACTGGCTTACCAAAAGTATTTCGCCAGTCACATCTTTCACCGAAAGATTCATTACACCTTCTGCATCGTCAAAAACTCTTAGTTGCACAATCTTTTGGCTCAACCAGCGAACATCCTCATCAGTATCCGCATCTTCAATACCCAGCAATACCAGCAAGCCGTTGCTAATACTGCCGCTGATGTTTCCATCAATTGCCACACTTGCTTCTGTAACCCGTTGTACCACCGCTCTCATAGTTTAAATGTAACCCGTAAATGGCAAAAAGCAAAATTTAGCCAGGCAAAATCAGTTTCACGATCTTCGCATTATGAATGTTCTTAAGGAAATACAATTTCAAACCACCCGCAGTGGCGGCAAAGGAGGGCAAAACGTAAATAAGGTTGAAACCGCCGTCATCGCTTCCTTACACATCAATCATTCTTTGGTATTCAATAATGAGCAAAAGACTATTCTGCTCCAAAAACTGTCCAATCGGATTAATAAGGAAGGATATTTACAGGTGAAATCGCAGAGCCACCGCACCCAACTTGAAAATAAAGAAGAGGCCGCTCAGAAAATAAATGAACTGATCGCAAAAGCCCTTCAGAAAAAGAAAGCCAGAATTGCCACCAAAGCCTCAAGGGCTTCTATTGAAAAAAGAATCGAAAATAAAAAGCAAAAAAGTGCGATAAAAGAGAATAGGAAAAAGCCAAGGCTCTATTAATTCACTTTCTTTTTAATCCCTGCCACCTGCTGTTGCAGATCGGCAACAATATTAGCCAGCTGCCCAACGTTCCAGTTTTGCATAGCACCCGTTTTTGAAATCACAAACTGGGCTTCCCACATTTCTAACACATCTTCGGAGCTAATGGTATAAGGCTGATAGCTTGGGTTATCGCTTACCAGTGTAAGTTTGTTTTTTGCTTTGCTGTTTTTTTGTACACGCTTGTACACAATGCCATCATTTCGCGAAACAAGAACGCAAGCACTATTATTCCTCAACCCTTCAAGTTCATTAACTTTTTCGCCCACAATTATTGAGCCGCTCGGCGTAGGCAGCATCGAATCACCTATAATTTCGAAAGCGCGGTAATTACCTCCCGAAACCATTGGCAGGGTAAAGGTATTTAGTTCGTCAACAAACTCCTCGTCGGCATAGCCGGCCAAATAACCCGCTGCGGCCTTAACGGGCACAAAAGGAATTTGGGCGGGGGCGCCTGCCAGTTTTAACGCCCGGCGCTTTGCCAGGTAGTTGGGTGTAGTTCCGCTAAGATCCTTTCTCAACAAGTCATCAAGGGTTAATTTAAACATATCTGCCACTACTTCCAGCACCTCAATGCGTGGCTCGGCACGCTCTTCTTCATAAGCGCCAAGCAAAGACCGCTTGATGTTCAATTTTGTGGAGAACTCGTCCTGCGTCCAACCACGGAGTTTTCTTAAATACTTTAAATTTTTATTGGCTACCGACATGACTAATATATTTAGTGCAAAATACTAAATATTTTGACTAATCCAAATTTTTTTTGCATTTGTGGAGGAAATTTCCCTGCTTTTTTTAGGGCTGTTTTTGCTTTTCGTACACCAGGTTTTTCAACAAAACATTTATTCGCTTTTTTGAGAGAAGGTCGGTTAGCAAAACGCCTTTCTCTTTGCCGGTATCAAGTAAGGTTACATCATGGTCGTAGCCAAGTTTAAAAAATACGCGGTCGTCAATGATCCAGCCCTGCACGCCAAACTTATAGCCTTTAAACGAGAGGCCGTAGTTCGTAGTACGAAGGTCTTCATCCAGTACAATATTCACAAAATCACCATCCTGAAAATTCTTTACTTTACCTTCAAGATGCGCCAGCACATATTCTTCATTAACAACTACTTGTTTTTTATCCTTATTCTTTGCTATTTCTTTTTCAATCTCCTCCAAAAGATTTGGCTCGTTTTGTACATTCAGATCTTCAATATTGGCTTTTCTGTTCACTTTGGCGCTGAATATATTATACCCGAATTTTGAGTTATATAGTTCCGGGTATTCAAACAACTCTTTCACCGCAATTATTTTGTACACATATAATCCGGTTTCGGGATTCAGGCTCATTGTAAAATAGTTATGCCCCTGCCTTCTGATGGCATTTACTATATTTCCTGCTCCAAAATTGTAGGCAGCAATAGCGAGCGGCCAATTAGTAGCACCGGTCAATTTCCTAAGTGTGTTGTAATTATCACGCATCAGCTGGCAGGCCAACCGGGTAGCTTTGTCAAAATTTTCCCGCTCATCCATTCCGTTTCCAACAGCAAGGCCATAGCCACGTGCGGTGGCGGGCATTATTTGCCAAATACCCCTGGCGCCTACCGGCGACTCGGCTTTGGTAAGAAATCCACTTTCAACTATCGGCAAGTATTTTAAATCCCGATGCAAGCCGTATGCAGCCAGATACCGTTCTACCAGCGGCAAATACGAGTTGGCTCTTTGCCTTAAAGAAGGGAGGTTCACCACATTCACCTGCTTTTTGATGGTGTTAATTAATTTTCCCTGTATAAACTGCTGATCCAGCGGAACAGGCTCGCCACAAAAAGTAACAATGTGCTGTGCGTTTAAATAGAAAACTCCCGGTATAAATAGTAACGCGAGGACTATATGTTTGCAAGTAAGATTCAATAGATAATCTGTTAAAATGCGCAACACGGTTTAGCGAGCAAAACTACTCTTGTTTAATAGTACCCTGGATCAGCCCGATGACTGACTCCATGACCGCGCAATGAAATTCTACTTCAATACCAGTTATTGTAAGCACCGCCTATACGTCAACCTTTTCTATTCTTTTTACTCTTACTTTTAACGGGTTGTTCAACTTTTTTTTCTTCTATGGCGCCACCTGCCTGCCTTTTGGCTGCCGCCTGAACTTTTGCAAGTTCCCTGTTGTATAGCTCACCGGGTATAACAATGCTTGCGCTACCTTTCTCCTTTCGCCGCTCATCTACAAACAGCACGAGGCTTTCGTCATCAACCACGTTGGGCGAGCGCGTACTAAACACTACATACTGTGTGGATTTGGGTCTAACAATTGGAAAGAAACTGATGTAGGTAATGTATGTACTTTTAATGATTTGCTTGGCTTTGTTTTTGCCATCGTACCAATACATATAAGTACGGCCAAGTAAAAAATCCTCATCGGTATTGTTTTCAACTTTCAGTTTGTAAAATGTTTGGATGTCTTTAAACAGCATATTTTCCAGTATAATATTCACACCCTTGTTTATAGGTTGCTGCGATTCAATATTCAATTTACCGGAAATGTCAGCATTAATCATCGAATCGGCAAACTGAAAATTTCTAAGTGTGTCTTTCTCAATGTAAAAATCGGATATAACAGTTGGCACCTGTTCCCTGGGGAAATTATACACGTCAATCCCTTTTCTACCGTAACGCTGCCAAAGACCCACTTCAGAGTATTTTTTATTTTCCTCCATCCGTTCGCGTTCTGCCACCAACCTTTCGAGGCGTTCCTGAGCCTCTATTCTTTCTGCTTCCTTTTTGGCGGCGTCTTCGGCAGCTACCTTCTTCCGTCGCTCCTCAGCGGCTTTCAGGCTTGCCATTTTTTCCTCTTCTATTCTTTTCTTTTCGGCTACTTCGCGTTCGGCTTTAGCAAGGGCAACTACCGCCTCTCGTTCTTTTTGTTCCTTTTCGGCTTTTGCCTTTGATGTAGCTTCCGCATCCTGTTTTGCCTGAGCTTCTTTCAATTGCTTATCTTTTACACGCGCCTCAGCTTGTTGGGCGGCTTTAATATCTGCAAGGTGTTTTTCCTCCTCTGCTTGCTTTTTAGCCAGCATTTCTGCATCTTTTCTCACTTTTTCCTCGGCAAGTTTGTTGGCCTGTTCTTCCTTCTGAGCTGCCAATTTTGCCTGCTTGTCCTTATCCTCAGCATCTTTTTTTGCCTTTGCCAACGTGGCCGCATGTTCTTTTTGAGCCTTTTCTTCAGCAATGCGCCTCTTTTCAATTTCCTGAGCCTTTGCTGCCGCTTCTTCTTCCTGCTTTTTTTGAGCAGCTACGGCCTGGGCCTTTCGTTCTTCGCGTTCTTTAAGCTCCTGAGCTTCCTGCTCTTTTTTTAATTCGGCCAAAGCAGTTTCGTTTGACGCGGCATCATTCACTTTTTTTTGTTTTTGAACAAAGGCCTTTAAGCCCTTCAGATCAGAGTGATCGTACCACAACGGCGGTCGGCTGTCATCGTTAATATCATATGTAGAATCAAAAATCAACCTGAACATGTGGCTGCGGCCACCCTCATTTACCAGAAGGTTAGTATTAGGTGCTGTTTTTTGCTCCTTGTTGAATTGAATCGCAATGGATTTCTCCTCTCGGCGGGTTGGGATGTAATAGTTATAGGCTTCATCATCAGAAAAATTGATGTTGAGTACCTTGTCTGGGAAATTAATTACGGTGATGCTTTCCGGGCCAACAATTATTTTTTCGCCGCTGATGTTTTGGGCGTTCGCTTTGCAAAACGCAGCAATGAGTATTAAAACAATAAGGTATCTTTTTTTCAACATCAGGGAATGTTTAGTTCATTATTATAATAGCAAGCTAAAAATGATATTCTGTTACAGGTCTGCAAACCGGCATAAAATCAGGCAGAGCCTGTGACCAGGACATTAAGGAACCTCCGTTGGGAAATGCTGTGCGTACAGACCCCTCAAACCGAAAAGTATCCAACTCTCCTCCATATTGCACCTCCCGGGCTGCCGTTACCGGCACCTCAACAATGTCTGCAAACGCTTCTAAAAATCTTCGGCCGGTTATTCCCCTCCCGGTTGAGCAATGCATGAATTGAACCGACCCATATGGGCTGAAGACACCCCTCAATCTTTCCCAAACGCTTCGTAGCCTCGCAAGTGACAAAAGTGTAGCTGCGGTATTTTCCTCCTCGCTAATCGGAACTGCATCGGTACAGGATGTAGATGTGCAGGTTCTGGGGATTTCTCCATGACCATCAGAAATGCCGGCTGCGCCTGGCGATCCATGACCGTGAAACCTTAAAAGAAATAGATTTCTTGTTGTTGCACGAGATACAATAGCATCTACTGCAGCTTCTATACCGTTACACATTCCTCCAATCAGTATCGGATCAGACCCAATTGCTCTAAGGTCGGTTGCCTCCCAATCGTAAAGACTTTCGTCAAAAACATCAACACAATCAACGATACGCAAGTTATGGCAGGATGCAAGGCTTGTCCACGTAGTAATACCCACTCTGCCTGTAGTAGGTTGTATATTGTGTTGTGTTTGATACCGCTGCACTGCATGAACTGTATCCGAACCAAAAATACCGTCAACTGAAATACTCGCACCATTTACATTTAACAGCTTTTGCAGCACCGCTACTGTTGGCAACCTGTTCCCTCTACGTAAATAGGGGTAGTTCATTAGACTATGCGTTTTATGTGTTCAAAAGATTGCCCTAAGGCACCAACTTACTGTTGGTCATAATTCGTTTCCCAATCGGTTCCATCATCGCCTTTTTGGCCCTCCATTTTTATCATAAAGTTTTTGGCCGGGAAATAGGGCTTCATGTGAATATCCAAATGTATTTTATCTTTCTGAACCGGATCCTGCTCAAAACGGCGGATAGTAAAATCCTCAATCAACTTGTTTGGCCCTGTAATACCATCCAGGAATTTCACGATCTGGCTTTGCAGGTCTTTACGGGTGTTGGCATTAAAGTTTTCAAACGCCCTGCGGTTTAAGAAATCCATTAAAACTTTTGTTACGTAGTCAAAAACGCGAACAACGGAATAAGTTTGCAAACCAAGATTATCGCCATTGAACAGAGTTTTTGCAGAAAAGGCCATTACTTTGCCGTACTCGTTGACCATTGGCACCAAGCCCATTTTTTCAATATTCGCAATCTCGCTTTTCTTCAGATCGAATTTTACGCCGTCTATTTCGTTCATGCTACCGAATTTTTTACCGGCGGTTACCTGGCTCATTAAAGTTTGATAAATTTTACCCGCAAGCGCTCCCGAAGGCGGAACGTACAGGTCTTCTTCTTCACCAAGCTCGGCGTATTTTCCGCGGCCAACTAACCAGTTACATGTCATCATTACATTGGAGCGATATTTATCGCCACCTGTTAAATTAGCTATTTCAAACATTTCCATTACGTCATCGGGAGCATCCAAATGTTCGAAATCTGTCACCATCATCACCTTATTTTCATGAGCCATTTTCGCCCATTTTTCAACCACTTTGTTTGATCCTAAATAACCAGGAACCACCAAAATACTATAGTTGCTGCGCAGATCGAGGCGATCAAAATTCTTTTTCAGTTCTTCGCCGATATGATCTATAAACCGTGTATTATCAAGATCCTTCATTTGCTCCTGATCGCAATTCATGAACGACACATTCTTAAGCTTGTCACTTTCGGAGTTTTTAAAAAACAATGCAACGTTGCGATAAGATCTTTCTAAATCTTTTGACTCATCAATGGCTTTTGCAAGATTCTTTTCAAGTACCTGCTGGCACTGGGCGGCTTTTTGTTCGCTATGCGTAACCATGTCGGATATTTCATTGGAAGAATTTAGTGCTTCCGCCCAAACCTGCAAGGTGCCGAGCAGTTGTTCGCGCTCTCCTTTCTTTTGAGCTTCGGAAAGGAAGATGTTCCGACGCGCCTTACGTTCGGGATTGAGGTTTTGTGCCCCGTCAATTGAAGATTCAATCAGGTCAAATCCTCCGAACTTTGCAATTTTCTCTGAACTACTTTTAAGGTGCTCCAGGGGGTTGGCTATTTTCACCGCTTCTCTTTCCTGTGGCGCTTCTGACTGCGATTGTTGTTGTAATTCTTCGTTCATAAATATTTCTGTTTAGTTGAGTGGTAATCAATTTTATTTTTAGTCGTTCGGGTTAAATGAAGACACACCCGCCTCACTGGAAGAACCACTTGCAGACGAGGTAGAGGGCGAAGCGCTGGAACCCGACGAGCTACTGCCACTGGCGGGCTCAATGCTACTGCCTTCCTCTGTCCATGTGATTTGGCGGTGAACCATATCATTGATATCTATGCTTTGACAGGCTACCCTAAAATGAATTTTCATAGGGTCTTCGCTAAAAGCGTCATAATCTTCCCGATAATATATACAATGCCCTCCTTGAAAATTAATATTTCGAAGCGTGCTTGCCTCACCATCAGTAACAGTGATAAAACCCGTTGACGGCGAATCTGTAGCCAGCATCCACGCCAAAATACTGGTGTCATTTACTGCTTCAATTACAATATTTATTATTCCACCTCGGGGAACTGCAACAGGTACATAGTTTGAATCTACGGGTTGGGTAAACTCATAATCGAATTTTAAGACCCTATAGTCCCTATTACCCGGAGCCCTTAATGTAGCTCGTACTGCCATGGTATGAAGTATTATTTATTGCTTTGCAATTCGGAAATCATAGACTGTATCGCATCGAGCAAGGCTTGTTTGGCCTCTGGATCGGTAAGAGCCGCCTTTAAAATTTTATTGGATTTCAACTGCTTAATTACTTTAAGATATTCATCTTTTTGAATTGCGTTGCTTTTTAGAAAATCGCTTTGATTGACAATACCGCGCACGCCAAAATCGGAAAGACCCCTAAAATTGAGCGTTTCCTTTTTGGAACCCCCATCAGCATCTTCAAAATCAAGGTTTAATTCGGGCTTGTAATGATTAAAAACATCATCAATCGTTTGCAGGCCGTGCACCACTTCGGGTTTTACGGGCGCGTCCTTTGTGAGCTTTTCTGCCATTAAAGTTCTGTTTTGGGGAATATCGGCAAACGCTTCCGAAGCATCAGTTTTCACTTCGTTTCCGCCAATTCCATAGCTATCGTTCATCATGGTTTTTTTAGTTTAGCCTTCATGATTTAAATTAAAACATGAAAGTGGTTATTTAAATATATCTGAATTTAGATGATCTAAAATATACCAGTGTTTTCACTTTCATTTTTGAATATCCGATTAATCAAATTTAAATTGATAAACGGGTAAAAAAACAGATATACCGCATATTAGCGATGCCCTGAGTGAACGAACCTCTCACCCGCGCCGGTACGGACGGGGGCAGATAACGATGATGCAGGCTTACTTCAGTTGAATACATAATTATTTTCTATCCGAAGTTGTGACCCAATCCACACGATTACTTCCGTCCTCTTGTTTCAAGCGAATCTGGACCGTATCGCCGGTCTTTATTTTTTCGTTTACAATCATACGGCTCAGTGGCTTTCTTAGCTCGGTACGAATGATTCCCTTCAGCGGGCGCACGCCATATTTTGGCGTAAAGCCAAGTAGGGCGAGGTGTTCAGCAGCATCAGGTGTTATTTTTAATGTAATGCCTTTTTGCTCCAATTGTTTTACTAATGGCTTTAAATGTATTTTAAAAATGTTTAGCACATTTTCTTTGCTGATGGGTGCAAACGGAACAATTTCGGTTACGCGTGCTAAAAATTCGGGGCGGAAATACCTTGCCATAATTTCCATCAACTCATCACTTTTGGGAATCTTTCCGTCCCCAAAACTGTTAATAATATGCTCGGCGCCTATGTTGGATGTGAACAGGATTACAGCGTTCGAAAAATCTCCTTCTTTACCAAGCCTGTCATGCATTTTACCTTCGTCCAGTATTTGCAGGAAGATGTCGAAAACTGATGGGTGTGCTTTTTCTATTTCGTCAAACAAGACAATAGCATACGGTTGTTGGCGGATTTTGTTCACCAGCATTCCTCCTTCCTCATATCCCACATAACCCGGAGGCGCGCCGTAAAGCAACGCTGCCGAATGTTCCTCTTTAAATTCGCTCATATCAAAGCGAATGATGGAGTTCTCATCCTGAAAAAGAAATTCGGCAAGTGATTTTGCGAGCTCAGTTTTACCGGTACCCGTTGGGCCGAGGAAGAAGAAGGAAGCGATTGGTTGCCCTGCTTTGTTTAAACCTGAACGTGATTCAAGAATGGCATCGGAAACCGTTTTTAAAGCATGATCCTGACCCACCACTCTGTCTCGTAAATGGTTTTCCATATTAATAAGGCGTTGTTGCTCCTTAGTTTGAATTTTTCCGATCGGGATGCCTGTAATGTTTGCTACTACGGCGCTGAGATCCGTTCCATCAATTGATTTTTTTTCTATCTTACTTACTTCGGCGAGATTTGAAAACAGGTCGTTGAGATAGTCAAACATTTCCTTTGAGTCGGTGATCTTCGAGAATTCTTTTTCTTCGTTATGGCGCGCCAATAACACCGGGCTGAGGCTTGATTGCGTTTCGTAATACAACCATCTTAATTTATCTTCTTCTTTGGCACTTTCCATTTCCTTCAGCTTGGCGTGCAGGCCTTCTACATCGGCAGTTGAAGTATCGGCCATCATACGTGTAACGGCAAGCGTTCGGTCTAACAAATCCAGAGCGGCATCCGGCAAACGGCGATCTTTCACAAATCGCTTGGCAAGACGAACGGCATCTGCGTAGACCTCATCTTCAATGGCAAGCTGGTGATGGCTGTTGTAATAATCAGCCTGATTGCGCAACATCTTTTCGGCAATGGTGTTATCGGGTTCGCTGAGCTTCACCATCTCGAATCTGCGACTGAAAGTTGGGTCTTTTTCGATGCTTTTTCGATACTCATCGGTTGTAGTGGTTGCAATCACTGTTAGCACGCCTTTGGCCAACTCTCCTTTTAAAATACCGGATGCGCCACCGTTGGGATTTTGTTTGTCAATTAAGGAATGAATTTCATCTATAAATAAAACCGGTTTTGTTAAGGTTGATAACTCGCGGATGACTTTTCGCAGCCTGTCTTCCACTTCGCCTTTGTAGGCCGCACCTGCTATGAGAGCGCCGTTGTCAAGCTCAAAAACGGCAATGTCTTTCAGGTGCAGCGGTACGCGACTATTGGCGACTGCGAGAGCAAATCCATCAAGCAACGCTGTTTTACCAACGCCGGGTTCGCCGGTGATGATAACGTTTGATTTATTTTTTCTGCTGATGATCTCACATATCTGGCGAATTTCTTTATCGCGACCGATGATTTCGGCCTTGCCACCGGCTTTTGCTTCGGCTATCTTCTCAACGCAAAATTGTGCAATAGCATCGGATGATGCTTTTCCCAAAGTAGTAGTAGAGCCTGCCCTACCTCCGCCCACAGCGGATGATTGTGCATCGTTACCAATTGCACCTTTGGCAAACCATTCAATAACCTGCGTTGCCGTAAAAGGGAATGTTTTTAACTGGTCGTAGGAAAATACAACGCCCGGAGTAGCAATAGAAGCGAGCATACACTCCGGTTCGATTGCATGATAGCCGAGTTTGGTTTGCACGTGTTCAGCCTCATGAAACATGGGTTCGGACAGATCATCCGGGTTAACGTCTGACATGGGTTTGCTACCTTTTGGATATTGTTCGAGGCGTATCTCAGCCCATTCTTCCATATAATATATGTCGCCGCCGCCTCTTTCAACGGTTTTTAAAACGGGAAGATCTTTATGCATCATTGCTTTGAGCAGGTGGGGTGCACCATAAGAATTGTGGTTGTACTCTTTTGCAATCTGCTGCGCGATGTGAAGCGCCAGCTTGGCGGGTTCTGAAAAGGTGTAGTTTGATACGCTTGCCATTATTTTTATTTCGTTAAATGAGTTTGATATGCTTCTTTATATCGGAAACATTTTACAAAACTATGCCGGGGGGTCTTCTTCCTCAACAGCCACAGCCGCCTGTACATTTTCCTTTTGTGCTCCACCGCCCTGATATTCATTTTTTTCGAGATTGGTTATATTATCGAAACCCTGTGCCTTCATTGCATCCAGGTAGCCGGTTTCTTTGTCAATCGTGTTCATTATTTCGCCCCAGGGCTTTTTTAGCAACACGTTGTGACTGTTATAAATAAAGTAAAGACTGTTAGCATCTTTATGAATCGGGAAATTATTTTTATTGATATAGCCCTTTATTCTTTTTAATTCTGTATCAAGGCTTGCCAAAGATGTTTTCAATCCGGGCTGTTCTTTGGTTCCTTCATCAAAATCGAAATCGCTTTTTATTTTACTCATAAAGCCTTTTACATAACCAAATAAACTTTCAGTTTGAATTTTTTTTGTGATGCCCGATCCGTCTGCTCCTATCAGATCAAGAATGCGTCCGTAGAATTTTTTCTTTTCGGGTATCATCGGCAGAATCAGCGATGTAAATACTTCACCAATTTTGGCTTTTTGATGCTTGTTTAGCCCGGCGCCTTTAACCTTGAGGTCGCCTTCTTTTGTTAATTGCTGAATATTATTTTTACAGGCGTTTATCATTGATGCAGACTGATCATAAAATACTTGTTCTTTGCTGGTTTCGCCGGTTCCATTTTCAACTCCCTCTTTTTGTTTTTCTTCAGCAGCTTTCTTTGCCAGCTCTACAACTTTTTCAATAAACGGATCCACAGGAAGTACTTTGGCGGCGAGCGAGCCTGGAGCCAGTATTTTTTCAATTCCTGATTTATCAATTAATTCATCAAATGCCTTATCTCCCGTTTCGCTTCCTGCTGAAAAAGTTTTTAAAGAGTTGGTTACCCTGTCAACCACCGGGCAAAAAACATTGAATATTTTGGCGATATTGACTTTGCTGCTATCAAAGCCAACACCATCCTTTGCATTCTTAGCCTCATCTACAAATTCATTCAACCTTGCCCGCATATCGCCAGCAATGCCATCCCAGCCTTTGTCGAGTTGATTATAGGCTGGCAACCCGGATGTGTTTAAAACATCTCCAAATGGCTTTGCCAATGACAACGCGGCTTCTTTAATGTCTTCTGCCAGATCAATAAAATCATCCCCCACCTGCTTTATCTTGTTGATGTTCCCGGTATTGTCGTGGCTGGTTCCAAACCCTTCGATAGAAGAAAGGCTACTCAGGGTTTTTGCTGCCTGTGCTTTTATCTTGCCGGTGAATATTGACACGGGGTTGGAATTGGACTCGGCAATAAGTTTTAGAAGTTTATCGTTTGGCTCAAGATAGCTGATAGCCTGCTGGGTGAGATCGTAATTATTGCAAAAAGCCTTTTTGCTGCCTTTGCCCCTGAAAGCCTCGTTTTCATTAAACGAATGTTGATTTTTGTATAAAGGCGTTCCTACATAAATAATGGATTTTACGTACCATTCTTTTTTAAAATCACTTTCTTTTACTAACTCTTTAATGCATTCGTTGGCCACATTACCCCCCTGCTCAATTCCAACGAAGTGAAAATATGCGGTAAAGTCTTTCCACGCGGATGCTTCAGACTTAATCTTATTTGCCAGCCTTTTTCCTTCCTGCTCTCTGCCTGATGCGTCTTTAACGTCAAAATCAACGGACAGGACTTTGTTTTCAGAACCGGTTTTTTCGGGAAAGTCATCTTTCATTTTATTGATGTACTTGTCCCAGTCTGAATAATCGTTGTAATAATTGTACTCTTTATCGTTCTTTTTTTCAGGTTCGGTTTCTTCTTTCAGGTTTAGCCCGGGAATTGAGTTTGCCACGCTTTCGATCTTGTTCATAACGGAGCCGACTTTATCATTAGCTGCCGACATAAGCCCGCCTTCGCTGCCAAAACCTGCCGGCTTGTAGCGAACAAAAATCAGCATTTTTCTTTCATCACTGGTTTGAAATTTTTGTTTTGTTTGCTCTTCAGCCATCTGAAGATGTTTTACTTATTAAAAAAAGTTACTTTGCAATCTGCTGTAGTATAGCCCGACAAATTTTCCGGCTCGCCGCTACTGTTGGTTTTGCCTTCATGCACTTGCCCATCAGAAGTTTTAATTTCATACTTCACACCCGATTGGGCTTCTCCTTTGGAGTTGGTGAGCGAAAATTTTGCTTTAAAATCGTCCTTGTTTGTTTTATCTGCTATGGCTTCCCCTTTTTTCGCAGCTTCTTTTAACGATTGACCATTTTTACTATCCTTTGCCTGATTTGCCCCCATTTTCGAACCTTTAGCACTTGCAGCCCCTCCTCCTCCTCCTCCTCCGCCACTTTCTCCTATCAGAACTGTGAAACAGCCTAATATAATATTACCTCCGTGCGCGGTAATATCACCCATTCTTGCAGCGGGCTTTCCGCCAATCAAAACGCCCGCGCTTCCGAGGGCGATCACATCGGGCGGCCCCGTACAAATACACATGTCGCCCATTGTAACAGCAGGCATGCCGCCAATTAAAACGGTAGGCACGCCGGGACCAACAACGGGACCTCCAACGTGGGGAACCACGCCTGTCACCAAAGGGCATACATGCATATCTCCTATTCGTGCTGCGGGTTTTCCCATAGCTTTATTTTTATATCGTGAGTGCAAAAAATTTTAGCGATTAAGAAATCAGTCGGTTAAAAATCTTCTTCGTTTAGGCTGCCCTACCTGATCTTGCCCCGATGGATGATCATCATCGCTTGAAGAGCGCGTTGCTGGCTCCACTACCTTTGCCTGTTTTTGTTGTAGAGAATTTTCATATTCTTCGTCAAGTTCTTCTTCTGTTTTAATTAACGGCAACGCTTCGGCTTTGAAAACTTTTGATGACTCGATTTTCCCGGAGGCTGACCAAATCCATTTATACAAATATGCCTCTTCATCGCTTTCTGTATAAAACGATCTGAATACGTTAAAGAAGTCCTGTATTTCTGCTTGTGACCAGGTTGGCAACCTGTTCAACAAAACTCTTGGATCCCAAATTCTGAAATAGCGGGTTTGACCGCTTTCGTGTATGACGATTTTGCTTTGCAGATAATCCAAGATTTCTCTAACGGTTTCTTTCGATTCAAACACAATGCAGTGGTTCAATTGAATTAACATCTGCCCCTTTAATTCATATGGGTTACTGTTCAACTCAAATAACCAGGGTGCCGCGTCCCAAATGTGTTCATCATCGGTTCCCTGAAACAGATTGGTGTACTTCGGATACATCTGCATAAGTTGCATCAGCGTGTATTCTTCATTAAGCGCCGTATCGTAGCAGAAATATTTCATCCTGTTAGTTAATCATTACAATTGCCCCTTGAACCTTGGCCATAGCACCCGCCTGCACATCTACTGTAGCTCCACCAGTTAGCGCTACCCCAACACCGCCAGTAAGATTTGCATTAGCGCCTGCTGTAACGTCAAAATTGGTGCCTGCGGTGCAACTCCATCCCTGCCCTGAAGTAATTTGAAAATTTTGACCCGTTGTTATGTCTAAATTTGAGCCAAAAACAACCGTGCCCGACCGTCCTGCCGTGAGGCTAATATTTTCACCAGCTGTAATTTCGAAATTTCCTGAACATTCCAAAATCACATCTTTTCCATTTAATGTTAAAATAGAGGATCCGCTATTTCCCATACTTTGAGCCTCTATAGTTCCATCGTTTTTGAGAGTCAATTTCGAAGATTGCCCGCCCGACTCACTTTTAAGCTCAATTTTTGATTCGGAATCAGACTTTGAAACAGTCATCGAGTTTACTCCATCATAAATTTTAATTTCGCCCGAATCGTCATTTATTTCAAACCTTCTGCCTGTTCTGCTGCCAATTCTTTTTATATTGTTTCCGCTTTCTGCTATACCCGGCTTGTTTTTATTAGTGTACACCGACCCCGTAACGAACGGAGTTTCTGCGTTCCCGTTCAAAAAACCAACCAATACCTCGTCATCTTTTTCGGGTAAAAACCGAAAGCCTTTGTCTTTGCCGGCATGCGGAACCAACACGCTAATCCACGGCGTTTTTTCATCGTCTGCCATCCAGGGAAATTTCACCTTAACCCTTGCAAGGCCGCCATCGTCCTCATTATCGGTTACAATTGCTGGCTGCGGAGTAGCCTTGGGTATCATAAGGGGATTGGTGTAAGGCGGAACATCAACCTCTACCGGAATGGCTGTGAAACTATTGCGGTAATTACTAAAGTTTGAGGCACTATGTTGAATTTGGGTTACAATAAAAGTGCGTCCTGCATCATCGGTAGCATCTTTAATCTTTATTTTCTTACCGATGCAAACTTTATTATTTCGTGTAGTGCCTGTAATGAAAACTGAAGATGCTAAAATTGCCTGCTGCTCCAACTTATACTTGTCATCACTCTCGGCCTGGCTGAATCCTGATGCCAAAAAAATATTTCCCCCCGGGTTTTCAAACAAATCTTTCCCTGATTGTTCAGCGGCTTTTATGAAATCGTTGTCAGGCGCGTTTTCTTCTGAAGTTGATTGAACAGATTCGCTTTTAAAAATATCGGTAGCCACAGTTCCTTCCGGCTTTTTTATGGCTTGTGCCCTGATGTTAAGGTTGGCTACATCTCCTGGAGATCGTAATTCAATTGATTCTCCTTCAGGTTTTTTGCCAAACTGCAGGTCCTCGCCATCGTAATACATCCACTCGCCAAACCGAACGGCGAGCGTTGACATAAAGGAAAAAAGGCTTTGATTATACTGAACAATATAATGGAGTTCTTTACTTGTTTGTGTGTTCTTCTTTACTTTGCCTTTAATACTTGATTTCTCAAATGACTTATCAATAATTGCGTCAAGCTTTTTTTTGTAGAAGGAATGACACTCTGCTATTTCATTCACTTTACAAAAATCACCGCTTCCGTTGATGAAAAATTCGTAATAATGTTCGTCAACCAACGAAGAATTCACCTCAGTTATCACACCGTTAAATTTATGGTTGCTGTTTCCCTCGTGGTCTTTAAAGTCAATTTGAACACTTTTCCCCAAAACCTTTTTTTTAAAATCTATGATTGAGCTAAAACTGCCGTTTGTATCAACCGGCCTCAGGGTGAATGAAAAATTATTAACACTGATAAGCGATTCGTTTAAGGACAGACTACTGAACACAACCGGATTGTTATCATTATAATCCTTGATAACAATTTCCGTTTTAGTTAAGATTGAACTTTCTGCCATTTGCTTTTTTTAAGACGGCTAAATATTAGGTATCTAAAACTCGGGAGAATGCAGGTAATGAATATACAGAAAAACACATGCGGTAATTTCTGCACCCAATACCGATTCGTTTACAAAACGGAAATTAACGCAGGCAAGAACCCGCGCTAATTAGTGTTTTAAATTATACCCATTCATTTGAGAACTTGCCATTTCCCAATTCAATTTCCTTTGCCGAAAGAGTGAACGCAATGGTCATAGGCCTGTCGTTGGTAGAACTGAACGTTTCGTTGTAATCAATCATGTAGGCTTCTTTGAACTTTAGCTCCTTCATTGTGGCATCAGAATCTCTCTTCTTGAATACGAGGCTTCCTCCTTTGTGGCTGTAAGGATCAATCATCCATTCAAATAAATCTGTTTCATTGGTGCTTTCTACAACAATGTTAATTTTTCCTCCCCTTGTTTCTGAGGACACTCTTCCTGTTTTGTCAATAACCTGATGCAGGTCAAATGAGGCATCTAATACCCGGTATTCTTTAC
>ERZ761602.4657-NODE-4657-length-17225-cov-4.294234_pt1 | contig 17225 bp, 13 predicted proteins | sample MGYA00512165_ERZ761602 | MGnify/ENA primary metagenome ERZ761602 (study PRJEB28899, sample SAMN02445085) | bioreactor sludge metagenome | biome: EBPR sludge; isolation source: Thorneside wastewater treatment plant | place: Australia: Brisbane, Thorneside...
GGTGAGCCAGTTCATCATCTTCGCCAGCTACTACGGTGACCGCACGCTGTTTCCGGCCATTCGCCGGCTGCCGCCGGCGTCGATTCTTACGCTCAAGCCCGGCGGCGGCGTCACCACTCCCCGCCACTGGCAGCTGGGCATCGACCCGCACCGCCCGGCCGGCGACGACGACGAATGGGTAGACCAGGTGCTGGCGGGTCTGGACGCGGCCTGCGCGCGACTCGGTCGGGCGGCCGTGCACCCCGTGCTTCTGCTCAGCGGCGGGGGCGACTCGCGCGCGATCGCTGCCAGCCTGCGGCGCGCCGGGCCGCCGGTGCACGCCGCCAGCTACGGCACGGAAGAAGGGGACGACGCCCCCACCGCGCGCCAGGTGGCGCATGCGTGCGGCATCCCCTTCAGGTACTGGCCGCTGGCAACCGACAGCCTGGAAGCCTATTTCGTCGATGCCGCCCGCCAGTCCGACAGCCAGGCCGAGACCATCGACTCGCCGATGCTGGGTGGCCTGTTCGGCCGCATCGCCGACACGCACGATGCCTTCGTGCAGGGCGACAAGAGCGTGTACGGCCGCGTGCCGGCCACCGCGGCGGATGCCTTTGAGGCGGCCGGCATCCGCGGCTGGGCCGGCGCGCGCCGCTTCGTCGACATGCTGGCGCCGGATGTAGCGCGCACGGTGTGCGGCGAGCTCGACGCCGACCTCGCGCGCATGCGTGCCGATGGACGGCACCTGTCCCCGATCGACCTGCGCGACAAACTCTACTTTGATCAGCGGCTGTGCAACCGCCAGAACGGCTTCACGGCGTTGAAGCTGCGGCACATGGAGCAATTCCGCCCCTGGCTCGACGAAGACCTGGTCGACCTGATGATGCGGCTGCCGGCCACGCTGCGCGGGGACGAGAAGGCACTCGTTCGCCGCGTCACGGCGCGCGCGGCGCCCGACCTGGCGGCGCTGCCCTATGCGCGCAAGGACTCCATCCCACAGTCGCAGTCCTTGCAGGCCGCGCTGGCGCAAGAGCCGGCGCTTGCCTCGTTCATCCGCAGCCAGTTCGGCAGCGCATTCGACGACCGGCTGGCGGCGCTGTTCCGGCCCGGCGCCGTGCAGGCCCTGGCGGAAAGCTTAGTCACCGGCACGCCCTACCCCGCCTCCGGCGCATGCTGGTGGCATTCGCTGCCCGGCCTGTGGCGCCTCGAGGCGCGGCGCTACGCGTCCGACAAGGTGCACCCGGTGCGCATCGTGTTGCGCCTGCTGCAGCTCAACCTCTTCCTGGCCTCGCTGCGGCCCTCCACGCCGGCCACCTGAGCCGGAGCGCACGAGGCCGCACCAGCGGCCGACGTTGTGATGTAGTGCCCCGTTCGCGCCGCCCCTCGATCGGGGGCCGGGCGCCGCAGCGCACGCCTTCCGGGCGAGAATGTGCGCTGCAGCAAGCGCCCCCGCCCCACTGAGCCCGCATGAAGACCGCCGACCGCGTCCTGGTCCTGATGTATCACCGCGTCGGCGCGCTGAACGACGCGAGCGAGGCGCGCTACTGCATCACGCCCCAGCACTTCGCCGAGCAGTTGCATGCCCTGGCCGCCCGCGGCTACCGCGCCGTGCCAGTCGACGCGCTGGTGCGCTGGCTCGAGGGCGGGCCGGCGCTCGCTGAAGGCGACTTCGTGCTGACCTTCGACGACGGCTTCCGCGGCGTGCGCGAGCACGCGCTGCCTGTGCTGCAGGCGCTGGGCTGGCCTTGCACCATCTTCCTCGTGACCGACCGCCTCGGCGGCGTGGACGGCTGGGACCGCAAGGGGCGCGAAGGCGCCCCCACCTACCCGCTGCTCGATGCCAACGAGATCGCCGACATGCGCCGCCGGGGCTGTAGCTTCCATTCGCACACGCGCAGCCACGCCAGCCTGACGGCGCTTGACGACGCCGCGCTGGCCCGCGAGCTGGCCGGCTCGCGGGCCACGCTCGAGACGCTGGTCGGTGACGGCGACCGCTACCTGGCCTACCCGTACGGCCACGTCGACGACCGCGTCGAAGCCGCCACGCGGGCCGCCGGATACCGCATGGCGTTCTCGGTCCAGCCCGGCTTCAACCGAAGGGGTGTCAATCCGTTCCGCCTGCGCCGGCTCGACGTCTTCGGTACCGACAGCGCGGCCCAGTTGCTGCGCAAGATGCATCTGGGCAGCAACGACGGCAGCGTCGGCGCTGCGCTGCGCTACTACGCGGGCCGCCTGGCCGGCCGCTTAGGCGGAGGCGGCGCGTGACAGTTGGGGTCGCGGCCCAGGCGCGGCCGCCGGTGGCACGCAGCCGATGAAGGGCCAACTGCTTCGACGGAGCGCGGCGTGGGTCTTCGCCGGCAAGACCAGCGACCAGGTGCTGTCCTTCGCCTTCGGCGTCGCGCTGGCACGCCTGCTCGCGCCGGCCGACTTCGGGATGGTGCTGACCATCCAGATCTTCACCGGGCTGGCCACCTTCATCGCCGGCGGCGGCATGGGCCAGGCGCTGGTGCGCGCCAAGACCGTCGAGAAGGCGGATCTCGACATCGTCTTCACGCTGCAGCTGATCGCCGGGTGCTTGATCTACACCGTCTTCTTCCTCGTCTCCCCGCTGTTCGCGCGGTGGTACGACAACCCCGTCTACGCCGACTTGCTACGCGTCTCAGCGCTGATATTCCTACTGCGGCCAATGCTCAACCTGCCCAATAACCTGCTGGTGCGCGAGATGCGCTTCAAGGAGCAGGCGATCGCGAGCCTGAGCGGCCTGATCGCGTCCAGCTGCACCAGCATCGCCCTTGCGCTGCGCGGCTATGGCGTCTGGAGCCTGACCCTGGGCGGCCTGGTCGGCGCCGTCGCGCAGGGGGTGGCGCTACACGTGCAGTCCGGATGGCGACCCGGGCTCTCACGCGACTTCCGCCGCGGCCGTGAACTGGTGCGCTACGGCTTCCTGGTGTCGGCCAACGACGTCGTCAACTACCTGAAAATGCGCATCAACCTGTTCCTGTTGTCGCAAAGCGTGGGTCCGGGGCCGCTGGGCCTGTACAACAAAGGTGAGAGCTTGGCACGCATGCCGCACAACTTCGTCACCGGGTCGGTCTACACGGTGCTGCTGCGGGCCATCGCGGCCGAGCAGGGCAACCTCGACCGCTGCCGCTACCTCTTCGCACGCAGTGTCGGCACGGTAGCTGTGTATGCCACGCCCTTCTATGTAGGGCTGGTCTGGCTGGCCGAACCATTGGTCCGCGGGTTGTACGGTGCGAAGTGGGCCGAGGCGGCAACGCCACTACTGATCCTGGCCGCGTCGTGGCCGTTCTGGTTGCTCGGCAACCTATCGGGCGCCGTTACGGCGGCGCTCAACCGCCTGAGCAACGAACTGAAGATCCAGGTGGTGACGCTTTTTGTCACGGCGCTGGCGGTGCTGGGCGGGCTGCGCTTCGGCATCGCCGGCGTGGCCTGGGCGATGGTAGGGACGGCGGCCTTCATCTGCGTATTCATGCTCCGTCTCGCGGCCCAGGCGCTGGAGGCGCGCTGGATCGAGTTCGTGCGCGCGCTGCGCCCGGCCCTCCTACTTAACGCCGCCCTGGCGCTGCTCCTCGCGCTGCTGGAGCTTGCGCTGCCTGCAGTCGTGCGGGAGCACGACATGCTGCACGTCGCCGTCGTGGGCGGCATCGGCGGGCTGTTCTATGCAGCTTGCCTGCTGTTCTGGCCCATCGACGAATTGAAGGCCGAGCGCACCCGCCTTCGGCAGATGCTGAGGCTGGATCCGCCGGCTCGGCCATGAGCGAGCGCCGCTTGATGCGTCCACCGTCCACCTTCGCGTCCGATCCGGTCGACCGCGCTACGGTGCCGACCGGCGAGGTAGCGGTGTCGGTCGTCACGCCCTGCTACAACGCCGCCGCGCACCTGCAGCGCAGCATCGGCAGCGTGCAGGCGCAAGGCTTCGCCGACTGGGAACTGGTGGTCGTCGACGACGGCTCAAAGGACGATTCGTGGGCCGTGCTCGAAGCCATGGCTGCGCAGGACGGCCGCATCCGGCCGCTGCGGCAGGCGAATGCCGGGGCGGCGGCGGCGCGCAACCGCGGCCTGGCCGCGGCCCGTGGCCACTATGTCGCCTTCCTCGATGCCGACGATACCTGGGCCCCGGACTTCCTCGGCACCATGGTGGCTGCGCTCGACGCGGATCCTGGCGCCGGCGTCGCCTATTGCGGGTGGCAGAACCTGGGCCTGGACGAAGCCCGCAGCAAGCCCTATGTCCCGCCCGACTACGAAAGCGGCGACAAGGTCGACACGATGCTGGGCGGCTGCCCCTGGCCCATCCATGGGGCGCTGTCGCGGCTGGCCCTGGTGCGCGCGGCCGGCGGCTTCGACGAGGGCTTAAGCTCGTGCATGGACTACGACCTGTGGCTGCGCCTGGCCACGGGGCATCGCGTGCTGCGCGTGCCGAACGTTCTGGCCTTCTACCATCACCACGGCGGCGAGCAGATCACGCGCAACCGGACCCGGCTGGCGATGAACCACTGGCGCGCGCAGCGCAACTACTTGACCGCCCACCCGGATGCCGCGGCGCACCTGGGCCGCAGGCGGCTGCGCGAACTGACCGCCGGCGAGCTGCTGCACCGCGGCTACGTAGCCTACTGGCAACGCGACCTGGGCGCGGCGCGCGCCATTTTCCGCGCCGTCATGAAGCTAGGCTATGGCGGCCCGAAGGACTGGGCCTACATGCTGCCGTCCTGGCTACCTGAATCTTGGCATCGCACCCTGCTCAGGCTGCGTGACACTAGCGCGACGGCCGGCCAGCGGCCGTCATGACCGGTCCATCGACGACGCCCGCGCTGTGCGGGCATGCGCTTCGACGCCCGACCACTCCGCCTGCCATTGCTCCCCATCATGCGCATGCTGACCTTCGCCTTCTGCACCTTCAACCGCGCCGACCGCCTGCCGGCGCTGGTCGGCGCCATGCGGGCCCAGCAGTGCCCGATGCCGTTCGAGATCCTGGCGGTCAACAACAACAGCACTGACCGCACCGCGGACGCACTGGATGCCCTGGTGCGCCAAGGCGGTGCCCCGCTGCGCTGGGTCAACGAGCCGGTTCAGGGCATCGTCGCGGCGCGGAACCGAGCCATCGCCGAATCACTGGACAGCGACATCCTCGTCTTCATTGACGACGACGAAATGCCGCTGCCGGGGCTGCTGACCGCGGTCACGGATGCCATCGTCAACGAGGGAGCGCAATGCGTCGGCGGCCGGATCGACGCCGACCTGTCGGGCCACGTTCGGCCGCGCTGGCTGGACGACGAACTGCTCGGCTTCTACGGCGCGGTCAACCATGGTGACAAGCCGTTCTGGATCGACAGCGAGGACACGCCGGTGTGGAGCGGTAATGTCGCCTACGACATGCGCTTGATCCGCCAGGATCCGGCGCTGCGCTTCGACAGGCGCTACGACCGTGTCGGCGCCGGCATCGGTGGCGGCTCCGATCACATGATGCTGCGCGCACTGCTGGAGCGGCATGTGCGCATCCGGTACCGCCCGGACATGGCGATCCTGCATGCGGTGGACGACTGGAAGCTGCGCCGCCGCTACTTCCTGCGTCTGCACTACCGCGCCGGAATGCGCCATGGTCAGTACGAGCTGCCCGACTACCCGCGCCGGGTGTCTGGGGTGCCGCCATTCTTGTTCGTGCAGTTCCTCAAACATTGCGCCAAGACGTTGGGGATCGTGCTCAAGCGCCAGCCGGGGCTGGTGCGCCAGGCCATGAACGCCTCATTCGCGCTCGGCGCGGTGGTCGGGTACCGCGCGAGGGACGCCCAGGCTTGACGGCGCCGGGGGCTGGACGCCTTGGCAGGCGCGATGCAGCGGTCCACGGCGGTGGCATCGATCTGCGAATCGTCGCGGATGGCGGTTGCCGCGCACCGGTCGTACGATCCAGAGCCATGAGACGCCTGTGGGTCGTCATCGTCGCCGCGAGCCTTGGGTTTGGCGTGCTCGGCTTCGCATTGCTCGCAGGACAGGGCGGCTCACTGCTAGATGGGCCCGGCTGCCGACGATTCCTCTGGCGCGCCGCCGAGAGCGGGCAGCCACCTGCGCCCGTCGCATGCCCCAACGGACCGTCACCGCGGCGGTTCGTCGCGCTGACCTTCGGCCAGTCGAACGGTGCCAACTACGCACAGGGCCGCCACGCCGCCTTGCCCCAGGTCTACTTCTACGAGGGCAGCCGATGCTCTGCCGGGCGCGACCCCCTGCCAGGCGCCGGAGGCAGCGGGGGCAGCGTATGGAGTCGGCTCGGCGACGAGCTGGTACGCAGCGGCCGATACGACACCATTGTGTTTGCGGGGATCGCGGTCAGCGCCACTGGCATGGCGCAGTGGCGCGTGGGCGGCCTGCTGCATGCAAGCCTGATCTCGGCTTTGCAGGAGATGCGGGCGCAGGGCCTCGAACCGACCCACCTTCTGTGGCAACAAGGCGAAACGGACGCCAAGCAGCAGGTCCCTGCCGCGACCTATCGGCAACTCTTCCTGGCGATGGCTCAAAGCATTCGCGAGGCGGGCTTTAGCGCCCCGCTATACATCGCGGTGTCGACGTACTGCAAGGGCCGCCGCAGCGACGAGATCCGCCACGCCCAGATCGCGCTCGCGCATGACACCCCGGAACTGCACCTGCGGCCGGGTCCCGACACCGACGCTTTGCGCGGCCCGCGATGGCGCTACGACGACTGCCACTTCTCCTCCGAAGGCGCGTCCGCCGCTGCCGTGCTCTGGGCCCGTGCGCTCGGGGCGGAATGAGATTGCCGCCATGCATTGGCCGCCCAAGCTCGCCCTCAGAACGTGTGAACGAACCACGCCCCTGATCCGTTGAGCAGTGCATGAGCGCTGCGACGGATGGAAGCGAAGGTGAGCAGGTCCAGCAAGGTCTGTTCGGTGAAGGGGACATGACGCCGGGCGCTGTGCGCACGCGGCCTGAGCAAGCTGGCGGTGTGCCGCGCGTCATGTCGCCGCAGCGCAACCAGATCGAACTGCGCCCGGTCGACCTGGAGTCGCTGTTGGCGCATGACCACCCAGCCCGCACCGTGTGGGCGTTCGTGCAGTCGATGGACCTGGCGCCGCTGTACGCGCGCATCAGGTCGGTGGCCGGCCGGGGTGGCGCGCCGGCCATTGATCCGGCGATCCTGGTGGCGTTGTGGCTGTGGGCCACCATCGACGGCGTGGGATCGGCCCGCGAAGTCGACCGGCTGTGCGAGCGCGACGATGCCTACCGCTGGATCTGTGGCGGCGTGGGCGTCAACTACCACTCGCTGGCGGACTTCCGCACCGAGCACGAGACGTGGCTGGACGCGCAGCTCACACGCTCGATCGCCTCGCTGCTGGATCGGCGCTTGGTCACGCTCAACGTGGTGGCGCAGGATGGGCTGCGCGTGCGCGCGCATGCCAAGGCCAGCAGCTTGCGCCGGCGCGAGAAGCTCGCTGAGCTGCACGCCCAGGCGCGGGCCCAGGTGCAAGCGCTCAAGCGCGAACTGGCCGAGGACGCGGGTGCCAGCTCTCGGCGCAAGCAGGCGGCCATCGAGCGCGCCGCGCGCGAGCGCGAACAGCGCCTGGCGGCGGCACTGGCCACGATGGACAAGCTCCAGCGCAAGCCCCCGCCCGAGGCCAAGGCGCCCAAGCCCTCCAAGCGCCGCGGCCGCAGGGGTGACGACGACCCCCGTGGTCCCGACGCCACCGCGGCCAAGCCCGAATCCGATCCGCGGCCCAGGGTGAGCACCACCGACCCTCACGCGCGCGTCATGAAGATGGCCGACGGCGGCTTCCGGCCGGCCTTCAACGCCCAGCTGGCGGTGGACGCCGATACGCAGCTGATCGCCGCGGTGGCCATCTCCAACAGCGGCAGCGACATGGGCCAGATGAGCCCGATGCACCAGGACATCCAGCAGCGCTACGACCTCACGCCCGATCACTGGCTGGCCGACGGTGGCTTCACGAAGCTGCAGGCCATCGACGAGCTGACCGCGCGCGGCACCCAGCCTGTCGTACCACCGCCGCGCAGCCGCAACCCCGAGATCGACCCGTTCGAGGCCAAGCCCACCGACACGCCAGCCCAGGCGCAGTGGCGCGCCTTCATGAGCAGCGACTTCGGCAAGACGCTGTACATCCAGCGCGGTGCGACGGTCGAATGTGCCAACGCGCAGTTGCGACGACGCGGGCTGTCCAGGTTCAACGTCTGCGGTCTGGTCAAGGCACGTGCCGTGCTGCTGTGGCACGCCCTGGCCCACAACCTCATGCGCATGCGAAGTCTGCAAATGGCCTTCGCCACCTGAGCCGCGGAGGCCGGCAGGCGCTGAAGGCGCCGCACAAACGACCAGCAGCGCTGCACAGCGCCTGACAGCGCCGACTGGACCGGTTCGCGACGCAACCTGCATCGCGTCCGCCCGCTTCGCCTTCGCCTTCGGCGACGCATCGCACGGAACATCAGCGCTGGCCAGCGGTTCGTTCACAGCTTCTCACTCGACCATTGGGAAGATGACTCCGAACATTCGAGAAAGATGGCACGTCACCACCCGGGAGGCTGACCCGCGACACCGGCTGTAGGGTCGACAATGTCGATAGGCCTGCGCCTCGGCCGCGTGGCAGCACGAACGGCGCTGCGGGTGAGCGGCTGCAACCTAGGGGTGGCCTCGCTACTGGGACAAACCAAGTGAAGCCAGCGACGCCAATGGGACCCGTTTTCATCGTCGGAGCGCCGCGCTCGGGGACCACCTTGCTGCAGTACATGCTGCAGACGCACCCCGGTCTCTCGCTGCCGACCGGCGAGTCGCATTTCTTCATGCCGCTGATAAGGCGTGAAGCGGAATTCGGCGACCTGTCGCAACCGCAGAACGTGCGCCGCGTCCTGGACGCGATGTACCAGCAGAGTGCGGAATTCCTGGAGACCGACCTGCACGGCCTGCGCTTCGACCGCGACGCACTCACCGCCGCCTTCGTGGCGGAGGGGCGCCACACCATGCGCGACCTGATCAGCGGGCTGTTCGAGAAGAATGCTGCCGGCGAAGGCAAGCCGCGTTGGGGCGACAAAACGCCCTACTACGTGCTGCACATGCAGTCGTTGCGCGTGTGGTGGCCACAGGCACAGTTCGTTCACATCGTGCGCGATGGGCGGGACGTGGCACTGTCGCTGTTCGGCCGCCGCCACGACTTCGGCGTCTACAACACCTACTTTGCGGCGCGCTACTGGGAGCAGTACGTCGAGACCGGGCACCGCCAGGGCATGGCCATGCCGGCCGGGCACTACCTGGAGATCCGCTACGAGGACCTGCTGGCCGATCCGCGGGCAACCCTGGCCCGGGTCTGCGACTTCCTTCGACTCGACTTCGTCGAGTCACTGCTCCAGCACCGCAAGCCCAGCACCGCCGGAAAGACGCCGCTGCTTGGGCAGCCGGTCCAGCGCGACAACGCGCAGAAATGGCGCCGCGCGATGTCGCGCCGACAGATCGGCGTCTTCGAAAGCGCCGTGGGACTGACGCTGCAGCACTTCGGCTACGCGCTGGCGACACCGGCGCGGCCGTTGCTGCGGCCGACACGGGCCCTGCACCGGCTGCACAACATGGCGCTGGCGCGCTGGCACGGCATGCGGCAGGGCCAGCGCACGTGAGCGCGCCATTGCTCACCGTCGTGATCTGCACCCACAACCGGGTGCAGCTACTGGCACGCGCCATCGCCTCGCTGAACGCCGCGGCCAGACCCGATGGCGACGTGCAACTGCTCGTTGTGGCCAACAACTGCGGCGACGGCACGCACGACTACCTAGCGGGCTACGGTCGGCGGCCGGGGGAGTCGCTGCCGCTGCGCTGGCTGGTCGAATCGCGGCCGGGCAAGGCATTCGCTCTGAATTTGGCGCTGCCAGAGGTCAAGTCAGCCTGGGTGGCGTTGGTCGATGACGATCAACGGGCTGATACTTTCTTTCTTCAGTCCATCGCCGACACGGCGTCGCGGAGCCCGGATGCTGACATCTTATTCGGTCGGATTGAGCCGGACTGGACGGGTAGTGAGCCTGACTGGGTCCACGACCGCGGACCCTATCGAATTTATCCGCTTCCGGTCCCGCACATCGATCTGGGTGACGTCGAGCATTGGTGTGACCAGGGGACGGCAATGCCCAGCGGCGGCAATGCCGTAGTCAAGCGCGGCCTGATTGAGAAGGTTGGAGCGTTTTCCACGCAGTTGGGCCCCGTAGGCCACAACCTCGCCGGCGGCGAAGATACGGATTGGTTCTTGCGCGCACTCCGACTTGGCGCAAAGGTCAGATACGTTCCCGCAATGATCCAGTACCACTACGTCGATCCGGCACGCCTGTCATTGGGTTCGCTGGTGCGCTTGGCATACGCCCGAACGGCCGCCAACGTCAGCTTGATTGGCGATGACGCCGCAGGCCTCGGTGTGCCGCCGTGGGCCTATCGTAAGCTGCTGCGCTACGCGGCCGCAGCGGCCACGTCGCTGGCGGCGGATCGGCGCCGCCACTTCATCGTGCGCACTGCTGCCTGCCTGGGCGAGATTGCCGGCTATCGGCGCCGCGCAGCCCTCGGTCGGGGGGAATCGACGGCATAGGTACGCCTTCCAAGCCTATTGGCCACAATGCAAGCTGACGATTGGCGATGAGCACGGCATCCGCACAAGGGCACATTTGCGCCATTCCGCACTGATGGTCAACGTCAACGCATTGAAGAGGCGTTGTGATGTGGACGCCGGACGCGTGCTTGCGCAATATTGCAGGAAGACAGACGCATGAACCAACGCATTGGAGTCACCGCCGCAGCGACCCTCGCGCTGCTCGCAATGTCAATGGACACGTTGGCTGTGCCTCCATATGGGGCCACGCCGGCGGAAATCGCAGCCATGCCAGAGGCGTGCCAAGTCAAGCTCGATCCCAACCTGCGAAAGAACGAGGCCTTGCAGGCTGCTTGGCGCACCAAGATTGGTTCGAACATTTGGACCCACCTGCATCACTACTGCCACGGCTTGAAGTCCATGAGCCGTGCCAGCCTGACCACCGACCGCAGTGGACGACGCTTCTTCCTTGGCCAAGCCAAGAAGGAGTTCAACTACGTACTGGAAAGGTGGCCAAAGGACTCGCCCATGTTCGAAGAGGCCATGTCCAAGAAGGACGAGGTCCGAATGCTTGAGATGAAGAGGTGAGCAGTCTCTGGTCGTGAACGGGATCGCCAACGCCGCGATGGCCGCGACGCTAAGAGGCCAGGGCTTCGGCGGCATTTGGTGCCCAGGCCAACGATGTGAGGTCGCTTGGGCAGGCGCGGCCTCCCCCGGCGCCTGCAACGGACGAGTGGGGCTCGCGAGCGAAGGCACACTGCGCTTGGCATGGCACGGCGACTTCCACGACCTCGCGCCGCTGCGACATGATCTCGTCTTGCCGAGCGAAGCTGCGCTTGGCGCCGTGCTTTTGGCCGGCTGGCGTCGCTGGTCGACCGACCTCTTCGGCCGCCTCAATGGCGCCCATGTCCTCGCCATCGCTGAAGGCGACAACTTGGTGCTCTACCGCGACAAGTCGGGGCTGCGCAACCTCTACGTCGACACACGCAGCGCAGGTGAGGTGGCGTTCGCCACTAGCCTGTCCACGCTGCAGGCATTGCCCAGTGCAACGGCGCGCGTTCGCCCTGCAGGGCTGCACGAGTACCTGCGATTCTTGGACATCGCCGCACCGGCGACGTTGTTCGACGGCATCGCCGCGGTCGAGCCGGGCCAAATGCTGCGCTGGGCCGGCGGCCGATTGGTCGGCCAACCGGCGCCAGTGGGCGCGGTGCCGCCGCTGCCGTCGACGGCCAGTCTCGACGAGGCAGTCGGTGCATTGGCGCAGGCGCTCGAGCGCAGCATCCAACTGCGGGTGGCAGACGCCTCCACGCCGGCGGTTTTTCTCAGCGGCGGGATAGACTCGGCGCTGCTGTGTGCGCTGGCCGCACGCCACCGGCCTGATATCACCGCCGTCACTGTCGGCTTCGACGACGCCCAAGACGACGAGAGCCCGATTGCCGCGCGCATCGCGGCCCACCTTGGGGTGCGGCACCAGATCCTGCGCTTTGACCGCCGACAGTACTTGGACGCGTTCGACCGCTACGCCGAGGCTGCCGACCAACCGATGGCCGACCCGGCCATCCTGCCGACGCTGCTGGCCTTCGAGCATTGCGTGCCGCGTTTCGACGTCGTGCTCGACGGCACGGGTGCCGACGAGTCGCTGGGCATGATGCCGGCCCGCCACGTGCGGCTCGCCGTGAGGTCTGCAAACTGGCTGCCCATCTTGGTGCGCAGGGGGCTGGTTGGCGCATTGCGCCGTGTCGCACGGCTGGCCCCCTATGCCCGCATCCTCGACTTCGATCATCCGGCCGACACGATGATTCGCTGGAACGGCTTCACACGCACCGAGATCGAGGCACTGTGCGGCCGACCGGTTTCCTTTGAGGCGACCCGCTTTTACGCCACCTACCGCCGCCTTCGATTGGCATCGGCGTTTGACCTCTACAGCGCCCTGCTCGACGCAATGCCCTGCGAACGCCTTACGCAGGCAATGGCGATCACGGGCCTGGACGTGCGCTATCCCTTCTGCGACCCCGCAACAGATGGCTTAGTCCGGCAACTTCGCACCGACTACCGCTATCTGCCGGGGGCCCCCAAGCGCATTGCGCGCGAACTTCTGGCACGCTTGGTGCCAGTCCAGTTCTGGGACGTGCCCAAGCACGGCTTCAACTTCCCACTGCGGCGCTGGCTGGCAGGTGAGAACGGCGCGCTCGTCCAACGCGGAGTGGACAGTACGGCCTGGCGCCGCACTGGTCTGTTGGATGCTGAGCACGTGGCTGCGCTGGGTCGACGCTTCGCTGCAAGCGACCCGGCGGTGACGTTTCGAATCTGGGCACTCGTGGTGCTGGCTGCCTGGCTGGACCGGCGCCCTACGCTCCGCTGAACCGCATCCGACACATGCAAGCGCTACAAGAAACTGAACGAGATGAGGCAGGGCGTCCGGCACGCGTACTGATGTACACGGCCTACTTTGCGCCGGAGTACAGTGGAGCCGCGCTGCAGGCACTCACCCTGGCGCGAGCCCTGCGCAAGCGTGGTCACAAAGTGGAGTTTGTCACCAACCGCTGGCCCGGCCTGCCGGAGCAGGACGAAGTGGATGGCTTTGCGGTTCGACGACTGCAGCACGGTCGCGCACGCAAGCATCGCGAAATGCGTCTCTGGTTCAACCTTGCGCGCTACGTGTGGCGGCGACGTGCTGACTTCGACGTCCTGCACAGCCACGGCGCCTATTTCACGAACGCCTTCATCGGGCCACTGGCCCGGATCTGCGGCCTAAGGTCAGTGATCAAGGCCAGCCTCGCTGACGATGACCTGAGTGACCTGAAGCAGTCGCTGGTCGGTCGTGTGCATCGTTTCATGTTACGCAGGGTGGACGCGTGTGTCGCAATCAGCAAGGATCTCGTTGAAGAGTTTCGCACTGGCGGCATCGCCCCGTACAAGACGCACCACATACCCAACGGTGTAGACACACGGCACTTCGCGCCCACAACTACGGGCGAGCGGCAGACTTGTCGGTCAGCTTTGAATTTGCCGCCCATGCTGCCGCTGGTGCTTTATGTCGGCGTGCTGGACCAGCGCAAGAACATCTTGTGGCTAGCTCGCGAGTGGATCGCCAATGATGCGTTCGGCACCGGCGCCCTGCTCGTCGCGGTAGGCCCTCGTGCACGCGAAGACCAAGACGGAGCGATTCGCGCCGAGCTCGCGCAGCTGGCGTGCGAGCACCCCAGCCACTTCGCGCTGCGCGACCACCAAGTCGAAATACGCACTTACTACCACGCGGCGGACTTGCTGATCTTGCCGTCAGAGAAGGAGGGACTTCCCAACGCGGTGCTGGAGGCCATGTCCTGCGGGCTACCCTGCGTGGCTGCACGCACCAGCGGCAGCACGGAGCTCGTCGCCGAGGGAGAGACCGGCCACACCTTCTCCCCGGGCGACTTAGCCCAACTCCGAAGCGCCCTGCATTTGGCTCTTGGCGCCAACGCCGCCGCTCTCGGTGCACGGGCACGCCGGCTCGCAGAAGATAGGTATGCGATCGACCTCATCGCTGACCGCTACCAGATGCTCTATGGGCGACTGCATCAGGAACCAAAGCGCATCCTGTACGTCGAAAATGGCATCGGCTACGGCGGGGCCATCATTTGTCTGCGCCATCTGGTGCGCAACCTGAACCGCGACCGATACGAGCCCATGGTAATCACAGGCCTGGGCGACGAGAAGTACCAAGATATCGCGGCCGAGGCACGGTGGAAGCACATCCCCGACCGGCGCCTTGACGTCAGCGCGATGCGCCGCAAGCTGCAAGCGAGCCAGTGGCCGGACGCGCTGCCTGTCCTGCGCTGGCTGCTGAACCAGGGCCTGGCCCGCTTGGACGATCTGGCGAACTTCCTGCCATCCTTTCTGCTGACGCTTTGGGCTGCGCTACGGTTCCGGCCAGCGCTAATCCACGCCAACAACGAGCCGCTGTGCAATCGGGCAGCGGTGCTGGCAGGCAAGCTGCTGCGTGTGCCTGTCGTCTCGCATGTGCGCGGCGACCAGCAGGGCTCTGCGATGATGCATTCGTTCTACCGCCTGCCGGACTACTTCATTGCCGTCTCGCGCTGGGTGTCCGACAGCATCGGCCGCATCGGCGTGCCGGCGGGCCGACGCACCTACATCTATGACGGCATTGAGCTGGACAAACTCAACCTGCAGGCCGATGGCGGCGCCTTCCGCCGCGCTCACGGCCTGCCACAGGATGCCTTCGTCGTCGGCCTGGTGGGACTGCTCATCCCGTGGAAGGGGCAGCGCCTGTTCCTCGAAGCGGCCCAGCGCTTGACCACAGCGCTGCCCGATGCCGTGTTCGCCGTCGTCGGCGGCACGCCGGAGGAGTTCAGGTACTTCGAGGACGAGTTGCGTGGATGCGTGCAGGCGGCCGGCCTGACCGATCGCGTCGTCTTCACCGGGCACGTGCGCGACATGGCTGCCGTTTACAAGGGGCTGGACGTGGTGCTGTCGGCGTCGACCTCGCCGGAGCCACTGGGGACGATGATCATCGAGGCGATGACGATGGCCCGCCCCATCGTGGCGCCAGACCACGGCGGTGCGGTGGAGATGATTGAGGACGGTCGCACCGGCGTTCTATTTAAGGCCGGCGATGCGGCCGACCTGGCAACGAAGATCGAGCGCTTGTACCGGCAACGCGAGCTCGGCACCGAATTGGGCCGCGCCGCCCGGGCGCAGGCACTGCGCGTGTTTGAGGTGCGCGAGCACGCTCGGCAGGTCGAAGCGGTGTACGACCACGTCCTTGGGGGCGCCTGATGCCGGCGACCGACCCGAGCGCGATGCCCTCGCCCACCGTCTCGGTGGTCATTCCGTCGTACAACCGCGCGCGCTTCCTGCCAGCGGCGGTGCACAGCGCGCGCAGTCAGACACGCCCCTGCCTTGAGATCATCGTCGTCGACGACGGCTCAAGCGACAACACCGAACAGGTAGTGACAGCACTCGGGGGCGAGGTGCGCTACGTCAGGCAGGCCAATGCCGGGCCGGCGGCGGCACGCAACCGGGGCATCCAAGAGGCAAGGGGTGATCTCGTCGCCTTCCTCGACACGGACGATCGGTGGCTACCCGAGAAACTGTCCCGGCAGGTTGCCATCATCGAGCGCGAGCCATCCGTGGTGCTGGTGTCAGCAGACATGGCGGTCGAGGACGACACCGGAGCACGGTGGACTGACTCCAACTTTGCGCAGCGTGGTCTGGCTGCGCTGTTTGCCTCGCTCGACGGCCGTCCTATTCCAGACGCGCCGCAACTCCTGCTCCGAATCAACTTTATCAATACCAGTACCGTGCTGGTGCGGCGCGACGTGCTCCTCGAGTTGGGCGGCTTTGACCCGCGGCTGCGGTACGGCGAAGACCTGGAACTCTGGCTTCGCATCGCAGCGCACCACTGCATTGCCTGTGAGCCTAGCGTCCAGGAGATTCGAGTTGAGCATGCTGCCAACGTTACCAAATCGATCGAGCCGATGCTGTTGGGGTACGTGCGCATGGCGGAGGTCATCCGCGAGTGGGCACGCGATCGTATGGCGATCTGGGGAATGGACGCGGACCGGTATGTGGCAGACGCCTTGACTGACCTCGGCTACTGGTACTTCACTGAGAACCGCTTTGGCGATGCTGGCGCCACATTGAGGCGCAGCTTTCAAGAGGCACCCACTGGCCGCGCCGCGGCCTACCGTTTGGCTGCCGCCTTACCGTCGCCGACTATCAAGCTTCTCCGCCGGATAAACGCGCGCTGGCGGAACTGATTTTACATGGCACCTCAACGAATCGTGACCCGCGCATAGCCAACATGTTTCAATCCCTCGGGCGCCTGCTAACGAAGCCCTTCTTCCACCACCCCATCTTTGTCGTCGGAGCCAGTCGCTCCGGCACCAGCATCCTGCTGCAGGCTCTGGGGCGCCATCCGCAGATCTACGCACTTCGCGGTGAAGCGCCGTTTCTGACAACGGTGGGAGGCGCCGCCTACTTGTTCGAGTACGGCACAACCCCTGGGAAGAAGTACTACATGGAGTCTCTAAAGACATCCAAGTCCTACTTGTACGACCAGTTGAGGCGCCTAGGATTCGAGACCGCGGCCGGCCCGCACTACGGTATGCAGCGACTCGTCTCCGACGTGCTCAGCCGAGCAGACAACCCACTGGGCCGGCGCTACTGGAGCGCCAAAACCTTCCCGACGGAGACCGTGGCCAAGGGCCTGATCAGCCTGTACCCGGAGGCCAAGTTCGTCTATATCGTACGCAACGGCGCGGACGTCGTGCACTCCCGCACCAAGTTCGAAGGGTTTCGGGATGGCGAATTCGGTCAGCATTGCCAGGCTTGGGCCTCGAACGTGGCCAAGTTCCGCTATCTGACGAAGATGGCCCAATGCCACTCGACAACTCACGAAAGGCTCGTTTCGGATCCTGCTGGCTTCTTTGGCGACCTGCTTCGAGATCTCGGCCTGCCGCAGCATCCGGGGCCGGCAGACTATGCCTCGACGACTCTCGTCCATCCTCTGGACCAAGTCACCCAGGTTGGCGCCGGCGCCGTGCAGAACCTGACCGAACGGAAGCGTCCAGACGCGGAATGGAACAACGAACAAAGGACGATGTTTCGAGACATCTGCGGTGGTGCAATGAAAGATCTGGGATACGACATTTGATG
>ERZ761602.4658-NODE-4658-length-17221-cov-3.370500_pt1 | contig 17221 bp, 15 predicted proteins | sample MGYA00512165_ERZ761602 | MGnify/ENA primary metagenome ERZ761602 (study PRJEB28899, sample SAMN02445085) | bioreactor sludge metagenome | biome: EBPR sludge; isolation source: Thorneside wastewater treatment plant | place: Australia: Brisbane, Thorneside...
TTGTCATACGGCCGCCTGGTGTAGGCTTGGTCCGGGCTTCGACCTTCCGTGGAGGAATTTCCTATGCGTCTGCCGGGTGTGTCTCTGCTTCGAACCCTCACGGGCTCGAAGATGTGCCGGTCCATCCTCGCTCCAGCCGCGATCTCGGGCCTCGTGCTCGTCCTGGCGGGCTCGCCGGCGTTCGCGCAGGGCAAGCCGGGCGACAAGCCGGCGGCGCCTGCCAAGCCGAAGCCGAAGACCGAAAAAGAAAAGAAAGAAGCGGCCAAGAAGTTCTTCGAGGACGCCCAGGCGAAGTTCGCTGCCGGTGAGTTCGCGGCCGCCCACGACCTGTACAAGCAGGCCGACGAGCTCATCCCCGGCGCCGTGCCGAAATTCAAGATGGCCGAGAGCCTGGACAAGGCCGGCGACGTCGAAGCCGCCATCACGAGCTACCAGGCGTTCTTGGACAGCAAGCCGCCCGAGGACAAGAACAAGGAGCGCATCGACGCGGCCAAGGCCCGCATCGCCGCGCTTCAGACCGCGCCTGCCGACGTGAAGGTCGTCGTGACCCCGGCGGAGGCGACGGGCGTCGTCATCTCCGTCGACGGCCAGCCGCAAGCCGGCAACCCGGTCAAGGTGCCGCCCGGCAAGCACACGATCACGGCGAAGGCCGAGGGCTACGACGAAGCCAAGATCGAGGTCGACGTGAAGCGGGGCGAGAAGAAAGAGGTCCCGGTCACGTTGACGAAGTCCGCGGGCGCGGTGGTGCCCGAGGGCCCGAAAGAGCCGGTCAAGCCCGAGCAGCCCAAGCAGCCCCCGACCACCGAGAGCGAGGGCACCTCGACGCTCATCCCCGCCATCGTGACGCTCAGCCTCGCCGGCGCGGGCGCGATCGTCGGCGGTGTGTTCGGCGGCCTCGCGCTCAAGTCCAAGAGCGAGTTCGAAGAGACACCGACGCAAGAGCTCTTCGACGAGACCGAACGCAACGCCCTCATCGCCGACATGTCGTTCGGTGTCGCGCTCACGTTCGGGGTCACCGGGCTCGTGCTGCTGCTCACCGACACCGGAGGCGACGAGGCGCCGGCCGAAGAGAAGAAGGCGAGCTTCACGCCCTTCGTCGGCCCGGGCGGCGCAGGCGCCGTCGGCACCTTCCGCTTCTGATTTTTCGCAACGCACAGAGGACCTCGCACCATGCGAATGAAGACGTACGCTTTCTGTAGCTTGGGCGCCTTCGCGGCGCTCACTCTCGCGGCCGGCGGCTGCGAGCTCATCGCGGCGGTCGACCACGATCTCATCCCTCAGGGCGGCGGCCTCGTGGGCGGCGCCGGCGGCACCGGCGGCGCGGCATCGAGCGCGTCGAGCACCACGAGCGGCATGGGCGGCATGGGCGGCATGCCGGGCTGCGTGGCCGAAGAGTGCCCCGATCCCGGTAGCGACTGCTTGATGCGGGCGTGCGAGGGCGACATGTGCGACCCGACGCCGCCGGCAGTTGCGGTCCTCACGCCCTGCAACAGCGCCCCCGGCGAGGGCGGCGGTGGTGGCGGCACGATGGCCGGCGTCTGCGACGGTGACGGCGCGTGCGTCGAGTGCGTCGACAACGCGCAGTGCACCGCGCCGGAGATCTGCGACACGACCGCGAACGAATGCGTCCCGATGCAATGCCAGGACGGCATGATGAACGGGATGGAGACCGGGCAGGATTGCGGCGGCCCCGACTGCGGCGACTGTCCCAACGGGCAGGGCTGCGCGGGCCCGGGCGACTGCATCAGCGCGTTCTGCAACGCCCTCGTCTGTGCGGCCTGCACGGGCACCGGCGCGGGCCAGTGTCTCGGCACCGAGTACTGCGACGCGGGCGTTTGCGTGCCCAAGGAGGCCGACGGCACCGCCTGCGGCGACCCCGCCGAGTGCTCGAGCGGCAACTGCGCCACCACCGGTCAGGGCGGCATCTGCTGCAACATGCCCTGCGGGGCCGACTGCCAGTCGTGCGCCATGGCCGACACGGGGACGGCCGACGGCACGTGCGCGAACGTGACGGCCGGCACCGACCCCAAGAACGGCTGCACGAACAACGCGACCGGTTGCGAAGCCGACAACTGCGCGGCCGGCGGCGTGTGTGCGAGCGCGACCGGCGAGACCTGCGGCAGCGGGCCGTCATGCACCGGCAACATGCTGAACCCCCAAGATACTTGCGACGCTGCCCTCATGTGCCAGGGCGGCACGGCGATGGCGTGTCCGGGCGGCTACATCTGCGACAGCGCAACAGCCTGCAAGACCACCTGCGCGGCACACGCCGACTGCGTCACAGCGTCGCACTTTTGCGGCGGCTTCATGGGTGCCGGCGGTACGCCCAACGAATGCACCGCCAAGCTGGCCATGGGCGCTACTTGCGCGGTCGACGCCGAGTGCCTGAACGGCACGTGCACGATGCCCGGGCTCACCTGCAACTGACGACAGCGCTGTCCTGTTCGTCAGCAGAGCGCGGCCGGCGCCCCGAAAGGGGCGTCGGCCGTTTTGTCATGATTCTCGTCCCACCGACGCGCGCCCCGTCGCGGTGCGCTGGATGGTCCAGCTGCGAACTTTTCTCACGACGAGGCTAGCCAGCAGGGTGATTCCTTGGCTAGCCTCGCGGCATGAGGGTGTTTGCGATCTCGGACGCTGAGCTGCTGTTCCTCAAGATCATGGCCCGTAAGAAGGCCTACCCGGGTAACGAGCTCGTGGCCGAGTCGGGCGTCCCGCGCGGCTCTGCGTACGTCTACCTGAACCGCCTCATGAAGAAGGGCTTCGCCACGGTGAAGCCGCTGAAGCAGACCAAGGACAGGGCGCGCAAGCTCTACAGCGCGACGACGGCCGGTCGGTTGCTCTTGAAGCTGGCCGACGAGCTGAACAAGACCAAGGCCAAGCCCAAGGCGGCGAAGAAAAAGAAGCGCTGAGCGCGAGGGACCGGGCTCCTCAGGGCGATCCGTACGCGACGCTGGCGCCGTCGTCTTCTCCCTCGACGACGGGCTGCGGCGCAGGGTGGTAGAGCCGCGCCGCGTCCCACCGGGAGCGCAGCGCCTCGGCGATCATGTCGAGCAGCGGCTGGGTCGATGCGGGGACCGTCGCCGAGACGAGCGCGACCCCGCGGCGGTGGCCGAGCAGACGCGCGTCCTCGGGGTCGAGCCGATCGACCTTGTTGAAGACCAGCAGGCGAGGGATCTCGGCGAGGTCGAGCTCGACCAACAGCTCCTCGGTGGTGCGGATGTGTTGCTCGCGGGCCGGGTCGCTGGCGTCGACGACGTGAAGGATGAGGTCTGCCCCCTGCACCTCCTCGAACGTCGCGCGGAACGCGGCGAACAGATCTTTGGGCAGGTTGCGGATGAAGCCCACCGTGTCGGTGATGACGACCTCGCGCTCTTCGGGGAAGCGAAGGCGACGCGACCGCGGATCGAGCGTCGCGAAGAGCTTGTCCTCGGCGAGGACGCCGGCGCCCGTCAACGTGTTGAGGAGCGTGCTCTTGCCGGCGTTGGTGTAGCCGACGATGCTGACGACCGGCACCGCCTGCCGCGAGCGCCGCTTGCGCCGCTCGCCGCGGTCGCGTGACAGCCGCCTGAGCTGCGACTCGAGGTGACTGACCCGCTCCTTGGCCCGGCGGCGGCCGATCTCGAGCTTGGTCTCACCAGGGCCGCGCCCGCCGATGCCACCGGTGAGACGCGAGAGCGAGTCGTCTTTCTGGCCGAGCCGCGGGAGCGCGTACTTGAGCTGTGCGAGCTCGACCTGGAGCTTGCCGTCCGACGACTCGGCGCGCTGCGCGAAGATGTCGAGGATGAGCTGGGTGCGATCGATGACGTTGAGATCGGTGTGCTTGCTGATCGTGGACGCCTGCGTCGGCGTCAGATCGTGATCGAAGACGAGCGTCTGCGCGTCGAGCTCGGCGGCCCGGAGCACGACGTCGTCGAGCTTGCCCTTGCCGAGGACGGTGCGCGGGTCGATCCGATCGCGCAGCTGCAGCACGCTGTCGACCACCCTCGCCCCGGCCGTCCGCGCGAGCTCGGCGAGCTCGCGCAGGCTGTCCTCGGAGTCGGCGAGCGCGTGCGGCTTCGCCTTCTCGCCCACGTGGACGAGGATGGCGCGACCGTCTTTGGCGTCGTTCGCGTGGAGCCGGCGAACGCGGGCGAACTCGTCTTCGAGCGAGCGGACGACGTCACCGAAGTCATTGGGCAGCCGGCCCCACAGCACGGGGGGAAACACGCGGTACGGCGGGACGCGCTCGTCGGTCTCGCGGCGAGGGTCGGGCGGCAGGGCGTGCGCGTACGAGACGCTGCGAGGCTCGCCCTCGGGCGTGAGCTGAATCGCGGCCACGAGATCGAGCCGTAGCCGAACCAGGTCGACGATATCGTCGCGCGTCAGATCTTCACCGAAGAGGTGCGTGTGAATCAGGCGGAGGCCGCGCAGCCTGCCCTGCGCGGCGCGCAGCCGCCCGACATCGGGGAGCATGAGCCGGGTCGCGTCGCCGACGATGACGTGGTCGATCTCGCCCGATCGGTGTACGAGCACGCCGACCTGGCGCCCCGTCTCACGCGACGCTTCGGCGAGCGACCGGCCGAGCTCCGGCGTCGTGATCGCGTCGAGGGGGATACGCCGCCGGTAGATGCGCTCGAGGGTGCGGTGGGCGTGGGGGCTGAGACCGCTTTTGTTTCCGTAGACTTCGGGCATACGATGGGGCGCTCGTCAACGTTGTCTCAGACGAGACCGCATGGCAATCCTGACCGAGCTGGCCGACGCCGAGATACGGGCCGCGTGCGCGGCGTTCGGCGTCGAGGTTGCATCCGCCGGCGGCGTGCTCGCGGGCAGCGTCAACACCAACTACGCGGTGACCGCGCCCGACGGCGCCCGGTGGTTTCTCAGGCTCTACGAGGAGCAGGACGCCGCGGGCGCGCGTCGCGAGACCGAGCTCGTCGCCGCCCTCGCCGCCGAGGGCGTCCCCACGCCGGCCCCGCTCGAACGGCCCGACGGATCGGGCCGGACGGTCGCGGTTCGCGGCAAGCCCGCCGCGCTCTATCCGTTCGTCGACGGCGCGACACGCTGCCAGCAGGGGGTCGCGGCCGCCGACGTCGCGAGCGTCGGCGAAGCGCTCGCGCGTGTTCACCTCGCGGGCGGCCGCCTCGACCCGGCCCGAGGGTTGACCACCGGGAGCCGCTTCGGTGCAGAGGACATCTCGCGCCGCCTCGAGGGCATCGCGGCGGCGGCGCTCCCGGGCGGCGTCTCCGCGGACGAGGTCTCGCGCGCGCGGGATCGCCTCGCGAGGGCGCTCGAGGCGATCGTGGCCGAGACGGTGCGCGCGCCGACCATTCCGCTCATCCACGGCGACCTCTTTCGCGACAACGTGCTCTTCACCGCGAACGGGCTCGCGCTGCTCGACTTCGAGAGCGCGTCGACCGGCACGGCATCGTTCGATCTCGCCGTGACCAGCCTGGCGTGGTGCTACGGCGACGCGCTCGATCCGGCGCTCGTGAGGGCCCTCTCCGAAGGGTACCGCCGCGCGCGCCCCATCGCCGCGTCCGAGCGTGCCGACCTCGGGCGCGCCGCTCGCCTCGCCTGCGTGCGCTTCGCGACGACTCGGCTCACCGACTACGAGCTTCGCCCGCGCGGCATGGGCGTCTACAAGGACTTTCGCCGCTGGATGGGCCGGCTGGAGGCGGTAGCGCGCTCGGCAGGCGCCTTCGAGGACCTGTTCACCGGCTGAGCGCGGCCGCCCCAGGCCTCCGGCAGACCAGTGCGGGTTTGCGCGATCGGCCGCCGGCCAGTACCTTCCGGAGGATATGGCAGAAGTCGGCGCGCTGGATTTCGGGTCTTTCGTGGATGCCCGCCAGAAGGCCCTCCCCGATGGGGGCAACCAGGGCGGCAGGTCCTACGCCTACGTGTCGGACCACCACACGAAGCGCGCCTTCGACGTCCTGACCCCGGTCGAGAGCGTCGTGACGGCGAGCGTTCGGCTCTTCAGGTCGGTCGGCAAGAGCCAGCTCTTGGGCCACGCCGTCAAGGTCGGCCCCAAGCAGTTCCCCCGCGTCCACTCGCTCGCCGCCAAGTGCGCCGACACGCTGGGCATCGCCACGCCCACCGTCTACATCGTCAACAGCCCCGTCATGAACGCGGCCACGTTCGGAACGAATGACGATTCGGTGATCATGGTCCACAGCGCCCTCATCGACCACTTCAAAGACGAAGAGCTGATGAGCGTGTTGGGCCACGAGTGTGGCCATATCCACAACAACCACGTGGTGCACCTGACGGCGCTCCACTACCTGCGGTTCATCGCGAGCGCGTTCACCCGCTACCTGATGGCCCCCGCCGAGATGGCGCTCATGAGCTGGCTGCGCCGCGCCGAGATCACCTCCGACCGCGCCGGCCTCCTGTGCTGCCGCGACCTCGACGTGTCGACGCGTGCGCTCACCAAGCTGGCCCTCGGGAGCTCGAAGCTCTACGACCAGCTGAACATGGAGGCGTTCATCGAGCAGTACGACGAGATGAAAGAGTCCGTCGGCCGATACTCGGAGCTCAGGCTCAGCCACCCCGTCTTGCCCAAGCGCGTGATCGCGCTCCGGCACTTCGCCGACAGCGAGCTCTATCGCAAGCACGCGAGCGAGGGCGACGGCGGCCTCTCGATGACCGAAGTCGACGAGAAGGTGCACGAGCTCATCAAGGTCTGGGGTTGAGAGGAGAGGGGCACGAAATGCTCGAGTCGTTTCACGCAAAGAAGCGCGACGTCACTGCGGCCGTCGCCGAGCTGGTGACGCTCGCCACGCGCATCGGCGCCAAGTCGCTGGCCGCCAAGGTCGACAACGACCTCGTCAAGAAGCTCGAGGCCGATCGCTTTCACCTCGTCGTGGTGGGCGAGTTCAACCACGGCAAGACGACGTTCGTGAACGCCTTGCTCGGCGACGGCATCCTGCCCGTCGGGGTCACGCCGACCACCGCCGTCATCCACCACCTCGAGTACGCCGACCCCCCACGGGCGGCCGTCGTGCGCGAGAACGGCGACAGGCGCGAGCTCCCCGTCGACGAGGTGCGCCGCTTCGCCGTGTCGGGCGAGGGCGCCGGCAGCGGCGACCGTGAGGTTCGGTTCCTCGAGGTGTTCCTCCCCTCCCCGATCCTGAAAGAGCGGATCGTCCTCGTCGACACCCCAGGCGTGAACGACCTGAGCCTGCAGCGCGCGGACATCACCTACAACTACATCCCCAAGAGCGACGCCGTGCTGTTCCTCCTCGACGCGGGTCAGCCGCTCAAGGAGAGCGAGCGGATCTTCCTGCAAGAGAAGCTGCTCGCGCAGTCGCGCAACAAGATCGTCTTCGTGGTGACCAAGCGCGACATTTGGGACGCAGCCGAAGAGAAAGAGGCGCTCGCCTACATCCGCAACGAGGTCGACAAGATCCTCCCGAACGCCCCCATCTTTCCCGTGTCGGCCGAGCGAGAGCTCTCGGGTGACAAGTCGACGAGCGGCATGGGCGAGCTCGTCACCCACCTGATGTCGTTCCTCGCCGAAGAGCGCGGCCGCATCCTGCTCGACAACGCCCTCGGGCAGGGCATCGACGTCGGCCAGTTGCTGCAAAAGGGCGTCGACGCCCGGCGCCGCGCCGTGCAGATGTCGGTCGAAGACCTCTCGCGCCGCATCGATATCCTGGAGAAGGACCTGGCCGGCCAGGCCAAGACGGTGGAGCAGCGCCGCGCTTTCATCCGTGAAGAGGTCTCGGCGATCCGCGCCTGGGTGCGGCGCGACCTCGAGCACTTCGTCGAAGACGTGATCAAGCAGGTGCCGTCGCTGGTCGACAACGCCAAGACCGACGAGATCAAGCTGCACCTCGGGCCGTTCCTCGAGCGCACGTTCGTCGAGTGGGCCGAAAAAGAGACCAAGGAGATCGCGCAGGCGCTCGAGACCCTCGCCGAGCGAACGGTCGCGCTCGTGCGCGAAGACGCGAACGAGTCGGCGAAGCGCTTGTCCGAGAAGCTGGGCGGCGACATCAAGGCCCCCGACGTCCAGGTCGACACCTTGAGCGGCGACGTCGGCGTGGTCGCGCTCGTGACGGTCGGCATCGGCGTGCTCTTCACCAACATGCTGCTCGGCGGCGGGCTCTTGGCGGCTGCCGTCCCGCTGGCGATGTACCTGCGTTCGCGCACCGAGAAGATGACGCGCGAGCGCGCGAGAGAGATGGCGCCCGCGGCGATCCGGGAGGCAGCGGGCAAGCTCGGCCCCAAGCTGGAAGAGATGGTCCAGCTCTTCGCAGATCGCCTCGACGCGTGGGTGGTCGCCGCGGGCGAGGAGCTGCACCGCGAGCTCATCGAGATCCTCAAGCAGGCCAAGACCGAACGCCAAGCGGGCGCCGACGAGGTCAAGGCGAGCATCGAGGTCTGCGACGAGCAATCGAAGCAGCTCGGGCGCGCGCTCGAGAGCCTCGGCGAGCTCAAGCAGGCGCTGTGGGGGCCGGCCGAAGCGGGCGAAAAAAGCGCCACCGAGAGCGCCGTTGTGACATCATGACAGGCCGTGCAGCTCGACTTCGCCGCTCGTGAAGTGACGATGAAGCTGGTCTATTACGGGCCAGCGCTCAGCGGAAAGACGACCAACCTCGTCGCGCTCCACGACCGCGCCGGCCAGCAGGCCCGTGGCCGGCTCATGACGCTCGAGACGAAGAACGATCGCACACTGTTCTTCGACCTCTTGCCGCTTACGTTCAAGAGCGAGACCGGCGACGCCAAGCTCCGGATCAAGCTCTTTACCGTCCCGGGCCAGCCCATCCACTCCTCCACGCGCAAGCTCGTCCTCCAGGGCGCCGACGGCGTCGTCCTCGTGGCCGACTCGCGCGTGAGCGAGACCGAGAACAACGCGGCGTCGTTCATCGATCTGCGCGACAACCTGCGCGCGAACGGCTCCGAGATCTCGAAGATGCCGCTCGTCATCCAGTTCAACAAGCGCGACCTCCCCGAGATCCGCAGCGACGACGAGCTCGCGCAGATGGCGGCGCGGGGGCGCGAGCCCGTCTACAAGGCGATCGCGCGCGACGGCGAGGGCGTCCTCGAGACGTTCCTGGCTCTGCTCAACTTGTCGTGGGTCACCCTCGACAAGCGCCACGATCTGTCGCGCAAGCTCAAGGTCTCCGGCATGGATCTGATGAAGAGCGCGGCCCAGCAGCTCGGCGCCACCGCGTCCATCCAAGAGATGCTGGAGCGGCGTATCGGCGGCTCCTTCGAGGCCCTCGGCGCCGCTTCGGTCCCGAGCTCGGGTGGGGCGTCCGGGCGCGCGGCCGCGTCGTCCGGCCCCGGCGGCAGCCCCCGCAGCTCAGGGGGCGCGGGGTGACGGCAGAGCGCGAACCGACAGAGTCCCCCGCTCGCTACTCCAGCACGGAGATCGGCTCCACCCCGCGCTTGGAGGAGGTCATCTCTGCCGACACCGTCCGCGAGCTCTGCGCCTCGTTCCGCACCGTCTCCGGCTTCGACGTCCACCTCCGCTCCACGTCGGGCAGCCTGGTGGTCGACCTGAGCGACAGGCCCAGCGGTGGTCCCATCTCCGAGGCCGCTCTCGACGGCGACGAGCTCGCCCCCGGCGAGGTCACGGTGCGCGGCGCGCCCGACGGAACGACCTACCTCGTCGCGCCCATCGACTACGACCACGACGTCATCGGCCGGGTCGCGATCGGCCCCGTCTCCACCGCCGACGAGCCGCGCGCCCGGATGCTGCTCGACCACCTGAGGCTCAGCCTGGATCTCATCCTCCACGCCGGGCAACGGGCCCTCTACGCGTCGACCATGCACCTCGCGTCGATCGAGGAGAGCTACGCCGAGCTGCTGCGCAAGAACGAGGAGCTCGAGGCGGCGTACGCGCGGCTCAAGCAGCTCGACCACTTGAAGTCGAGCTTCCTCGCGACCGTATCGCACGAGCTGAGGACGCCGCTGACGTCGATCATCGGCTACAGCGAGATGCTGGCCGAGGGGATGTGCGGCCCGCTCACCAAGGACCAGCTCGAGTTCGTGCAGACGATCCGGCAAAAGGGCGACCAGCTGCTGAAGCTCATCCTCAGCCTGCTCGATCTCTCGAAGCTCGAGAGCGGCACGCTGCGCATGCACCCGATGAGCGTCCCGCTCGAGGCCATCGTGAACGACGCCGTGTCGACCGTCGGGCCTGCCGCCACGAAGAAGGGCGTGCGCGTCGTCGTCGAGCCCGGCATCAAGGTGCCGCCGCTGCGCGCCGACCCCGATCGGCTGCGGCAGGTGTTCGTCAACCTGCTCGACAACGCCGTCAAGTTCACGCCGTCGGGCGGCACGGTGGCCGTCGCTATCCGCGAGGTCGAGTCGTCCCCGACCGAGAGCGCCGGGCTCGTGCTCTTGGCCCCGGTGCGGCGCGAGATCGAGGTGCGGGTCAAGGACACCGGGGTCGGGATCCCCGAGCACGAGCGGGGGCGCGTCTTCGATCCGTTCTACCAGGTCGACCAGTCGTCGACGCGCGAGCAGGGCGGCGCGGGGCTCGGCCTCGCGATCGTCAAGCGCCTCGTCGAGGCGCACCAGGGCCGTATCCGAATCGAGGGCAACCAGCCTCGCGGCGCCGTCTTCGTCGTGACGTTTCCTTTCCTCGGCACGAGCACCTCGGGCCAGCGCGCGCGCGTCGAGCTGTGACCCGCTCGTCGGAGCACGAGCGCATCGCCGCGCTGGCCGCGCTCTTCGGCCAGCGACCGGCGCCGGGTGTCACCCTCGCGATCGGCGACGACGCCGCCGTGATCGAGCCTGACGGGCGCCCGCTCGTCTGGTCGATCGATGCCGCCGTCGAGGGGACTCACTTTCGACGCGATCTCATGACGCTCGAAGACGCTGGCTGGCGAGCGACGATGGCTGCCCTCAGCGATCTGGCCGCGATGGGCGCGGAGCCGGTCGGCGTGCTGTCGGCGCTCGCCCTCCCCGGAGCGCTCACGGATAGAGAGCTCTACGCGATAGCGGCCGGCCAACGCGACGCAGCGGCCGCCTGCGGCACCACGGTGATAGGTGGCAACCTCGCGCGAGCCGACGTCGTCTCGATCACGACCAGCGTCATCGGCCGGGCCGAGCGTCCGATGACACGCGCCGGCGCCTCACCGGGCGACCGCGTCTGGCTCCTGGGCGATCCGGGCTGGGCCGCGGCCGGGCTGCGCGCGATCGAGAGCGGCCTCACGGGAGGCGACGCGGAGCGCGCAGCGCTCGCGTTTCGACGCCCGGCTGCCCGCATCGCGGGCGGGCTCGCGGCCGCGCGCGCCGGGGCGAGCGCGTGCATCGACGTGTCCGACGGGCTCGGGGCCGATCTCGGTCACCTCGCCCGAACGAGCGCGGTCGCGCTCGAGGTCGACGAGGCCGCGCTCGACGACGTCGACCTGGCCACCATCGCCGCGTCCGTGGGTACGACGTGGGCGGCGCTCGCGCTCGCCGGCGGTGAGGACTACGCGCTGATCGCGACCGCGCCTCCCGGCGTGTCCATCGAGGGGTTTCGCGTGATCGGGGCGTGCGCGGCGGGCTCGGGGGTGCATATCCGTGATCGAGCCGGAGCGATCCGCGCGCTCGACGCCTCGGGTTGGGACCACTTCGTCACTCGACGATGATCTCGGCGATGGCGACGTCACCCCACCAGTTGCGCTTGCCCTCGTCGCGAGTCGACGTGAACCGTAGCGCGCCGATCCCCTCCACCTCGCGAGGGAGCTCGAAGGCGAAGTCGTGTCGCTCGCCCTTGGACTCGGCGGTGATCGTCGCGACGAGCCGGCCGCCGGCGTCGAAGACGTCGAGCCGCCCCTCGAGGATCGCGTAGCCGTTGAAAAAATTCGGATCGCGGTTGCCCAGGATGCGAACCGACCGGAGCGGCGCGGGGTCTTTGAACGTGAGGTGCACGAAGGGCTGCCGACCTTGCGCCACCGAGTCGTTGCTCCCCGAGTACCACGAGCTCTGTTCGTCGCCATCGACCGCGTTCGAAGCCGGCCAACCGGGGTAGCTGGAGCTGACCTCGATGGTCGCGCGCGCGTGGAGGGGCAGCTGCGCCTTGGGCGCCGGCGCCGACGGCTCGGGGTCGGGGGGCGGATCGTCGCGCGCGGGCTCGGGCCTCGCCTCCTCTACGGCCGGGGGCGCTTCGCTCTGGCCGGGCGCGTCCTTGGACCCGCACGCCGCGAGCACGCACGCTACGGCGGCCCAAGCGGGCGCGTTCACCCCGGCGCCCCCAGCCGCTCGAGCCGAGATCGCGCCTCCCCCAGTCGTTCGAAGATCTCGGTCTCGCGGGCGAGCGCGATCTGCACCATGACGCCGTCCCGGCCGAGCTCGATCTCGCTGCGCCGCGCGCCGTCACCCGCCAGCTTTCGCTCACGCGCTTCGCGTTCGCTCTTGGCAGCCGCGAGGTCTCGCTCGAGCTCTCGTATCCTCGCCTCGTAGAGCTCTCGGGCCACCGCGCTCCGCCCTGGCGACAGGAGCGCGTCGATCTCCTCCTCGAGCGCGCTCACGCGGCGCGCGCCGTCCGCGATCAACGAGTCGACGCGCGCCTGGAGCGCCTTTTGCTCGGCCTCGGCCATGTCGGCGCGGAGGCTCTCGGAGCGGAGCGCGTTGTCGAGGCTCTGCGCCGCTCGCCGATCACGCACATCGCGCGCGTAGGCGGCGTCGGTCCGCGCGCGCTCGACCGCTTGCCGGAGCTTGACCACGGACGTTCGCGCCTTTTCTCGTGCGAGCGTCTCGACGGTGGCGTCGCCTTTCGTCTCCAGCGCCTCGGTCAGGTTCGCGAGCTCGGCGAGGATTTCCTGAAGCGTATCCATACGTCTCCTTCACCGTAGCAGCTCGGGCCGAGCCGGTCGTACTCCGCGTTGGTGACGCGCCGGTCGGCTGGTACGCTGGCGATCATGCGCAAGGCCAGCTTCTTCGGGGTCCTCGCCATCGGGTGCGCGCTCTCGGCCGCCGGCACGAGCGCCTGCGATGCAGGAAACGCAGACGAGACCGGCTCGGGGGCGTCGGGCCAAAACGGCAGCGCGAGCGCGAACACATCGGCGGGGTCGTTCGCTTCGGGCACGGGGGGCGGCGGCGACTGCGTCACGTGCTCGGCCGACCTCCACTCGGTGATCACCTGCGACGGGACGGTCCTCGAGACGTGCCCGCCCGATCAGGGGTGCAGCCCGGGCGGCGGTTGTGTCCCCGCGTGCCAATCGGCCGCCGAGAACAAGAGCACGATCGGCTGCGACTTCATCAGCATCACGCCCGCCATCATCCCCGAGTCGCGCGGCAGCTGCTTCGCGGTGATGGTCGCGAACACCTGGACGGCGCCGATCGGGATCTCGGCGACCTACGGCGCGCAGACGATCGACGGGTCGGCGTACACGTACATCCCGCAGGGCACCGGCCCCGGGATCACCTACCAACCGCTCTCCGGCGGCATGCTCCAGCCGGGTGAGCTCGGCATCCTGTTCTTGTCGAGCTACCCATCCGGCGACATCTTCTGGGTCCCCTGCCCGGTGCCGCAGGCGCTGTCGATGCCGACCCAGGTCGACACCACCGGCTTCGGCCAATCGTTCCGGGTCGAGACGACGGCGCCGGTCGTGGCGTACGACGTCTACCCCTGGGGTGGCTCGCCCAGCTTCGCCACGAGCGCGACGCTGCTGTTGCCCACGCCGACCTGGGGCACCAACTTCGTGACGGCCGACGCGTGGGAGGCGAACGCCTTCGGCTACCCGTTCACCCAGATCGTCGCGGCCGAAGACAACACCACCGTCACTTTCGTCCCGGTGGCCAACGTCGCGGGGGGCGGCGGTATCCCCGCGATACCGGCGAACACGGCCGGCACGCTGACCCTGAACGCGGGCCAGGTCGCGCAGGTGTTGCAGCCCGAGCGCCTCGCCGGGTCCGCGCTCCAATCTGACAAGCCCGTCAGCGTATGGGGCGGCTCGAGCTGCATGCAGATACCGACGGGCACGTCGTTCTGTGACGCCGCTCACCAGCAGCTCCTGCCCGTCCAGTCGCTCGGGAGCGAGTACGTCGTCGTCCGCTACCCACCGCGGCCGGGCGACGACAACAACGCGCCCATCACGATGATCGGCATGGTCGACGGTACCACGCTGACCTACGACCCGATGCCGTCGGGCGCGCCCGCCACCCTCGATCAGGGCCAGGTCGCGATCTTCTACACGACGTCGCCGTTCTCGGTTCGCGCGCAAGACGACGCCCACCCGTTCTACGTGGCCGCCCACATGACGGGCTCGCAGACGGGCTCGGGCATCGGCGACCCCGAGTACGTCAACATCGTGCCGCCGGCGCAGTACCTACCGTCGTACCTCTTTGCCACCGACCCCACCTACCGAAATACGGCGCTCGTCTTTTCGCGCAAGAAGGACGCCGACGGGCTCTTCCAAGACGTCACCCTCGACTGCCTCGGCACCGTGACGGGCTGGACGCCGGTCGGGTCGGGCGGGGCTTACGAGGTGGCCCAGCTCTACATCGTGCAGAACGGCGCCCCCGTCGGTGGCTGTGACAACGGCGTCCACACCGCCACGAGCACGGTGCCGTTCGGCCTGACGTCGTGGGGCTACGATATCGACGTCAGCTACGCCTACCCGGCGGGCATGGCGCTCGAGACCATCAACACCGTCGTGGTCCCGCCCGTCCCGCAGTAGGGGCAAGGCGCCCCCGTTACTCGGCGTCGGCCGGGCTCTCGGTGAGAACCGGGACGGGAGCCTCCGGGTAGCGCATCTTCTGCTCTTTCACGATGGTGATGAAGCCGAGCCGCGCGAACACACGAATCACCCAGTAGGCAGGATCGACCTCCCACGACCGCGCCGCGAAGTTGAGCGACTGCCCGAACCGGTGGTGGTTGTTCTGAAAGAGCTCACCGAGCGTGACGAAGTCGAAGATGAGCGTGTTGCGGCTGCGGTCGTCGACGTCGAAATTGCGGTAGCCGTACATGTGGCCGCACCAGTTCACGATCGCGCCGTGAAGCGGCCCCATGAAGAAGTGCGCCGGGAGCAACAGGAAGTAGGCCCAGTGCGGCGCGAAGAGGAAATACGGGATCGTGTACAGGCCGCCGAAGGCGACGCGGGTGATCCACCGGTCACCGATGCGCTCGAGGGCGGGCCAGGACGGGTAGCCGCCCCAGAAGCGGGGCTCGGGCTGTACGGTGCCGCGCCACAGCCCGGCGTACCGCACCGCCGTGCGGACGTTCATGTCGATGAAGCCCTTGCACGCGTGGGGTGAGTGCGGGTCTCTCTCGGTGTCGCTGAACGCGTGGTGCTCGCGGTGGAGCAGGGCGTAGCCGCGCGGGTTCAGGTAGCTCGAGCCCTGAAAGAGAAAGGTGAGGAGGTGAAAGACCTTCTCGGCGCGGGGCGACATCGTGAACATGCGATGGGCGGCGTAGCGGTGCAGGAAGAACGTCTGCATGAACACGCTGAGCACCCAGTGCGCGGCAAAGAACGAGAGGACGATGACCACGGCGCCAGCATGGCAGCGACGCGTGTCTGGATGGCGTCACCCTTGGTCAGGATTTCGTCATGTCGCGCCGCGGCGGGGGTGGTAGTCACGGCGGGTGCAGCCCCCTCCCCCGGAAAAGGCCGATTGGGCCGAGGCCGATGTCCCCGTCCGCTTCGAGGATGTCGCACAAGACGGCAGCCTCCAGCTCGGAGCCCTGATGCATGGGCTCGGGCCCACCACCTGGCGCACCCTCATGCGCAGGCCGTGGGCGGCCGGGCTCTTTCGTCAGGGGATCATCCCGATCCTGACTCGCTTGTCGGCGCGGCGCGAGAACGGCCCCTTCGGCGTCGACCCGGACATGCACGCGCGCGGCACGTTCGACTTCGCGCACGTCAGAGCCGACGGCGGGGGCGCCGAGCGCCTGTTCTTGAACATGTGGCTCGAGGTGTCGGCTCCGATCGGCGTCGTGTACGGCGCGCCCCCCGACCGAGCCGGTGAGGTCGTCCGCGCCGGCTCGATCTTCGCCGAACACACCCTGACGAGGCCGTTCGCGGCGCCCGGCGAGCGACGTGTCACGCGGCTCGAGGCCGAGGGCGTGGACGCCGTACCGGGCGCGGCCGTGCCTCGCGTCCTGCCCAAGGCCGTCGCCACACCCCCCACGGGCGCGCGCTTGCTCGACGAGGAGCCACAGCGCGACGCGAGCCCCACCGTCTTCGGCCTCGCGCACACCGACTCGAACCAGCACGTGAACTCGATCGTCTACCTGCGCCTGTTCGAAGAGGCCGCGATCCGCCGCTTGCACGCCCACGGCGTGACGGCGCCGCTCCTCGCTCGCCACGCCGATCTCGCCTACGTGAAGCCGTCGTTCGCGGGCAACGTCACGCGCGCCCGCCTCCGCGCCTACGAGCACGAGGGCACGTGGGGAGCCGTCGGCGGGTTCGTCCCGGAGGGCGAGCCGCTCGAAAGGGCGACGTGCTGGGTGCACGTCGGGTTCTAGCTAGCTAGCTAGCCCGGCGGCCGTACGCTGCTCAGAACCGGACGCGGATGCCGTCGGTGGTCGGCTCCACCACGTAGGCAGCGGCGGCCGCCTCGGGCTCGCTGGGACCACCGAAGATCATCATCAGCGTCCCGCCCACCACGCCGGCGATGCCTACGCCCAGCCCGACAAACGCGACGGTCTCGGAGGTCTTGCCGCTGTCGATCACGTCTTGAAAACGAGGGTCGGTGCAGGGCCCGGCGCCGCACCCGGCCTCGAGCTCGGCGAGCTTGTCGTCGGCCTGGACGGTGCCGACCGCGAACGCGATGAAGCCGCCGACGCCGAGCGCGGCGACCCCGATGCCGACGCCGCGAACGACGCCGATCCCCCCGCCGCCGTCATCCGGGGGCGCGCTCCGGGCCGCGGTGGGTGGCGTGCCCGGCGGGGGCGAGGCCGACGACGCGCCCTCGAGCGTGACCGTCTGGGTGCTACCTGACGCTACCGTTATCGTCCGGTCGCTGGTCACGCCGTCGGAGGTCGTGGCCACCACGCGGCGCGACCCCGGCTCGACGGGGATGGGCTTGCCGAGCCGAGCCGCGTCGACGGGAGCGCCGTCGATCGTCACGCTCGCCCCGGCGAGCGTCGAGCCCAGGGCGACCACGATCTTGCCTACGCGCGCCTCGAGCAGCGCGAGCTCGGCGGCCGCCGTGTCGCGGGTCTGCGCGTAGCGCTCGTCTTTCTCGGCGAGGGCGCGCGCGTCGGCGACCGTCCGCGCCATCTCGTCGTAGGCCTGCGGCAGCTTGCCGGTCTCGCGCAGGCACCGCGCCACGTAGAGGCGCGCGTTCGGGCTGCCCG
>ERZ761602.4659-NODE-4659-length-17220-cov-41.573551_pt1 | contig 17220 bp, 14 predicted proteins | sample MGYA00512165_ERZ761602 | MGnify/ENA primary metagenome ERZ761602 (study PRJEB28899, sample SAMN02445085) | bioreactor sludge metagenome | biome: EBPR sludge; isolation source: Thorneside wastewater treatment plant | place: Australia: Brisbane, Thorneside...
ATCTGGACGAAGCTGCCCAAGGGGGAGTCGTCGGAGGCGTTGCCATAGGGGGTCGGGGTACCCTCTTCGATGATCGTCCCGAAGTTGAGGTCGCCATCCCGAATCGCCTGGTTGTGGCCGAAAAGGCGAATGGCCCCAGTGGTGGCGGTGACGGTGATGTCGCCGCTGCGGGTCTGATCCCAGATGCTGAGGCGGTTGCCCTCGTAGCCGGATCCGTGCCCGATCATCGCGAAGGAGCGGGAGCTGCGCCCGCCGATCAACTGGATGCCGAGCCCCTCCGGGCCCCGGAGGTAGCCGGCGGGGGTGGCCCCATGGGCGATGACGGTGATGTCACCATGGTAGCTCCCTTGGTTCTCCTCGCCACCGTGGCCGATCATGGAATAGATGTCGGCGGTCACCGCCGTGCTCTGGTTGTCGGCGGCATCGAAGCCGCGCGCACCCATCATGAGGATGTCTCCGGCGGCAGTGACCCTGATATCCGCGTCGATACGGGCGGCGTCGCCCGCATAGTTCGTCCGCCAAGTGCTGGAGAAGAAAGACCGCCGGTCGTCGTAGGGGTCGATCTGGATGCCGTCGCGCGTGATCATGGCAGCCACGTTGTATTGGTCCCCGACACCATTGAACGTGCCAATGACGTCCACCCCCGGACGCAAGTTGCCGTTCAAGCCGTTGGCCGGCACGTAGACATCGACGTCAGCGTCGTTCAGCCGTTTCCACTCGGTGCCGTCCGAAAGGATGCCGCCGTGGCCGACCTGGGTGTAGCTGCCGGTGGTGCCGCCGAAGGCCTCGAGCCGACCGCTGAGGTTCACGGTGATGTCTCCAGTAGCCCCCCAGCCCGCGCCCCGGAAAGCATTGTCCCCCAAGGCATTGACGTCTCCGGTGCCGAACTCGGTGCCACCGAGCAGGGCGATGTAGTCCTTGCCCTGCACGTTGCCGAGGGGGGATCCCCACCACTCGTTGAGCCTCGCGGTGAGGTCCTGGGCGTTCACTCCGTTGTGGCTGCGGGAAAGCTGGTGCTCCACCCCGTTGTCATTGAAGCCCAACTGCGCCCAGCCACGCCCGATGGAGATGCTCCCCCGCATGATGAGGTCGTGCGCGGCGAGATTGGTGTCGCCCCAGCGGCTGCCCACGGCGACGCCGGTGCGGGCACCGGTGGAGCCGAGGAAGACGGAACCCCCGTTGAGGCCTGCGGCGTCATTGGAGGAATTGCCGTCGTTCATCGTGGCGAGCACGTCCGCCATATTGAAGGTGATGGCGCCAGCCCCGCCCATGCCGGGGCCACTCCATCCGGTCACGCCGTCCCAGCCGGCCACGATGTTGACCCCCCCTTCGCCGGCGCTCTGCACGGCGGTGTTGAAGTAGATGTTGCCCTGGGCGAGGAAGGTCAAGGTACCGCCGACGGTGTTGGCGTCGTCCTGATACCACTGGATGCGGTCGGCCCGGGCATCCGCGTTGAAGAGGGAGAGCCGCCCCACGGTGATGTGCCCCGCGCCGCCGACGCCGAAGTTCGTGGCGATGATGACGTTGTTCCCCATGTCGAGCTGTTCCGAGATCCACACGTTGCTGATGGTGCTGCCGCCGAGGCCGGAGGCGCCGAGGGCGGAGATGGTGATGTCGGTGGGGTCGAGGAGGAGGGTGCCGCCGATCCCGGAGGCGCCGGCAAGATCCACGCTGCCGGTGATGTCGAGGGTGTCCTTCCCGGAAATCTCGGCGAAGCCCCCCTTCTCGACACCGCGGGCGGAGAGCGAGCCGGCGAAGGCGGTGGCACCGTCGGACCAGAGGATGATGTTCCCGCCCACGCCGCTGGAAAGGGCGTCGGCGACGATGGCGGCACCGTCGTCGATGCGAAGGGTGGAGGCGTTGCGCACGGTCTCGTCGCGACCTTGGAAGCCGCCGCCGATGCGAATGTCGCCGCCACCGGTCGCGCCGGAGGCGTCGATACGGGCGGCATGGCCCACGGCGACGGTATCGCCCTCGACGGTCACTATGCCACCACGACCGAGGGAGGAGGTCGCGTCGATGCTGCCGCCGACCACGGTGTCGTCGGTCGCGGAGATGGAAACGGTCCCGGCGGTGCCCCCGCTGGCGCGGACGGTGGCGGCGGAGCCGATCTCGACGGAGGAGCCGGACACGGCCACGGCCCCGCCCGCGAGGCCGGGTTCGCCGGAAGCATCCACCGCCCCGGTGGCCAACTCGACGCGCCCGCCGGAGATGTCGACGCGTCCGCCGGACCCGTCGGACTGGCGGGCGGAGAGGATGCCGTTGTTGACGACGCGACCCTGGGACCCGGCGCTGAGGGTGAGCCTGCCACCGCTGAAGTTGTAGCCTTTGGCGCGGACGAGGCCGTCGTTCTTGATGGCGAGGGCGTAGACGTTGCCATGGGCCTTCAACTCGGCCGCGGCAGCATTGATCTCGCCGCTGTTGTCGATGCCGGTGGCACCCCCGCTGCCTCCCGCGAGGACGGAGATCTTCGCCCCGCCAGCCTGGTCTACGACGATGTCACCACCCGCCCCGAAAGCCACGACGCCCTTGGGCGCGGAGACGGTGCCAGCGTTCTGGAGGAAGTTACCGAGGAGGACGACGTCGCCGCTGGAGCTGGAGACGACGCCGTAGTTCCTGACGCCGGCGGCGGTGCTGCCCTGGTAGCGGGCGGCCCCGCCGTCGAGGAAGTTCTGGTTGGAGATGTCGAGGGTGGAGAGGGTCAGCATCCCGGCGACATCGACGGTGCCGCTTTTGCTGACGAGAATGCCGTTGGTGTTGATGACGGCGACGCCGCCCTGGGAGGCCTCCAAACGTCCGTAGATCGCGGTGGCGTCTCCACCGGTGACGCGGTTGAGGGTGAAGCCCCCGGCCCCTTGGTTGACCCGCGTCACCTCCCCGGCGTCGATGGAGAAGGACTGCCAGTTGATGACGGCCCGACCGTTCCCCCCGTTGGTGAGGTTGTTGATGTCGAGCTGCGGAGTGCCGAGCCCTTGGAAGTTCACGTTCCCGGCGACGACGTCGGGGCCGACGGGGTTCGCCGCGACGGGGACGGGATACAGGATCAGGCCGGGCGTCATCATCACCAGGATCAATGCCTGGAGGAAGAGGTTCCGGCGGAGGGAGGGGGCGATCGTTTTCATGGAATCGACGGAGGGTTGCGGAGGAGAGGGGGGGGCCGGCTCCCGCGCGGTCATCCTGTAGGGCTTGTGGCTGATAAAGGCTGAACCCTATGGAATGACAGCATCGAGGCCGCTTGTAAATGCAAATCTCACGAATTTTGACGGGGTGTTCATTGGGCTTTGTCGCGCGGAGGGGGGGCGTGACGGGAAAAAAATCCGAAATCCGAAGCTCGAAATCCGAATCCGCAGATGGACTGGCTCCCAGTCGAGCCTCCGGCGACCGCTGATCTCCGCTGATTTTTTTGGAGACCAAATTCGGATTTCGGATTTCGGGCTTCGGATTTCCGCCGAACGGCGGTCCCGCGCTACGCGCGCCCACTCATCCGTTGCCAGTTGGAATGAGCGATAAAGCCGAACATGATGGCTGCGAAAAGGTTTCCGGTCCACAGCCCGAGGCCGACCATGGCGAGGGCGAGGACGAAGCTCACTTTCAGCACGAGGGAGAGGTGACGCGGTCCGGCGACGCCCTCGAAGATGTGCCCGCCATCGAGGGGCAGGATGGGAAGGAGGTTGAGGATGGCCCAGCCCACGTTCACCCAAAGCATCCACCCGACGAAAAAGGCCACCCATTCGTCGCGGATGCCGGGGGTGAGGACGAGCAGCCAAGCCAGCCCGCCAAGGAGGAGGCTCGCGGCCGGACCGGCGGCGGCGATGAAGACGGACTGGCCCCGGGTGAAATAGCCCGGCCCGCCGCAAAGCCCGCCGAAGCCGTGGAGGATGATCTCGGACCAAGGGGCGCCGCTGCGTTTCCGCGCCCACGCGTGGCCAAGCTCGTGCCAGAGGATGGAACCCAGCACGACGACGGTCAGGATCGCGAAGCGCCCCAACCCCTCCGGCCCGGCCTGCGTCAGGTAGTTCCTGCCCAGCAGCACGCAGAGGAGCCAAAACATCCACTCGATGCGGACAGGGTAGCCAAAGAGGCGGAAGGAGAGCATGTTTTTGGGTTCTTGGTTCTTGGTTCTTTATGCTTGGTCTGGATTGTGGAAGCGGCGTCCCGCCGCTTCATCCTGTAAAGAAGCGGCGGGACGCCGCTTCCACATTCTGGACTATGAACCAAGAACCAAGAACAGCGAAACGCTCGCGCGTTCCGCTAAACGAACTCGTTGATCAGGTTCTCCAGCATCTCCTGGCGCCCGCTCTTGGTGAGGGGTTCGCCGTTTTGGAGGGCGTAGGCCGCGAGATCTTCGAGACTGGCTTCGCCGGATTCGATCTTCGCGCCGATGCCACTGTCGAAGGAGGCGTAGCGCTCTTTCTTGAAGGCCTCGAGGCGGCCGTCCTCGAGGATGGCGTGGGCGGTCTTGAGGCCGCGGGCGAAGGCGTCCATGCCCCCGATGTGGGCGTGGAAGAGATCGACCGGCTCGAAGCTCTCGCGCCGGCATTTGGCGTCGAAGTTGAGTCCGCCGGCGGTGAAGCCTCCCGAGCGCAGGACGCAGAGCATGATCTGGGTGGTGAGGTAGATGTCGGTGGGAAACTGGTCGGTGTCCCAGCCGATGAGCTCGTCGCCGGTGTTCGCGTCGATGGAGCCGAGGGCCCCGGCGGCGATGGCGACCTCCAGCTCGTGCATCATGGTGTGGCCGGCGAGGGTGGCGTGGTTGGTCTCGAGGTTGAGCTTCAACTCGCCGAACAGGCCGTGCTCGCGGAGGAAGTTGAGGCAGGCGGCGGCGTCGGAGTCATACTGGTGGGTGGAGGGCTCGCGGGGCTTCGGCTCGATGTAGAAATCGCCTTGGAAGCCGATCTTTTTCTTGTGCGCGACGGCCATCTTGAGGAGGGCGGCGAGGTGGTTCAGCTCGCGCTGGATGTCGGTGTTGTAAAGGGTGGCGTAGCCCTCGCGACCGCCCCAGAAGACGTAGCCCTCGCCGCCGAGGCGGTGGGTCACCTCGAGGGCTTTCTTCACCTGCGCGGCGGCGTAGGCGAAGACGTCGGCGTAGGGAGAGGTGCCCGCGCCCTGGTTGTAGCGCTTGTGGGCGAAGAGGCAGGCGGTGCCCCAGAGGAGCTTGATCCCGGTCTCCTTCTGGGCCTTCTCCAACTCGTCGGCGACGGCGTCGAGGGCGTCGTTGGAGGCTTGGAGGTCGTTCAACTCGGGAGCGACGTCGCGGTCGTGGAAACAGTAGTAGCCTATGCCGGTTTTTTGCAGGAACTCGAACATGGCCCAGACGCGGCGTTTGGCGTTCTCGATGGAGTCGCTGCCGTCGTCCCAAGGCCGCTCGGCGGTGGGGCCGCCAAAGGGGTCGGCGAGGCCGTTGCGCATGGTGTGCCAGTAAGCGGCGGCGAAGCGGAGGTGCTCGCGCATCGTCTTGCCACCCACGATCTCGTCGGCGTCGTAGTGCTTGAAGGCGAGCGGATTCTTGGACTTCGGCCCCTCGAAGGGGATGACGGGGATTCCTGGGAAAAATTCCTGACTCATGGGCGGCCAGTCTCCCCGCCTCCGATGGCAAGATCAAGGGGGAAGTGGGGGAGTTTTCAGATTTCAGGAAACTTCGAGAATCCCCGGAATCCACGGCCCCCATCCGATCCGCCGGACCGCTTCAATCCTCCATTGACGCCTCCTCCGCCCATGCTTTACCCTGACGCGTCAAAAACAACATCCAGCATGAAAGCACTTCTTCCCGCCTTGATCCTTCTTTTCAGCGCCGCCGCCCCCCTCCTCGCCGACAACGCCCCATCCCTCCATGCGTCCGAAGCCGCGGCCATCGCCCAGGAGGATCTCGTGTCGAGGGGGCTCGACGCCACCATCTACATCGCCGAAGTGAACTACAAGAAAGCTGGCCTCCTCGGCGGCGAGCCCGCCCATTGGGAAGTGCTCTGGTCGAAGGATTTCGACGCCCAGACCCAAGGCCGCAAGGAGATCGGACTGAAGATCAAGATGGACGGCAGCTACACGCGTTCGGTGCGTTGACGCGGGAGCCCGTCGAGGAGCCTCCCCTCCCCTCGCGTCGTCGGCTCACCCCATGATCTGCCGGATGGGCCGCTGCGGCTCCACCCCTGTCAGCCTCGCGTCGAGGCCCTGGAACTTGAACGTGAGACGCTCGTGGTCGATGCCGCAGAGGCGCAGGAGGGTGGCGTTGACGTCGTTGAGATGGGCGGGGTCCTCCGCCACGTTGTAGCTGAAGTCGTCGGTCTCGCCGTAGCTGACCCCGCCCTTGACCCCGCCGCCGGCCAGCCACATGCAGAAATTCCTCGGATGGTGGTCGCGTCCGTAGTTGGTCTTTGTCAGGGTGCCTTGCGAGTAGACGGTGCGCCCGAATTCGCCGCCCCAGACCACGAGGGTGCTTTCGAGGAGGCCACGCTGCTTCAGGTCGGCGAGGAGGGCGCCGATGGGCTGGTCGGTGTCCTGGCACTGGAGGCGGATGTCGGAGGGCAGATTGCCATGCTGGTCCCAGCCGCGGTGGAGGATCTGCACCACCCGCACCCCGCGTTCGACGAGGCGGCGGGCGAGGATCGCGCTCGCAGCGAAGGTGCCGGGCTGGAGCACGTCGGGACCGTAGCTGTCGAGGGTGGCCTTGCTCTCGCCGGAGAGGTCGGTCAGCTCCGGCACGCTGCTCTGCATGCGGAAGGCCATCTCGTATTGGCTGATGCGGTTCTGGATCTCCGGATCGCCGAGCCGGGCGAAGCAGTGCGCGTTCATCTCCGCAAGGATGTCGAGCTGGGCGCGGCGCTGCGTCGCGGAGACGCCATCGGGATTCTTCAGGTAGAGCACCGGGTCGCCCGCCGATCTCAGGGCCACGCCGTTGTATTGGCCGGGCAGGAAGCCGCTGCTCCACATGCGCGTGAAGAGGGCCTGCGCCGCCGCTTTCGATTTCCAGTTCGGCGTCAGCACGACGAAAGCGGGCAGGTCGTTGCTCTCGCTGCCGAGGCCGTAGGCGAGCCAGGCGCCGAGGCTGGCATAGCCCGGCACCTCGCGCCCGGTCATAACGAAGGTGCAGGCGGGGTCGTGGTTGATCGCGTTGGTGTGGACCGTCTTCACGAGGGCGATGTCGTCGGCGTGCTTCGCGGTGTGGGGAAGCAATTCGCTGACCCAGCGCCCGCATTCGCCGTGCCGCGAGAACTGGAAGAGGCTCGGCGCGACGGGGAAGCGGGCCTGCTTGCTCGTCATCCCGGTGAGCCGCTGGCCGCCCTGCACGCTCGGCGGGATGTCCTTGTCGAACCACTCGCCCAGACCCGGCTTGTAGTCCCAGGTGTCGAGTTGCGACGGCCCGCCGTTCATGTGCAGGTAGATCACCGCCTTGGCCTTGGCCGGGAGATGCGGCAGGCCCGGCAAGGGAGGGTGGACGAGGGACGAAGGTGCCGCCTGGGCCATGGAGAAGGCGTCCCGCCCCATCAGGTAGGCCAGCCCGAGCCCGCCAAGCCGCAGGCCGCTGTGGCCGAAGAACTGGCGGCGCGAGAGGAGGAGGTCGTGTTCGTGGAAAGGATTCATCTGGATCGAACTTCGCGCAGTTGGAACTTGGAATCGGGATTCAACCGGGATACCTTCGAGGCATGACGCTCACGCTGGACCTTCCCGACTTCATCCTCGCCCGTCTCGGTGCCGGGGCGGGGCGTGCCGAGGAGGAATCGCTGCGCACCTTCATCTGCGGGCTTTATCGCGAGGGACGCATCACCGCTCCGGAAGCGATGCGGACGCTGGGCATGGACAGCCGCATCTCCTTCGAGAATCTGATCGCCCAGCATCGGACGCAACGGGACTGGAGCGAGGAGGAAGTCGCCGCCGAACTGGAAACCATCGAACGGATCAACCGATAACCGCCGATGGTGGCGAGCAATACGTCTCCACTGAACTATACTTCTCTGCGTCATGGTGTCGGACTTCGAGCCGGGGCTAACGGCGTCATTCGCAGACTCAAGGAGGGCCGACATTCCTGTCGGCCGACTAGTCCTGCCGCAACCGGGCTTGACGACCGACAGGAATGTCGGCCCTCCTTGAGCTTTCCGAAAACATGGCGCAGAGAAGTATATCTGGTTCAAATGGCTCGGCGCGACCGGGAAGCGGGCCTGCTTGCTCGTCATCCCGTCGAGACGCAAGCCGCTGTGGTCGAAGAATTGGCGGCGGGAAAGGAAAAGGTCGTGTTCGTGGAAGGGCGACATCTTCCGTAACTTACCACAGAAACCCGCCGCTTCCGCCTCCCTTGATTGCGGCATCCCCCGGTTCCACCCGGTGATTTGCCCTTGGTGATCCCCGCCGGGCGGGGTAAACTGACCGCATGAGCAATCCGATCAAAACCCAGGTGCTTCCGAATCCGGACGTGCTGAGGCAGAACGTGCTTTCCAAACTGGAATCGATGAGCGCCGAGCAGTTGGCCACCGTGCACGACTGGCTGCTCCAGATTGAACTCGATCAGGCCGTGAGAGAGTTGCGCGACGCCGTGGGCGGAGACGAGGCCCTCGGGCGCATCGCCCCGGAGGTGATCGACGCCTCCATCCGTGAATATCGGCGCAAACATCCCTGCAGGGCATGATCGTCGTGATCGATACGAATGTCTTGCTGCCCTTGTTCTCTCCAAGGTCGCCGACGCCGGAAATCGTCACTTCGAGCCGTTGAAAACAGCCGGATATCGACCGCAACCGATCTCACCTGCCGAGTTTGTGCGACGGTATCTCACGAGCCGGTAAAGGAAGGCACCTTCCCCCGAAGCCCCCCGTCACTCGCCTTCCCGAAGACGCTGCCACGCGGCCTCGACCGGGAAAAACTGGGAATAGTAAAGCTGGCTGTAGTCGTAATGCGCGATCACCTTCTCGATCTCCGCGCGATGCCGCCGCACGAAGTCCGCGTCGGGACAGAGGGTCACCAGCCAAGCCGCGTAGGCGGTCTCCCGGACGAAGACGAACTCCCGATAGCGCCTCGGCGAACGCTTGCCCAGCTCCTTGATCTGGACCATGGCCACGTCCACGGCGTCCTGCTCCGAGGCCTGCGGTTTCCACCATTCGTTGAGGACGCGCCAATCGGCCTCAAAAGTCTGCTGCGCCGCCGGATCGAATTCCGCGTGCAGAGGCAAGCTCGTCAGGGCCAGCTCGGCACCGGCTTTCAACCCTGCGGCGTAGGCCGCTTTCAGTTCGGGATCGGTCTCCAGTTCCCACAGCCCGCGCAAGCCGATCACCCCGGAGGCGCATGTCCAGGAATGCCGCCGCTCGTGCTCGAACAACATACCGCGTTTGCAGATTTCCAACCGGGTCATGCCACTGACCTGACCCTGTTCATACAAGGCGGCGTGGTATCGCTCCGCCCAGATCTCCTTCCCGGTCAGGAGATGGAGCCACTTCATCAGGAAAAGGAGGCGGGGCGCGAACTCCCAGCCGTCTCCCGCGAAGGTGCCCCGATAAGGGCTGGGAGCCCCGGTGTCGCAGGGCATGCGCCATCCGCTGGCCGCGAGCGCCTCCGCCACCAATTCGACCTTGGCCACCATCTCGGCCTTCTCCTCCTCCGACGCGAGGCCGGAGTCCAGATAGCGCCACATGCCGTAGAACCACGGCGCGGTCTGGTCGTTCGACCCCATCGGGTAGGGCGTCCGGCCATCGGTCGCCACATTGCGGGCGATGAAGCCGGGCACCTCGCTCACGGAGGCGAGCAGCATCAGGCCCTTGGCCAAGCGCCTCGCTTTTTCCGCGTCCGCGTCCGCCCCGCTGCGCTTCCATCGCAGCACCGCCGCGTCCATGTAGGTGCCGTTGAACATGCCGCCGTTCTCGGTCGCCGTCCACCAAGCCAAGGCGTTGGGCTTCCCTTCGCGGCATTCCTCGGGGGTGGAACGGGGATAGTTCCCCTCCAAATCCGTGTAGTCGATCACGATCCCGTGCTCGTCCACGAAGCGCCTCCACATCTCCCCATGGGCCTGCTCGGCCTTTTGGGCGGCGAGGGTCGAAAGATCGGCGCGGGCAGGCGGGGTGGCGACTGCGGCCAAGGCCAGCAGAAAAGGCAAGAGGGAGAGAGCCTTGCCATCTCCAAGGCCGGAACGATTCGGTTCGCGTGTGGTCATTGGCCGACCACGATAGGAACAATTCGCGGGACCGCAAGGGGTGGAAGAGCGCCCGCTCGCGCCTGAAACGGAGCCAAGGTAGCCCTGACCGGCCCGGTCAGGGAGCGAACGTCGTTTGGACGTCCGATTGGCCGCGCGAGCCGCACGGCCCTACCTTCGCCGCCATTTCCCATCGCCCCTTGGCGAACACAGCACGCCTCACTCCGCCACCAGATCGTAGCCCCGCCAGTCGCGCACGGTGACCTCGGCGAATTCGCCGACGGGCAGTCCGGCGGGGACGAAGACGGTGCCATCGACTTCGGGCGCGTCCATCTCCCCGCGCGCTTGGCCGGGGGAATCGACGAGCACCTTGAGCCGACGACCGACCTGCTCGCGGTTGCGCTCTTCGGCGAGGCGCTCAAGGCGGCGCATCGCCGCGTTCCAGCGTCGCTTGCGGGTCATGTGGTGGACTTGGCCGTCGAGCTTGTCGGCGCGGGTGCCCTCCTCGCGGGAGTAGTTGAAGACACTGGCCCGCTCGAATCGGGTCGTCTCGATGAACTCAAGCAGTTCGGCGAAATCCTCGTCGTTCTCGCCGGGGAAGCCGACGATGAAGGTGGTGCGCAGGGAGAGGTCGGGGATGCCCTCGCGCATCCGCCGCACGAGGTCGCGGATGTAGGCTCCGTCGGTCTCGCGCCTCATCGCGTCGAGCATGCGGTCGGAGATGTGCTGCAAGGGCATATCGACGTAGCGGGCGACCTTGTCGCTGACGGCGATGGTCTCAATAAGTTCGTCGCTCCAATGCGCCGGGTGGGTGTAGAGGAGACGAATCCAGAAGTCGCCCTCGATCTGGTTCAGGGCGCGGAGCAGGCTGGCAAGCGAATCGCCCCGCGTCGAATCGACGGGACTGCGCGGGTTGGGGCGCTGGCCCTCCCAGCGGTCCATGCCGAAGTAGGTCGTGTCCTGCGAGATGAGGTTGATCTCCTTCACCCCGGATTTTACGAGCGCCTCGGCCTCTTTCACGACCGATTCGAGGCTGCGGGAGCGGTGCCGACCCCGGATCTTCGGGATGATGCAGAAGGAGCAGGGGTGGTTGCAGCCCTCGGCGATCTTGATGTAGGCGCTGTGCCTCGGGGTGAGGCGGAAACGCGGGGTGTCGTAGTCGGGGATGTATTTCGGCGAGGCGGTGACGTGGTTCTCCGAATGCGGCGGCTCGTCCTTGGCGACGAGGCTGCGGATCACGGGAGCCACGGAGGTGATCTGGTCGAGCCCGATGAAGGCGTCCACCTCGGGCATCAGACCGGGCAGCTCCTTGGAGAAGCGCTGGGCGAGGCAGCCGGCGACGATGATCTTCTGCCGGGGCCGGGCCTGCTCGCGATCATCGACCGCGCCGAGGATGGCATCGACGCTCTCCTTCTTCGCTTGGTCGATGAAGGAGCAGGTGTTGATGATGAGCACGTCAGCGAGTTCCGGCTCGGGCGTCATCATCATGCCCGCCTCCTGGAGGTGGCCGATCATGATCTCGGAGTCGATCAGGTTCTTGGCGCAGCCGAGCGAGACGAGGCCGACCGTGGTTTTTCCGTCAACGGGCATGGTGGGGAAAAGGACGGGATCAGCCGTCGAAGCGCTCGACGAGGAGCGAGGCGTTGTGCCCGCCGAAGCCGAAGGAGTTCGAGAGGGCGCGGCGGATCTTCACCTCGCGGGCGGTGTGCGGCACGTAGTCGAGATCGCACTGCGGATCGGGCTGGTCGAGGTTGATCGTGGGCGGCACGATGCCTTCGGTGATCGCCTTGACGCAAGCGGCCAGCTCGACCCCGCCTGCGGCGCCGAGGAGGTGTCCGGTCATGGATTTCGTGGAGCTGACGAGAAGTCCGTCCTTCGCGTAGTCGCCGAAGACTCGCTTGATCGCTTGCGTCTCGCAGACATCGCCGAGCCCAGTGGAGGTGCCGTGGGCGTTGACGTAGTCGACCTCTTCGGGATTCAGTTTGGCGTGATGCAGGGCCATCTCCATGCAGCGCCGCGCCCCGTCGCCCTCGGGATGGGGCGAGGTGAGGTGATAGGCGTCGGCGGAGACGCCGTAGCCGGTCAGCTCGGCGTAGATGCGGGCACCGCGGCGCTTGGCGTGCTCCAGTTCCTCGATCACGACGACGCCCGCTCCCTCGCCCATGACGAAGCCGTCGCGGTCCACGTCGAAGGGGCGCGAGGCGCGTTCGGGTTCGTCGTTGCGCATGGAGAGGGCTTTCATGTTGCCGAAGCCGGCGAGGCCCATGGGGCAGATCGTGGATTCGGACCCGCCCGCGACGAAGGCGTCGGCATCGCCGAATTTGATCATGCGCCACGCCTCCCCGATGTTGTGGTTCGAGGTGGCGCACGCGGTGACGATGCACATGTTAGGACCGCGCAGGTCGAACTCCATCGAGACCATCCCGCTGGAGATGTTCGCGATCATCATCGGGATGGTGAAGGGCGAGACGCGGGAGGGCGACTTGTGAAGCAGGTTGGCGTGCTGCGTTTCCAGCGTGATGAGGCCGCCGATGCCGCTGCCGACCATGCAGCCGAAGCGGTCGCGATCGACTTGGTCGAAATCAACGCCGGAATCCCGGATCGCCATCACCGAGGCGGCCATGCCGAGCTGGGCGAAGGGATCGGCGCGGCGGGCGTCCTTGTAGTTTTTGAAGAAAGGGCCGGGGTCGAAGTCGCGGACTTGCCCGGCGATCTTGCAGTCGTAGTCGGCCAGTTCGGGCTTGTCGATGTGCGACACGCCGCTCTTGCCGGAGACGAGGCTGCTCCAGAAAGTCTCCAGATCGTTTCCGATCGGGGAGACGACTCCGATTCCGGTAATGACGACGCGGCGTTCCATTTTCTCTTTTTTACGACGGGGATGGGGGCTGGATGCGAACGGCTAAACTCGCGTGCTTCCAAGTCATTGCAAGGCGATTTCTCCCCTCCCGAAAAGCGGGAAATCCCCGGCAGGACGGGCTTTCCGGCACGGACGCGACGCTCAAATCTCCAGGATGCGCTCGCGCTCGTTCATCGCCCCGCAGCGGGGGCATTCGGCGAGGTCGTGGCTGGAGGGGTCCTCGAAAACATGGTCGCAGATGCCGCAGATGACGAAGTGCTTGCGACGGCGGTGCTCCCTCCCCTTTCGGAAGATCTCGGCCGCGATCCAAGCGAAGAACAGGGCGCAGAGGATCCCCACGAGATAAACCGCGATCATTCCATCGAGGGTGACGGGGAACATGGTGCGAGGAAGGAGGAAAGACGGCGCACAACGCGCTTGGGAGAAGCTTGCACCGCACCGGAGCCAGGTCAACCCCCGCCCAGCTCGATCCAGCCCTTCGCCGCCTCCGAGGCGGGGAGGAAACGCAGGGTCGATTCGACCACGTCGGTGAGTTCGCGTTTCTCCTCCTCCTCCAAGGCCGCCTCGACGGCGGCGACCCTTACCCTTCCATCCGGCGCGATCTCGATGGACAAGCGGATGGAGGGGAGGTCGTCGGCGAGGTCGAGGTAGTCGTGGAAGATGGACCAAGGCGCGAGGGGGCGGTCGGTCAACGAAGGGGCGAGCTTCACTCTCACCGAACCCACCCCGCGAACGCCATCACCCGTCACCGGGGTCACCGGGAGCGGTTCGATCGGCCCCGGTCCGGCGAGGAGCGAAGGCGGAGGCAGAAGCTCCAGCCCGGCCCGCTGGAACGAGGGGGTGAAGCGGACCCGGTGCGACTCCAGCCTCACCCGCACGTCCGACGGCGTCGAGGGAGGCAGCAGATAGACGGTGCGGTCGGACAAGCGCTGCAGGACGGCCCTCGTCGCCGGATCGGCCGGCGACATCACCAAAATCGAATCCGGCTCCGGCACGACCTGAACGGGCGGAGGATAGACCACTTTGAAGAGGTAGAAACCCACCCAGTGGACCAGCGCCGAAAAGAACAGGAAGGCGGAGAAATGCATCCAAAGGCGCTTGTCCTTGGCCCACGTGAAGACCCTGCCCCTCCCGTCGGGTTCCTCCATCGCCGTCCTGCCAAAGAAAAAGCCCATTGGATTAGTTGAGAGCTGATAGTTGAGGGTTGATAGGCTTGGACTCGGTGAGTTGCTTCGGTAGGACAACTCGCTCTTCTGGTGAACCTGAATTTCGGCGCAAGCCGCTCATTTCCAATCTCTCAACGCCCAGCTCCAAACTCTCCACTCCAAACTACTCCGCCTCCAGCTTCGTCGCGAAGGAGACCTCGAAACCCGCATCGAGGACGAGGCGGGCGATCCCCATGACGACGCCATAGGGCACCGCCTCGTCGCCGAGGATGACGATCTGGTTCGACCGTTTCCGGGCCTCGACAAGCCGCTCGTCGAGCGATCCGAGATCGACCCGCTCGTCGTTGAAGTAGAACTCCCCCGTGCCGCCCGGCGTCAGGGTGATGAGGTGGGCGTCCTCCGCCGCCGGGAGGGACGACGACGACGACGGGAGCCGCACTTCGACGCCGGACTTGAGAACCAAATTCGATCCGAGGAGGAAGAAGATAATCAGCAGACCCATCACGTCCATCAGGGGCGCTGTGTAGAGCATCCCGCCAGCTTGGTCGGAGAGTGTGGATTCCAGTTTCACAGGATGTCGGAACCGATGGTGGCCATCCAAGATCAAGCCCCGGCGGCGACCTCGTCCGGGTTGTCGTCCTCGGCCTGGTCCGACCGGATCGCGATGATGTCCGAGGGCTGGGAACGCAGGTCGCAGATCGTGTTCACGATTTCGATCCCGGCGCTCTCCATGTCGTGCATGAGGCTTTTCGCGTAGGCGCGGAGGTGGGAGTAGAAAACGAAGGACGGGATCGCCACCATCAGCCCCGCCGCCGAAGTGATGAGAGCCTCGTAGACCCCCTGCGAGATCTCCGCGACCGTGGCGAAGCCGCCCACCGCGTTGATCTGGACGAAGGTATCGACCAAGCCCAGCACCGTCCCGAGCAGACCGATGAGCGGGGCGATGTAGGCCACGGTGAGAAGCACGGCGAGGTGCTTCTCCAGCTTCGGCACTTCGAGCTGGCCGCTCTCCTGCACGATCTCCTTCAACTCCGTGCGAGGCGCCGAGTAGCGCCGGATCGCGGAGTGGATCACCCGCGCGGCCGGTCCCGGCGTCGCCGCGCATTCGGAGAGGGCCTCGGCGTAGGCCTTGTTGCGGATCAGGTTGCGGAGGCCGAAGAGCAGGTCGCCCACGTCGATGCGAGCGCGGTGGAAATAGAAAAGCCGCTCCAAGAAAATGGCGATGGCGATGACCGAGCAGCCGAGAAGAAGCCACATCAGCGGACCGCCTTTGGTGATCAAATCCATAGTGGGAAAAGCGTGCCGGGGGCCGGGAAAACCGCGCCGGGAAATCCATACGTAGCACAGGATGGCGACCACGCCAACAGTTTCGTTGCCCTCCCCGGCTCCTCGACAATGGCCGGAACCGCATAAACTTCGTCCATCGCTTCCAAGCGCCGCCCCCGACTTCGCGGCACCATGATCTCTTTCCCACAGGCCCCACCCCATGACCCAGCCCATCGCAAGACCCCGCGTCGCCATCGTCGGCCTCGGCTTCGGCGCCGAGTTCATCCCCATCTACCAGCGCCATCCGAACGCCGAGATGGCCGCGATCTGCCAGCGCAATCCCGAGTCGCTGAACGAGGTTGGCGACAAGTTCGGCATCGCGAAGCGCTACACCGACTACGCCGAACTCCTCGCCGATCCCGACATCGACGCCGTCCACATCAACACGCCCATCCCCGACCACGCGGCCCACACCCTCGCGGCCCTCCACGCGGGCAAGCACGTCGCCTGCACCGTGCCGATGGCCACCTCGGTCGAGGACTGCAAGGCCATCGTCGATCTCTGCGCCGAGACCGGGCTGAAATACATGATGATGGAGACCGTCGTCTACGCCCGCGAGTTTCTTTTCATGAAGGAGCTCTACGACCAAGGCGAGCTCGGCAAGTTGCAGTTTCTCAAGGCCAGCCACCAGCAGGACATGGACGGCTGGCCGGGCTACTGGCCGGGCCTGCCCCCGATGCACTACGCCACCCACTGTGTCGGCCCCGTCCTCGGGCTCGCGCGGAACGAAGCCGAATATGTGAGCTGTTTCCCCAGCGGCACGATCCGCGAGGAGATGCACGCTTGCTACGGCTCGCCCTTTGCCGTCGAGACGACGCACATCAAGTTCCACAAGAGCGACCTCAGCGCCCAGCTTTACCGTTCCCTCTTCGACGTGGCTCGGCAGTATCGCGAGAGCTTCGAGGTCTACGGTTCGAAGAAGGCCGTCGAATGGCCCCTCGTCGAGCACGAGCCCCTCGTCGTCCACACCGCGAAGCGCCCCGAGCCGGAGATCCCCGAGCGAGTCGAATGTCCCGACTACGGCCATCTTCTCCCGGCGGAGATCGCCCCCTTCACCCAAGGCGGCGTCTACGGCGGCGAGGACGGCGAAGAGCATCTCAGCTTCACCCAAGGGGCCGGGCACGGCGGGTCGCACCCGCATCTGGTGCATCAGTTCGTGCAGCTCCTGCGCGACGAGGGCGAAGGGTATCCCAATGCGGTGCAGTCGGCGAATATCACGCTTTGCGGGATTCTCGCGCACGAGTCGGCGCTGAAGGGCGGCGAGATCGTGCGCCTGCCCGAGTGGAGTCTGACCTCGTCCGACTAGGGTCTGTTAATATAATCATGTTTTTCCAAAAATTGTGAGATCCTCGGAGGAAACACGAGCGTTCGTTGGCATGCCTGAGACGAATTTCTTCAAACGACACCTTCGAAATTGCGCTCAACCCCACCGAAAATATATGTTCTCGAGGCTATTTTTAGAATTTCATCGTTACGTTAACAGGCCCTAGGAGACTATTGAAAAACCCCCGTGATGAAAAACTGCGAGACATTTTCCCGCTTGGTGAGGCGCGACGAAGGAGTGGAGCGGGCTCCACGACTGAGGAGCAACGAAGCCAGGCGGGAAAAGGGCCGCAGCCCGCAGGGTCGATCCACGACGCAACCGGCGAAGCCGCTGACTTCCCAGACAAAAACATCGCCAGATTTTTCATTGCGGGGTTTTTCAACAGTCTCCTAGTAGTCCGTCAGAGTTAAAATGAGTGATATTTATGGTATTTTGACTTGTA
>ERZ761602.4660-NODE-4660-length-17220-cov-5.336033_pt1 | contig 17220 bp, 8 predicted proteins | sample MGYA00512165_ERZ761602 | MGnify/ENA primary metagenome ERZ761602 (study PRJEB28899, sample SAMN02445085) | bioreactor sludge metagenome | biome: EBPR sludge; isolation source: Thorneside wastewater treatment plant | place: Australia: Brisbane, Thorneside...
TCGCCGCTGCGCGGGGCTGCTCGCCGCTGCGCGGGGCTGCTCGCCGCTGCGCGGGGCTGCTCGCCGCTGCGCGGGCGCTCAAGCCTCGAGGCAGCGTCGATAGGCGGCGATCGCCACGGGCACGTCGGCTACGGCGGCCATCTCGCGGCAGGAGTGCATGCTCAGCATCGGCGCACCGACGTCGACCGTGGCGACGCCGAGCATCGCCGCGGTGATCGAGCCGATCGTGCTGCCGCAGGGCAGATCGCTGCGCACGACGAACTGCTGCGCCTCGCTGCCGACGGCGCGGCAGGCGGCGGCGAAGCGAGCCGAGGTCTCGCCGTTGGTCGCGTAGGACTGGTTGGCGTTGGTCTTGATCACGAGGCCCGCGCCGAGCATCGGCTGGTGCTGCGGCTCGTGCAGGTCGGCGTAGTTGGGGTGCAGCGCATGCGCCATGTCGGCGGAGACGAGGAAGCTCTGCGACATCGCCCGCTCGAAGGCCTGAGGCTCCGGCGAGGGGTAGGCATCGACGATGCGGCGGAGCACGTCCTTCAGGATCGTGCCTTGTGCGCCGACCGCGCTGCGCGAGCCGCACTCCTCGTGGTCGTAGAGCACGACCACGCGCGTGGCGCGCGAGCAGAAGCTCCCCGCATCGGTCAGCGCACGCGTCGCCGCGTGGCAGCTCGCCAGGTTGTCGAGGCGCGAGGCGTAGACGAGCTCGCCCGAGCTGCCGCCGATGGCCGCCGCCTGGGTGTCGTAGACCATCAGATCGAAGCCGAGCAGATCCTTCGTGTCCTCCCCCAGGGTGCGCGCGAGGCGCGCGGCGAGCTCGGCGTCCTTGCCGACGCCGAGCAGCGGCACGAGGTGCTTCTGGGCGTCGAGCTTGAGGCCGTCGGTGTTCACGCCTCGGTTCAGGTGGATCGCGACGTTCGGGATGCGCGCGACCGGATCGACCAGATCGACCAGGCGGGACTCGGTGAGGCCGTCGCCGCGCGCCAGCGTGACGCGGCCGGCGATGGAGAGATCGCGGTCGAGCCAGGTCGCGAAGATGAGGCCGCCGTAGGGCTCCACGCCCACCTGCGTGTAGCCGCTCCGCGCGACGTCTGGCCTGGGTTTGATGCGCAGGTTCGGCGAGTCCGTGTGTGCTCCCAGCATGCGGAAGCCAGACCTCGCGGGGTGCTCGGTGCCCACGACGAAGGCCACGATCGTGCCACCGCCGCGGCGCACGTAGCGCTTGTGGCCCGGTTCGAGCTCCCAAGCGTCGCGCTCGGACAGCTCGGTGTAGCCGTGCTCGGCGAGCCTGCGCGCGACCTCGGCCACCGCGTGGTAGGGCGTGGGCGAGGCGTCGACGAAGGCACAGAGGTCGCGGGCGTCGTCGAGGGCGGTTCGAGCCGGTGCGGGCGCGTCGGAGGGCATGCGCTAAAGCTACCCTACCCCACCGACGATGCCGACGCCTCGCGACCTCAGCCTGCGTGTGCACCCTTCGATCGACGAGCTCGCCAGCTCCTGGCCGCGGCTCGAGGGCCTCGACGACCACCCCAGTCTGCGCTTCGAGTGGCTCTCTGCGCTCGAAGCGAGCGGCGCCGTGACGGCGGACACGGGTTGGCTGCCGCACCACCTCTCGCTCTGGTCGGGTGAGGAGCTGCTCGCGATCGCGCCCGCCTACCTGAAGGGCCACAGCCAGGGGGAGTTCGTGTTCGACCACGCCTGGGCGGGTGCGGCGAGGCGCTTCGGCGTCGACTACTACCCGAAGCTGCTCGTCGCCGTGCCCTTCACCCCGACGACCGGGCCGCGACTTCTCCACGTGCGCGGCTCCGACCGCGAGCTCGCCCGGAGTGGCTTCGCCGGCGCGCTGACGGCGCTCGTGGACAGGCTCGAGCTCTCGAGCGCGCACGTGAACTTCCTCGAGCCGAGCGAGGCCGAGGCGCTCGGCGAGCTCGGGCTCACCCACCGCGTCGGGCTGCAGTTCCACTGGCAGAACCGCGGCTACGACAGCTTCGAGAGCTTCCTCGCGACGCTCCCGTCGAAGCGGCGCACACAGATCCGCCGAGAGCGGCGCGGCCCGGTCGAGCGAGGGCTGCGCATCGAGACCCTCACGGGCGACGCGCTCACTCCCGAGCTCGTCGATCACGCCTATGGGTTCTATCTCGCGACGGTCGACAAGTTCGTCTGGGGCCGGCGCTACCTGAACCGCGCCTTCTTCGAGCAGATCGCGAGCACGATGCCCGAGGCGCTCGAGCTCGTGCTCGCGCGCGAGGCGGGCGGCGTGCCCGTGGCCGGGGCCTTCAACCTGCGCGGCACACGCACGCTCTACGGGCGCTACTGGGGCGCGAAGTCGGAGCTGCCGTTCTTGCACTTCGAGGTCTGCTACTACCACTCGATCGAGCGCTGCATCGAGCGTGGGATCGAGCGCTTCGAGCCCGGCGCAGGCGGTGAGCACAAGCTCTCCCGCGGCTTCGAGCCCACCCGGACCCACAGCGTGCACCTCGTGCGCGACAGGCGCTTTGCCTCGGCGATCGCCTCGTTTTGCGACGAGGAGCGGCGGGCGATCGACGCCGAGCTGGGGGCAGCCTTCAGCCGCGAAGGTGCTCGGGGTTGACGAAGGAGCCCGTCTGCTCGCTAAGCTAGGGACCCATGAAGCTCGCGTTCGTCCAAAGCTTGCCTTTCGCGCTCGTCGCCATCGCCGCCTTCCACGCCGCCTGCGGCGACGGCGTCACCAGCACCGGTGAGCAGCCCTCCGGTCCTGCCCAGTCCACCGGAGGGATCTACGAGCCCGAGTGCAACGGCGGCGTCCAAGACGGCTTCTGCAACGCGCTCGGCGCGGTGCCGGAGAGCTGCGAGTGCCTCGACTGCACCGAGACCGCCTTCTGTACGGGCGCCTGCAGCAACGACGGGACCTGCTCGGCCGACGAAGATTGCACCTGCGAAGATTGCTTCGACGCCAACCCGGAATGCCCGGGTAGCTCCGGCGAAGGGCCGAGCTCCACCTCGGCGAGCACCACCGCCGCGACGACGACGTCGACCACCACGACCACCACCACGGGTGGAGCGGGCGGCGGCGGCGGCGCAGGTGACGGCGGCGCAGGCGGTGCCTGAGCCGAGCCGGGCTAGCTGAGCGCAGCAGGGCCGGCGCGCGACTTCGCGTTCAGCCGTCGCCCTGCGCCTTCGAGAGCCCGAGCTTGCGCAGGAACGGCCGGATGTGATGCCGCTCCATGCCGCTCTTGCGAGCCATCTCGCTCACGTTGCCGTTCGTCGCCCGGAACAGCTCTCCGAAATACTTCGCCTCGAAGGCCGAGATCGCAGAGCGCTTCGCCTCCCCGTAGGGCGTCGTCAGATCGAAGGTCTCCGAGGTCGTCGAGCCGCGCTCGAGCGGTAGCATCGTGGAGATGGCCTCGGCGCCCGACGGAAGGCTCGCCAGCACGCTCGCGACGTTGACGAGCTCGCGCACGTTGCCCGGCCAGTCGTGCTGCGCGAGCGTCGTCGCGATGTGCTCGGTCACCTCGTCGAACCGGTCGGTGCGGCCGATGCGATCGCACACCGCGCGCACGAGCGCGGGGATGTCCTCGCGGCGGTCGCGCAAGGGGGCGATCTCCACACGGACCTGCGCGATGCGGAAGAAGAGGTCGCTGCGGAACCTGCCGCCGTTCATGGCCTGCCCGAGATCCCTCCGCGTCGCCGCGATCACGCGCACGTCGACCGGCTCGTAGGACTGCCCGCCCACGCGCTTGATCTGACGCTCGCTCAGCGCGCGCAGCAGCTTCGGTTGGAGCTCCAAGGGTAGCTCGCCGAGCTCGTCGAGGAAGATCGTCCCCTTGTGGGCGTCGTGGAAGGCGCCGGGGCGTCGCTCCGTGGCGCCGGTGAAGGCGCCCTTTTCGTGACCGAAGAGCAGGCTCTCGGCGAGCGGACCTGGGATCGAGCCGCAGTCGACGACGACGAAGGGGCCCTTCGCGCGGTTGCTCTTCGCATGGACGGCCTGTGCGACGAGCTCCTTGCCGCAACCGGTCTCGCCGTTGACGAGGATCGACAGATCGGTCGGCGCGATCTCGCCGAGCATGCGGAACAGGTGTCGCATCCGAGGTGAGCTGCCCACGAGTGGGCCGAAGCGGTCGTCGAAGCCGACGTCGACGCGCTCCTTCTTCTCGACCGGCTCGTAGGCGATGCGTGTCGAGCCGAGCTGCAGGCAGCACGGAGCGACGAGCACGGCCTCGCGGATCTTGACGCTGCCCACGCTCGTCCCGTTGCGGCTGCCGAGATCCTTCACCTGCACGCCTTGCCCGTCGGCGCGCACCTCACAGTGGATCGCGCTGACCTCCGGGTCGTCGATCACGATGGAGCAGCTCGCATCTCGACCGAGGATCAGCGGCTCGACGCCGACGCGCACACGCTCTCCGCTGGGCAGCGTGAGGAAGCCGCCCTTGACGAACCACTGCAAGGCGCTCGTGCGCGTGGCGCTCATGGAGAACGTTTCTACACCGAAGTGCGGTCGCTTGGACCCGAAGTGCGCGGGAGGACTCCGCCCATCCGAGCTGCGCAGAGCTGAGAGGCTCCTGCCCTGCAGCGAGCCCGAGTGTCACCAGACCTGGAGCACGTGCACCGACGCTCGTTTGGCGAAGATGTCGGAGCTTCCGGTAGTCTGCGTGCCGATGTCACACCCACGGCGACGTCGGATGTGAACCGCGCTGGGTCCCCCTGGACGTGCATTCGTCCAGACTTCCCACGTCCAGGTGGGGCCCATTCCCGCAAATTTCGCGCGTCCAGAGCTGGCACGCTCCGTGCTCTAGCTCCCCACGAACTTCCACCCCTTGGAGAGGCTGGCCATGTCGAGACTGTTCCGACGACTTTCGATGCCGCGGCTGCTGAGCGGCACCCTGACCGCGTCTGCCGTGCTCGCGCTCGGCTTCGCGGGGTGCTCGAGTGAGACCACCGGCGCTGAAGACGACGTCTGCATGTCGGACGAGCAGTACTTCGCCGAGAAGGTCTACTTCGCCTGGATGAAGGACAACTGCGGTAGCTGCCATCAGGACGGCTCCGTGGGCGCCGTGCAGAGCGACTTCGATCTGAGGCCGACCTCGCAGGGCGGCTTCCTCGAGGACAACCTCAACATGGTCCGCAAGATCGCGGCCACGCAGCGCAACGGCAAGTCGGTGCTGCTCGACAAGGCCACCGGTGGCGACAGCCACGGCGGTGGTCGTGTGCTCGAGCCCGGCAGCCAAGAGTACCAGCAGCTCGAGTCGCTGGTTCAGCGCTTCGACGAGCCCGACGAGTGCTCCACCACGCAGGCCTCGTACCTCGCCGGCGTCGAGCTCATGAGCGCGCCCGAGACGCTCCGCAAGGCAGCGCTCGTGCTCGGCGCTCGCCTGCCCACCCAGGAGGAGCAGGACAAGGTCGCTCAGGGTGGCTTCGAGGCGCTCGGCCCGATCCTCGACCAGATCCTCAGCGAGGAGGCCTTCTACGATCGCGTGAAGGAGGTCTACAACGACAAGCTCTACACCGACTTCTACCTCAACGGTGAGGGCGTCAACCTCCTCCAGGACGAGAACTACAGCCCCGACTGGCACGAGCAGGAGTTCGGCGAGAACGGCGAGGCCATCACCTCGGACGACATCAAGAAGTACGGCGCCCAGAGCCGCGACGACCTGATGAACAAGCTCGGTCGCTGGAGCAACGAGGCCGTCGCGCGTGAGCCGCTCGAGCTCATCGCCTACGTGATCCGGAACAACCGGCCCTTCACCGAGGTGATCACGGCCAACTACATCCTCGTCAACCCCTTCTCGGCGAAGGTCTACAACGTCTTCGACGACGTCCAGTTCGACAACGACGCGAACAAGTACGAGTGGCGCGAGGCGCGCATCGGCTACGGCACCGAGTACGGCCTGCCGCACGCTGGCGTGCTCACCTCGCCGATGTTCCTGGCGCGTCACCCCACGACGGACACCAACGTGAACCGTCACCGCGCCAAGGAGGTCCTCGACGTCTGGCTGGCCACCGACATGCTGAAGGCCGCCGAGCGCCCGATCGACGCCACGCAGGTCGATCGCAAGTTCAACCCCACGATGAACGACCCGAACTGCTCGGTGTGCCACGAGGCCATCGACCCGGTGGCGGGCGCCTTCCAGAACTACCAGAGCGACGACCAGATCCTCTTCAATCCGGAGTTCGAGTGGTTCCAGGACATGCGCCCGCCGGGCTTCAACGGCAACGAGATGCCGTACGCGGAGTACAAGAACGCGCTGCAGTGGCTCGGCCGTCAGATGGCGAACGACGCGCGCTTCAGCGTCGCCGCGACGCAGATGGCCTTCCGCATCGCGGTCGGCCAGGACCCGGCCGTGCCGCCGGCCGATCCGACCAGCCCGACCTTCAAGGGCGACCTCGATGCCTACCTCGGCCAGTACTACGAGCTGAGCAAGGTCTCGCACCGCTTCGCGGAGAAGAACAACTACCAGTTCAAGGCCCTCGTGAAGGACATCGTGATGGGGCCGTACTTCCGCGCCAAGAACGCGGCGCGCAACATCCAGCCGGGCCAGCTCGCGCGCTTCGGCGAGATCGGTCGCTCGCATCTGCTCACGCCTGAGCAGTTCGACCGCAAGATCCGCAACGTGCTCGGCTCGCATTGGTGGTTCGACGACGAGGAGGGCGACCGCAGCTTCCTCCGGAACGACTACCGCATGCTCTTCGGCGGCATCGACTCGATGGACACGACGGTCCGCATCAAGTCGCCCAACGGCATCATGGCGAACGTCATCGAGCGTTTCGGACACGAGATGGGCTGCAAGCTCGTCCGCGCCGAGTTCTCGATCCCGCAGACCGACCGCAGGCTCCTCAGCTTCGTCGAGCCCACGGTCCTGCCGGAGGACGTCAACGGCTACGAGATCCCGGCCGCGTCGAGCTCGATCAAGCAGAACATCGTGCACCTCTACGAGCGCCTGCTCGGCGAGCGCTACGCGGAGAACGACCCCGAGGTCCAGCGCGCGTACCAGCTCTTCATCGAGACCTGGCGCGAGGGTCGCGAGGCGCTCACCAAGGAGACTCCGGGCTACGTGAGCTGGATGCCCTGCGGCATGCCGGAGCGCAACGGTCGAGCCTTCAACTACGTGACGGGCCGTGACATCGAGATCCCCGAGGGTGAAGGCGCCGAGTCGCCGATCTTCGATGGTGACCCCGACTACACTGGGCGCGCCTGGGCTGCGGTCCTCGCGTTCATCATCACCGACTTCGACTTCGTCTACGAGTGACAGGAGCCCGAACCATGGAACGCAGGGATTTTCTCAAGCTTTGCAGCATGACGGGGCTCGCGGTCGTCGCGGGCGGGACGGCCTACTCCGAGGAGAGCCAGGCCCAGCTCAAGGAGTACACGGGCCCTCTGCACATCTTCATCCACGCTGGTGGTGGGTGGGACGTGACGAGCGTGTGTGACCCGAAGGGCAACGGTCAGTCGGTGGCGACGAACAACGCCGACGACATGAACCACTACGCCACGGGCGACATCCGGCAGGAGGGCAACATCCGCTGGGCCCCGATGTCGACCTTGAACGCGGCGAACACCGCGAACGACGACTTCTTCGGCGCGCTCTGGCAGGACCTCCTGGTCGTCAACGGCATCGACATGGCGACCAACAGCCACGACGTCGGTACCCGCGCGATCTGGGCAGGCAGCCTCATCGAGGGCAAGCCCACGGTGGCGGCGCTCATCGCGGCTGCGCACAACCGCGAGGCCCCCATGGCCTTCATCGCCTTCGGTGGCTACAGCGTCACGAGCGGTGAGGTCGCGGCGACCCGCCTCGGCGGCATCGACGCCATCCGTCGCCTCGCCTTCCCCAACGTCGCCGACACCAACGGTGACGAGCGAACCCTCTACCAGAGCGATGCCACCGTGGAGCGCATGCGGGTCGCCCGCGACGCGCGCCACGAGGCGAAGATGAAGTCCGTGCTGCTGCCGCGCACGCAGAACTCGATGGGCACGCTCCACCTCGCGCGCCTCGGCTCCAACGAGCTGCGGCTGCTCACCGAGTACCTGCCCGACACGATCGAGGGCGGCATGGTCGGCGCGGTGCAGGTCGCGATCGCGGCCTACAAGGCCGGCATCTGCGTGTCCTGCAACGTCTCCTCGGGTGGCTTCGACACCCACGGCGACAACGACAACGGCGTCGGCGGCGCGCTCAACAACCTGCTCGGTACCGAGGCCAACGGCCGCGGCGCGCTGCGCATCTCGCGCCTGCTCGAGGAGAACAACCTCCGCGACAACTCGGTGGTCTACATCGGCTCGGACTTCGGCCGCACGCCCGCGTACAACATGGGCAACGGCAAGGACCACTGGTCGATCTCGAGCATGTTGATGTTCGGCGCCGTCAACGGGAAGAAGATCGTCGGCAACCGCGTCGTGGGCGCGACCAACGATCGCCACAGCCCCTTCGGTGTCGACCCGGCGACGCTCGAGGTCCGCGAGACCGGCGGCGTGCGCATCACGCCTGGCCACATCAACCGCGCGATCCGTCGCATGGCGGGCATCCTCGAGAGCGACGTCTCGAAGAAGTACCCCATCACCGAGCCGGACGACCTGGACATCATCCAGCTCGAAGCCTGAGCGCTTCGAAGAACGAGCGCCGGCACGTTGCGGCGCTCCACGAGCCGCGTGCCTCCGTCTGGGGGTGCGCGGTTCGCCGTTCGTGGGTGTGCCCGAAGGCTCCATAGCTGACCAGAAGAGCCGAACCCAAGGTTCGGCTCTTCGACTTGATGTTCGTCAGAAATCGAGAAATGCGGAGAATTCGGCGAAGAATTCTCTGTTGTCGGCTGCCGCGCGCGGAGCTCGTGGCCCCAGCCCCAAGCGCTGTTTGGCATTTCTGGTCACGTCTTCAGTCGACGGTGAAGCGTGTCTCGGCGCTCCTGCGCCCGTCGGCCTCGACGAAGACTGAGTGGAGGCCGCGCTCGAGCGGCCACGCGATCCGACCTCGTGAGGGATCGGCCTGGAGCGCGCGCCCATCGACGCGGAAGATCAGGCTGCGCGTGTGCTCGGGATACTCGGCGCGCAGCACGATGCTCGGCACACCCGCCTGGCCGCCGTCGAGGTAGAAGCGCGCGCCGTCGACCGGAAACAGCAGCCTGGGCGCGCTCTCGGCCGGGGTCAGCTCGTCGGGGTCGGGCGGGCAGAGCGGCGACCAGCGCCCCTCTGCGTCGTCGCGGCCGGTCGCGCGGGCCCAGCCAGCGAAGATCGTCGGCAGCTTCTCGACCGGCCTGTGCTCGACGTTCACTTCGGCGCAGCTCCGGCCCGCCAAGAGGCCGTTGCGACGGTCGAAGGCGACGAGCGTGTGGACCTCGCAGCGAGGCGATGGGCGCGCGGAGCTCGAGCGCAGCTCGCGGCGAGTGTGCGTGCAGGCCGGCCCCGGCTCCTGCCCGGAGACGGCGCAGACCGTCTCGGTCTCGGCGGCATGAGGATGGGGGAAAGGCGTGGGCGGGCGGTGACGCGCTGCTGCGGTGATCGCTCTGGCGAAGAGCGGCGCGGCGCCCGTGATGCCGGAGACACCACGCATCGCGCTGCCGTCGAAGTTGCCGACCCACACGGCGACCGTGAGCTCGGGTGTGTAACCGACGGCGAGGTTGTCGCGGTAACCCTTGGAGGTGCCGGTCTTCGCCGCGACCTGGAAGGGCAGGTCGAAGGCGGTGCGGCTGCCGAAGGCCGCCTCGCGGGCGTGCGCATCGCTGAGCATGTGGGTGACGAGCTCGGCGGTCTCGCGCGTGTAGACCTGGCGGGCTGGCTCGGACTCGGGGACTCCGCCTGGCGCGGCGCCTTCGTGCTCCAGCACCGCTCGCACCGGTCGCCACAGGCCGCCGCGGGCGAGCGTGGCGTAGGCGTTGGCGAGCTCGATGAGGCGGACCTCGCCGTCGCCGAGCGCGAGCCCGAGGCCGTAGTGGGCGGGCTCACGGTCGAGGCTGCATAGGCCGAGCTCGCGCAAGCGCTCGAGCAGCGCGCCCGTGCCGAGCCGATCGGCGACGTGCACGGCTGGCACGTTGAGCGAGCTGCCGAGCGCGTCGCGCAGCAGCACCGGGCCGTGGAAGCGTTGGTCGTAGTTGCGGGGCGTCCAGCGGCTGCCGTCGGCCGTGGGGAAGCTCAGCTCGACGTCTGGCAGCAGCGTCGACGGCGACATGCCCAGGCGCTCGAGCGCCAGCGCGTAGACGAAGGGCTTGAGGGTCGAGCCCGGCTGCCGGAGCGCGCGCACCCCGTCGTTGTGACCGAGCGCTGCGTCGAGCCCGGGCGAGCCGACGTAGGCGAGGATCTCCCCGGTGGCGTTGTCGAGCACCACGACGGCCGCGCTCGTCACGTGCTCGGCCTCGAGGCCCGCGACGGTGTCCTCGACGGCGGTCTGGATCTCGAGCTGCAGCTCCCCGAGCAGCGTCGTGCGCAGCCTGCCGCGGTGGATCGCGGGGCGCGGGCTCGCAGTGCAGCCGGTGGCGCTCGGCGCGACGAGGCTCTGCACGAAGTGAGGCGCCGCGAAGCGGCGGCTGCGTGGGCTGAGCGCGAGGGGCTCGCCCTTGGCGCGCGCGCCCTCCTCTTCGGTCACGAAGCCGGCGCCGACCATGCGGTCGAGCACGCGGTCGCGCCGCCGGAGCAGCAGCTCGGGGCGCCGGTGAGGGTCGTAGAGGCTCGGCCCGCGCGGCATGCCCGCGAGCGCGGCGGCCTCGGCGAGCGAGAGCTCGCGCGCCGACTTCTGGAAGTAGTGGAGGCTCGCGGCTTCCGCGCCGCGCAGGTTCGGCCCGAACTCGACGTGGTTGAGGTAGGCCTCGAGGATCGCGTCCTTGTCGAGCGAGGCCTCGATGCGGAGCGCCATGGCCATGACGTCGAGCTTGCCGCTCAGGCTGCGATCGTTGCCGCCGAGCGTGCGCGCGAGCTGCTGTGTGAGCGTCGAGGCGCCCGAGACGACGCGCTTTGCGCGCGCCGAGTCGAAGCCGGCCCGCGCGAGCGCGAGAGGATCGATCCCAGGGTGGCTCGAGAAGCGCCGGTCCTCGGCGGCGATCAGCGCACGCGGCAGCTTCTCGCCGAAGTCGGCGAGCGGCAGGCCGCGCGCCTTGCGGCCGTCGGATGCGCGACGGTGCGCGAGCCGCGCGCCATCGCGGTCGAGGATCTCGAGGCTGTCGTCGCTGGCGCGCGAGGCGTCGGCTCCCGGAGCGCTCGCGTCGTGCGCGACGAGCTCGGGCGGGAGCGACTTCGTCGCCGCGCAAGCGCCGAGCCCGAGCCACGGGGCGAGCGCGACGCCGAGCGCGATGCGCAGCGCTCGGCGGCGTCTCGATCTCGGTGGGCTCGCCTGCTCGGCGCTCATGTCCGCGTCAGGGCTCCGCGGCGACGACGATGTGGCCAGCGGCGTTCCGACCGAAGACCTCCGGGGCGTACATGAGCTCGGCGCGGGTCGGCGGTAGGACGTAGCTTCCGATCGAGGTCGCGCGCGCGAGGTAGCGGAAGCGGAACACTCCCGCCGGGAGGTGATCGACGAAGAAGAGCACGCGGTCGTCGCGCACCTCGCGCGTCGCGTAGGCGTAGCTCTCCGCCCTGCCCGAGGCGCGCTCGCCTTGGGTCGAGCGCAGAGGCTCGTCGAGCCCCTCGAAGCGGCCCGAGGTGGTGGCCAGACGCGTGTCGACGGCCTCGAAGCCGGCCGGCAACGGATCGTCGAGCACGACGAAGCGGCGCGGCGAGGGGTTCACGAGCACCAGATCGGCGAGCACGAGATCGCCGGCGGCGAAGCGTGCGCTCGTGCTCGCGGGCACCGTGGCGAGCGCCTGCTCGAGCGAGGCCGAGCTCACCTGGCGGAGCTTCTTGTCGACGTAGAAACCTCTGTCGAGCGAGTCCGTCGGCAGCGTGCGCTTCGCGTAGCGCAGGCGCGCTTGGTAGAAGAGCCTGCCCTCGCCCTCCACGGTGAAGCCGAGCGGGGTGCGCGAGGCGCCGCGGAGCTGGTGGGTGGGCACGATCGTCGAGCGCGTCTCGAGGCTGCGCCCGCGGAACTCGGGCTGGTCGAGCAAGGTCTCGCCGAAGAAGATGCCCGCGGTGAAGTTCGGCACCGCGGTCTCCTGCACGCGGCGGTAGTCGGAGAGCGCGAGCAGGGCCCAGGCCGTCTCCTGGGTGGAGCGCCAGGCGCCGCCGTCGCGGTCCTGCAGGAGGCCGATCGCGAGCCGCGCGGCGAGCGGGTGCTGCGGCTTCGCGGCGAGCAAGGCGCGCAGCACCAGGGCGCTCGTGCGCGCCTCCGAGTCGAGGTAGGCGAGATACGCGTCACCTTGGTTCTCCGCGGTGCGCGCGGCGGGGCCGTCGATGCGCACGGCCGCCTCCAGCTCGCTCACGAGAGCGTCGATCGAGCTCGGGTCGTGCTTGCCGAGCACCATCGCGTGCAGGAGCAGGGCCTTGCCGTAGAGCGGCATGCCCTCGCGGCCCTCGAAGAGCTGCGAGACGCGGCCCGGGTCGGGTTTGCCGAGCTCGGCGAGCACGTAGACGATGAAGGGACCGACGCCGTGGCGCAGACCGCGGTCCTCGGAGGCGAGCGCGCGGAACAGCCACTGCGCCGACTGATCGAGCGAGGACTGGGGCACCGCGACGCCTCGCCGCTTCGCTTCGTGGAGCCCCCAGAGCGCGTAGCTCGTGACCCAGGCGTTCGAGTCGGGGGAGTCGGGCCAGAAACCGAAGCTGCCGTCGGAGCGCTGGTGGCTCAGGATCTTCGCCACGGTCGTCTCCACGACGTGGTCGGTGTTCGCGGGGAGCGCGATGCCGAAGTCGCGCGCCAGCTCACGCATCGGAAGCATCGGCACGAGCCGGCTCGTGAGCTGCTCGGTGCAGCCGTAGGGGTAGTCGATGAGCTGGCTCGCGCCGCCGTCGAGGCCGACCAGCGCGGTGGAGGCGGTCGTGATGGTGAGCCCACCCACGTCGTCGCGGATGCTCGACAGGTCGCCGAGCGCCTCGGCGGCTGCGGAGCTGGTCGCGCCGTCGAGCGCGACCGTCTCGAGCTGCGCGGGCGAGTGCACGGGGCGGGTGATGACGACCGCGTCCTTGGCGCCGCCTCCCTGGATGTCGAAGCGGAAGCTCGCCTGGCCGACGCGGGCCGCGTGTACGCCGAAGCGCAGCTCGGCGCTCGCGTTCTTCGCGAGCTCTACGCTGCGCGTCGCGTCGCCGCGCAGGTCGACCGCGCCCGAGAGCGCCGCCTTCACGTCGATGCGTGCATCGGCGAGCCCCTTGGAGCTCAGGATGAGCGAGGCGTCGAGCTCGTCGCCTGCGCGCAGGAAGCGAGGCAGCGCCGGGCGCGCCATCAGCGGGCGGCTCGTGGTGACGCGCTCGGCGCTCGAGCCGTAGCGGTCTTCGGCGACCGCGACGGCCATCACGCGCCAGGTCGTGAGCGTGTCGGGCAGTTTGAAACGCACCTCGGCGCGCCCGTCGTCGCCCGTGAGCACCGAGGGGTTGAAGTAGGCGCTCGCGCGGAAGTCGCGGCGTGGTGTGGCCTGGCCTCCCCCGCCCTCGCCTCCGCCTCCTCCGGCGAGCCCCTTGTCGAGCCCGAGTCCCGAGAAGGGATCGAAGACGCTCGCGAGCTTCGCGCGCGACTCGAGCGTGGCGACGCGCAGCGGGCGCGGGCCGCCGAGCGCGGCGAGCGGATCCGGCGTCTGGTAGCCGACCAGCGAGAGCACACCCTCGTCGACGGCGTAGAGCGTGACCTCGGAGCGCACGGGCCTCTTCGCGGCGTCGCTCACGGCGACGGCCACGACGAGCTCGTCGCCCGGGCCGGCGTCGCGCTTCGACGGCGTGATCTGCACGCCGAGCCGCTTCGCCTCGGGATCGACGCGCAGGTCGACGTAGCCGAGGCGGAAGCCCGGCGCGCCGACGTCGGCGCCGGCGAGCGCCTTGGGTGCCGGCTGCGAGCGGCCACGCAGGACGAGCACCGAGACGAAGGCGTTCGGGCGCATGTCCTCGGTGATGGGGATGTCCAAGGTCGGCGCGGCGCCGCTCAGCTGCACGCGGCGCTGCTCGTGGACCGTGGCGCGCTCGACCGTCACGATCGCCTCGGCGTCCTTGAAGGGGGACTTCACGAGCACCTTCGCGGTCTCGCCGACCGCGTAGGAGGCCTTGTCGGTGATGAGCTCCACGTCGCTGCGGTCGGACGCCCACCACGAGCCCGAGCCGCCCTCGCCCGTCACGTAGACGCTGATCGACGCCGCCACCGGGTTCTTGCGGCGGTCCTCGCTGCGCGCGCGGACGAGGTAGTAGCCGGGCTCGCTGGGCACGAGCGCGCAGCTCTGGGGCTGCTTGCCGCTCAGCACGCGGCAGCGCGCCGCGACCGTGTCGACGGGTGTGGCGATCGTGGTGGCGGCGTCGACGCCGGCTGCCTGCTTGGCCACGGCCCAGCTGCGGCGGATGAGCTCGACGTCGATGACGGCGCCCTCGACGCGATCACCCCTCGGATTCAGCGCGAGCAGGCGAGGCGCGAGCTTCGTGCCCTTGTCGACGAAGCGGTCCTCGAGCTCGATGCCGACGTAGTGCTCGGCGGGGTGCACGATCGCGGTGGTGCTCGTCGAGATGACCTGACGCGAGAGATCCGTGACGTCGAGGTGGAAGCTCAGCGACTCGGGGCCGTGCTGGCCCTTCATCGTGAGCGGCGCGCTCGTGGTCGCGAGGCCGCGCGCGTCGAGCGTGACCTGGTGCTGCTCGACGACGTCGGCGCGTCGCCCGTGCTCCTCGCGATCGCGCAGGTAGGGCTCGTCGCTGATCTCGAAGCTCGCGTGCTCGGGCACGGAGAACCAGGTGCGCGCGCGAGAGACGACGACGTCGGCCTTCGCGCCGCTCATCGGCGCACCGAAGAGGAACGCTCCGCGCGAGGTCCACGTCGCCTTGTCACCGCGCACGTAGCTCGGGCGATCGCTCTCGGCGCCGACCTCGAATTCCGCCGGGCGGTACTCGGCGACCTCGAAGCTGCCCCAGGCGATCCGCTCTCCATCGATCGAGGCCTCGATCTGGTGTCGGCCGAGGCGGGTCGACGCCGGGAGCCTCGCCTCGACGAAGAAGCTGCCCTGGGGCCCGAGCACGAGGTCTCGCTCGACGAGCGGCTCACCGTCGGGGCCGTCGACGCGCAGGTGCACCGGGCGGCCGCTCTTCGGCACGCGCGTGCCCTTGGCGTCGGGCTCGCGCACGATGCCCTTGATGCGCACCGTGTCGCCGGGCCTGTAGATGCCGCGCTCGTCGAAGACCATGCCGAAGAGGCCGTCTTCGCCAGGGTCGTACTCCCAGGCGTCGACGTGATCGGCGACGGGCGCGAAGGCGCGGTCGCCGTCGGTCTCGACGAAGACGACGGCGTTCTCGTCCTGGTGACGGAATACGAACTCGGAGGGCTCGAAGCGCGCGAGGCCCTGGGCGTCGGTCGTCTTCGTGATGCCAGGCTGGCCCGGCCTGCGGATCTTCACGCGCGCGTTGGCGACCGGTCGCACGTCGCCGAGCCGTGAGACCCAGACGTAGCTGCCGTGTCTGCTGAGCTTGGCGCTGATCGCCAGATCGGTGAGCTGGCCCACCGAGCGATCGTCGCGCTCGCTCGTGCGCCCCTCGTGGCTCAGGCTCCAGCGGATGGCGATGGCGAAGGGGCCGCGTGCACTGGCTCCGCCGAGGACCTCGGCGAGCGGCACCGTGGTGCGCGCGACGGTGTTCTTGGCGGACTGCGGCGCGCGGCGGGACTTGAAGCCAGGGCGCTTGGCGAGCTCGGCGTAGCTCGACAGTTCCCCCTTCTGCATCGCGAGGATGTCGTCCTCCGAGAGCGGCATCGCGCCCACGGACAGGTCCGGCGCGTTGATCGAGGCGACGGCGATCTCCTTCTTCGAGGCGGCCTCGACGTGGCCCGACGACATGCCGATGCGCGCGGTCGGCCAGAGGTCGTCCATCACCATCGTCTCGACGTGCTCTCGGACGAGACTCTGACCGTGGACGTCGACGAGCGGGGGGCGCACGCCGATGCGGTAGCTCTTGCCGGGGACGAAGCGCGCCTGCAGCGAGAAGTAGGTCGTCTCGTCCTTGTCCGAGAGCCACTCCGGGAGTTGGAGCGCCGTCTGGGGCTCGATGCGGAGCGCGCGCTTCAGCGCGCCGACCTTCACCGGGTTGCTGAGCTCGATCTGCACCGCGTCGGCGGCGGAGCACTGCTTGTTGGGGGTGTGACGATCGCAGCTCAGCCCCACCACGCGCAGCGGCCCGTAGGTGCGGAAGTCGTAGCTCGCGGGCTTGCCGGCGGGCAGCGGGCCCTCGGTCGTGCGCAGATCCTCGGAGACCTCGAGGCGGATGGCCGCGTCGAGCGGGAGCGGCTTGTCCGGCACCAAAAGGGCGCGCTTGGCGTCGGTCGGATCGGGGCGCGTGACGACGAAGCTCTGCGGAGCTCCGGAGGCGCTCAACTTCACCGAGCGCAACAGCTCGGCGTCGCTCACCGGCGCGCTCGTATAGAGCTGGAAGCGCGCGCCCGGCTCGAGCCCCTTCGAGCCCTGGTAGGGTGAGGTGCTCACCACGCGCGGGCGCTCGGTCTCGAAGCCGAAGCGGAAGTCCTCGGCGAGCGGCTCGCCGTCGAGGGCCTTGGTGCCCTTGGGCACGAGCACCTCGAAGCGCGTGGCTCGAGGCAGTCGCTCGCTGCCGCCCCCGCCCTCGCGCTCCGGTACGAAGGTCGCCGCGCGTGTACCGACCCAGCGCCAGCGCCCCGGGATCGGCGGCGTGATGCTGACGCCGAGCGGGCGCTCTTCGTCCGCGATCTCGAGCGGGCGCATCGGCTTGGAGAAGAGGATCGTGATCTCGCTCGGGCCCTCGAGCGTGCCCTGCGGCGAGGCGTGCACGACCTTCAGCGGGCCTTGGTCGTCGAGCTCGCTCGGGGTGCCTCGCAGCCCGAGCACGCCGGTCGGCGCGACCTCGGGGGCGCGTGGCCCCTGTACGCAGGCGACGACCAGGACGACGGCGAAGAGCGCAGCCATCGCACGCCGGAGCGTGAGCGAGCGGTTGGATGGACGAGCGACGCGACCGAGGGCTTGGAGCGGACTCACAGCCCGAGGGCTTCGCAAGTTCAGTGCCGAAAAGCAAGGCCGCCCAAGGGCTCGAACGCGGTGGCTTTCGGCCCGCTCGGGGCGCGTCGGGGGGTGCCTGCGCGGACGCAGGGCGTGTCCCGGCGCCCACAGCCCGCGCACCTCGCGCGCTCGGGGTTTCAGGCGCGAGGATGCGCGCGTTTGTGGCTGCGCCGCACGTGATCGATCGCGACGTGGGTGTAGACC
>ERZ761602.4662-NODE-4662-length-17212-cov-10.644227_pt1 | contig 17212 bp, 14 predicted proteins | sample MGYA00512165_ERZ761602 | MGnify/ENA primary metagenome ERZ761602 (study PRJEB28899, sample SAMN02445085) | bioreactor sludge metagenome | biome: EBPR sludge; isolation source: Thorneside wastewater treatment plant | place: Australia: Brisbane, Thorneside...
CGCAAATAACAATACCAAAGCGGTTAATTTTCTCATTACGTTAACTTCCCGTTCATTTACTCGGGCCCGCTCATCTGGCCGCCAAAAAACTGCGGACAAAGGAGCGATCCCTGGTCTTGGAACGGCCCGAACCGGAATTACTTGCAACTTTCACACCTGGGAAAGACGCACAAAGCTGCGAAATCTGGGCAGATCCTAAACGCTCACCCTAATACTACAAGGCCTGTCTCGCCGCCGCCCTGTGTGATGTTTACTATCGAATCGGCAGATAAACGGACCATTCCGCCCTCGACATTGCCGCGGAAAAGGAACGGATCGAAATCAACGAGCAGATCCGAATGAAAAGCCTCGCCCTCGGCAAATGAAGCGATGCGTATCTTATCCACGGGAGCCTTTTCCTGAACCACGTAGTCGTTTTCGAGCGCTTCCTCGAGTGCCGTGTCCCATTCGCTTTCTGAGGATTCCCATCCGAGCCTGACGCCTTGTCCGCCGAAGTCATCGCTCGGCTTGAGGACGAACCGGTCGCGTTCACGGCGGAGAAACTCCAGCAATTCGACTTTGTCGCCGGCATAAGTTGTACGTTCGTCTGCTACACGTCTCGTCCACGGCAAGTGCTTTTTCGCCATTGCCAATTGCTCAGCCGTAAAGAGATGAGCGAACCGTTCATCGGTAACAATAGCGAACCCGGCCTTCTTATGTGCGAGCTTGGAGCGAAAAGCGTTGGCCATGCAGACTTTGCCGTCGCGGCAGGCCTTAAAGAGCGGATGCGATTCGTCAAACCGCTCGAGAAACTCGTGAATTATCACCCGCTTGAAAAAAATGTCTATCCGAAAATCGCCGTAATAAAGTGCCTTACCGTCGTATTCGAGTCCCTCGGGATCGCAGATCAGCGTCCGATGGCCGTGCGCTTCGAAGTATCGGGCAAGGATCTCGAACTCAGCAGAGGTCGAAACGCCGTCCCAATCAACGATCGCGATCTGCGGCTTTTCTTCTTTTCCGCCATACTCGCGATAAGCAGAAACGAGCGATACCAGTAGCGTCTGATGCGGCTCGGGGAAATAGTGTTTGTTCGCCGCCAGGAAATTCTTGACCTCGGGGATCTCATTGAATAGCGTTTTGAGCGATTGCTGATCGCCGATACCTGCCGGATTTTCGGCGTTGTATTCAAGAAACTTAAAGTCGTTTCCGTGCAGATAAGTATCCAGACGGCTGTTTACCGTGACGCCTCTATAACCGGGGTCGAGCCGGGCCCACGCCATTTCCTTTTCTGTGACGCGAAGCATTGCGGCGATCTTCGGCTCTTCAAGCGCCGCCAGGGCGACCTCGGCAAATGCCCCGCTCAGGACGCGTGCCGCCCTGGAGATGTCCGAGTAAAGCTCGCGGGAAAGAAAAAAAGGCCGGAGAAAGGGACATATTGGCCGGTCACCGTGAAGAAGCCCGAGTTCCCTTTGAAGCCCGGAAAGCCTTTCGAAAAGCTCGAGATTGTGGCGGTTGCTGCGGACCAGTTCTTCGTCAAGGCCGCGGATCGATCGCTTCAGTTCATCGTTCATCGTTCCTCCTTGTGCTTGCCGAACATCATAGCCCTCAATCCGTTCCCCGGAAAAGTCGGGGAAACTTTTCACCTCAATGAGCCGTTGCTATTAACTAAACCGTATTTCCTGTTATACTTGTACAGATTTTTGAACTTCGAACCGTGCGGCGACGTAGAAGAAATGGCCGGCGGGCCGTTCGTCGTAACTTTTAGAGGAGAATCAGAGAAAATGGGATTGTGGCAAAGGATAACGCGGATATTCAGGGCGGGGACGGGTGCGGCGCTCGATAAGATCGAGAACCCGGAACTCGTGCTCCAGCAAACGATCCGCGATATGCGCGACCGTGTGCCGGAACTTAACAATTCTGTGGCACAGGTGATGGCGACCGAACGGCTCCTTCAAAAGAATCGGGAAAACCTGGAGAAACAGGTCGTCGATCTGGATTCGAAGATCAAGGCCTCGGTCAAAATGGGCCGCGACGACATCGCCACAGCCTATATCGGGCAGCTTCAGCAGGCTCAGGTCGATCTCGAACGCACGAGCGCCCAGCTCGAGCTTGCCCAATCCGCCTCGGCAAATGCTCTTAAAGCACGTGATAACTACGTGCTCAACATGAAGAAGAAGACCGCCGAAGCGATGCAGCTTATCTCCGCGGCCAAGCAGGCGAAACTTCAAGAGCAGCTCGCCCAAACGATGGAAGGCTTCAACATCGGCGACGATGCCTCGACCTTCAACGAAATGCGTGAGAAGATCGAACGCCGTGTCGCCGCCGCCGAAGCCAAGCTTCAGCTCGGCACTTCTTCCGTCGATTCGCAAATGGCCGATATCGAGCGCGAGGCAATGGACATCCAGCTTCATGACAAGCTCCTGGCCTACAAACAGGAAATGGGGCTGCTCGGTGCGGGATCGTCGAACGCCGCAGGCAAGCAGATCGGAGCCGGTTCGTCCGCGCCGCCTTCTGAACAAGAGATCCTCGAACAGGTCATTGAGACCGAAGCGAACGAAGCAAAGTCCTAGGCCGTTGAATTATCGTTCGAACGAAAAATCGGCCGGCAGCATCTAGTTCTATATGGCAGATCTGGCAAAGTACCAGCAGAGTCTGGAAAAATTCCAAACAAGCTACGCGAAAGAAGCTATCAAGGAACCCGCGAACTTTTGGGGACTCGCGGGCTTTGCCGTTGCTGCTGCTTACACGGGAAGCGTTATCCCGCTGCTCGTTGCCCTGATCGTAGAGGTGATGTATGTGATGCTCGTGCCGAGTTTGCCGTGGTACAGGCAGATCGTGCAGCGACGCGAGAAGGAAAGGCTTTTTCAAATTGCGAAATCGAACCGCGAGAAGCTGATCAAGTCTTTCACCCCTCGTGAACGCGAAGCGGTCGAGTATCTCCGCTGGCTTAAAGAAAAGATCCAGGATAACTACCGCAAATTCACGGGTGCGGGCAAGCTGCCGCAAAACCTTGTCGCTCTCGACCAGCGGTGGGAAGATTTCGTCGATCTGCTCGATGTTTATCGCCGCCGCAAGCAGCACCTGAAATCGATCAACCGGCAGGCCGTCCATAATCAACTCTCGCAGGCATATCGAGCTGCCGAGGCGGCGACCGACGAAAAGACGAAGCGAATTCAACAGACGAACGTCGAGATCCTAAAACGCCGTATCGCGTCTTTCGATGAGATCGAGCGGAGCGTCAAGCTCGTCGAGGGCCAACTGCAGTCGATCGAGAACTTCTTCAGCTACCTGAATGACGAGATCGTCACGATGTCAACGCCCGAGAAATTCTCGCTGCTCGACTTTGAACAGCTTTCCGATTCGATCGCGATGACCAAGCAAATGCTCGACGCGACCGCGGATTCGGTCGGCCAACTCGACGCCTACAACCGCGAGATGGGCAACTACGAACTCTTGCCCGAAGGCAATCGGTAGAAGATCTATAAAGATCAAAGTAAAAAGCCGCCAAATTGGCGGCTCTTCTTTTTAGCGTTCAAATCCTTCGAACATTATCTCGGCTTCGACCGGCGTTTCGTGTCTTGGAGCCGAGTAGCCTGTCGGCTCAGGTTGCCCGTCGAACGAAGTCGGCGGGCCGTCAAGGTCTGCGATGGCTAGGCCAAGGTTCGTCGCGTTCGAGGCGTATGCCATACCTGTGTCACGAGTGATCGACCCATCGCGGATCAGCTTTTCGATCACACGGTCGAAGGTCTGCATACCATCAAGCTCGCCGTCGTTCATCGCATCGGTGATCGAGCGGCCTTCCTTTTCGCCCTTTTCGATATAGTCGCGGGTCCGTGAATTTGAAACGAGTATCTCGATCGCCGCGATACGGCCGCCGCCGACCTTCGGCATCAGCCGCTGTGAAATTATCCGGCGGAACGACTGCGAAAGCCGTGTCCTGATCGCGGCCTCCTCGTTCTTTGGAAAAACCCCGATGATGCGGTCGATGGTCTTTGCTGCGTCGATAGTGTGAAGCGTCGATAGAACCAGGTGGCCGGTTTCGGCGGCTTCCATCGCGACCTCGATGGTTTCGCGGTCGCGCATCTCGCCTACGAGGATGACCTTCGGGGCCTGTCGAAGTGCGGCACGCAGGGCAAGCGCGAAGTCGGGCGTGTCCGAGTGAAGCTCGCGTTGATGAATGGTGCTCAACTGATGGTCGTGGAGGAACTCGATCGGGTCTTCGATCGTTACGATGTGGTACTTCTTGGTCTTGTTTATTAGGTCGATGATCGCCGCAAGCGTGGTCGATTTACCCGAACCGGTCGGGCCGGTGACGAGCACGAGGCCGTTCTTGAGCTCCGAAACGTTGCGAATGGCTTCCGGCAGATTCAACTCGCGCCAATCAGGGACGCGGGTAGGGATGACGCGCATCACGACCGCGTGTGAGCCGCGCTGCATGAAGATATTGACGCGAAATCGGCAGAGGCCGGGGACGCTGTACGAAATATCCGCCGAACCCTTGGTGTCCAGCGATTCGATTCCCTGCCTGTTGCCGGCGAGCATCACCTCGACAAAAGCCTTGATGTGCGGCGGCTTGAGCATCTCGTATCCGGGGATCGGAACGGGCTCAAGATCGCCGCTCAGCTCGACCTGCGGCGGCCGGCCGGGCGAGAATATGAGGTCGCTGACCTTTTCGCCGGCGGCAAGCATTCGGCGAAGAATGTTGTGAAATATCTCCTCGGCCGATTGCGCCGGGCGAACGGGCTGGGCTGCGGGCGATGCGGGCGCATGACGGTCCGCGGGAAAAGCGGGATTCATATCCATGATAGGTTCAGGTTCGAACTAATAAAGATTCTGGGAAAAAGAGAAGGCGACCTCGTTTCGGACGCCCATATAGAATAACGCCTGAACAATGGCTTACGCAAGCCTTTTCGTTGCCTTGCCCGGCGAAAGGGTATCGAATACAATTTAGGTTTTACTTTGCCGGGGTCTTCATTTCCGGCAGCTATTTTTACCGAAAAGGAACATAAATAAAGCTATGAAACGAGTGGGTATTTTGGTCGGGCGCGAAGTAACGTTCCCGGAATCTATCATCAAGAGCATTAATGAGAAAGGCGGCGGCGAGGTCGTCGCTGAAATGGTCAAGGTCGGCGGCATCCGCCACGAGGAAGAGAAGCGTTACGATGTGATCATCGACCGCATCTCACACGAGGTGCCGTATTACCGGGCGATGCTCAAGCGGATGGCGCTCGAGGGTACGTATATCATCAACAACCCCTTCTGGTGGTCGGCGGACGACAAATTCTTCAACTATTCGCTCGCCGCAAAGCTCGGCGTTGCGATCCCGAAGACCGTACTGCTTCCGCAGCACGCTTACATCAAAGACATCACGAGCGAATCGCTCCGCAACCTCGAATTTCCGATCGATTGGGAAGGCATCGTTAACTATGTCGGCTTCCCTGCCTTCCTCAAGCCATTCGACGGCGGCGGCTGGAAAAATGTCTCGAAGATCAATTCACTTGAAGAACTTTGGTCCGAGTACAACCAGTCGGGCACGCTCTGCATGACGCTTCAGGAAGGCATCGAGTACGACCAGTTCGTCCGCTGCTACTGCGTCGGCCAGGAGAAAGTACTTATCATGCCGTATGACCCATCGAAGCCTTATTTGAGCGGGATGCAGTACGTCAATATCGAAAACTACCTGACGCCCGGACTGCATAAGCGGGTCGAGCAAGATGTCATCACGATCTGCAAGGCGCTCGGCTACGACCTCAACACGGTCGAGTTTGCGATCAAGGACGGCATCCCGTACGCGATCGACTTCATGAACCCGGCACCGGATGCGGAGCTTGCCTCGGTCGGCGAATACAACCACAACTGGATCGTCGAGAACATGACAGAGTTCATCCTCAAGAAGCTCAAAGAGGGCTGGGACGCTCCGGAATACCGCTGGTCGGCTATGCTGAACCCGGCGGTCGCACCTAAAAAAAAAGTAACGACTAGGTCTGCCAAAGCTCCTGCAAAGGCCAAGGAAAGCGCAAAGGCGAAGCCAGCCGCTACCAAGGCATCGGGCGAGAAGAAGGCCCGGGCCAAAAAGGCCGGCAATTAGATCGTTCGATCAAATGAAAAAGCCCTGAGCGCACAAGAAGGTGCTCGGGGCTTTTCATTTATGTGATCGATAAAGGCTACTCGCGGTCGCGTTCGACGAGTTCGAAAGGTATGCGGTTGGTCATCATCTTGCGGCCGATCAGCAGTACGAGCCGAACGCCGATCGCAATGAACACGATGGCCCAGCCGAAATTGGCGATCATTATCTGGTCGAGCAGTAGCCCGACGAAAAGAACGAGCAAGCCGACAAGCGAGACACGCACGGCCGCACGGCTGTTCCGCTCAAGGCGTTCGAGCAGGTTAACGCGGCTGACCTCAAGCTCCATATATTCCTCGTCCGCGTTGAGCCGCGAGAAATAATCCGCCTCCGTGCCGGCCCATCGGCGGAGAGCGGCATTTTCCGCCGAGCGGTTCGCTTCGCCGAAGTTGTGGATGACGTGGGCGATCTTTCCCTCTCGTAGCGCGATCTCAGCCATTCCCCGGATCGCTCGAAAGCCGTCGCTGAGCAGTTCGACCGCTCGCTTAAATGCCGAGTTTGCCCGCCGCCAGTCGCCGACCTGAAAATATGCCTCGCCGAGCCGGGAAAGCAGTTCGCCGTCGTCGCCGGCACGCCGCTCGGCCAGCCGCATCAGAGCGACTGCCCGGCGATGGAGTTTGCGGTCACGCTCATAACCGGCAAGCGAGAGCAGGCAGCGGCCAAGATCAAAGAGCACCCAGCCATCACGCGGGTCAAGCCGCAACGCCCGCCGGAACGCCTCGGCCGCCTGGATCAACGAACCCGAAAACCGAAGCCGGTTCCCAAGATCGCGAAGTTCACGGGCCTTTTGACTGAACTCTGCCGAGCTTGCCGGCTCAACAGCGAGTGCTTCGGTGTTCCTCGCGGTCTTCCATTTTTTGAAAGAAGGCTCAAGGACATCAGCCGAAGGAATGCGAAACTCCTCGACCAAGCGGTCGAGCATCTCGGGCTCCGAGAGATAATCACGCAGTTCCAGCGATCTCGCGTCGAGCACATTCGCATCCAGCCTGCCTAGCACCTCGCGGACGAACTTCCTATAGCGCTCGCCGCCGGAAACGACCGTCATCGCGATTCCCTTTCCGCGGAGCGTGGTCCGATGCCGATACGGAAAGCGTCCGCTTCGGCGAATGCCCCGCAGCGATTGGCTATCGACCTGCTCGATGTCGGACAGCTTAAGCCGATCGCGAAGGCCGAAAAGCCGATAACCGATGCGAGGAAGAAGGCCGGTGCGGCGTATCCGCTTGCCGTCGAAAACAACCCGGTCGGTAGCGGCAAGCACGAAAACGATAACGATCGAAAATGCCGCGATGACCCCCGATGCGTTGTAAAGATCCAGGTAAAGAAGAAACAGGGCAACAAGAAGTAGGAATGACAAAGCCGTAAGGTACGCGCCGGGCGAAACGCGGATGCTAACGCGCACCTGCCCGGCCGTGGTCGCTTTGATTTGAGGCTCTGAGTTCTCTTCGTTCACAATTCTTAGATGTAAATGCAGAAAGGCCCGGGCGTCAAGTTATTTCTCCGCCCGGGCCAAATTTGCTTTCGAGAAGTTCCTAGAAGCCGAAGGGCAGGCCCGCAGCCGCCGGATCCGGTTCGGGGATCTCCTTTGCTTTTTCCGGAGCGAGTTCCTTTACCTTGTCTTTCGCTTCAAGAGCGGCGGCGCTAAGCGGGATCGACTTGCCTTCCTTGTCCTTTGCTTCGCTCGCGGTCTTGGCGAGTTCGAAGAAAATGTTGACGGCCTCGTCCTTGTTGCCCTGCTTTTCGAGCGTTTTGCCAAGCTCGAGTTTGATGACATCAAGGGGAATTATTTTCCCGTCGCCCGTGCTGAGCTTCCGGTAATGCTCGGCCGCCTTATCGAACTGGCCTGCATCGGCACGAGCCTGTGCCGCAGCGAAAGTTGCGAGGGTTGCTACCTCACCGCTGCCGCCGGCCATTGCCTCAAGCTCGCTGACCGCCATTTCACGATCCACGTGAAGACGATTGACGGCCGCAAAATATTTGGCCTTCTCGCCGGTCGCACCGCCGAATTCCCCGGCGACCCGTTCAAACTCGGCGATCGCTGCCTCGGCACGTTCCCGCTGCGTCTTATAGGTCTTTTCAGTCGAGCCGGCCAGCGGCGGAACGTCCGTAACCTGCGCCTGCATTATCTCGATGCCTTTGCCGAGAGCTGTCTGCGCCGCGGCCTGCGATCGGTTGTTCCATTGAACAAAGACCGCAATGATGATGCCGAGCACCACCAACGCCCCGACGCCGTAAAGGATCGTCCGGCCCTTTCCTTCAAATGCCTTGCCGGCATCTTCGATGCGGTTGGTCACCGCTGCCTGGAACGGATCCTGATAACGCGGCTTTTCGGCCTGTTCATTCGGCACGGCGGGCCCGGCCTGCTCAAATCGTCGTTTCTTTCTTGCCATTACAAAAAATGCAATTTCCCTTATCGAAATCGTTATATAATAAGGAAATTCGGGAAGTTTCCAAAAGAGTAAATGTAGCTTAATTGCAGCCGAAGAGCAAACATAAGGTTAACGGAACATACCCGAAAAAAATTAAGAAACCCGGGAACATTTTTCAATAATCGGTGTCTAAAGGAAATTACAGGGGATATTGTTCCCCACGGCACGATTGAAAACGGACCGGCGGTTTCGAGTCAGACGGACGAAATGGCCCTGAGCAGATCGATCGCTTTCGATGAGGACACGCTGAACGAAGCAGCTTCGGCGGCGGGACTCGACACGGCCATCTCGCGACAGGAAGCCGCCTTGCTCGAAGGCCTTAAGGCTGGAAGGCAAGAAGCTTTTGACACTCTAATCGAGCGGTTTTCGAGCGATATCTTCGCGACGCTTTATCGCATCACCGAAGACGCCGAAGAGGCCGCAGACCTGACGCAGGAGACATTCATCAGTGCCGCGAAGTCGGTCGCGGGGTTCCGCGGCGACTCAGGATTGAAAACCTGGCTTTATCGGATAGCGATAAATCATGCCCGCAACCGCAAACGCTGGTGGTTCCGCCGGGGCAGGTCGAAAACGATCTCGATCGATTCGCCGATCGGCCCTTCGGAACAGACCATCGGCGATACCCTGGACGCGGGCTCGCGGTCGCCCGAGGACGAAGCCATTTGGCGTGAACGCCAGCTCTCGCTGCGGAGAGCATTGAACGAACTGCCCGAGATCTTTCGCGAGGCCGTGGTGCTCTGCGATATCGAGGGGTTAAGTTACGACGAGATCGCCGAAGTGCTCGGCATCTCAATGGGAACGGTGAAATCGCGAATTGCTCGCGGCCGTGAAGAGCTGAGACGAAAGCTCAAAGGATATTGACAATCGAATAGGATCATCCGCTGGCACCTGCTCGAGCAGCCTAAGAACGACGTATCGGTGCCAAACGAGAGGTCAGAAAACGCTCTGCTCCGGTTAGCTGCAGTGTTTTTCGGAAATGGGTCGCCTTGATCTTTTAAGACATTGACCAGCAATCAATGTGGCGAAACCAAACCGAAGGGCCCTGCAGAATTCGAGGAAGATGCATTTTCTCTGATTCCGGCAGCCGAGTGGTGCCAGCCGATGATCCGTTCGACTTTGAAAGTGAAGGAAAATATGAGCGGAGAGAACAGATCAATGCACTGCAAAGAGGTCGAACTGATCCTTCCGTTATATTTTGACGGCGGGCTTCGCTCCGGCGAGGCTGCCTCGATAGACGAACATCTTGACGGCTGCCCGGTCTGCCGGCAAAGGCTTGCCGATCTTAAAGAGATAAGGAGCGAGATCGCCTCGCTTGTTCGCCCGCGGCTATCGGCAGAGCGGATCGGAATGATCCGGCTGGCGGTCGCCGAAAGCCTTCCCGCCACCTCAGCCGCAGCTCCGGGCTTTAAGCTCATCGAAACCACGGGCAGTTGGTTCGACCGCTGGCTGATGCCCTCGATGGTCGGTTCGCTCGCTTCGCTGGTACTCGGTGTTACGCTTGTTTGGCTGATAATGTCGGCGGCGAATGTTTCCGAGGTCGCAGCAAACCGAACTCCGCAGCAACCCGCCGAACGGCCGATCTTTCTGGCAGGCAACGACCCGCTCGCGGCCGAATTAACGCCGTTCCAGTATGCAAGCACGCGATACTCCGTCTCGGCCGAGTCGCCGAGCGTTAACCCGCAAGGGGCTCTTATCGCTCTTACGCGATCGCTGCTGCGAGGCGAGATGAAGGACGACGAGGTCGTGGTCGTGGCTGACGTTTTTGGCAATGGGCTTGCCCGGATAGCCGAAGTGGTCGAACCGATCAATGACGACAAGGCGATCCGCGACCTGGAGAAGGCACTTCAATCGGACCCAAGCTTTGCCCCCTTCGTCCCGGCCGAAATGGACCGCCGAGGCGAGAGCGTTCGGGTTGTTCTTAGGCTTCAAACGGTCGATGTGGATACAAGACAGCTTTCGCCGATGAATTGAACCCAACCTACAAACTGATCCTCTGTCGCGGCCGTGGAGATGGACTCCAAGGCCGCCTTTTTTTGAATCTACAGGGCAATATGTCCCGAAAACCTTGCTAATGGATCTTCGCAACCTTTTTGAACAGGTGACGGCCGAACCGCTCAGAGCGGTCGAGGGCATTTTCGATTCGATCGCCGAGCAGGTTTCGGGCCGGGCAAGTACGCTCCGCGATGGGACCGAACACGACCCGGTCGAGCTTCCCCGCGACCTTGCGGCTCATTCGGACGTTCAAACCGAGTGGTGGTACTACACCGGCCACGCCGTGACCGACGCCGGACGCGAGTTCGGATTTGAACTCGTCTTTTTCAAACGGCGAACGGACCTGGACAAGTTCTCGATCGTCCCGCTGCGTCTGCTTGGCAACCCGTTCTATTTTGCCCACTTCGCGATCTCAGACGTCGAAAGCCAATCGTTCCGTTACGACCACAAAAAGAGCTCGAATGGTGTTCTCGATGAACCCGCTGCGGCCAGCGAATCGCACTACTATCTCCGGCTAGGAGACTGGTCGGTCCGCGAATCGGGCGGAATGCATATACTTCGGGCAACGCTTAAGGACGGTACGATCTTTGAAGCCTCGCTGAAGCCCGCTAAGCCGGTCGTGCTTAATGGCGAAAACGGCGTTTCTTTTAAGGATGCCGGAGAAGCCTCGCGGTACTTTGCTTACACGCGAATGGAAATGGAGGGTGATATAACCCTCGGCGGGAAGACAGAGCATTTCGGCGGTTCGGCCTGGATGGACCGGGAGTTCGGCACCTGGCAGCCGACCGAGAACCAAAAAGGCTGGGATTGGTTCTCGATACAGCTCGACAACGGCTGCGAACTGATGTGCTATCACCTGAGGAACAGCAAGGATGAGACCTCGCCTTACTCAAGCGGAACCTTTGTTGATGAGAACGGAAAAGTGACGAAGCTTCGGAATGAGGATTTCACCATCGAACCGACCGACCATTGGACGAGTCCGAACACGAACGCGACCTACCCGGCCGCTTGGGCGATAAAGGTTCCGAAACTTGAGCTTGACCTGCGGGTCTCCCCGATATTCCGCGACCAGGAACTCGATACACGCGGGACGACGATGATCGTCTATTGGGAAGGCGCGTGCCGCGTACGGGGAACCGCTGCCGGCAACTCGGTCAAGGGCAAGGCATATGCAGAATTGGTCGGCTATGACCGCTCGCATGAGAGCCCGAATCTTGCGTTCTTCCTTTTCGGCAATCCACGGGACATCATCCCGAATATCGGGTTCAACTAACGTCCGGAAGGGTGAACCTTGACTTCGAAAAAGCGAGCGGCCTCAGTGTCTCGGGATACCGAACACTGAGGCCGCTTCGTTCCTAGTAACTACTTAAGGAGACGGCCATTCATTAATCTGCAGCAACGACTCCGTGCATTTAGAGTTTGTCGATCTCCTTCTTGAGCTGATCCGCCCGTTTAGGGTCGAGTTCGGCCAGGATCCGGTGCTGTTCAAGGGCTCCGGCCTTGTCCTTCTTCTGAACAAGAACAAATCCGAGGTTATAGACCGCACGCGGAAAACCGGGGCTGAGATCCAGTGACTTGCGGTAAGCGGCGATCGCTTTGTCGATCTGCCCATTGGCAAAATAGGCATTGCCGAGCAGATAGAAGCCATCGGAATATGTCAGATTTTCCCGGGTGAACTGCTCAAGTCCGGCCACAGCAAGCCGATAGTTTCGTTCGGCCTCAGCCGCACGGCCAAGCAGGCTGTTCGAATAGCCAAGATAGAAATGCGTTTCGCCATCGCCGGGCCGCAAGCGGAGAGCATTGTTGCACTCGCGAATGGCCATTTCGGGGCGGTTCAGGTCGTTATAAGCACGGCACAGGTTCGTATATGCCATGTACTCGTTCGGCAAGAACGAGGTGCCCGCTTTGGCGGCCTCGGAAGCCTCCGTGTGCTGCTCGTTGAGGCTGTAGTACCAGCTAAGGTCGGTGAAGATCTGTCCCTGAAGCTCGCGGGATGCCTGTCCGGTGCTCGAAAGTCGCGTCAACGCCTGACGCGAGATCGAGATCGCTTCATCATACCGATTCTGGATTCGAAGGAGATCCGCAAGCCGCCGATAGATCTCATAGTTGTCCGGGTTCGCGACCAACGCCTGTTTATATGACTCGGTCGCTTCCGAATAACGTCGCAGTTTGTAAGCGGCGTCGGCGATCAGCAGATGCGCATCTGCCGGATTCTGCAGTCCGCGTGTGAGCGCCTGCTTGGCATTGTTGTACTGTTCGTTGGTGTTGCCGGTGTAGTAATAGGACCAAGCGAGGTTGAGGTGGATGCCGCCGTTCGTCGGCTGCTTTTTCAGTGCGGCAAGGTACGCCGGGATAGCATCGTTGTATCTTTTCTGAACGAAGTTCAGATCCGCTCGGGCAATTACGAACTCAAAGTTGTCCGCATCGAGGGCCGATCCATTGTTCACGTCGCTTAGCGCAGCAGCGTAATCTTTCCGGGCAAAATGGATCCTCCATCGAACCCGATAAATATCGAGCGGCCGTTCATAGCCGAACGTCAAGGCCTTGTCGAACTCCGCGAGGGCCATCTCCGGTTGCTCGAGCTTTTCGTGCGACATCCCTTTCCAGAAATGGGCACCTGCGTTTCGCGGTACAAGCACTATCGCCTCGGCGTATTTCTCGACCGCAGCAGTATAGTTTCGCTGGTTGTATAGCTGATTTCCCTCGGTAACGAGCTGATTCGCCCGGCGAATGTCGCGGCGGTTCTGGCCCGCGGCCTCCGATGTGATAAAAGCAGTGCCAAAGAGCACGGCGATCACCATCATTCCAAATACATTGACGAGCTTTCTCATTCCTGCCTCCATGGCAAATTACTGCAAAATACCGGGCCCTGTTCTCCTAGGCGTCGGCGTCGGCCGCTGCGGCGTGGGCCGCTGCGGTGTAGGCCTCGTCACCGCCGGCGTGCGTGTCCGCTGCGGTGTCGGCTGGGTACGCGCTCCGGGCGTTTCCTCTGTTACCGGCGTAGGCGTCGGCGTTGCCGCATTTACATTTGTGTTCGTGTTCGCGTTCGAATCGGTGTTGCTGTTCGAATCGAATGTTACGTCGAGCGTCGGCTCAGGCGAAGGTGTTGCTTCAAAGGTCGGAAGCGGCGTCGGCTCCGGATCCGTCTTATCCACGGCGTAGTAGTTCGTGTAGTAATACCACCCGCCGCCGACGCCGGCAAGAGCAAGGATGAAAACCGCGAACAGGCCGGCGAATATCGCAAAGATCTTTCCGCCGGAGCCCTTCTTTGCCGGGGCGGCCGTTTGTGCCGAGGTCGATGCGGCAGCCGCTGCGGCGGCAGGTTCCTCAAAAGCCGGGGTTTCTTCTTGCCGTGCCTCGACCTGCGTTTCCATCGCCGACGCTGGCTCGGGCGTGAATCCCGGAGTCGTGTAAAATTCGTCAGGCTGCGAGGGCCCGCTGTCCGCCGCGTTGAAATTCGCGACGGTCGCGTCAAAGGGCTGTTCGGGAGCGGCATCAAAGCCCGATGCGTATTCGCCGGGTGCCGGCTCCTCTACGGCGAATTGCTCCGGCGGCGTTGCGGTCGGCGTTCCATAATCGCCCAGCCCGGCACCGCCGATGAATACCTCGGTCTTCAGGTCGGATTGCTTTATCTCGGAGCCGGCGGTGTTCGGATTGAACGCGACGGTCGCGTCCATGTCGACCGGAACCGGTTCCGGCTCATTTGCCGCGGCTCCGGCAATTACTCCGGCCCCGGCAAGCCCGGCGGCATTTGAGAAATCCATCACCTCGGTCTTATCGAACGAGGTCGTGGCCGGAGCCTCCGCCTCTGCCCGGCTTTGTTCGACCAGCTTTGCTGATTCTTCGGCCGAGAAGGCGACGGTCTTTTCCGAGGTGGCGGCCTGCATTGCCGCGTATGCCTTACGGAGAGCTTTCTGCATCTCACGAGCGGTCGCGTACCGCTTGTCCTGCGAGAGGTCCATCGCCTTTGCGATCACATCCGACACCTGCTGCGAGATCTCCGGATTGACCTTATAGAGCGGATCGACCGGATCTTCAATGCCCGAAAGCATTCGGTCCGCTCGCGTCAAGGCATCGGCCGGGACGACGTTCGTCATCAGCTGATAGAGCGTTGCCGCAAGTGAATAAAGATCGCTTCGCTCGCTCGTTCCGATCCCTCGGATCTGCTCCATCGGGGCGTAGTGCGGAGTGTAACCGACAACGCTGCCCGTACTGCCCGATGTCGCTCCGCTGCCGTCGTCAGTTATCCGCGTATTCCCGGTCGAGCTTTTCGAAAGCCCGAAGTCGAGCAAAATGATGTGATTCTCGTCCGTCAGTTTCAGGTTCTGCGGCTTAATGTCGCGGTGAATGATCGGCGGTTCGTGCGAATGCAGATAGGACAAGGCGTCAAGGAGCTGATCGGCCCAAAACATCACCCAATTCATCGGAAAGGGCTTCTGTGCCACTTCGAGCCGCTTGGCGAGGTCATCGCCGGAGATATGCTCCATCACCAGATACTGCTGGTCGCCTTCGGTGAAGTGGTCGCTGACCTTCGGCAGCACCGGGTGCCGCAAACGAGCGAGCGTCCGGGCTTCGCGTTCGAATGCCTGCCCGAGAGCTTCATCGCCCGCGTAAAAGGTCCGCTTAAGAGCGACGGCACTCCCGAGACGCTGATCCACGGCGAGATAGACCTCACCCATCCCGCCTTTGCCGATGAGCTGAACGATCAGGTATCGGCCCTGGATCATCGTATTTTGTGCAAGTGGTTTCATTTCGTTTTTAGGCTGATGAACTGAAGATAGGGTGAAGCAAACATTCGAGGCCTAAGTTCCACCATTTTCTTACAAATACGGTTAAACATCAACAACAAATCGCCCGCCGGGCACACATCCCCCGGAATGGGCTCGGTACAAGTGATTCAAATTCGCGGCAAAAGGGTGCAAACAAAATCATTCGGGGAGTTCGAGCCCGTCGTGCTGGTAGCACCTCGCACCTTTTTGTTTTACCTTCCGCGAACACGGAGTTCCCTTCTTTGTCGGGTAGCCGCAGAAAAACTTTGCGGGCTGCGGAATGGGCTTCACCGGCTCTGTCGGTACCACAAATGCCTGAGCCGGCACGCCCTGCCCGGGAGTCTCGGCCGACGGCAAAACGGGTTCCGGTCGCTTCACCTCAGCGGGCGGCGGCTTAAGGAACCGCTTTTCTGCCGTGACCGGCGGCGGCTCGATCTGGGGTGGCGTTCCTTTTCCCGCACCGCCAAAGAAGCTCGCGAAACCAAAAACTCCCAGAATCAGCCCCAAAGCCACCGCGGATCTGCTGCCCCATTCGGTTCCCAGATTCTCGGTCGAACAGAAATCGCAAAATCGTCGGCTGGTGAGAATCCCCCACTCAGCCCGTTCGATCCGCTCACCGCAGCTGCAGCAATATTTCGGCCGATAGAGCATTCCCATTTTCTCGGTTCCCGGCACCGGGTTGCGAGAAGTATAAGCCAAACGTCTCAATAAGTTAAGAGCCGACAGGCGGAGTAAAGATACAACGAAATTTACTGTAGCGGCGTCTGATTGTTATCATTTTAACGAGCCTATGCTGCGTTCCCTTTTGTGCCCTATTTTGATATTCGTCCTGGTCGGCTTCGCCGTTCCGGCAGCCTTCGGACAGGACGACGACCCGATCCGCGTTGATGCCGCCTTGGTGCGGCTGAACATCGGCGTAGTGGACGGGCGTGGACGGCCGATAACGCAGCTCAACCGCACTAACTTTTCGGTTTTTGAGGACGGCGTCAAGCAGGACATTGCCCGTTTCGAGACGACGACCGCTCCGTTCAGCGTCATGGTCCTGCTCGACATGAGCGGCTCGACCAAGACATTTCGCCAGAACATCAAGCTTTCGGCCTCGCGTTTCCTTGATGCACTCGCACCGGACGACCGCGTGGCCGTTGTCGAGTTCTATTCGAAGATCCGCCTGCTGAATGATTTTACGACCGACAAGCGTCGGGCAGCGGAGTCGATACAACTCGCCAATGGCGAAGGTCAAACCGATCTCTACAAGGCGGTCGAGTTCGCTCTTAAGCGGCTTGAACGCGAGAACACACGGCGGAAAGCGATCGTCGTATTGACCGATGGCATCGATACAGAAGCTCAGGACCGCGACCGTCGGCTGCTTTCCGAACTTGCTGACGACAAGATCCCGAGTTTTCTTAAGACCGAGGACAACGCGAAGCTCAACGAGATACTCGACCGGGCAGATAAGCAGGGCGTGACCATCTACCCGCTCGCATTGCCGACCGGCGATCCCGCGCGGCTTGCCGACCCGACACCGCGGCAGATCGAGATGTTTCGAGTCGCCCGTTCGCGGCTAAAATATATCGCCGACCGCACCGGCGGGACGCTCAATACGATCCAGCGGCTTGAGGAAATGGGCAGGCTATATGCCGAGGTCGCCGCCGATCTCCGCACGCTCTACACCATCGAATATGCCCCGACCAACCTCGCCCGCGACGGCAAATGGCGTGAGATACGCGTCGAGGTAAACGAACCCGGCCTGATCTCCCGCACGCGGCAGGGTTACTTCGCTCGCTAGGCTGACGCGGTTTACTTGACAGCCTCGGCCGCTCTTCGTAATCTAATAGTTCGCTTCGGGCACCCGTAGCTCAGCTGGATAGAGTACTTGACTACGAATCAAGGGGTCGCATGTTCGAATCATGCCGGGTGCACCA
>ERZ761602.4663-NODE-4663-length-17211-cov-5.617860_pt1 | contig 17211 bp, 7 predicted proteins | sample MGYA00512165_ERZ761602 | MGnify/ENA primary metagenome ERZ761602 (study PRJEB28899, sample SAMN02445085) | bioreactor sludge metagenome | biome: EBPR sludge; isolation source: Thorneside wastewater treatment plant | place: Australia: Brisbane, Thorneside...
TTGTTGTATTAATATTATTAAAACTAATAGTACCGGCCGTAACGAAGTTGTACCCCCAATGATTTTGTCTGCCGATTTCTGTTTTTTCTGATGTGGAGCCCAGCATCAGGCGCATATCAAAATCTCCAACTTCTTTATGAAAATTACTCATAACCGTTGTAGAAAGGAAACTGTAATCTTGCATAGTCTTGCTCAAACGCCCCGTTTGATAAAGGGGTATTACGGCTGAACCCGGCGCAATATAAGTGTAATCATTTGTTAGGTATTGGTCGTACCCAATACGTGCCAAAATGTCCCACCAGTCTGCAATTTTGTAACTAGCACTTATACCACCGGTAAAACGTTTTGTGAGGGATGTTAATTTATCCTTGTTAAGAATCCAGTATGGATTGTCAATATCGCTCTCCAATGGTAGTGTACCCGCATACCGGCGATACTGCGATCCATCAGTATTGATATAGTTCTTTAAATTAAGTGTTTGAGGCCAACCATAAACAGCCCCCATGGTTCCATTACCACCGCCACTCCAAAGGCCGGCCGTGGTTAATGTTCTATCTGTATTTGCAACCGAATAGGCAACATTCGCGTTTAATGCTAAATTACCGTATTTCTGTTCGCCATTAAAACGAAATGTGGTTTTGTCATAGCCTGTACTCGAAACAATACCTGTTTGCTTAAAGTTAGACCCCGATAAATAAAACGATCCATTCTTTGAGCCGCCTGCTACATTTACATTATTATCATACATCATACCATTTCCAAAAAAATCTCCAATATTATCGTACAATGTATCCGCCGATGTAATTTTTTCTCCCCACGATGTATAACTGTTTATATCGCTAAAAACACCATTTACAGAATATGCCCCCGGGCCAAACTCAGTTTGGGCATCGGGGAGCTTGTTCGCCCAGGAAGTACCCACTTTGCTTGTCACATTAACTTTTACTGAGCCTACTGCTCCTTTCTTTGTAGTTATAATAACAACCCCGTCAGCAGCACGAGAACCATACAAAGCTGTAGCTGCTGCACCTTTTAAAACAGAGAGGTTTTCTATATCCTCAGGATTAATATCCATCACGCGATTTGAAAAAGTGGTGTTGCTGCGGCTCATTCCGTCAGTTCCGGTATTTCCTGTTACTGATGTAGAGTTGTCATAAATAACCCCGTCCACAACAAATAGCGGCTGATTCTGTCTGCTTTCGGAAGTGGAGTTACCCCCGCGGATGGTTATTGAGGCTCCTGCACCGGCAGAACCGCTAAACTGTGTAATGTTTACACCAGGCACCTTACCTGCAAGCGAGTTTACCACATTCGTATTCTTATTTTTCATCAACTCTGTGGCGCTCAGGTCAGAAACAGCATACCCTAAGGCTTTTCGTTCCTTTTTTATACCCATGGCAGTTACCACTACTTCGCTCATCGTTTCGCCAGAACCTGTTTCTAAAATAACATCTACAACATTACCTTTCGCCTCAACTTCGGTACTCTTGTACCCTACTGCCGTTATTATCAGCATTGCATTATTGCCGATTACGGTTAATGAAAACTGGCCGTTGTCATTGGCTACGGCAGAATAATTTGTACCTTTTTGCTGCACCGTAGCACCTACTACAGGCTCGCCCTGCCTGTTATTAATTGTTCCAGAAATAGTAGTTGTTTGAGCAAAAGAAAAGTGATGGCAAAACATTACCATCAGCAAGAAAACACCAAGATGAATGCACTTTCTCATACACGTAAAGTTTAATGAATAATGACTGTTTTAAATAAAAAATTTAGTAGAGAGCAATCCGGAGTAACCACTTCCGGTAGTTACCGCCTTAAAAATGGTTTAGGGCTCACAATATCCTCCGTTTGTTTTGAATTTAAAAAGAGCTGCCCATTTTAATTGAGCAGCTCTCACTCAACTCTATCTAAAAAAACAATTTCTACAACGCCGTAAATTGCCTAACCGCTGTGCGCGGCGCAGTGGTGCGTATTCCGGAAAGAATATGGTGATACGCTCGCCCAATACTGGCAGTCCAGAAATCAGAATAGTCAACAAACGCGTTGCTTGCGTTAATTATCCTCAGGCTTCCCTGATCTGAACCGTCCGGAGCAATTATCCGGATTCTGTAATCAAGCCTTGCCGAACCCGCAGAAAGGAAAACCTCTTTGATTACTGAAACCTGTTGCCAACCGGTGGTTTCGCCAAAACCAACCGGTTTGCCAACGTTCAGCCAGTCACTTTTTTCCTTGGTTGTTTGATTTTTGACATACTGATACTGATATTGCAACTTAAGGGTTGTGGGAGTTGTTGCATCTTCGTACAGAAAATTATAAAACTTAACCTGCGCGGACGAATCAGTGTACTCTGTTGTGTTCTTGGGGTATGGGTACCCGTTATCAAATACAATGGGAGGTTTAGTAAAATCGTAAACGAACACATTTTGCTTTCCTTTGCTCAATGTTACATTTTGGTCATAAACCTGTGTAAGGCTGTTACTCGCGAACAATTTAATATTGTTCTGCCCAATTTCGGTAGTATAAAACCGCGCCACGGAACCGCTGGGAACAGCATTATATGTGGATAACAAAATTGACGGGGTGAACACGCCCTGGGCATTGGTAGTGCCATTTACATACTCCTTCTCATTCACCTTTATTTTGTAAATATTGTTGGCGTCAACTGCCGTTACAGGAACAAAATAATGAAGTTGAAATTCGGCAACGTCGCCGATTGGCGTCGTCATATACTCCACTACGTGTTTCTTGCAGGAAAATAACAGAAACAGAGTGAAAACGAACGCGATATTTTTAACTATTTTCATAATATATGCTTTAGATTAGGTTTTATTAATTTGGCAATTCTCCCGGATAGGCAAACCATGGAATAGATGTATGATAATTAGCAGCCATACCGGATATTGGCTTTAAGGAATCCAACGATTTTCGGTTCCACATATATTCAGAATTGTACCTGGGGCGAATCCTGTATGTTGGCGCTCCCTCGTTTTCAATATCGTATTTGCCTTTGCGCCCCTGAACTAATGCAGGCTGCAAGTAAAGTCCTTTAAAAACTTTACCGGGGTTGGAGTCCCACTTTTGATTTAAAGTAGTAACAGACCAGCCATTGTTGAGTGAGGGATACTGCCCTGTGTAAGCAATATCGTAATGATATTTCCTTTGATCTACCCAGGCTTCGTGAGCACCCCATGGGTATAGTGCAACGAATTTCTGCATCATAATATGTGATAAAGAAAAGTCGGACATTGATAAGCCATTAACAAAAGGCCCTGCAATATACTGCTGTGAATAAGCATTAAAAACAGCTTGTGTAATTTTATCACCACCCTCAGCCTTACCTTTTGCGCCAGGGTAGAGGTGTTTTACCGTAAAAGCCATATCGGCCTGAACCCCTGCTTTGAAGGCATCAAAAGCTTCCGATTTACGGTTCATTTTCCATAGTGCCTCAGCCAGGCAGAATTTAATTTCGGCACAGGTAGTTAAAATGTAGGGAGCATTATCCCGATAAATCCACTTGCCAATACCATCATGTGTGGTACCGGTAAACGCTGAGACAACATTCCTTCCGTAATAAGAAGCAGCATTGCCTATTGGCCCCGATGTGCCCGTAAAGGTGCCTCCATAATATTTATACGTCTTAATGGTATCAGCATTATCAATATAAGAGTAATTAGGATCTGATGCAGTACCTAATTTTACCGCAACGCGTGGATCCCAATGCCCCGCAACGTTTACTAAAGTATCAGTAACAATCTGGTTGGGTGCCAACTCGTATGGAGAAAAATTACTTCCCGCTACTGGGGTTTTATCTCCGGTTAACTCGTCATATTTTGGCACAGTACCCGTAAATACCTGCACGGCATACTCATGTTGGAAAAACGTGCGGCTAAGGTTTGCACGGGCAGTTCCCCAAAAATTGTTATAACTGGCGAACGGAGAACTTTGTGATCCGCCGGCAATATTAACAACGGCATCGTCGGCGGTGGACTGGAATGATTTTGCCGCTGCATCCACCAATTCTGGCCCATACTCTGAAACAAAGTTTGACTTATTTGATAAAGAACTCAGGTTTCTAACAATTACAGCATAGGCAAATTTTATCCATTTGGATCTTTCGCCGCCGTACATGTAATCGTTAGCCGAAATTTTGGTTCCATATTCATGACTATCAGTCTTTTCTAAAAGCTCAATGGCCTTGTATGCCCACTCCCTGATCTGTGTGTAAACATCCTTTTGATAATCGTACCTGTGAGATAGCAAGCCTGGAACAAAAGCATCTTTCAAAATTAAATCACCATTAATCTTGGTCATTAGGTCCCAGGAAAAAGCTTTGATTGCATAACCAATTCCGGCAAGTGTCCAATCTTCTGCAGCTTCGGATTGTTTGATGAGGTTTTCAAGGTTCATGCCCTGCATCCAATAGGCCATTCTCCATGCTTCTCCGGCGGCATCGCTACCCCCAATATAATCATGAATTGCAAAGGTCGAGTAGGTACCGCTGGTTCCCATCATTTGAGTAAGTGGCGCCGTTGCCCTTAAGTCCCAATAGACACCCTCATATGCCTGTTGAATACCGGCCAGATACAAATACCCATCCACAGTAGCCGGTGCATCAATATTCTTGTTGACGTCTAAGTATTTCTTACAACCTGCAAGCAACACAATGGACGAAAATATTATTAATAGTTTTTTCATTTCTTACATTTTTTCATTTAATTAAAAAGTAACATTCAGGCCAATTGCAAAACCACGCGGGTTTGGCAAACTCCAAACATCGTAGCCCTCGCCACCGGTACCACCCGCCGCGGCCGACAACGTGTTACCTACTGCATCAATTCCCGAATAGTTTGTCCAGGTAACCAAGTCATTTCCGCTAACAAACAAATCAGCCGCTGATACAACTTTAAGACGGCTCAAAGCAGTTTTAGGAATTCTGTACGTCAAACGAAGTTCCCTTAATCTCAGATAGTTAACTCCCTTCTCCAGCCAGTCCTCATCGCCTCCGCCAAAAATGGATGCGCCATAAATGCTGTAATCTACCGCCATTGTATTTTTGGTTGGGTTGGCGCTATTTTCCAGCCCATCTCTTACTATACCGTTAAATACCACAGGGGCTCTCTCTCTTAATTCCACAGACTCCCAACTTGTTCCATTTGTCATCATCACGCGTTTGGTACCATTCACCACAGTGGCATTATGTCTTCCCTCAAAGAGTGCAGTTAAACGAACTGCTTTATAAGAAAGGCTGTTGGTGATACCAAACCGTAACTTGGGTTCGCGATTTCCAATAACGCTCCAAACAGGACTGGTAATTGGCAGACCGGTAGTAGGATCAATTAGTATTTGCCCGGCATTGTTACGCTGGTAAGCACGCCCTGTAAGAGTGGTAATAGGATACCCTTTCATAATACCATTACGGATATTACCGGAGTTCCATGTGTAAGCGTTGTAATATTCCGAAACGTTTTCCGGCAAAAATTCGACCTTGGAGTCTGTTCGGCTGGCATTAAAACCAAGATTCCACACAAAATCTGTAGCTGTTTTTATGATGTCAGCATCAATGTGTCCTTCCCAACCCCAAGTACTGAAAGTACCCACGTTCATGTTATTTAAAACAAACCCTGTGCCGTAGCTAAGCCTGAATCCCTTTACGATCTGATCGGCAGAACGGGTTTTCCATAAGGTAAAATCGGTGTTCACGCGGTTTTTAAAGAGTCTTGCTTCAAATCCAATTTCCCTTGAGGTGTTCATTTCAGGGCGTAAATTTCTATTAGGGCCGGTGAAGCCGTATTTAAAACCTCCGCCTGTAAGATTGGTTGGCTCTAACTGTGGATCAATTTCCAACGGGCCTGCATCCTTACCAACCTGTGCGATAGAGCCTCTGAGTTTAAAATAACTGAGGGTGTTTAATATCGGTTTGAAAGCTGGCAATTCCGTAAGTATTACGGCAGCTTCAACTGCGGGGTAGAAATACGAGTTATTTTCAAGAGGTAGTGTTGACGACCAGTCGTTACGTCCGCGGAGCGTTAGAAATGCGTAGTTGTTGTAGCCAAATTCAAACTGCCCTGATACTGCCTGAATTCTGCGCTTCGAATTTCTTTGAGAAGCTATTACCGTAGCACGATCGGTATTATTAATTGATTGAAAATCTGGAATGCTAAACTTGCTGCCGCCTGTAACTAACCTTGTTACACCGTTTTCTAACTGGTGATATCCCACCTGTGCGGCAAACGTTAATTTATCCTTAAAGAACTTATTGTTGTACCCACCAATAATATTTAATGTAGGATCAGAAAAATTGGAGTGCGTAAGGTTGTAATCCCCTACTCCTGCATTCAACGCAAAATAATAGGGGTGCAATACGTTTTCAAATTTCTGCATACCTACATCCCAGCCAACCTGCGCTCTCAAAAAAGTATTCTTTACCGGAGTAAGAGTAAATGCCATATTCGACAAGAACCGGTCAGATTTGTCATAGAGTTTATTCTTATATAAAGCAAAAAGCGGGTTTAACAGATCCTGATCAATATAATATTCCGGGTAGCGCATGTGCGAGCCATCAGCAGCCAGATATACACTCATATCATCAACTAAGGGCCACAGCATGGCTCTATATAGCGGACCGTCAGTGCCTCTATAAGCTTTATTCGTTCCCGTTCTTGCATATTGCATCGAACCATCGAATTTTAACCAATTTGTCACCTGCGCCTGACCCGCAATACTCAAATTAATTCTGTTGTCAGACGTGGTCTTAATGACACCGCTCTGATCAATGATTGAAGCTGACGCCCTCATAGTGGCTTTATCAGAACCTGCTTCAACTGACAAATTATGCCTTTGCATAAAACCGGTTTGTAAAACCGAACCAATATTGTCATAAATTTTTACACCATCAGGATATAATCCGCCAAATTTGGCTGTGTAATAATAGTTAGTTGTTCCATAAGCCCCATTGGCGTATTTATCCTGCATATCCGGATACCCGTAAGCCTTATCCCATTTAAAAAAGTTACTGTAACTAACCCTTCCTTTCCCTGCGCGTCCTTTTCTTGTAGTAATGATAATGGCTCCGTTTGATGCGTCAGAACCGTAGAGAGCAGCCGCCGCAGCGCCTTTAAGAACCGTTACGGACTCAATATCCTCCGGGTTAAAATCATTTGCTCTCGAAGAAAAGTCGAGATTACGAACTGAGTACCTTTCGGTTCCGGCTACACTTGCCAACGGATCGTAAGTAGAGTTGTTCATAGGAACACCATCTACCACAAACAAAGGCTGATTATTGCCAGAAATAGATGTAATATTTCTTAATATAACTGTGTTCGACGCTCCGGGCGCACCGCTGGTAGATGTGATGTTTAAGCCCGATACACGGCCTTGCAGTGCCGACATAAAATTACTGCGCCCAGACTCTGTAATATCGGCTGCTTTCACAATTTGAACGGAAGAACCAATGGCCCTGGCCACACGTTTCATACCAAATTCTGCCGTTACCACAACTTCTTCCATCTCGTCCTTGACCCCGACTAAAACAACGTCTAAAGACCTTCTATTTCCAATGCGAACCGACTGTGATTCAAATCCAACATAGCTGAACACCAATGTGCTATTGGCTGCCGCCAGAATTGAAAATGTACCGTCTTGCGCCGTTGAAGTGGAAACGTTTGTTCCGGCTATGTTGACCGTAACACCCTGAAGAGGTTGGCTTTCTTGGTCGAGTACTGTTCCTGTAACAGTTCTGGTTTGCGCCAATCCTAACATCGGCATAGCCACCATCAGGATCAGGAACAATTTTAATTTGCGAACATGTTTTCTCATACTTTTTCTTTTAGTTATAGTTAAAAATCTTTATAAAACCATAATACCTGCTTTAACAAATGGTTGAAGTTTTGCATCATCCGGCGAAAGCTCGGTGATGAGGTAATCAATTTTTTTGAGTTCACAAACCTGTATGGGCTGGCAAGTTCCAAGCTTTTCGGATATTGTTACACAAACAACATTTGCGGCCGCTTTTACCATTGCCTTTTTAACTTGTACAACGTCTCTGTCATTATCGGTTAGGCCATGCGCTACGTCAATGGCATTTGTACCCAAAAAACATAAATCGGCATTCACTCTGCTTATTTGTTCAATAGCCTCAGCTCCAACGGTCAACTTGGAATCTCTTAATAATTTATCACCCACTACCACCACGTCCAAATAAGGGTGGGCAAGGCAGGCATTCACAACCGGTACGCTGCCCGTCATAATTGTAATCCGTAAGTTCATGGGCAGGTTTCGCACCATTTCCAGTATTGTTGTTCCTCCGCTTGTGAGTACAAATGCTCCACTTTTGATAAGCTGCAACGCCTTGCCCGCGATAATGGCCTTTTGAGACTGAGAATATACATTTACCGGCTTGAACTGAATTTCATTAAAAGCCATAGAGAGTGCGCCGCCATGCACTTTAATTAGCTGGCCTGCATCCGACAATTCCTGCAGGTCGCGGCGAATGGTATCTTCCGACACTCCGATATCATTGCACAAGTCAATACTTAGTACTTTGTTATGTAGATTGAGTCGGTGTAAAATAAAACCTTGACGTTCTTTCTTGAGCAAGCGAAATTTATTTTGTTAATTTGTTATTAAAGATATGGTAATTTGCCGCAAAAAAACGCAAAAACCTGAAAAAAAAATTTTTCCCCAAAGACCCGCGACTTTGAGCCCTTTATAAAATGCGGCGAAAGAAATAAATCTTTCCCCGAAACTTTTAAACGGCCTGACCGACTTTGAAAGCTGATATCAAAAAAAATTAGTTCCTTAGCAATCCAAATTTAAAGTGGCTTTCTGTCATAATTGCTGTACCTTTGCGCCTTCAAAAAAATCAACATCCGATAAATGAGTTTAAGAAACATAGCTATTATAGCACACGTTGACCACGGAAAAACCACTTTAGTTGACAAAATTTTACACGCTACCAAGGTTTTCCGCGAAAACCAGGAAACCGGTGAACTGATTATGGACAGCAACGATCTGGAAAGAGAGCGCGGCATTACTATTTTCAGCAAAAACGCTGCCGTTACCTATAAAGACACCAAAATAAATGTAATAGACACCCCCGGCCACGCCGATTTTGGAGGCGAAGTAGAGCGTGTTTTAAAAATGGCTGATGGCGTGATTCTCCTTGTGGACGCTTTTGAGGGTCCTATGCCTCAAACGCGTTTCGTGCTTCAAAAAGCTTTACATCTGAACCTGAAACCCCTGGTGGTAATTAATAAGGTAGACAAACCAAACTGCCGGCCAGACGAAGTTCACGACGCCGTTTTCGACCTTTTTTTCCATTTAGATGCTACCGAAGAACAATTGGACTTCCCTACTTACTATGGCTCAGGAAAAAACGGCTGGTTTAACGATTCTCTCGATGAGATTGACAACATCAATCCGCTTTTAGATGGTATTTTGAAATATGTACCCCCGCCGCATATTCACAAAGGCCCGTTGCAAATGCAGATCACCTCACTTGATTATTCTTCTTTTCTTGGTAGAATAGCTGTAGGTAAAGTGAGCCGGGGCGTAATAAAAGAAGGTCAACAGGTAGCTTTGATGCAAGCGGGTGGCATTATAAGGAAAACCAAAGTGAAAGAATTGTACGTTTTTGAGGGGATGGGGAAGAAAAAAGTTGCAGAAGTTCATGCAGGCGATCTTTGTGCGGTTGTAGGAATTGAAGATTTTAACATTGGTGATACCATTGCCGATGCTGAAAATCCTGAAGCATTACCACTCATCAGCGTGGATGAGCCGACGATGAGCATGCTATTTGGTATTAACAACTCTCCCTTCTACGGGAAAGACGGCAAGTTTGTTACCAGCCGTCACCTGCGCGACAGGCTGTGGAAGGAAATGGAAAAAAACCTTGCCCTGAAAGTGGAAGAAAGCCCGGGGGGTGAAAGTTTCTTGGTGTATGGCCGCGGAATTCTGCACCTCGGTGTATTAATTGAAACCATGCGCCGTGAAGGTTATGAATTGACGGTAGGGCAACCTCAGGTAATTGTAAAAGAAGTGGACGGCAGTAAATATGAGCCTTACGAAAACCTTGTGGTGGACGTACCGGAAGAATTCGCCAGCCGCGTGATTGACCTAGTTACACGCCGCAAAGGTGAGTTAATAGTGATGGAAACTAAGGGTGAAATGCAACATTTGGAGTTTGAAATTCCTTCACGCGGGTTAATCGGATTACGCACCCAAATGCTTACAGCAACAACCGGCGAAGCCGTAATGGCACACCGTTTTTATGATTATCGCCCCTGGAAGGGGCAAATTCCCGGAAGAAATAACGGCGTTTTGATCGCAAAAGGACAAGGGAAAACCACAGCCTACTCCATTGATAAGTTGCAGGATCGCGGAACATTCTTTGTTGACCCGGGCGAAGAAGTTTATGCAGGACAAATATTAGCCGAGAACATCAAGCCGGGCGACCTTGTTGTAAATGCGATTGAAGAAAAGAAACTCACAAACCACCGTGCAAGCGGCAGTGACGCAGCCACTAATATAGCGCCTAAAACGGCTTTATCGTTAGAAGAATGTATGGAGTACATTGAATTTGATGAGTGCATTGAGGTAACTCCCAACTTCATCCGCATGAGGAAAGTAATACTTGACGAAATTGAAAGAACCAGGCAGGCAAAGAAAATGGCTGCAGAATCTGTTTAACCGCATGTATATTAATGTGTTGCGTACGCTATACAACTAATAGTATCCGAAGCGTACAACGTAATCAAAATTTCATACCTGAAATCAAAAATTGGTTTTTTAGAATTGTACAAAAAACCTTACCCCCTCCCTGCTGTTCATAACAAACTGAAAACAAAGGAATCAGGCAAAAGCAAAACAAAAAGGCCGCATCAAAATTGCTTTTACTACGGCCCGTTTTATTGATACTGTCAGACGTTTATTCAAAACTCATCAGCAGCGATTGGCCCTTTTTCTCAAGTAGTGAACTGCCAGTTAGATATTCATCTACACTGCGAGCGCACTCACGACCTTCGCTAATGGCCCACACTACAAGGCTTTGGCCACGGCGCATATCACCTGCCGCAAATATTTTTTTAATAGAAGTTTTGTAATTGCTTTCGGAGGCTTTCACATTGCCCCGATTGTCGTATTCCAACCCAAGCTGGTCGAGTACCCCCTCGTGCTGCGGGTGCACAAAGCCCATCGCCAACAAAACTAAGTCGCAGGGGAGTTCTCTTTCGCTACCTGCAACCTCAACAAACTTTGCGGGTTGACCGGGTGCCGGGGTTGCCCATTCAAGGTCAACAACTTTCAAAGCTTTTAAATTACCGTTACCATCTCCAATAAATTCTTTGGTGGCAATACTCCAATGTCTGTTCGCTCCTTCTTCGTGGCTTGTGGTTGTTTTCAAAAGCATCGGGTAGGTAGGCCAGGGCATTAATTCTGTGCGGTCTTTTGGCGGCATCGGTAACAGTTCAAACTGAGTAACGGAAGTGGCGCCATGGCGGTTGCTGGTTCCCACGCAATCGCTGCCGGTATCGCCCCCACCAATCACTACCACATTTTTACCTGTTGCCAAAACTTCTTCGGTTAGCATATTGCTCTCGATTACTTTTTCGTCGGCGTCCGCCAGAACGGATTTTTTGCCGGCAACGCGCTTATTGTTTTGTTTTAAGAAATCCATTGCAAAATGAACTCCCTTTAGTTCCCTGCCCGGAGCAGAAAGATCGCGCGGCTTGGTGCTGCCGCCAGCCAAAATAATTGCATCATATTGGCGTAAAATATCATTGATATTTATATTTACGCCAACATTAGCAAGGCATTTGAATTCGACACCCTCTTCCTGCATTACCGCAATACGACGATCAACTACCCATTTCTCTAACTTAAAATCAGGGATGCCGTATCGCAATAACCCGCCGGGTTGTTCATCGCGCTCAAAAACCGTTACACTATGGCCGGCATAGTTTAATTGTGCGGATGCAGCAAGTCCGGCAGGGCCGCTGCCAATAACTGCAACTTTTTTGCCGCTGCGCATGTTTGGCTCTTTGCCCTTCACAAATCCTTTCTCGAAAGCAATCTCAATTATGTGCTTTTCAATTTCCTCAATAGCAACCGGCGGTTGATTAATACCCAAAACACAGGCGCTTTCGCAGGGTGCAGGGCAAATGCGCCCTGTAAATTCGGGAAAATTATTTGTTGAGGTGAGAATCTCGTAAGCCTCTTTATAATCCTTGCGATACACTGCGTCGTTAAATTCAGGTATCACATTTCCTAAAGGACATCCGCTGTGGCAAAACGGGATGCCACAATCCATACATCGTGCCGCCTGATTGTTCAATTGTTCCTCAGGAAACAAATCCACAAATTCTTTGTAGTGTTTCAGTCTTTCCTCCACAGATTTTTTCTGTGGGTATTCTCTCGTAAATTCTAAAAATCCGGTTGGTTTTCCCATATTGAGACAATGGTGTTTAATTAATAATATTTCGATTTAACAGCCCTCCTTCCAAGGAGGTTCGGCAGGTCTCTATTTTGCTTCAAGGCTTTGTACTTGCGATAGTTCTGCCTTTGCTTTTAATATCTTCTTATAATCGCTTGGAAATACTTTCACAAAGTTTTTTATTTGGTTGTTAAAGTCATTCAATAAAAACCTGGCAACGGAACTTTTCGTGTATTGCTGATGTTTGCTAATTACGGCCTGCAAAAAAGTAATATCATCGTCTTCCAACTCGTCCAGTTCAACCATTTCCTTGTTACAATTATCGGAAAATTTTTGGTTCACATCATAAATGTATGCGATACCGCCGCTCATACCGGCAGCAAAGTTTCGACCTGTGGCACCGAGTATCACTACCTTTCCGCCGGTCATATATTCGCAACCATGATCGCCCACACCTTCAACAACAACAGTAGCACCTGAATTTCGAACGGCGAACCTCTCCCCTGCTTTACCGCGAATAAATGCTTCTCCGCTTGTAGCGCCATAAAACGCCACGTTACCAATAATACTGTTCTCTTCAGGAACAAAGCCTGCTTGCTTATCGGGGTAGATCATCAGTTTTGCTCCGCTTAAGCCTTTACCAAAATAGTCGTTAGCATCGCCTTCCAACTCTAACGTGATGCCTCTGTTACAAAAAGCCCCAAAACTCTGGCCAGCCGTGCCTTTCAGGTTTATATGAATCGTATCGTCAGGCAATCCTTCGCTACGATATTTTTTTGTAAGCTCGTGCGAAAGCACTGTTCCTGCAGCACGATCGGTATTAATGATGGGAAAACTTGCTGTCACTTTTTCTCCGTCTTCCAGTGCGGGTTTTGCCGCTTCGATTAATTTCCAATCGAGGATATCGTTCATCAAATGATCCTGCGTTTCACATGCATAAACGTTAATGCCTTCTTCCTCTTTTTCGCGATACAATAACGGCGACAGATCAAGGTTTTTATATTTCCAGTGATCAATGCCATCACGCATTCTCAGTTCATCGGCTTGTCCTACCATTTCATCAACAGTTCGGTAACCGAGCTCTGCCATCAATTCCCTTAATTCCTGTGTAAGAAATTTAAAGAAGTTTACCACATGTTCTACTTTCCCGTTAAAACGTTTTCGAAGCTCCGGGTTCTGGGTTGCCACACCAACGGGGCAAGTGTTTAGGTGGCATTTACGCATCATGATACAACCTTCAACAATTAACGCTGCAGTTGCCACACCCCATTCTTCGGCGCCCAACATTGTAGCAATAGCAATATCGCGCGCACTTCGTAACTGACCATCGGTTTGCAACACTACGCGGCCACGCAATTTATTTTTTACCAGCGTTTGCTGAGCTTCGGCTACGCCAAGCTCCCAGGGCAATCCTGCGTGGCGAATAGAACTGACAGGCGATGCCCCTGTGCCGCCGTCATAACCAGAAATCAGCACCACGTCTGCTTTTGCTTTGGTTACACCCGCCGCTATGGTGCCAACACCCGCCTTACTTACGAGCTTCACATTGATGCGGGCATGCCGGTTGGAGTTTTTCAGGTCGAATATTAACTGTGCCAAATCTTCTATTGAATAAATATCGTGGTGCGGCGGTGGCGAAATTAATCCCACCCCTGGAGTTGAGTGCCTTGTTTTACCGATCCACTCATCCACTTTGTGGCCTGGTAATTGCCCACCCTCGCCGGGCTTTGCACCCTGAGCCATTTTAATTTGTATCTCATCGGCTTCGGCCAGATACAAACTGGTAACCCCAAAACGGCCGCTGGCAACCTGCTTAATGGAACTGCGCATACTGTCGCCGTTATCCAATGGTGTGTAACGTTGTTCATCTTCGCCACCCTCGCCGGTATTACTTTTACCACCCAGCCGGTTCATTGCAATAGCAAGTGTAGTATGTGCTTCCCAACTGATTGAGCCAAAACTCATTGCTCCTGTAGCAAATCTTTTATAAATATTTTCAGCGAGCTCAACTTCCTCAATTGAAATAGACGGTCGGCTGCGTTTAAAATCTAAAAGGCTGCGCAGTGTAATTGCTTTGTCGTTTTGATCGTCAACGGCTTTGGTATATTTTTTAAAGATGCCGTAATCGTTCATCTTGGTTGAGTATTGCAACAGATGAACAGTTTGCGGATTGAACATATGCGTTTCTCCTTTACGCTTCCATTGATACATACCGCCTGTTGGCAACTGATTTACGGGAACATCTTTTTTGCTGAATGCAAATCTGTGTTTCGCAAGGCTTTCACGGGCAATTTCATCAAGACCAATGCCCTGAATTCTTGAGGTAGCGCCTGTAAAATACCTGTTCACTACGTCTTCATTCAAACCGATAATTTCAAATATTTGGGCTCCCTGATAGGATTGCAAAGTAGATATCCCCATCTTTGAGAACACCTTCAACAAACCATCACTTACGGCCTTGATGTAATTTTTTTCTAACTGTTCAACGGAAATATCGTTTTTGATTTTCCCTGTTTCTTTCATTGTTCTGATTGATGAAAGCGCCAGGTATGGATTGATCGCCGTTGCACCAAAGCCTAGCAAACAAGCAAAATGGTGTACTTCCCAAACATCTCCCGCTTCAATTACTAAGCCTACTTTACCGCGAAGGCCCTTGCGAATAAGATGATGGTGAACAGCCGAAACCGCCAGTAATGAGGGAATGGCAGCATGGTCGCTGTCAATCGCTCGGTCCTGTAAAACAATTACCTCAAAACCATCGTTCACAGCATCTTCGGAGTAGCGACAAATTCTTTCAACACCACTTTGTAACGAACCGGGCTTCCCGTCGGCTAAATAATAGCATTGTAAAGTTTTTGCCTGATAAATACCTGTGTCAATACTACGCAACTTTTCTAACTCGAAGTTGGTAAGCACCGGTTGCCTCAACGTAACCACATGACAATCTAACTCATCTTCAACCAGGGTATTTCCTACGCTACCTACTGAGATTGCAAGGGACATCACCGTTCTTTCTCGAATCGGATCAATTGGTGGGTTGGTAACCTGTGCAAATAGTTGTTTGAAATAAGAACTTAAGTGTTGTGGCTGATCGCTCAGCACGGCAAGAGGCACATCAGTTCCCATTGAGCCAACCGGTTCTTTTCCATCCACCGCCATGGGTGTGACAATGTTTTCGAGATCCTCACTGGTGTACCCAAATGCTTTCTGATATTTGAAAACCTGATCTTCGCCGAGGTGTGTGAACATCACGCGGGGTTCTGGCAACTCGTTCAAACGAATTTTGTGTTTGTTCAGCCATTCGCCGTAGGGCTTTTGCGAACAAATTTGCTGCTTCAATTCTTCATCGCTTATGATGCGCCCCTGTTCCATATCCACCACAAACATTCTTCCGGGTTGCAAACGGCCTTTCTCAATCACGGTACTTTGATCAACAGGTAAAGCCCCGGTTTCGGAAGCCATAATCACCCTGTCGTCATTTGTTACACAGTAACGCGATGGGCGGAGTCCATTTCTATCAAGCGTAGCACCAATTATTTTTCCGTCGGTGAAAGAAATTGATGCCGGCCCATCCCAGGGCTCCATCGTACAAGCATGAAACTCATAAAAATCTTTTTTTAACTGGCTCATTTCTTCGTTACCATCCCAAGCTTCCGGGATTAACATCATCATCACGTGTGGAAGCGAGCGGCCGCTCATTGCCAGCAACTCAATCATGTTATCAAGACATGCGGAATCGCTTTTGGCATTGCTCACAATTGGAACGAGCATGTCCATCTCTTCTTCTGTAAATAATGGCGACTCAAAACTTTTTTCGCCTGAGCGAAGCCAGTTAAGGTTTCCCTGTAACGTGTTGATTTCGCCGTTGTGTGCGATAAAACGGAATGGCTGCGCCAGCCTCCACGAGGGAAATGTATTTGTAGCAAAGCGGGAGTGTACCAAGCCGAACGCGCTCACGTTTCTCTCATCGGTGAGGTCGTTATAATAAGTGCGCACCTGATGGCTGGTAAGCTGCCCTTTATAAATGATTGTGCGACAAGAAAGCGAGGAAACATAAAAGCCAATCGGGTCTTTTTTTACGGCCGGCGTAGCAATATGTGTTGAATATTTTCGCAACACAAAAAGTTTGCGCTCAAACTCATCGGAGTCCTTTATGTGCGACGGCCTTTCAATGAAAACCTGCTCAATGTAAGGTTCAACACTCAGAGCGGATGGACCGATACCATCATTATTCACCGGCACCTGCCTCCAGGCTAAAATGTTCATGCCAAGTTTTTCGGCGGCTCGTGTAAAAACATCGCGACATTCTTCACGTGCCCTGATCTGCCTGGGGAAGAAAATCATGCCTGCTGCATAATTTTCGGCAGATGGAAGTGTAACACCAAGTTTTAGGCACTCGTCATAAAATAATTCATGTGGGATCTGAATCATGATACCGGCTCCATCGCCAGTTGTAGGTTCACATCCGCAAGCACCTCGGTGCTCCATGTTTTCGAGGATAGTGAGCGCGTCAGAAATTGACGCATGGCTCTTATTACCCTTAATGTTTGCAACAAAGCCGATGCCACATGCGTCGCGTTCAAATGAGGGATCGTATAGTCCTTTTTTTTGTGTCATAAGTACTTAACAAAAAGTTTACTTTAAAATTTTTGGCTTTTCAATACGGGGTGGGCAAATCGTGAGCGATGGAAGATACAACAATTCCCTCATATTTAAACAAAACTGCTCTTTTCGGTTTATATTTTTGGAAAACATTCAACACTTTACCCATATTTTTAAAT
>ERZ761602.4664-NODE-4664-length-17208-cov-7.736198_pt1 | contig 17208 bp, 14 predicted proteins | sample MGYA00512165_ERZ761602 | MGnify/ENA primary metagenome ERZ761602 (study PRJEB28899, sample SAMN02445085) | bioreactor sludge metagenome | biome: EBPR sludge; isolation source: Thorneside wastewater treatment plant | place: Australia: Brisbane, Thorneside...
GCCGAAGTGTTGGCCTATTGCCTGATGCCCGAGGCAAACGCCGAGGATCGGCAACCGGCCGGCAAACCGCTTGATCACCTCAAGCGAAACACCCGCGTCATCGGGCGTTCCCGGCCCGGGCGAGATGAGAATGCGTTCCGGCTTTAGTTCCGATTCGATCTCATCGGCCGTGATCTCATCATTGCGGAAAATGCGCATCTCCGCCCCCATTTCACCTAGGTACTGGACGAGGTTATATGTGAATGAATCGTAATTGTCTATGACAAGCAGCATCGCCGTTCTGTCTAATTTCGCACCTGCGGCTTCCAAATACAAAACGCATTTCGGCAAGAAATCATTTACGCGAGCGTCCTTTCAATATATTATGCTCGGAACTTCTGTTCGAGGTTTTCTATGAGGCCAATCAAACTTGCTTACACACTAATGCTTTTCGCGGCGATCGTTTTCCCGCAAAACCCCGAAGACGAGAAAAAGAAAAAGGCCGAGGAACTGAAGGCAAAGGCCGTTGAGATGCTCCGCGAAACGTCGTTTTCCGTCGCAAACCTCCGGACGGCCGAGAACCGCATCAGCTTTATGGCGGAGCTTGCCTCGCTGATGTGGCTGCACGACCGCGACCAGGCACGGGCGATGTACGGCAACGTCGTAACGGACTTCAAGAACCTCGTTGCTCAGGTCGATACGCAAATGAACATGGCGCAGGTGACAGAGGACGTTGACCTGCGCGATATCGGCCCCGGCCCCGGAATGTTCAATGAACCGACCGATGCCCTACGTGCGGCAACGAAGTTTCGCTCGGCGATGGCCGTTCGGCAGGCAATTGCGATGAGCCTTGCCGAGCACGAACCGGAACTCGCTCTGAGTTTCTACTACGACTCGATCTCGGGGATCACGAACGCGAGGCTGCTGCAGATGACCTCGAACGACAGCTATTTCGAGGTCCAGTTGCTCTCAGCGGTCGCTCGCAAAAACGCGGCTCGTGCGATCCAACTCGCGAGGAACTCGCTCAAAGGGCCGCTGAACTACCTTCACCTCGGGCTTTTGCGCGAGGTCTATGACAAGGATCAGGACAAGGGCGTCGAACTTGCGGGCATCTTTCTTTCGAAGTTGAAGAACGACGGGCCGGAGAAACTCGAGATCTATGTCGCCGCCGGGCTGATCGGGACGGCGGAAGATATCTCATCGGAACGCGACGACCGGGCGAACCGGAAGCCGATCTATACACAGCAGGAACTCCGCGAACTCGCGGAGCTGATCGGCCGGGCTATGCTTGAGTCGGATGAGAACATGGGCGTTGGTGTCGGCTACATCTCGGCGGTCGATAAATATGCACCTTCGCGGGCGGCACAGGTTAGGGCAAAGTTCAAGATGGGCCCGGCGGGGCGTGCCCAAACCGGAACCGGGTTCGGCGTTTATGGAGCTTCGAACTCGATGGCAAACGCGGCTAACTCTGTAGCGACAGCCGCGAACACTGCAGCGAACGCCGCCTCGCCGGAATGGGAAGCTGCCGAGCGTGAACGCGAGGCCCGCGAGGAAGCCGAGCGAAAGCTGATGGAAGACATTGGCGGCCTGGGCAAGAAAGAATTGCCAAAAGAGGAGCGCGACCGCATCGTCGCCCGCAGCCGCGAAATAATAATGAAAACGCCGGGCCGCGAGAAGAAGATCATGGCCCTGAGCGCGCTTGCCGCCTCGGTCAAGCAGGCCGGAGATGCCCAACTCGCCGCAGAGATAATGCGCGAGGCCGAATCGTTCATCCGGCCCGACCCGCGAAACTATCAGGACTTTATCGCGACCTGGAGCGTAATTTCGGGCTATGCCGCCGCCGAGCCGAACCGGGCATTCATAATGCTCGATGACACGATCTACCGGGCAAATGAAGTGATCGCGGCGTTCGTCCGCGTCGGCGAGTTCATTGATGTGACGGAGCAGATGATCGTCGATGGTGAGATACAGCTTGGATCGTTCGGCGGCGGGATGATCCGCGGGCTTTCTAGCGAACTTAACGTCGCCGAGGCAACCATCGGGCTGCTGGTCGATGCCGACCTTGCGCGGACTAAAGCGGCGGCGGATAAATTTGACCGGCCGGAAACGAGAGTGCTCGCCCGGATGATGATCCTGCGGAATATTCTCGGTGAAAAGCCCGGAGCAAATGCCGAGAAACTAATGAGCGGCATCGAAAAATAAGCTGCTCCTAGCGCCAGCTTTTTTCTTTGCGGAAGCGTTTTACGAGCATATCGCGGCGCATCTTTGGAAGGTGGTCGATGAAGAGCTTTCCGTTGCAGTGATCCGTTTCGTGGAGAAAAGCACGGGCGGCATATCCTTCGGCCTCGCTTTCAAACCATTCGCCTTTCGCGTCCTGTGCCCGGAGCCGTGCTTTCATTGGCCGGGTGACGACCGCCGGTACCTTCCCGACCGAAAGACAGCCTTCCTGTCCGGTCTGCTCGCCATCGGTGTGAACTATCTCCGGGTTTGCGGCTATCAGCTTTATACCGTCGCAGTCCATTACGAAGAGCCGGAGATTTAGCCCGATCTGCGGTGCGGCGAGCCCGACGCCTTCGGCATCGTACATCGTCTCGAACATATCCTCGCAGAGAGCTTCGAGCTCGGCGTCAAACTTCTCGACGGGCTTCCCCATCTGCCCGAGAACCTCCTCGGGATATTCGGTTATCTTGCGAATTGCCATTACGTGTCGATGAGCGAAACTTAACGCGGGATGACGCCCTGCCGGGCACCGCGACGGAAGCCGCGATGGGCAAAAAAGCCCTTCTCTTCGCGGGCGAGGCACTCCCAGCAAACGTTGCGCCGCTCATTTATCGGCGAGAGGAAAGTATTGTAGTGCGTAATCTCGCGGTCACACTCCGCACACCGCACGAGCGGCTTTTCGGTCACTTTTGGATCGATAGCAGATATCATCAGGCTTCTTGGACCTCTGTAATTACAGGTAGTTTATGTTGGAACAGATACATTTGCAATGCCGTCCTCGTATCGGCGGTTCGATGCCGGGCAGCTAGTTCGTCCGGCTGACCCGCGTTCCCTCCGCGACGCTGTTCGGCGGATGGAGTATTACCGTTTCGCCCTCGGCAAGCCCGCCGCGAACCTCTATAAATGACGGCGAACGATGGCCGATCTGGACCGTCCTCGTCCTTGCCTTCGAACCCTCGATGACAAAGACCCGCCACTCCTCGCCGCTTCGAAAAAGAGCGCTTGCCGGCACGCGGAGCACATCCCTGCCCTCCCAGACGACGATCCGAATATCGACGCGATAGTTATCGCCGAGCCTCTCGGGCGGATCGACAAGATCGGCAATGACATTCACCCGCTGTTCTTCGACGCCGAGCGAGGAGACCTTTGTGAAGGCCTGCGGCTCTACGTTCCGGATCTTTGCCTTCAGTTCGGCTTCGTCCGCCCGGTTCGTGATAAGAACAGGCATGTTCGGCCGGACGAGCGTCGCATCCGCCGAGAGCAGGTCGGCGACGACCTCTAGCTGCGAGGGTTTGCTCACCTCGGCGATCGGTGCACCTGCCTGAACGATGCCCTCGCTGGTTACGAAGATCTTGGTCAGGATGCCGTCAGCCGGGACATAGACGTTATAGGCAAATGGAAAGACCTCCGGTTCGGGCACGCGGCTCGGGTCGAGCGGCCGCGGCGGTGCCGGGTCAACGCGCGTCAGGACATAGCCTTTGGGAACGCGGTCGCCTTCGTGGAGCTGGATGCGGTACATCTTGCCGGAGACCGGAGCCGTGATGACGAACCGTTCGTGATAGCGGGTTCGGCCCTCGGCGTCGATAGATGAGATAAGCTCTCCGCGGGTGACGCTCCCGGCCTCGACCAGCACCGCATCCGAACGGAAGAACATGAAATAGCCAAGAACAAGTACGAGCACGAGGCCACCCACGATGTAAAGATAGCGATTCTTTGGAAACTTCATGACTTTACTCCCGCGTTTTCAGCACGGCGATCAGGTCCATATGCCTGATCCTTCTTGCAACAATGATGCCTGAGACCGCCGCCGCGATGACCACGATCCCGGCCGAAAATATGAACGTCTCCACCGAAACTACGACCGGAAGCCTGACGATCTCGGCATCGACGGCCCGCGTGACCAGCCACGAGGTCGCGAAACCCAAGACCCAGCCCATCGGGATCGCGAGAAGAGTAAGTATGGCCTGTTCGCCGAGCAGCATCTTGGCGATCTCGCGATTTGTGAACCCCAGCACCCGCAGCGACGAGAGCTCGCGGCCGCGTTCGGCGAGTGCGATGCGGGCGCCGTTATAGACGACGCCGAACGCGATGACGCACGCAAAACCGATCAAGAACCATGTCATCGTGCCCAACGTCTTTGCGATCGTTTCGTTGAAACTTTCTAGCGCCGCCTTAGGAAGGCCAACTCCCGAGACCGCCGGAGTTCGCTTGAGCTTGGAGTAAAGCTCCGCCCTCGCGTCCTCATCTACGCTCAGGAACGCGCCCGATACGGTTCCGCCTTCCATCATCAGCCGGTTCAAGGCCCGGATGTCCATATAGGCGCTCAAGCCCAAAAGCTCCCGCGGGACATCGGCGATCACTACTTCACGAACCGGCCGCGAGCCCTCGGTCACTTCGACCGTGACGATATCGCCCTTTGCGACCCCGAGCGATTCGGCAAGCGTGCTGCCAAGAACGATCCCCTCGGGCGGTAGGTTGACTATCCGCAGGTCGTCATTGACGATGCGGCGGAGTTCTCCCTCCGAGCTGAGCCCGATAAGGCCTACGCGCCGCGAGCGGCTGGCGAAACGAAGCCTCGCCGAAACGACTCGGTAAGGCTCGACCCTCCGGACGCCGGGAAGCTCGGCAAGCTCGAGCGCCGCACGGCCGGGCCGCGGCTCATTGAAGCCGACCTCAACGTCCTCGCGTTGAACAAGGTCGAACTGAACCATCACGATCCGATCGATGGCGTCAAAGAAAAAGAACCCGATGAAGAGCAATGCGATCGAAAGCGAGATACCGAAAGCAGAGAGCAATGCCTTGACCGGCCGGCGGGCAAGGTTGCGGGCGGCAATGCGTGACTCGGTCGAAAGCATCTGCTGGAAGCCGGTCGATTCGATGAAGCCGGCGTGAAAGTTCGCGGGCGGTTCCGGCCGCATCGCCTCGGCGGGCGGGAGCGAAACGGCATTGCGGACAGCAGCAATGGCACCAATGGCCGCCGCCCCAAGACTGATGACGAAAGACCAGACGACGATCAGGAACGAGATGCTGAAGTCGAGGATCGGGAAATGAAAGAACTCGCCGTAAAGCCTTGCCATTCCACGGCCCGTCCACCAGCCGAGCCCGATGCCGATGACGATCCCGCCAAAGATCGCGAGCACGGCGAGCTGGAGATAATGGAGGCCGATGTCCGCGTTCGAATAGCCGAAGGATTTGAGAAGGCCGATCTGTTCGCGCTCGACGTTCACAAGCCGCGTCAGAACAAGGTGGAGCAGAAAGGCGGTCACGCCGAGAAAAATGACCGGTATGACGGTGCCGAACACCTGAAGCTCGGAGAGCTCGTTCGCGACAAAGCGGTGCGAGAGCTGGTCGCTGCGGCCATATGCGCCGAAACCGCCGTATGGCTCGAGGATCCGGTCGAGCCTTTCGATAACGTCGGCCTCGCCGGCGCCCGGAGAAAGCGTCAAGACCACGTCATTGAAGGCATTTTCCATCTGGAAAACGCTCGCGACCGCCCGCTCGTTCATCCAGAGAATGCCGAAGCGGCGGTTATCGGGAAAGATGTCGCCGGGCCGGATCTCATAGATGTACTCGGGCGAAAGCGCTACGCCGACGACCCGCAGCCGCCGCAGCCTGCCGTTGAGCACGGCGCTGACCTGATCGCCGGGCTCAAGCCGGTTGGCATCGGCAAAGGCACCGCTGATGACAACCTCGTCCCGATCGCCGGGCTCGAGCAAACGGCCGCGGAGAAGGAAAAGCGAATTGAGATGGCCGGCTCCTGTTTCCGGCACCGAGACGAGGCGTCCTTGGGCCGGCTCGGGAAGATCGGACAGGTCAAGAGTGACCTTTGCCACGACGCGAGCCTCAACCTCGGCAACGCCGGGAATCGCCCCTATCTCGGCCGCGGCCGAACGCGGAGCTCGCTTGAGCCCGGCGAAGACATCCGCAAAACGATAATGCGAATAGTAATTGTCGCGGCTTTCGACGAGCGACTCGTAGGTGCTCTTCATCGCCACAAAAGACGCCACGCCACAGGCAACGACAAGCATCGTCGCCAGCACCTGGCCCCGCAGGTGCCAGAGGTCGCGTACCATCTTTTTATTCAGCGGTTTCATAGCTACCAGACCAAAGTCTCGGGACTCTTCTTCTCGCTGTTGCGGATGATCTCGGTGATCCGTCCGCTTCCGATGTGGATAACGCGGTCGGCCATAGCCGCTATCGCCGCGTTGTGCGTGATGATCGCGGTCGTTGTGCCGAGTTCCCGGTTCACCTTTTCGATGACCTTTAGGACCAGCTTGCCGGTCATCACGTCGAGTGCTCCCGTCGGCTCATCGCAAAGCAGGACGTCGGGCTGCTTGGCGACGGCACGGGCGATAGCCACACGCTGCTGCTCGCCGCCCGAGAGCTGTGCCGGGAAATGATCGATCCGCTCGGAAAGCCCGACCATTTCGAGAGCCTCTTTCGCGGAGATCGGGCTCTCAGCGATCTCGGTGATAAGCTCGACGTTCTCAAGAGCCGTCAAGCTCGGGATGAGGTTATAGAACTGAAAGACAAAGCCGACGTGCTCGCGGCGAAAGCGTGTAAGCTCGGATTCATCGGCCGAGGTTAGGATGTGATCCTGATAAACCACCGTGCCTTCGGTCGGCGTATCGAGGCCGCCGATGATGTTGAGCAGGGTCGATTTTCCGCTTCCCGAGGCACCGAGGAGAACGACCAACTCGCCACGGTAAAGCTCAAGATCGACGCCCTTTAATGCGTGGACCTCGACCTCGCCCATGCGATAGACCTTCGTCACCCCTCGGATCTGAAATACGGCATCGGCAGCCGCGTTCACGCTTGCTTCGCTCGTTTGGGCATCGGATCGTTGTCGCTGTTCCTTCATTTCGACGCGCCGAGGTTCTTGAAAACTCGGCTTCCGAAAATACGATGTGCAAAGAGCTGACCACGAAAGCGGCACGAAATTTGAGATAATGATTCTTGTGAAATTGCGTTTAAGGCATAATTCGATCCGCATGCGGCTTACGCGGCCCGAGGTTGAGGCACTCGCCTCGTGCACGGCGGTCGAGGAATCCGTAGCGTTCGGTCCAGACCTGGAGGCGGTTCTTGCGTACGGGATCGAATGCTCCGATGAAACTTCCGCAGCCGACGCACGGCTTGCCGGTAACCGCGTGGTTGTTAGCCTTCCGCGGACGGCGGCGGTCCAATGGGCGGCAGGCGACGAGGTTTCTATCGAGTTCACAAAGTTGATCGGCGATGGTGCCGAACTGAACGTGCTGATCGAAAAGGATTTTGCATGTCTTAACCCGCGGCGTGGTGAGGACGAGGCGGATATGTTCCCTAACCCGAACGCGGAAACGGCGTGCTAACGGACGAAATATGCGTGGAATTTTCCTGAGGTGCGAAAAATTTCGCGGCTTAGGCATTGCCCGGAGGTAATTGAAATGACAAAAGCAGCACAAAAACACGAATGGGCAGATTTTCTGAAGTTCTTTAGCGAGAAGTTTGAAGGACGGCCGACGCGGCTTGGCGTTTTCGAGAATGGAAACGACTATTGGATCGAATCCGGCCTGCCATTTGTCGGTGCCGATATTGACACAAAGGACGAGAGGCCGACTATCCAGTTGATGCTTGGCGACATGACCCGCAGCATCGAGGACGTAACGGCTATCGAGTTCAAATTCTCAGAGTCGGGCGAAGAAGACGGACTCGATGTAACCTCGGCAAACGGCAGGACGACCATTCTGCGGTTTGAGAAGATGCGCTAGCGACACGCCGATCTTGAACTCCCGTGAGTCCCGGCAGGCGGGGCACGACCGCCTCCTTGCCAACTAGCTTGAACCCACCGTGAGGACAGTATGTTTCCTACTAAACGATCTCTTGCAGCGTTCTGTGTGGCGCTGTTGATAAATTTTGCATCGGCCGTCGTCCTAAATGGACAGACGCGGGAGGTCTCGCCAAAAAGCGAGGTCGAAACCTCCCGGCCGGCTGAGAAGAAAGCGACTCCGGACGAGCGGATCGGGCAGCTCGAGGCTCAGGTCGCCGCGATGCAGCAGCAGATCGAAGAGCTAAAGAAACTCTTAACCGCTGGCACGCAGGCGGCAGCGGCGAAGCCTGAGGTCAAAGAACCCGCGGCCGAGGCAAAGCCCACCGAGACCGCTCGGTCGGAGACCGTTCCTACGGGACAGCAGAAGCCGGAGCTTGGCGTGAATCTCGGGAGCGCGAGGCTGACTCCCTACGGCTCGATCTATTTCAATGCATTCACGAACACGGGCGGAACGAACAATGCGGATGTGCCGCTTTTCGCGACCCCGACCGGCCGCGGCGGAGCTAGCGCTTCACTCAGGCAAACGCGGTTCGGTGTCCGGCTTGAGGGCGCAAGGGCCGGAAACGCCAACCTCTCGGCGGTGCTTGAGGCCGATTTCTTCGGCGGATTTCCGTCGGTCGGCATTGGCGAGAACTTTGGGGTTGTCCGCCTGCGGCTGGCGAATGTGAAGCTCGCATGGGAGAAGACTTCGCTGACGCTCGGACAAGACTGGTCAGTTTTCGCACCGGCAAGCCCGACCTCGCTCGCGGCGGCCGCGATTCCGCAGATGGCCGCGGCCGGCAACAACTGGGCACGGCTTCCGCAGATCAAGGCCGAAACTAGATTTGGCAAATTCGTTACGATGCAGGCGGCCGTTGCCGCTCCGCAGTCGGGCGATTCGGCGACGAACGCCGCATTTTTCCTTCAACCGAATTCGGGCACCGCGTCGCGAGTCCCTTACTTTCAGGGCCGCGTTTCGCTCGCCGATACCAATGTCTTTGGCACCAAGAAACCCGGCAGCATCGCCATCTCGGGCCATTACGGCCGCTCACGGGTCTTTACAGGAGCGTCTGGCGTAAAGAACGATTCGGATTCCGTCGGCATCGCGCTCGATTGGAACCTGCCGCTCCATGACCGACTGATCCTAACGGGTGAAGCGTTTACCGGCAGGAACCTGGCCGGGTTTCAGGGCGGCATCTTTCAGGGCTTGAATGCCGAGTTCGCTTACCGACAAGGGACAACGCTCGTGCCCGGCGGTGTCCGGGCGATCGGGACACGCGGCGGCTGGGCTCAACTCGGCTTTACGCCTGAAGCCTTCCGCGACCGACTGACCATCTACGGTTCTTTTGGGCTTGACGACCCGCGAAATGAAGATCTTGTTACGTTCGTCCCGCGTGATGTGCGAACGCGGAACTTTGCCGCCGCTATCGAGGCGATCTATAAATTTACTCCGCAGTTCTCAGCCGGCATCGAGTTTCGCCGCTTCCGGACCGACTGGACCTTGAGCGGACGGCAGAACTCGAACCATGTGAATCTCGCCGCTGTTTACAGTTTTTGAAGATAGGAAATAGTTCTGGCCTTCGCGTGTATTATTGAAAAGATGCTTGACAAGAAGCATCTAGCAAGTTCATATTTCAAAGTTGGAGCTATGAAGCGCCGTTTTGCAGCCATTATCTTCGTGCTTACCATCGCCGGCAACATCTGGGCGGGCGTTTGTCACTGCGTTGATATGGGCGGCAATTCGGTCTCAAGCTGCTGCAAACGCGAGAAGATACAGGGCACCGCGATGAGCGCCCAGCCTTGCTGCGAAGAACTTTGCGGCGACGAGGGTTTTGTCAATGTGCACCGTGCAAATGCCGATGCGCAGGTGAAGCTCCCGATCGCAAAGCTTGTCGCGGCCGAGCCGTTCGTTCCTTTTATCCCGGTTCGGATAGTCCAGCACTCACCGCCGCCCGGAGCGGAACGACCACTCGCGACGCCGCAACTTCCGCGGCCGCCGGACCTTTTCCTACAACATAATTCCTTCCTGATCTAATTTTTTTCAACGACCGCCGTTAGGCTTTGAGCGCATTCGTGTGCCTCGAGATACGGCGGCCTTTTCGCGCGTGCCCGCGATCGCGTGGCCGCAATTGCATTTAAACCAAACCAAATCCAAAGGAGAAGACCTATGAAGAAGACAACTGTATTTTTGATCATCGCGGCGTTTGCCGTGTTTGCCGCTGCCTGCGGCGGTTCATCGAGCGGCGGAGATGCTGCCGCAACCGGCAAGACCGTTAAGAGCGGCCCGGCCGGTAACAACCTGACCGCGACGCTAGCCAGCAAGGACGGCGTGCTCCGCAAGGGCAAGCAGGAATTTACGCTGACCTTCACCGATGCTTCCGGCAAGCCAGTCGATGTCGGCTCGGTCTCGCTGAACTTCCATATGCCGGCGATGGGCACGATGGCCGTAATGAACAACCCGGCAACGTTTACGACGACCTCGACGCCGGGCGTTTACGCCGGCAAGACCGATCTTGAAATGGGCGGCGAATGGCAGGCACAGATCAAGTATGAAGGCCCGGCCGGAAGCGGCTCGGCAAACCTGCCGATCGTCGCGCAGTAACGCACGGAGAAGCAGAGGAAGGCATCGATGATCAACTGGCTGATCGAGTGGTCCATTAAGAATCGCGTTATCGTGATCGCCCTTTACCTTGCGCTTGCGGGTGCGGGTTTCTATGCGCTGCTCAATACGCCGATCGATGCCATTCCTGATGTTTCCGATAACCAGGTCATCGTCTTTACGGACTGGCCCGGCCGCTCGCCGCAGGAGGTGGAAGACCAGGTCACGTATCCGCTGGTCTCTAATCTGCAAGGGCTGCCGGGCGTCCGGACCGTAAGGGCGAGTTCGGCGTTCAGCTTCTCGATGATCAACGTCATCTTCGAGGACGACGTCGAGCTTTACTGGGCTCGAACGCGGATACTCGAACGGCTGAACCTCGTCGCTGCGCAACTTCCCGCCGGGGTTACGCCGACGCTCGGGCCGGACGCAAGCGGGCTCGGGCAAGTCTTTTGGTACACGCTCGAATCGGACAAACATAGCCTGCAGGAACTCCGCACGCTGCAGGATTGGTTCGTCCGCTACCAACTCAACTCGGTCGATGGCATCTCGGAGGTCGCGACCGTAGGCGGCTACGTCCGGCAATATCAGGTCGATATCGATCCGAATAAGCTTCGGGCATACAACATCCCGCTTTCGCGGGTTCTTGAGGCGGTCGAGACGGCAAACTCGAACGTCGGCGGGAACGTCGTCGAGCAGGCCGGCGAATGGGCGGTCGTCCGCGGCGTTGGGTTGGTGACTTCGGTCGAAGATGTCGCGACGATCGTCGTCGGCTCGCAGAACGGCACGCCGATCTACGTCCGCGACCTCGGGGAAGTGAAGATCGGCAACGCCTTCCGCACCGGCTCGCTTGATAAGAACGGCAAAGAGGCCGTTGGCGGCGTGGTCATAATGCGATATGGCGTCAGTGCTCTGGTCGCCATCGACAACGTCAAGAAGAAGATCGAGGAGATCAAGCTCGGGCTGCCCGAGGGCGTGACGATCGAGCCGTTCTATGACCGGACGGACCTGATCAACCGGACCGCCGATACTTTGAAGGAAGCGTTGATCGAGGAGCTGATCCTCGTCACGCTCGTTAACCTCATCTTCCTCGCACATTTCCGCTCGAGCTTTATCGTCTCGATACCGCTGCCGCTAGCGGCACTTGCTTCGTTCCTTTTTATGTACATGTTCGGCATTACGTCGAACATCATGTCGCTCGCCGGTATCGCCATCGCCATCTCGGACCTCGTCGATGCGGGCATCGTTGTTACCGAAAATGCATATCGGGCGATGGAGAAAGAGGGCGTCGATTTCCGCGACCGGAAGCGCGTCTGGGAGATCGTCCGCGACGCTACGAAGATGGTCGGGCGGCCGATCTTTGCCTCAATGGCGATCATCATCGTCGCCTTCGCACCGGTCTTTGCACTGACGGGCCAGGAAGGCAAACTCTTTCATCCGCTTGCATTTACGAAGACGTTTGCAATGTTCGCTGCGGCCGTGATGGGCGTTACGCTCGTGCCGGTGCTCTGCGGCTATATGCTCCGCGGGAAGCTGCGGCCCGAGGAATGGAACCCGATAATGCGGTTCCTGCGGGCGGTATATAAGCCCGTTCTGCTCGCGGCACTTAAGCATCGGCTGACGACGATCGCCATCGCTCTCGTGCTTTTCAGCGGTGCAATGTTTCTGACGACGCAGATCGGCAGCGAATTCATGCCGCCGCTCAACGAAGGCGACCTGATGTATATGCCGGTGACCGACCCCGGCATCTCGCTTGATGAGGCAACGCGGCTACTGAGCAAACAAGACCAGATCATCGCTTCATTTCCCGAGGTGAAATGGGCCGTCGGCAAAGCCGGGCGGGCGGAAAGCTCGACCGACCCGGCACCGATAAACATGAACGAAACGGTCGTCCACCTCAAGCCCGAGAGCGAATGGCGGCCGGGAATGACCCGCGAAAAGCTGATAACCGAGATGGATGCGGCACTCCGGATGCCGGGCGTTACGAACATCTGGACCCAGCCGATCATCAACCGCATCGAGATGCTGGCGACCGGCATCCGTTCGCAGATCGGCATCAAGGTTTACGGCAACGACCTCGACACCATCGAGCGGACCGGGCAGCAGATCGCCGCCGTGCTACGCGACGTTCCCGGAGCGGCGGACGTTTATCCCGAACAGATCGGCGGTGCTCCTTATATCGACATCGAGATAAACCGGCCGGCGGCGGCTCGCTACGGCATCGAGGTCGCTACTATCCAACAGATCATCGAACGCGGCATCGGCGAGACGAACCTGACAACGACCATCGAAGGCCGGAACCGCTTCCCGATCCGTGTCCGCTACGGCGAGGAATATCGCTCAACGCCGGAAGCGATCGGCCGCATCCCGGTGCTCTCTCCAAGCGGCGAGGCGATCCCGCTTTCACTGCTAGCCGAGATCAGAACGGTCGAAGGGCCGGCGATGATCCAGAGCGAGAACGGCCTGCTCCGCGGGACAGTGCTGCTCAACGTCCGAGGCCGCGATCTTGGGAGCTTCGTTGCCGAGGCGGACAAAGTCGTCCGCGAACGCGTTCAACTACCGACCGGTTACTACTTTAACTGGAGCGGCCAATATGAGAATCAGGTCCGGGCTCGCGAGCGACTGACGATCGTTATTCCGATCGTGATCCTGTTAATCTTCGGGACACTTTACCTGACGTATAACTCGTTCCTCGAAGCAGCCCATGTGATGCTCGCCGTACCGTTTGCCCTGACCGGGGGGTTCTATCTGCTCTGGATGCTGCAATACAACTTCTCGGTCGCGGTCTGGGTCGGTTTCATCGCTCTTTTCGGAGCGGCGGTGCAGACGGGCGTGGTGATGGTCGTTTATCTCGAGGAAGCCGTAAGGCGCAAGACCGAGGAACTCGGCCGGCTCGACCGCGAGTCGCTGATGGAGGCCGTTATCGAAGGTGCTTTGCTTCGCCTCAGGCCAAAGGTGATGACGGTCGCGACGATCATCTTCGGGCTTTTGCCGATAATGTGGAGCACCGGAGCGGGTGCCGAAGTGATGCGGCCGCTCGCGACGCCGGTCTTCGGCGGCATGGTTTCGAGCCTCTTGCACGTGCTGATCGTAACGCCCGTGATCTTTTATTGGCTGCGGATCTGGGAAATGAAAAGACATGGGGAAAATGCTTAGATACATCCTTCCGGCGGTCGCCGCCGTTATGATCGCCCTTTTCGCTGCGGCCAAGTTCGGCTACGGTCATGAGGACCACAACCAGCCTGCGGCCAACGCCGCGGCAAATACCGCCTCGCCCGATGTGGCACGGACCGAGGCGAATCCGGCCAGTCAGCCTGCGGCAGGGCTGACCGAATTTCCGACCATCCACCCGATGATCGTGCATTTCCCGATCGTCCTGCTGATCGTCGCGGCGTTCGTGCAGATCCCTTCATTCTTCGTCTTTCGACGCGAGCTTGGCTGGATGGTCGTGGTCTTTGTCCTTATCGGGGCGATCGGGGCATATCTGGCGTCGTATGTTTACCATCCGCACACGACGGGGCTGAATGCGAACGCCGAGCGTTTATTGCTCGAACACGAGCTTTACGCGGACTATACGGTCTGGCTGTCGATAGGCGGGCTTTTCGCTAAAGTCATGTCGCAGTTTGCGCTCAAGCGAGCTTGGTGGAGCGAAGCGGTGGTCACACTGCTGCTCATCGGGTCGGCAGTTGCTGTGGCACTTGCGGGACACCACGGAGCGGAGCTCGTCCATAAGGAAGGCGTAGGGGCAAAGGGAGCATTTCTGGAGATGCACGACCACTAAGGCGTGCCGAATATGTTTCGAAGGAAACTAACAATACTCGGTTTTCTGATCGCGGCGTCGCTCGGCGTTACGGCGGAAGTACGTTCGCAAATGGTGATCGATCCGCCGCGGTCGGCCTCCGTCCAGAAATATCTCGACCCGATGGGCGGGATGACGGCCGACGAGGCGGTCCGACGGGCGCTCGAAGGCAATCAGGAACTTGCGGCGATGCGGAAAGAGGTCGAAGCGGGCGAACAGCTTTTGCGGCAAGCGGGCCTCAGGGCCAACCCGAGCCTTGAGGTCGGCGGCGAGCGGCAGATCAGCGGAATGGACAAGGCTTATATGGTCCAGGGCGGCATACCGCTCGAGCTCGGCGGCCGACGGGCGGCACGCAAGCGGATAGCCGAAAGCGAGCTTGAGATCCGCCGTCTTGCCGCGGCCGAACGCGAACGTCTGCTCGCCGGCGAGGTGCGTGCGAAGTTTGGCGAGGCACTTGCGGCGATACTCAAGCTGCGATTCACGGAGGAAATGCTCGAAGCCGCCCAACGTAATTTCAACCTCGTCGCCGCACAGGTCGAAGAAGGACGAAGGGCTCCGCTTGAGCGAAACATCGAGGCGGTCGAGCTCAACCGCATCCGGGCGATGCGCGAAGAGGCCGAAGCCGCGGCCGAGATCGCACTGCTCGATCTGCGAAATCTAATGGGCCTTGCACCCGACGCGGCAATGCGGCTCCGCGGGACGCTCGACGTTGCCCCGGACGCTCTTCCGCTGCAAGCTGATGCTGTTTCAGCGGCGCTAATTCGCCGGACGGACCTCGCCGGTGCACGTGCTGTCGAGCAACTCGCGGCCGCTCGCGGAGCACAGGCACGTAGCGAAGGCCGCGTCGATGCAGACCTGATGCTCGGTTATCAGCGGATGAAAGCGGGGTTCCCTTTCCGAGCGTTCGACGATGCAGGAATGCTGATGCCGATCGAGAACCGGATGAACTTTTTCACATTTGGCGTGCGGCTGAGTCTTCCCGTTTTTGACCGCAAGCAGGGAATGATCGCGGCGGCAAAGCTAGAGGAAGAGGCGGCGGCAAAGCGGCGGGAGTTTGGCGAATTGGTCGTCCGGCGTGAGGTCGCGGCGGCCTATGTGAAATTCAACCGCTCGGTCCGTGCCGAACAGATCTACCGCGTCGGAGTCCGCGATCAGGCGGCCCAGAACCTTGAGGTCGTAAGGCAGATGTACGAGCTCGGGTCGCGCAACCTGCTTGATTATATCGGCGAACTGCGACGGTTTATCGAGGCCGAAAGCGGATACATCGACGCCCAGCGAGAGGCATATATGGCACGGATCGAACTGCTTCGGGCTACAAATTCTGAGGAGTTGACGGGTAAATGAACGAAGAGGAGAACCTGAACAACCAAGAGGAAGTTTCGACGGCAGGCGAGGCTCCGCGAAACACGAAGCTGATCGCAGCCATCGCGGGCGGAGCGGTAGTTGTTTTGCTTGCGGCATTGGCCATCTGGTATTTCGCCTTCGCCGGCGACAGCACTGCAGGCAGGCCCGTCCCGGCTCCGCGTTCGATGCCCGATGCCCCGAGCGAAAGCCAGCCATTGACCGGCCAAACCTTGACGATCGGAGCCGAGCAACGGGAGAACGCCGGACTAGTCATCGAGACGGTTGGCGAGCAACTTGCCGCCGAGCTTGGCCTAACGGCGGCGACCGGCGTCGTCGAACCAAATGCGTATCGCAACACGCCCGTGCTGCCGCTGGTCGGCGGAGTTGTCCGCAGCATCGTGCCCGAGCTCGGTGACCAGGTCTCCCGCGGGCAGACTGTCGCGGTAGTTTTCAGCAACGAATTTGCCGATGCTCAGTCGCGCTACGTCGCCCTGCTGACCGAGGCCGAGAACGCTCGCCGTAACTTTGAACGAACACAGCGGCTGGTCGCGATCAATCAGCCGGGCCGGACGGAATTTGACGCCGCCGCACGGCAGATGAAGGCCGCCGAGGCCGCACTCAACGAAATGCAGGCCCGCTTTCAGCGGACGACCCGCCTGCTCGCCATCGGCGGAGCAAGCCGCGAGGAGCTCGAGCAAGACACGACGAAGCTCCGCACGGCCGAGGCCGAGGTGGCGGAGGCTCGCAACCGCTACGACCGCGCAGGGCGGCTGCTTGAGATAAACCCGGAGACGCGTTCGCAGAATGAGGAAGCACTCAACAAACTCAGGGCGGCCGAGGCCGAACTTGCCTCGGCACGGCAGCGGCTCGTGCTCTACGGGATGAGCGAAGCGAAGATAAACGCTCTCCGTTCGCCGTCGCAGATCCGCTCCGAGATGGAAGTGCCGGCACCGGTCTCGGGCACGGTCACGACCCGGACGGCCAACCCGGGCGAAGTGGTTGATGCGAACAAGGAACTCATTCGCGTAACTGATCTTTCGACCGTTTGGGTCATCGCCCAGGCCTTTGAACGCGACCTGCCGAAGCTTCGAGCCGGAAGCGGTGCGAGCGTTACGACCAATGCATTTCCGGACCGCCTTTTCCGCGGGCAGGTGACCTATATCGACCCCGCCATCGACCCCGCGACGCGTACGGCAAAGGTCCGGGTTGAGATACCCAACGGCGACCGTTCTCTCAAGCTCGGGATGTTCGTAAATGTCGCGTTCGGTGCTCTGCAACAAAGCGAGCGGACGGTTCCGGTCGTTCCCGCCGCGGCGGTTCAGATGGTGAACGGACGTCAAACGGTCTTTCTCGCGACGGCCGACCCGAACGTTTTCGAACTGCGGCAGGTCTCGCTCGGGAGCGAATCGAACGGCCGCTACCCTGTGCTCGAAGGCGTGAACGTCGGCGACCGGATCGTGACGACCGGAAGCTTCCTCCTCCGCGCCG
>ERZ761602.4665-NODE-4665-length-17207-cov-4.345091_pt1 | contig 17207 bp, 15 predicted proteins | sample MGYA00512165_ERZ761602 | MGnify/ENA primary metagenome ERZ761602 (study PRJEB28899, sample SAMN02445085) | bioreactor sludge metagenome | biome: EBPR sludge; isolation source: Thorneside wastewater treatment plant | place: Australia: Brisbane, Thorneside...
CGGCGAGGTCTTCCGGCCGGCATTGCTGGGCCACGTCGAGGCGGGAGCGCAGCTCCCGGTCGAGCTTGCCGAGCGCCTCCGGGATCACTTCGCTGAACACGCGCGCGCCCTGGCTGCCGCCCATCACCATCAGGCGGAACGGCGCGCCGTTCGCCGGCGCGGTATAGGGCTGCTCGCGGATGTCGAGGAACGCCGGGCGCACCGGGTTGCCGACCTGCGCGATCTCGGCGCCCGTCTGCGGAATCCCCACGACCTTCGGGAACGCGATGCCGATCGCCGCGGCCTTCCTCGCGAGCTTGCGGTTGGCGAGGCCGAGATAGCCGTTCTGCTCGTGCAGGATCAGCGGCAGGCGGTGGCGGGCGGCCATGAAGCCGGCCGGGAACGAGGCATAGCCGCCGAAGCCCACGACGATCTCGGCGCGCAGCTTCCGCAGCAGGCGGCTCGCCGCCCAGGCGCCGCGCGCGAGCGTCGCCAGGAAGCCGATGCGGCCGAGCGGCCCGCCGCGCGACGGCGAGGCCGACGGCACCACGATCGATTCGATGCCCGCGATCTTCTCGGCGTAGTTCTGCCCGCGCGCGTCGGTGAACACGACGACGCGGCGGCCGCGGCGCGCGAGCTCCTCGGCCAGCGCCAGCGCCGGAAACATGTGGCCGCCGGTGCCGCCGGCGGTGAGGACGGCGGGGCGCTTCGCGGCGCCGGAGGCGGGCGCGCTCACAGCGCGCTCCCCGAGCGCCGGCGCGTGAGCACCAGCACCATGCCCATGCCGAAGGCGAGCGCCACGAACGACGTGCCGCCGTAGGAGATGAACGGCAGCGTCATGCCCTTGGTCGGCATCAGGTGCAGCGCCGAGGCCATGTTGATGAAGGCCTGGAGGCCGAAGCCCGTGAGCAGCGCCGTCGCCGCGTACATGACGAACAGATTGCCCTCGTCGAACACCCGCGCGAGGCCGCGCATCACGATCGCGGCGTAGGCGGCGACGATGACGAGGCAGGCGATGAGGCCGAATTCCTCGCCGGCCACGGCGAAGATGAAGTCGCTGTGCGCGTCGGGCAGCTGCGCCTTGACGGTGCCTTCGCCCGGCCCCTTGCCGAACAGGCCGCCGTTCATGAACGCGCCGAGCGAGCGGTCGACCTGATAGTTGTCGCCGCTCGACGGATCGAGGAACAGCTTGATGCGGTGGGCGACGTGCGGAACCGTGAAATAGGCCGCGACGCCGACCGCGGCCACGGCGCCGACCGCCGCCGCCACCCACACATAGGCGAGCCCGGCGAGGAAGAGCTGGCTGAACCAGATCGCGAACACCACCGCGGCCATGCCCACATCGGGCTGCTTGGCGAGCAGCACGACGATGACGCCGCACACGCCGGTGGCGATCATCCAGCCCGGGAAGCCGCGGTTCTCCTTCCACAGCGAGAACATCCAGGCCGCGAAGATCGCGAAGCAGGGCTTCAGGAATTCCGAGGGCTGGAGCGAGAAGCCGATATGCAGCCAGCGATGCGCGCCCTTGATCTCGGGGCCGTAGAACGTCGCCAATGCGGTGAGCGGCAGCCACACCAGGAACAGCCCGAGCACGCCGATGCGCTTCACCCAGCGCGGCGAGAGCAGCGAGGTGCCGACCATCACGCCGAGCCCGACGACGATGACGGCCATCTGCTGCTTCACGAAGTGCAGGCTGTCGAGCTGGATGCGCGCGGCGGCCGGGCGTCCGGCGGCGAGCGTCAGCACGGCGCCCGAGACGATCAGCACCAGCAGCACGCCGAGCGTCATCTTGTCGACGGTCCACCACCAGCGTCCGACGATGCTGGTATCGGTGCGGGCGAGAGCGGTGGTGGTCATGCGCCGGCTCCGAGCTTCTGCACCTGGGCGCGGAAATCGTCGCCGCGCTTTTCGAACGAGCGGTATTGGTCGAACGAGGCGCAGGCCGGCGAGAGCAGCACCACGCGCGCGCCCTTGCCCGACGTCGCCAGCGCGTGCGCGGCCGGAACGGCGCGCTCCATCGTCCCGCTCGCGGTCGCGGCGATGCCGTGCTTCGCCAGGAACGCCGCGATCTCGCCGGCGGCTTTGCCGATCAGGAACGCGTGCGCGATCTTGGGCAGATAGGGGATCAGGGCGTCGTAGCCGACCTCTTTCGAGAGTCCGCCCGCGATCCAGATCACCTTGTCGTAGGAGGTGAGCGCCCAGACGGTGGCTTCGGGCGAGGTCGCCTTGCTGTCGTTGACGTAGGTGACTCCGCCGATCGTCGCCACGCGCTCGAGCCGGTGCGGCAGGCTGCGATAGGTCTTCATCGCCGCCGCGATCGTCTCGGGCGCCACGCCCAGCGCGCGCGCGGCCGCGTAGGCGGCGGCGGCGTTCTGCGCGTTGTGGCGGCCGGGCAGGTCGGGCGCGTCCTTCATGTCGAGCACGGTGCGCGGCGCGTCGCCGGTGCGGTCGACGAGCGCGGTGCCTACGGCGCCGACCATGCCGGGGCCGGGCTCCTCGCGCGTGACGCGCACGACGTGCATGCGGTCCGCGAGCGTATCGGCCACGCGCCGGGTCTCGGCGTCGTCGGCCCCGACCACGGCGGTCTTCTTCTTGCGGTTCCCGGCGAAGATGCGCGCCTTGGCCGCGACGTAGCCGGCGAGATCGCCGTGCCGGTCGATGTGGTTGGGGCTGACGTTCAGCAGCACCGCCACGTCGAACGAGATCGAGAACGTGCGCTCGAGCTGGTAGCTCGACATCTCGAGCACGTAGATGCCGCCCTTGCCGAGCGGCGCGAAATCGAGCACCGGCGGGCCGAGATTGCCGCCGACTTCGATCGTCCTGCCCGCGCTCTTCAGGATGTGCGCGATCAGCGCCGTGGTGGTGGATTTCCCGTTGGTGCCGGTGATGCCGACATAGATCGCGTCGGGCTGCGCGCGGCCGAGCAGATCGACGTCGCACACGATCTGCGCGTCGGCCTTGCGCGCGCGCTCGGCGACCGGATGCGGCTTCGGGAAAGTGTGCGGAATGCCGGGGCTGAGCACCAGCGTGTCGACGCCCTCCCAATCCGCCGCCATGAGATCGACGACGGGGATCCCGAGGGCGGCGGCCTTGTTGCGGGATTCGGCGCCGTCGTCCCAGGCGAGCACGTGCGCGCCGCTGGCCATGAGCGCGCGCACGGTCGGAAGCCCGGCGACGCCGAGCCCCATGACCGCGATGCGCTTCTTCTCATAGCCGGGGATCCGGATCATGCCCTCATCTCAGTTTCAGCGTGGCGAGGCCGACCAGCGCCAGCACCGCGGCGATGATCCAGAAGCGGACCACGACCGTGGATTCGGCCCAGCCCTTCTTCTCGAAGTGGTGGTGGATCGGCGCCATCATGAAGACGCGCTTGCCGGTGAGCTTGAACGAGGCCACCTGCACGATGACCGACACGGTCTCGAGCACGAACAGGCCGCCGACGATGCCGAGCACGATCTCGTGCTTGGTCGCCACCGCCACCGCGCCGAGCGCGCCGCCCATCGACAGCGAGCCGGTGTCGCCCATGAACACCATCGCCGGCGGCGCGTTGAACCAGAGAAAGCCCAGCGCCGCGCCCACCAGCGCCGCGCAGAACACGGCGAGCTCGCCGGTTCCGGGCACGAACAGCAGCGTCAGGTATTTCGCGAAGACCGCGTTGCCGACGAGGTAAGCGATGAAACCGAACACGCCCGCCGCGATCATCACCGGCACGATCGCGAGTCCGTCGAGGCCGTCGGTGAGGTTCACGGCATTCGACGCGCCGATCATGATGAAGACCGCGACGGCGACGAAGAAGATGCCGAAGTTGAGGAGGTAGTCCTTGATGAACGGAATCGCGAGCCCGGTCGCGATCGGCTGCGTCGCGTCCACGCCCGGGCGGAACTCGGCCGCCCAGTGCAGGTGCATGATCCAGTAGGTCGCGATGGCGCTGATCGCGAGCTGGCCGACGAGCTTGCCGCGGCTCGAGAGGCCGGCGGTCGAGCGCTTGGTGAGCTTCTTGTAGTCGTCGAAGAAGCCGAGCACGCCGAACCCGAGCGTCACGATCAGCACGGCCCAGACGTAGCCGCTCGAGAGGTCCATCCACAGCAGCGTGCTGACCGTGACCGCGATCAGGATGAGCACGCCGCCCATCGTCGGCGTGCCCTTCTTCTTGAGGTGCGTCTCGGGGCCGTCGGTGCGGATCGGCTGGCCCTGCGGCTGCTTGCTCTTGAGCCAGCGGATGACCTTGGGGCCGATCACCCAGGCGATCAGCAGCGCCGTGATCACGGCGCCTCCGCTCCGGAAGGTGAGGTACTGGAACAGGCGGAGGCCGCCGAATTCCTGGCTCAGGGGGAAAAGAAGCTCGAACAGCATCGCGCGCTCCCGGTTCAAGTCCCCGATTTCGTAGGAGACGCGCGGCCCAGCGCCAAGAGGGCTTGCACGATCGGCGCCATCTTGCTGCCGAGCGAGCCCTTGACCACGACGACGTCGCCGGCGCGCACGGCCGCGACGACGAGCGGCTGGAGCGCCGCCGAGTCGGCCGCATGCGCGCCGCGCAGGGCCTCCGGCAGCGCCGCCGCCAGCGCCGCGGTGTGCGTGCCGCAGGTGAACACGAGATCGACCTTGGCCGCCGCGAAGGCGGGCGCCAGCGCGGCGTGGATCGCGTCGGCGTCGTCGCCGAGCTCGCGCATGTCGCCGAGCACCGCGATGCGCCGGCCGCCGGGCTCGGGCGAGGTGAGCGCCAAGGTCGCCAGCGCGGCGCGCACGGCCTCGGGGCTGGCGTTGTAGCTCTCGTCGATGAGCGTGAAGCCCGGCGGGCCATTGCGGACGGTGGCGTTCGCGAGCGCCACGCGGTGGCGCTGGCCGCGGCCCTTGGGCGGCTGCACCTGCGCGAGCGCGGCCGCGGCCCTGGCGAGATCGGCTCCGAGCGCCTGGGCGGTGGCGAGCACGGCGAGGCTGTTGGCGACCCAGTGCTTGCCGGGCGAGCCGATCGCGTAGCGGAGCCGCGTGCCGAGAATCTCGGCGGTCACCGTGCTCTGGGTCGGCCCGAGATCGGAGTCGAGCAGCCGCGCCTCGGCGGCCTTGTGCGCGCCGAACGCGACGATGCGCGCGATGCCGGCCCGCTTCGCGGCGGCGGCGAGGCGGTCGAAATACTCGCTGTCGCGCGGCAGCACGGCCGTGCCGCCGCTCATGCCGGTGAAGATCTCGGCCTTGGCGTCGGCGATCTCGGCCACCGACTTGAAGAACGCCGTGTGCGCCGGCGCGATCCAGGTGATCAGCGCCACATGCGGGCGCACCAGCCGGGTCAGCGGCGCGATCTCGCCGGGATGATTCATGCCCAGCTCGAAGACGCCGTAGGCCGCGTCGCGCGCCATGCGCGCGAGCGAAAGCGGCGCGCCCCAGTGATTGTTGAGGCTGCCTTCGCTGGCATGGGTCGCGGCCTGAGCGGCGAGCACCGTGCGCAGCGCTTCCTTGGTGCCGGTCTTGCCGACGCTGCCGGTGACGGCGGCGATGCGCGCCTTGGAGCGCGCGCGGGCGGCGCGGCCGAGCGCCCGCAGCGCCTCGAGCGTGTCGGGCACTTCGAGCACCGGGCCTTCCGGTTTCGCGACGCGGCCCGCCTGCACCAGCGCCGCGGCGGCGCCGGCCTTGAACGCGGCGGAGACGTACTGATGCCCGTCCTGGCTCACGCCCTCGATCGCGGCGAACAGATCGCCCTTGGCCAGCGTGCGCGTGTCGATCGAGACGCCGTGCGCGGCGAACGGCGCGCTGGCGCGGCCGCCGGTGGCGGCCACGGCTTCGGCGTCGGTCCAGAGCGGCGCGCGCGCGCTCATGCGCGGCCTCCCAAGGCGGAAGCGGCTTTGCGCGCCACCGCGATGTCGTCGAACGGCAGCGTCTTGTCGCCGACGATCTGGCCCTGCTCGTGGCCCTTGCCGGCGATGACGAGCACATCGCCCGGCGCGAGCGCGGCGACGGCGGCGGCGATCGCCTCGGCGCGGTCGCCGATCTCGACGGCGCCGCGTGCGGCGGCGAGAATCTCCCGGCGGATCGCCGCCGGCTGTTCCGAGCGGGGGTTGTCGTCGGTGACGTAGACGCGGTCGGCGAGCCGCGCGGCGATCTCGCCCATGATCGGGCGCTTGCCGCGGTCGCGGTCGCCGCCGCAGCCGAACACCACGGCGAGCTTGCCCTTCACCTGCGGGCGCACTTCGGTGAGCACGGCCTCGAGCGCGTCGGGCTTGTGCGCGTAATCGACGTAGATCGGCGCGCCGTTGGGGTGGCGCGTCGCGAGTTCCATCCGGCCGGGCGCGCCCACGAGCGCGCCGAGCGCCGCCGCCGCCTCGCCCGGCGGCGCGCCGGCGGCGAGCACGAGGCCGAGCGCGCACAGCACATTCCACGCCTGGAACGTGCCGGCCAGCGCCAAGTCGGCGCGATAGGCGGTGTCGCGATAGCGGAACGACAACAAAAGACGGCCGGGCTGCGGCTCGACGTCGAGGAGCTGCAGTCCGGCCGCCGGAGTTGCGCGGCCATAGGGGAGGAGGACTTGGCCGCGCTGGGCACACACGGTCCGGAGAGCCGGAAATTCGGGCGAGTCGGCGTTGAGCACCGCGCCGGCGCCGCCCGGCAGCAATTCGCCGAACAGGCGCGTCTTGGCGGCGCGGTAGGATTCGATCGTCGCGTGGTAGTCGAGGTGATCGCGCGCGAGATTGGTGAAGCCGGCGGCCGAGAGCGTCACGCCGTCGAGGCGGAACTGGTCGAGGCCGTGGCTCGAGGCCTCCATCGCGAGATGCGTGACGCCGGCCTTGGCGAGCGCGGCGAGATCGGCATGGAGCGCGACCGGATCGGGCGTCGTGAGCGCGCCGTAGCGGTCCACGCCGGCGCCGCGGATGCCGAGCGTGCCGATGCTCGCCGATTTCAGGCCGAGCTTGTCCCAGATCTGCTGGCAATAGGAAGCGGTCGAGGTCTTGCCGCTGGTGCCGGTGACGGCGACGACGGTGGCCGGCTGGCGCTGATAGAAGCGCGCGGCCATCAGCGCCAGGCGGCGGCGCGGATTGCGGTCGCGCACGAACGGGCCGGGGCCGGCCGTGTCGGCGTCGGCGAGCACGGCGGCGGCACCCTTCGCGAGCGCGTCGGCGATGTAGGCGCGGCCGTCGGCCTTGCTGCCGGGCAGCGCCGCGAACACGTAACCCGGAGCGACCTTGCGCGAATCCGAGGTGAGGCCGGCGATCTCCCGATCGAGCAGCGAAGGTTCGGAGGCGAGCCTCGGATCGTCGAGCAGGGCCGCCAGCTTCATCACCTCACTCCGTGGCCGCGCGCTCGAGGCGGCCGGCGGCCGGCGGCGCGGGTTTCGCGGCCGGCTTCGCCGGCGGCTTGGCCGGCGCCTTCTGGCCCGGCTTCTTCTCGTCGGTGAGTTCCGAAGTGTTCTCGGCCGGCAGCACGCCGAGCAGCGGCGCCGCCTTCAGCACCACCTCGCGCACGACCGGCGCCGCGACCGCGCCGCCGGTGGCTTCGGGCGTGTCGGCGCTGGCCTTGGGCTCGTCGATCATGACCAGCACCACGTAGCGCGGCGCATTCATCGGGAACGCGGCGACGAACGAGGAGATGCGCGTGTTGCGGCGGTAGCCCTTCTTGCCCGCGGACTTGTCGGCCGTGCCGGTCTTGCCGCCGACGAAATAGCCGGGCGCCTCGGCGCGCTTGCCGGTGCCCTTCTCGACGACGAGGCGCATCAGCTGGCGCATCTCGGCCGAGGTCTTGGAATTGACGACCGGGATGTAGGGGATCGGCTCCTTGGGGTCGCGCTTGACGAGCGTTACCGGCGCGCGCTTGCCGTCGTTGACGATGCCGGCGACGGCGGCGGCGAGATGCAGCGGCGTCACCGAGATGCCGTGGCCGTAGGAGATCGTGATCGTGTTGAGCGGCTTCCAGTCGCGCGGATAGAGCGGCGCGCCGATTTCGGGCAGTTCGATCGACACCGGCTTCAGCATGCCGGCGCGGCCCATGAACGCGCGCTGGCGCGGCGTGCCGGCCTCGATCGCCATCTTCGCCGAGCCGATGTTCGACGAGAACTGGAAGATCTCGGTCACGCTGAGCGCGCGGCCCTTGCCGTGATAGTCGTTGATCGTGAACTTGCCGTGCTTCAGCGGGAAGCGCGCGTCGTAGACCTTGGTCAGCGTCGCGACGCTCGAATCGAGCGCCATCGCCGTGTTCAGGATTTTGAACGTCGAGCCCATCTCGTAGGTGCCGAGCGTCACGCGGTTGAAGCGGCCTTCCTCGCTCGCGCGGCCGGGCTCGTGCGGATCGAATTCGGGCAGCGAGACGAGGGCTTTCGTCTCGCCGGTGTGCACGTCGAGGATCACGCCCATCGCGCCGATCGCGTGGTGGCGCTTGACGGCCGCGGCCAGCTCCTCGCGCAGCACGTGCTGGACGCGCAGGTCGAGCGAAAGCTGGATGCGCTCGCCGCGCTTCAGGCGCCCGTCGAACTGGCGCTCGACGCCGGCGATGCCGTGATTGTCGATGTCGGCGTAGCCGACGACGTGCGCGCCGAGGCTGCCGTGCGGATAGACGCGGCGGCGGTCCTTGCGCGCGCCGATGCCGGGCAGGCCCTCGGCGATGACCTCCTGATACTCCTTCGGTGTCAGGTGGCGGCGCAGCCAGACGAAGCGCTTGTCCGAAGGCTTCAGCTTCTCGGCGAGGTCCTTCCGGTCGAGCTCGGGGAACAGGCGCACGAGGCGCGCCGCCGTCGCCGCCGGGTCGAGGATCATCTTGGGATCGGCGTACAGCGACCAGGTGACGAGGTTGGTCGCGAGCAGCTCGCCCTTGGCGTCGGCGATCTCGCCGCGGAAGAATTCGCGGCCGGCCTCCGGATCGGCGGCGGCGGCCTTGGCGACGTTGCGCTTGGGATCGGCCGCCGGCTTCAGCAGCGTCACGTCCACGAGCCGGCCGCCGACCAGCGCGAAGGCGAGGAAGAACAAGCCGCCCAGCACGAGCAGCCGCGTGCGCCCGGTTTCGATCGCGGCGCCGAGCGGCCCCTCGAAACGCGGTTGCCCGGGACGGCACTGCGCCCCGGGCGAAAGCGGACGGCAAAGCTCGCGGATGCGGAACATCATCTCGATCGGAATCCGGGCTGCGGGGCGGGCCGGCCAGGGGCCGGGTCGCGCGACGTCGTGGCGAGCACCGCGGTCTCGACCGGCGCGGCCTCGGCGAGGCGCTGCGCGAAGCGCTCGAACGACGCCATCTGGCGCTGGGCCACCGGCTGCAGATCGAGCTTCGCGGCCGCGAGGCGGCGCAGGCGCTCGGGCTGGTTGAGATAGCTCCACTCGGCGCGCAGCACCTGGATCGCCTCGCGCTCGTCCTCGATCGCGCGCTGGATGCGGGCCAGCTCCTTCTCCTGATCCTCGACCTGGGCCTTCAGGTTGTAGAGCCCGATCACGAGGCCGGCGAACAGCAGCGGCCAGAGCAGGCGGGTCACGCGCTTCATGGATAGTCCCTCCTCGAACGTTCGTCGCGCGGCCAGGCGGGGGCCGCGGTGCGGATGGCGGTGCGCAGACGCGCCGAACGGGCCCGGGGATTGGCCGCAATCTCGGCCATCCCCGGGCCCACCGGGCGGCGCTGCGGAACTTCGAAACTCGGCGCCCGCGCGCTGCGCGCTTCGGGCAGGTGGCGCGAGCCCCGCGGCGTGTGGCCGCTGCGCGCGCGCAGGAACGTCTTGACGCGGCGATCCTCGAGCGAATGGAACGCGACGACCGCGAGGCGGCCGCCCGGCGCCAGCACGCGCTCGGCGGCGGCGAGGCCGCGGTCGAGCTCGCCGAGCTCGTCGTTCACCGCGATGCGCAGCGCCTGGAACGTACGCGTGGCGGGATCGTGCTGGTCGCGCGAGGAGGGCAGCGCGCCGCGCACGATCTCCGCCAGCGCCCCCGTCGTGGCGATCGTATCCCCCGTGCGAGCACGAACGATCGCCTTGGCAACCCGCTTGGCGTGGCGTTCTTCGCCGTATTCGGAAATGATCGAGGCCAGCTCGCTCTCGCTGGCCGTGTTGACGAGGTCGGCCGCGGACGGGCCGGCCTTCTCCATGCGCATGTCGAGCGGGCCGTCGGCGCGGAACGAGAAGCCGCGCGCGCCCCGGTCGAGCTGCATCGAGGAGACGCCGAGATCGAGCGCCACGCCGTCGACGCGCTTCACGCCGCGCGCGGCGAGCAGCGCGTCCATCTCGCCGAAGCGGCCGGCGATGAGATCGAGGCGGCCGCCATACTTGCGCTCGAGCGCCGCGCCGCCGGCAATCGCGTCGGGGTCGCGATCGATGCCGAACACCCGGCACGGCGCCGCGTCGAGCAGCGCGGCCGAATAGCCGCCGGCGCCGAACGTGCCGTCGACGTAGACGCCGCCGGCGCGCGGCGCGAGCGCCGCGATCACTTCGTTCAGCAGAACGGGGATGTGGGGCGCCGTCATTTGTTCTGCCCCAGGAAGAAGAGGCGCGTCAGCGACAGCTCGCCGCCGAGTTGAGCCTTGAGCTGCGTGCGCGCGGCTTCGTGCTTCGCCGGATGCCAGATCTGGAACGTGCGGCCGCGGCCGACGAACACGGCGGTGTCGGTGGCGCCGCAGTGCTCGCGCAGCGCCTGCGGGAACACGAAGCGGCCCTCGGGATCGAACGAGAGCGTCACCATCTCGCCGAGCATGCCGAGCATCTGCTGGCGCGCGGCCTCGTCGAGCTTCTCGTCGTCGTAGGCGCGGTTCACGACCGCTTCCACGAAGGCGCGGTCGCAGCCTTCGATGACCGGCGCGCCTTCGGTCGGCATCAGCACCGCGTCGGGGCTGCCGGCCTTCTGCAAAGCATCGCGGAAAGAGGCGGGCATCGACACCCGGCCCTTGCCGTCGATCTTCATCGCATGGGTGCCGAAAAATACGGCCATCCGCCCGGTCTTCCCCAGGCGGCGCACTCGGGTTCAGGCGCAGTCTGCGCGTTGCGGCCTCGAATTCCCCAGTACGCCGCGGTCCCCACCAGGGCGGCGCGGCCGACTCACGCGCAGGCTCGGCCGTCGCCCTGGATCATGGGTGACGGGATATCATGGGAATTCATGGGCGTCAATGGAAAGTCAGTAATAACCCAAGGATTTTCTTGGACTTGGAAAGGTTCTGTTCATTTGTTCAACACGTCGCGGAGGTCTTTTTTTGTTCACACCAAGAATAGCGCGAGAACTATTTGAGAACATCGGGGCGGATTATGATGTTCTATTTTTGTACTCGCGATTGCACCAGTTTAGCACGGATCGCGCCGAGCGTGCAGGCCGGCGCGGCCGGGCGCGCGAGGGGAAGAAGATGCCAGACGGTCTGTAAGCCGGGTTCTGTACCGCGGTTGCCCGCGGCGATGGCCATTCCTCTAGGGCGCACCTTGCGGGGCGCCTCGAGCAACCAACCCGGACGGCAGCGCGGAAAACGCCGTAAGATGCCGCAAGGCACCGTCGCCGTCCCTATTCGGTCTTGCTCCCGGTGAGGTTTGCCGTGCCGGTCCCATTGCTGGTCCCGCGGTGCGCTCTTACCGCACCTTTTCACCCTTGCCGGCAGGCCGAAGCCGACCGGCGGTCTACTTCTCTGTGGCACTGTCTCGGGGGTCGCCCCCGCCGGGCGTTACCCGGCACCGTTTTTCCGTGGAGCCCGGACTTTCCTCGCCCGGGCGCCGAGCGTGAGCTCGGCTCCCGGCCGCGGCCATCCGACCGTCTGGCATGGGCTACACTTAGGCGCGCCTGGGCGCGAAGTTCAAGCGGCACCGCCGGGAAGACCGCGCAACGCGGCCTCGACCGTTTGTTTAGACTGATCGGTCTGATCAATATATCCGATAGTCATTTTAACAATTTCGCCTTTCTGCTTGGCGAAAATGCCCCAGTTGATGCGCTGCATCGCGCCGAGCTTCGGGGCCGTGCCGAGGTATTCGACGACGATCTTCCGGCCGTTCACCCATGGGCTGCCGACGAGCCGGGCCGAGCGGATGCGGTCGCGGCTGATGGTGCCGATGCCGAGAACTTCGATCGTGATGCCGCGCCCGTCGATGACGACGACTGGGTCGCGCCGGCCGCTGCGCTGGATCGCGCCCGGCAGCAGCATAACGGTCAGCGCCGTCAGCGCGCCGATGCCGCCCGGAAGCAGGCTGCCGCGGCGGTCGATGAAATTGAGGGCGATCACGAGCGCGATCCCCAGCGCGACGAGCGCGGCGTAGGTCAGCCAGATCTTGCCGGGGACATAGCGGAGGCTCGTCATGCGCTGCTCCGTGGGGCGGGGCTGCCGGGATGATCCGGCGCCGCGGACTATAGCCGCCGGCGGATGAACGCTCTGTGCGCTCAGTCACTCCGGCGCAGCAGCGCGGCCAGCGCCAGCGTCTCACCGTCGGGGATGCCGCTGACGATCGCCGGGCGGAAATGGCGCTGGAACGCAGCGACGGCGAATCGCGTGTCCTCGTCGAGCACGCCGGTGGCCGGGCATTCGTAGCCGATGGCGGCGAGGTCGCGCTGGACCTCGGGCACCTGCACCGCGCGGCTGAGGTCGATACGCGGATGTTTCGGCCACGCGCCGATGCCCGCTTCGGCGAGCCGCGCCCATGGAAACCGCTCGCCGGGATCGACCTTGCGCCGGGGCGCCACGTCGGAATGTCCGAGCACGCGCCGCGCCGGAATCGGATGCCGCTCCAGGATGCCGTGCGAAAGCGCGATCAGCGCCGCGATCTGCGCCGCGGGAAAGTCGCGATAGCCGAACTCGTGGCCGGGATTCACCAGCTCGATGCCGATCGAGCGCGCGTTGATGTCGCGCTCGCCGGCCCAATACGAGACGCCGGCGTGCCACGCGCGCCGCTCCTCGGGCACATGGCGATAGACCGTGCCATCCTCGTCGATCGTATAGTGCGCGCTGACCTTCGCCGCGGGGTCGCACAGGCGCGCGAGCGCGCCCGCGGCCGTCGGCATGCCGGTGTAGTGCAGCAGCAGGATATCCACCGGCGCGCCCGGGCGCCGTGCATCGAAATTCGGCGAGGGACGGTCGACGATCGCGCGCATGGTCTCCAATCCGGCGATCAGCGTTCGGGCGGCGGCAGGGCCTGGGCCGGCCGGCGGATCGTGATGATGGCGACGCCGGCGAGCGCGATCAAGCCGCCGGCGAGCGTGAACCAGGTGAAGATCTCGCCCAGGATCAGGATGCCGAACAGCACGCCGAACACCGGCGTCAGCAGCGCGAACGGCGTCGTCACGTTGATCGGATAGCGGTGCAGCAGCATGTACCAGAGCCCGTGGCTCACGATGCTGACGAACACGGCCATGTAGAGGATCGGCCAGAGGCCGGTCCATCCCATCGCCAGCGCGGCTTCGACCGGGGCGTCTTCGAGGAGCAGCGAGAGCGCGACGAGCTGCGGCGCCGCCATCAGGTTCATCCAGCCGACCAGCGGCAGCGGATGGACGCCGGCGAGCGCCTTCGCCTGGATCAGCGACACCGCCCAGGCGAGCGCCGCGGCCGTCATCAGGAACACGCCGAAATAGTCGGTCGGCCGCTTCGGCTCGCCGACCAGGATGGCGACGCCGGCGAAGGCGAGCGCCATGCCGAGCAGCCGGCGCCAGCCGAGCCGGTCGCGGAAGAAGATCGCGGCGAGGATCGCCGAGAACGGCACGCTCAGCTGGTTGAGGATCGCGCCCACGCCCGAATCGACCAGCTTCAGCCCGGTGAAGTTCGGAGCGAAGTGAAACACGCCGATGGTTATCGAAAGGTAGAAGATCCGGCGCATGTGCGCCCACGGCACGGCGAAGAACGGCAGCACCACCGCGCCGACGAGGACGAAGCGCAGCGCGATCATCATCATCGGCGGAACGATGCCGGCGCCGATCTTGGCGACCGGGTAGTTGAGTCCCCAGATCACCATGATCACGAGAACGAGGCCGAGATGGCGCAGGCTCATGGCGGTGCCGCGCCGGCGCGTGTCCGCGGCTCCGCCTCGAGCGCCGCGCGCTGCTCCTCGAGCGCGAGCCAGCGGTCCTCGGCGGCGGCCAGCTCGGCCTTGGCCTCGGCGTGGCGGCGCATCTTGCGCTCGGCCAGCGCCGCGTCGCGCGCGTAGAGGCCCGCATCGGCGAGCGTGCCTTCCAACGCCGCGATCTCGGTTTCGAGCGCCGCGATGCGCCCGGGCAGGAGGTCGAGCTCGCGCTGGTCCTTGTAGCTGAGCCGCGTCGGCGCGCGGGCGGGGCGCGGCGTTTCGGCCGCTTGCGCCGGCGCAGGCGCGGGCTTCGGCCTGGCCGGGGCCGCCGCGGCCCTGCGCTGCGCCATCGCGTCGGTGAAGCCGCCGGCGTATTCGGTCACGGTGCCGTCGCCGGGCATGAAGATCACGCTGTTCACGGTCTTGTCGAGGAAATCGCGGTCGTGGCTGACCACGAGCAGCGTGCCGGCGAAATCGCCGAGCATGTCCTCGAGCAGGTCGAGCGTGTCGGTGTCGAGATCGTTGGTCGGCTCGTCGAGCACGAGCATGTCCGCCGGAGTCGCGAGGATCTTGGCGAGCAGCAGCCGGTTGCGCTCGCCGCCCGAAAGCGTGCCGGTCGGGCTGTCGGCCTGGCGCGGGTCGAACAGGAAGTCCTTCAGATAGGCGCGCACGTGGCGCAGGCGGCCCTGCACGAACACGCTGTCGCCGCCCTGCGGCACGAGCACGTCGCGCAGGGTCTTCCTGGGGTCGAGCTGCTGGCGCCGCTGGTCGAAATAGGCGAGCTGGAGATTCTTGGCGGTCTGGATGCGGCCGGCGTCGGGCGCCGTCTCTCCGGTCAGCATCCGGATCAGCGTGCTCTTGCCGGCGCCGTTCGGGCCGACGATGCCGACGCGGTCGCCGCGCAGGATCAGCGTCGAGAAGTCCTTGAACAGCGACCGCTCGCCGCCTTGGGCGAGCGGCACGCTCTTGGCGATGCCGGTGGCGTCGATGACCATGCGGCTCTTGGACTGGCCTTCCTTGGCTTCGAGCTTCAGCTTGCCGCGGCCGCCGATCATCGTGGCGCGCTGGGCGCGCATCTGCGCCAACCGTTCCATGCGGCCCTGGTTGCGCTTCCGGCGCGCGGTCACGCCGTGGATCAGCCAGTGCGCCTCGGCCGCGAGCTTGGTGTCGAGCTTCTCGAGCGCCTTCGCCTCCCGATGCAGCACCTCTTCGCGCCATTCCTCGAACTGCGCGAAGCCGCGCTCGGACTTCCTGAGCGTGCCGCGGTCCATCCAGAAGACGCGGTTGGTGACGTTGGCGAGGAACGCGCGGTCGTGGCTGATGACGACCAGCGCGCCCCTGAAGGCGAGCAGGCGCGCCTCCAGCCATTCGATCATCGCGAGATCGAGATGGTTCGTCGGCTCGTCGAGCAGCAGCAGGTCGGGCGGCGCGGCGAACACGCGCGCGAGGCCGGCGCGCCGCCCTTCGCCGCCCGACAGCGTGGCGAGTTCGCGGCCGGCCTCGAGGCCGACTTCCGCGAGGATCGCGTCGGCCGCGTGCTGCGCGTCGGCGCCGGCGGCCACGTATTCGCCCACCGTCATGCCCGGCGCGAAGCGCGGCTCCTGCTCGAGCCACGCGATGCGGATGCCGGGCTCGGCGTAGATCTCGCCGCCATCGGGGTCGACGGCGCCGGCGATCGTCTTCATCAGCGTGGACTTGCCCGAGCCGTTGCGGCCCACCAGCGCCGCGCGCTCGCCGCGCGCCACATGCATCTCGATGTCCGCGAACAGCGGCGCGCCGCCGAAGCCGACCGTGACGCCGCGCAGCGAAAGGAGCGGGGGTTCGCTCATAGGGTTCGCAGAACGGTTCTAAAAAGGCAAATTCTGCTTGTCATAACATTGTCTTAAATCAGGGCATCGCTTGACTATGCTGCATTGCAGCATACATCCGGATGTGAACGGCGCAGCCGGGAAGGCGGAGATACAGGCCGATCCGGCGCGAAACAAGAAGACGGGCCGTTGCACAGGGGCGGGAGGCGTCGACGGCATTGCACCCCTGCGAGGAGAGCCATGGCCCAGACCCGCAAGCTCCTGCCCGCCGAAGCGGCGCCGCTCGCCGATCACCTCGTTCGCCTCGGCCCCGAGGATCGCCGTCTCCGGTTCGGCGGCATGTTCCTGCGCGACGAGGCGGTTCGCCGCTACGTCGATACGATCGACTGGGCGCATTCCTGGCATGTCGGCCATTTCGTCGACGGCGCGCTGCGCGCGGTCGTCCAGCTCTCGGTGCCGCGCGCGGCCGGCGCGATCGGCGCGCCGTGGCTGCGGCCCGGCGCGGCGGAGTTCGCCGTGTCGGTCGAGCGGAAATGGCAGCGCCGCGGCCTCGCCACGCATCTGCTCGGCCAGGCCGTCGTCGTCGCGCGCAACCGCAATGTGCGCGATCTCTACATGCTGTGCCTGCCCGAGAACGAGCCGATGCGCCGGCTCGCGCGCAAGGTGGGCATCCGCCTCGTGTTCCGGGACGGCGAGATCACCGGCCACGTCGATCTGCCGGCGCCCGATCAGCTCACCGTGATGGCCGAATTCTGGTGCGAGACGGCGGCCGCGATCGACCGCTGGGCCGACATCGTCGTTCCGCAGCCGGCGGGCTGAAAACCAAGGCCTTCCCCCGCGAGCGGGAGAAGGAAATTCCTACTTCTTCACCTCGGTCATGAGCTGGTGCTTGGCTACGCCGAGCAGCTCGTCCATCTTGCGGCGGACCTGGTGCTCGCTCTGCGCGACGCCCTTGGCCTTGAAGTCGCCCATGATCTTGTCGAACACGTCGTCTTCGCCCGGCTTCTCGAAATCCGCCTTGACGACGTCTTTCGCGTAGGCGTCGGCAGCCTCGCCCTTCAGACCCATCAGCTCCGCCGCCCATTGCCCGAGCAGGCGGTTGCGCCGGGCCTGCGCCTTGAACTGAAGTTCCTGATCCTTCTCGAATTTCTTCTCGAAGCCCTTTTCGCGTTCGTCGAAGGTCGCCATCACGCACTCCCAAGCCGGTCCTGCCGGCACCCTGCCGGCGCCGTTTCGGACGCCTATATAGTCGCTGCCCGTTTCAAGTGCTATGCGTCGCGCATGTGCAGCGTCATTTTCCTCCGCCGGCCCGACCACGCTTGGCCGCTGATCCTCGGCGCGAACCGCGACGAAATGCTGTCGCGGCCGTGGACGGCGCCGGGGCGGCATTGGCCCGACCGGCCCGAGGTGGTCGCCGGGCGCGACGAACTGGCCGGCGGCAGCTGGCTCGGCATGAACGACCACGGCGTGGTGGCCGGTGCCCTCAACCGGCCGGGCAGCCTCGGGCC
>ERZ761602.4666-NODE-4666-length-17204-cov-3.944370_pt1 | contig 17204 bp, 14 predicted proteins | sample MGYA00512165_ERZ761602 | MGnify/ENA primary metagenome ERZ761602 (study PRJEB28899, sample SAMN02445085) | bioreactor sludge metagenome | biome: EBPR sludge; isolation source: Thorneside wastewater treatment plant | place: Australia: Brisbane, Thorneside...
TGCCAAGGGCGCGCCCCGCCCCTACACCAGAACAACAAATCCGTGGGGCCCCCATGCTGGCAGGCAAGCGCATCCTTCTGATCCTCGGCGGCGGCATCGCGGCCTACAAGTCGCTCGAACTCATCCGCCTCCTGCGCGGAGCGGGCGCCTCGGTCAGCCCGGTCCTGACCCGTGCGGGGGCGGAATTCGTCACCCCCCTGTCGGTTGCCGCCCTGGCGGGCGAGGCGCTGCATCAGGACCTCTTCGACCTGACGGCCGAGGCCGAGATGGGCCATATCCAGTTGTCGCGCGCCGCCGATCTGGTGGTGGTCGCGCCCTGCACCGCAGACCTGATGGCCAAAATGGCGGCGGGTCAGGCCAACGACCTCGCCTCGACCCTGCTGATGGCCACCGACAAGCGCGTGCTGATCGCCCCGGCGATGAATGTGCGCATGTGGCTGCACCCGGCGACGCAGAGAAACCTCGCCACGCTGACCGCCGATGGCATCCTGAGCGTTGGTCCCGACGTCGGCGACATGGCCTGTGGCGAAACCGGGCCAGGTCGCATGGCCGAACCCCGGGCGATCCTCGCCGCCATCGAGGCAGCGCTGGCCGATGGCCCCCTCAAGGGCAGGCACATCCTCGTCACCTCGGGCCCCACGCACGAGCCCATCGACCCCGTGCGCTATATCGCCAACCGCTCGTCGGGCGCGCAGGGCACGGCACTGGCTGCGGCGCTGCGCGATCTCGGCGCGAACGTGACCTTCGTCACCGGCCCCGCCAGCGTGCCGCCCCCGCAGGGCGTGCGGATAATCCGGGTGGAAACCGCGCGTGAGATGCTGGAGGCTGTCAAGGGCGCCCTGCCCGCCGATGCCGCCATCTTTGCCGCCGCCGTGGCGGATTGGCGGGTGGCGAACGAGGCCAGCCAGAAGATGAAAAAGCAGGCGGGCACGCTGCCGACCCTGACCTTTGCCGAGAACCCCGATATTCTGGCCACCATCAGCCGCCACGCGCAGCGTCCGCCACTCGTGGTGGGATTTGCCGCCGAAACCGAAACCGTGGTCGCCCATGCCCAAGCCAAGCGCGCGCGCAAGGGTTGCGACTGGATCGTCGCCAACGATGTCTCGCCCGCCACCGGCATCATGGGCGGGGCTGAAAACGCCGTTCACCTGATCACCGAAACCGGCGTCGAGGATTGGCCCCGCCTGCCAAAGCCCGAGGTCGCCCGCCGCCTCGCCGCCCGCATCGCCGAGGCCCTGACATGAACGTCCTCATCAAACTGCTGCGCGAGCCCGGGTCGGACCAGACCCTCCCCCTGCCCGCCTATGAAACCCCGGGCAGCGCGGGGGCCGATCTGCGCGCCAACCTTGCCCCGGAGGACCGCGAGAGCGGCTTTATCCTGGACCCCGGCCACCGCGCGCTGATCCCGACCGGCCTGCGCATGGAAATCCCGCAGGGCTACGAGGTGCAGGTGCGGCCGCGCTCGGGGCTGGCGCTGAAGCACGGGATCACCCTGCCCAACACACCCGGGACCATCGACAGCGATTACCGCGGCCCGGTGGGCGTGCCGCTGATCAACCTGTCGTCGGAACCCTATACGATCCGCCACGGCGACCGCATCGCGCAGATGGTGATCGCGCCCGTGGTGCAGGCGCGGTTCGCGGCCGTCGAGGGTCTTGGCGACACCGCGCGCGGCGCGGGGGGATTCGGCTCGACGGGGCGGGGCTGAATGCTGGCGGTGCTGATCGTCGCCGGCGCGATGTTCACGGCGGCCACCCTGTTCAAGGTGCCGATGCGCCTGCGGTTGGCCCTTCTGGGCGTGATCTGGCTGGCGGCGCTGCTGGCCACCCTGGTCCTGCCCGCCGAGACGCCGCTGCGCCGCGCGTTCGGCGGTGACCCGCGCCCCTGGCTGGTTCTGGCTCTGGCGGTGCTGATCGTCTGGGCATACCGTGCCGGACTGTCGCGCCTGCGTCTGCGCGCGCAGACGCCGCCCCCCTCGGTCAATCCGGCGCCGCTGTTCTCGGAGGCCGAGCTGAACCGCTATGCCCGCCACATGATGCTGCGCGAAGTCGGCGGGCCGGGGCAGAAACGGCTGAAACAGGCGCGCGTGCTGGTGATCGGCGCCGGGGGGCTGGGATCGCCCGTGCTCCTTTACCTCGCCGCCGCCGGGGTTGGCACGATCGGCGTGATCGACGATGACGCGGTCGAGGGGTCAAACCTGCAACGCCAGATCATCCACACGGACGCCCGCATCGGCATGCCAAAGGTCTTTTCGGCCGAAGCACAGATCAAGGCGCTGAACCCGTTCGTTGCCGTGCGCCCCTATCACCGTCGCCTCACCGAGGCCGAAGCCGCGGCCCTGTTCGCCGACTATGACCTGATCCTCGACGGCACCGACAATTTCGACACCCGCTACCTTGCCAACCGAACCGCGGTTGCCGTGAAGAAACCGCTGATCGCCGCGGCCATCACGCAATGGGAAGGGCAGATCTCGCTTTATGATCCTGCGCGCGGCGGGCCTTGCTATGAATGCCTGTTCCCCGAACGCCCGGCGCCGGGACTGGTGCCCAGCTGCGCCGAGGCCGGGGTCATTGCCCCTCTACCCGGCGTCATGGGGTCGATGATGGCCCTGGAGGCAATCAAGCATCTGACCGGCGCAGGCGAGGGCCTGAGGGGAGCGATGCTGATCTACGACGGTCTCTATGCCGAAACCCGCCGTTTTGGCACCAGGGCAAGACCGGATTGTCCGTGTTGCGGCGGCGCGGGTTGACAGCAAGGGAAGGGTTTTCCACCCCCGCTCGGACCCTCCCCTGAAAATATCGCCAGAGGCGGGGCTGGCGCGACCGAGAGGGGGCTGAACGCCCCCTGTCTTTCCTTCGCAGGGTATCAGGCCCGCGCTTCGCGCAGCCAGGCGGCCAGCATCAGCCCCGAGCCCAAGAGCAGCCAGAGCCAGACCGGCAGGACCGGGGCCAGTCGCAGGTCCGTGGTGACATAGGCCCCGCGCGGCGTGACGCCCAGCCAGCCGCGGCCCCAGGCCTGCCGCCTGTCGTCCACCAGCCGCAATGTCGGCAGGCCCGCTGACAGAACGGCGACGCCGCCCCGTGTCGCCTGCAGCGTTTCGGCCAGGCCGGTCCCGTCCGCGACCACCCGCGCGTATTCGCGCGGAGTTGCCGTGCCCAGCACCGCCACCGTGTCGAGATCACCGGACCGCAACCGGTAGAGCCCCGGCTCGGCCCCCTGCCAGCGGGCGACGAAGCGTCCCGGCGCGCCGGGTTCGAGGGTCAGCACCTCGGTGCGGTCATCAGGCCCGGTGATGGTCACCGTATGCGGGCCATCCAGCAAGGACCGCCGGGTCACGGTCAAATCCAGGCCCTCGGCCACCGCGCCCAGCGCCTCTTCCTCGAGGTCGGGCTCGCGCATCAGCCAGTGGGCGAGGCGGCGCAAGAGCTCGGCCTGCGGCCCGCCGCCCTCGAAACCGCGATCCCACAGCCAGGCCTGATCCGACGCCAGCATGGCGATCCGCCCTTCGCCAGCGTGGTCGAGGATCAGGAGCGGCCGATCACCGACGCCTGTCATCAGCACGTCGCCCTGCCGTGGCAAAAGGTCGATCTGCCGCAGCCAGCGGCCCCAGCCGGGCAGGCCCGACCCGGGCGGGCCCGGCCAGTCGGCATCGAGCCCAGCGGTCACCGGATGGCGCTGGCCACCCGGGGACAGTTGCGGCGTATAGGGCTGTTCGAACACCCGGGCGCTGGGTTCGGCCGGCAGGACGCGGCCCAGCGGGGAATAGAAGATGCTCTCGGCGCTGGCCAGTTCGGTGCCACCGACCACCAGCAGCGCGCCGCCTTCCTCGACATAGCGGCGGATGTTCTCGAAATAGGAATTGGGCAGGATGCCGCGACGCCGGTAGCGGTCGAAGATGATCAGATCGAACTCGTCGATCTTCTCGACGAACAATTCGCGGGTCGGAAAGGCTATCAGCGACAATTCGTTCACCGGCACGCCGTCCTGGCGGTCTGGCGGACGCAGGATGGTGAAATGCACCAGATCGACCGAGGGATCGGATTTCAGCAGGTTGCGCCAGGTACGCTGGCCGGTGTGCGGCTCGCCCGAGACCAGAAGCACGCGCAGCCGGTCGCGGATGCCGTTGATCTCGACCACGGCGGCGTTGTTGCGGTCGGTCAGTTCACCCGGTTCGGGGTCCAGCACGAAGCGCAGCACGTTGCGTCCGCCGCGATCCAGCGTCAGGTCCAGGGTCAGGTCCTGTCCGATCGGCGCCATCGCATGGCGCAACTCGTCCCCGTTGAGCGCATAGCCCAGCCGCACGGGGCGCCCGCGCAGGGCCTCGGGTACGGCGCCCTCGTCCTCGATACGCAGGGTCAGGCTGAGGCTTTCGCCCAGAATGCCGAAGGTCGGCGCGTTGCGCACCAGAATGCGGCGGTCCCAGTCCCCAGGTGTGCCGGTCTGCACCAGATGCACCGGGGCGGGCGGCGGCACACCCGCGACGTCATGCGCCAGCCCGTCCGACACGAGGAACACCCCCGCCAGCCGGTCGCGCGGGATATCGGCCAGCGCCGCCGCCAGACCCGCATGCAGCGCCGACCCGCCGTTGTCGGGCGCATCCGTCACGGGGGCGGTGCGCGCCTCGATTCCCAGCCGCGAAAGTTCGGCCGACAGGGCCAGGACGGCGGCCTCGGTCTGTGCGGGGCGATCCGCCAGCCGGTTCGATCCGGTCTCGTCACGCAGGATCAGGGCGATGTCGCCCAGCGGGCGGCGATCTTCCGATTGCAGGCCGGGATTGGCCAGCGCGGTCAGGATCAGCGCCAGCCCGAGGGCGCGCAACCACCAACCCGCAAGGCCGCGCCACAAGGCCAGCGCCACCACCGCCAGCGACAGCCCCGCCAGCGCCCAGAGGAAAGGCCAATCGAGGAGCGGGGCAAAGGTCAGCACGGTTCCGTTCATTGCCCGAGCCTTTCCAGCAGGGCCGGCACATGCACCTGGTCCGATTTGTAATTGCCCGAAAGCACATGCATGATCAGGTTGATCCCAAATCGCAGCGCCAGTTCGCGCTGGCGCTCGCCAGTGGTGCCACGCCCGACCGGCAGCAGGGGCATGCCCTGCGCATCCACCGCCCAGGCTGCCGCCCAGTCATTGGCGCCCAGCACGACCGGGGTCACCCCGTCGTTGAGGTTGCGAAACGGCATGCCCTCGCCGCGTTCGGCATCGGGCGGCGCAGCCTCGACCCAGATCGTGCCGCCCTGCCAGCGCCCGGGAAAGTCGCTGAGCAGGTAGAAGGTGCGCGTCAGCACATGGTCGGCGGGCAGGGGTTCCAGCGGCGGAATGTCCAGCCCCGCCGCGATGCGCTGCAACTGGCGCCCGGCGCCGGTCAGCCCACCGGTCAGCCGCGCGGTCTCGGCGTCGCGCGTGTCGAACAGGATCATCCCGCCCGACCGCAGATAGCGGTTCAGCCGGGCGTTGGCGGCCTCGGAGGGGATCGGGCTGGAATCGGTCACCGGCCAGTAGAGGAAGGGAAACAGCGACAGGTCATCGGTTTCGATGTCGACCGCCATCGGCGAGGCAGGCTCGACCGACGAGCGCGCGAAGAGCGCGTTCGACAGCCCCCTGAGCCCGGCCAGAGCCACCTGATCGACCTGCGCATCGCCACTGGCCACCGCCGCCAGCACGACCGAACGCGTGGCCTCGAGGATGCGCGGGTCAAAGCCCTGCGCATCGGCCTGCGGCGCGGCCAGCACAAACAGCGCCAACCCCGCGGCCAGCAACCGCCCGCCCAAGGCCAGCGTGGCCAGCACATCGGCCATCAGCGCCACCGCGGCCAGCGCCAGAAGATAGCCGCCCAGCGGGGTTTCCGGCTGATCGCTGCCGGTCTGCACCGGCGTTCCGGCTGGCCACCGCGCCGGGGTCAGCGACGTCGTGGCACTGGTCGCATTCACCGCCAGCCGCATCGCGCTGCCGGCATAAAGCCCGGGCGGCAGGTCCGGCCCCGGGCCGCGTTGCCCGGCCAGGAGCGGCGCCAGATTTTCGCCCGCGACGGCGGCGCGGTCCCCCGCGCGCGTCAGTTCGCCGAAACCGTCCAGAACCTCCTCGGGTTGCCAGAGCGTGCCAGCCATCTCGCCCGCGTCGGGAATGCTGGTGCGGGTCGACACCGCGAGGCGTTCGAGCATGTCGACAAACAGCCCCGACAGCGGCAGGTTCGACCATTCCGCATTTGCCGTCACATGGAATAGCACCACCTGCCCCGCACCGCGTGCGGCGCGGGTAACCAGTGGCGTGCCGTCCTCCAGCGCCGCGATGGTGCGTTGCGCCAGATCCGGACCGGGCTGGGCCAGAACCTGCGCGCGGATGCCGACATCGGTCGGCACCTCTAGCCCGGCAAAGGGAGAGCTTTGGGCAAAGGGTGCCAGGCCTCGCGGATCGCCCCAACTCATCGCACCGCCGACCGTGCGCCCGCCCGCGCGCAGCCGCACCGGCAACAAGGGGTCCTCGGCCAGCGCGGCCAGGGTGGTGCCCAGCGCAGTGCTGGCCCCGGCCCCTGCCAGCCGCGGCCCGGCAAAGCGCAAGAGCAGACCGCCCCCCTCGACCCAGCGCAGCAGGGCAGCGGTTTCCGCCTCGGTCATGCCCGGCGCATCCGCCAGCACGATCACCGCCGGGCCACTGAGCAGGAGGTCGTCGAGGCTGGCGGATTCGACCAGATCGGCCGAAGGCGACAGAGCCTCGCGCAGGTAATGCAGCGGCGACAGCAGGGCGAGCGATTCCGTCCCCTCGCGCACGGTCAGCAGCGCGACCTTGCGGCGGCTGAGGCTGTCGTCGGTCAGGCTGACCGTGCCGGCACCGCGCTGGCCCTCGATCTCGAACCGGGTGATGCGGTTGCGCAATTCGGGTTGCAGGACCAACCGCGCAGTGGCGGCCGTCGCCTCGTCGGCAAAGGCGAGTGGCGCGCGGGCAAGGACACGCTCGATCCCGGCGGGGTCGCGGCCCAGCGCCAACAGGGTCAGGTCCAGCGCCGCCCCGCCAGTGCGCCGCGCGGTGACGCTGACCGCCTCGCCATCCCATTCGGCAGGGGCGAGGGCCAGCAGGGGGGTTGCGGCTTCAAACACCGACACCGGTCCCAGCGCCGACAGCGCCGAAAGGAGGCCCGCGCGACCATCCCGGGCCAGACCGTCGCTGATCCAGAGGGTTTCGGTCCCCGCGGGCACCTCGGCCACCCATTCGGGCAGGTCCGTCGTCGGCGACCAGGGGCGGGGCGCAAGGCCCGGCAGTCGTTCACGCCAGGCGCTGGCATCGCGGAATTCGGGCACGGCAGGTGGGTCGGTCAGGGGGATCAGCGCGACCAGGCGCCCGGCGCGATGCGCTTCGTCAAGGGCGCGCGCGACCCGTTCGATGCGGCGCGGCCAGTCGCGGGCACTGGCCCAGCTGGCGTCCATCACCACCAGCAGCGGACCCTGCCCCGGCAAGGCGCGCGACGGGTTCAGCACCGGCCCGGCCAGCGCCACTATCAGCGCCGCCAGCGCCGTGATGCGCAGCAGGAGCAGCCACCAGGGCGTGCGCTGGCTTTCCGGGTCGCGGTCGCGCAGGCCCAACAACAGGGCAATGCCGGGAAAGCGGCGGCGCACCGGGGCGGGGGGCACGGCGCGCAGGATCCACCACAGGATCGGCAGGGCCAGAGCCGACCACAGGATCCACGGCGTGGCAAAGCCGATGGCGGCTAGACCCGTCATCGCCGCCCCCCGCCCAGTGCCTGATACAGCCACAGCAATCCCTCGGCCGGGGCGCGATCGGTGTGCAGCGTGGTCGCATGCCAGCCGGAATGCCGCGCCAGATCCGCCAGCCGGTCCTTGCGGGCCGCCAGACGCTGGCGGTATTCGGCCCGCAGGTCGGCGGCGCGCAGGGTTTCAAAGCGCAGATGGCCCGACATGCTTTCAAACCTCGTGCGGCCGTCATAGGGAAAGCCCTCCTCGACCGGGTCGAGGATCTGCACCAGAATCCCGCGCATCGCCCGCGCCGAGGCCTGGGCCAGCGCGGCCTCGACCGGCGCGAGATCGCCAAGAAAGTCGGAGAACAGCACCACATGGCCGCCCGAGGGCGCGGCGCCAAGGTCGATGGCGCCGTGTTCAACCGCCGCCCCGCCTGCCCTGGCCAGGGCCGCCGCCATCAGCCCCGCCTGCGCCCGCCCGGCGCGCGGCGGCAGATCAGCGCCCGCCAGCCCCACCCGTTCGCCGCCCCGCAACAGCACCAGCCCCAACGCCAGCGCCAGAAGCCGGGCGCGCGCGCCCTTGGCCGGGCGCTCCTTGTCGCCGGAAAAATCCATCGCCGCGCCGCTGTCGACCCACAGCGTCACCGCCCGCGCCGCCTGCCATTCGGTTTCGCGCACGAACAACTCGTCGCCCCGCGCGGACCGGCGCCAGTCGATCCCCATCGCGCCATCCCCCGGATGCGCCGGGCGGAATTGCCAGAATTCGGCACCCGGCCCCGCGCGGCGCCGCCCATGCCCGCCGGGCAACAGCGAATTGGCCAGATGCTCGGCCGCCACCAGCAAGGGTGGCAACGCGCCCGAAAGCGCCTCGGCCGACTGGCGCAGGGCGGCCGGGTTGGTCACGCAGCCGCCTCGACGCTGCCGGTGGCGCGCGCGGCGATCTGGTCGATCAGCGCGCCCAGATCCTCGCCGCGCGCCCGCGCCGCAAAGGACAATGCCATGCGGTGCACCAGCACGGGCCGCGCCAGCGCCGCCACATCCTCGACTGAAGGCGCCAGCCGCCCCTGCAAGAGCGCCCGCGCCCGCACCGCCAGCATCAGCGCCTGCGCCGCGCGAGGCCCCGGCCCCCATGACAGACTGTCGCGCAGCGCCGCATCGGCCTCGGGCGTGCCGGGACGGCAGGCGCGCACCAGGGACAGGATCGCCGCCACCACGCTTTCGCCCACCGGCATGCGCCGGATCAGCGCCTGCGCGGCAATCAGGTCGGCGGGCGAGAAGACGGCGGAAACCCCCGCCTCGTCCGTGCCGGTAGTCGCCAGCAGAATCGCGCGTTCCGTGGCGCGGTCGGGATAGGGCACGTCGATCTGCACCAGAAAGCGGTCCAGTTGCGCCTCGGGCAGCGGATAGGTGCCCTCCTGTTCGATCGGGTTCTGCGTCGCCAGCACATGGAACGGCGCGCCCAGCGGGCGGTGCTGGCCCGCGATGGTCACCTCGCGCTCCTGCATCGCCTGCAAGAGCGCGGATTGCGTGCGCGGGCTGGCGCGGTTGATCTCGTCCGCCATCAGAAGCTGGCAGAACACCGGGCCCTCGATGAAGCGAAAGGCGCGCCGCCCCGCGTCGTCACTGTCGAGAACCTCGGATCCCAGAATGTCCGCGGGCATCAGATCGGGGGTGAACTGGATGCGGTTCGACTGCAACCCCATCACCCGCGCGAGGGTATCGACCAGCCGCGTCTTGCCAAGACCCGGCAGGCCGACCAGCAGGGCATGACCGCCAGACAGCAGGGCGGCCAGCGACAGGTCCACCACCGCCTCCTGCCCGATGAACCGCGGCGCGATGGCGGCGCGGGCCAGCGCCAGTTTCTCGGCAAGCGCCTCGATGGCGGGGACCAGAGTGTCGCTCATGGAGGCGCTCCTTGGCAGGTGATCTTTGTTCTGACCGGGTTATATGCCACGATGAAGTGCTTCGCCCAGATGAGTTTGGACAAAATGACCGCGCCACAAGACAATGTGACAGCCAGCGCCGATTCCCTGGCCGCCGAGGCGCAAAAGGCCACAAAGCGCGGCGGATTGCCGCCGGTGCATCTGTGGAACCCGCCCTTTTGCGGCGATCTGGATATCCGTATCGCGCGCGACGGGACCTGGTTCTATCTGGGCACGCCGATCGGCCGCGCGCCGCTGGTGCGGCTGTTCTCGACGATCCTGAAACTTGAAGACGGGCGCTATTACCTGGTCACCCCGGTGGAAAAGGTCGGCATCCGGGTGGATGATGCACCCTTCGTCGCGGTGGATTTCACCGCGACGGGCGAGGGGGCGGCGCAGGTTCTGACCTTTCTGACCAATGTCGGAGACAGTGCAATCGCCGGAAGGGATCACCCGATCCGCGTGCTGCGAGACCCTGAAACCGGCGAGCCCGCGCCCTATGTGATGATCCGCGCCGGGCTGGAGGCGCGCATCGACCGCAAGAGTTTCTACCGCATGGTGGACCTGGGCACGGTTCAGGGCGACTGGTTCGGCCTCTGGTCCTCGGGCCAGTTCTTTCCCATCATCCCCGCCGCCGAACTGGCGTGACGCAATGCGCCGCCCCATCCTGGCCGTCGCGGCCATGTTCCTGTTGAACGGTGCGCTCTTTGGCCTCTGGGCCTCGCGCATCCCGGCCTTTGTCGAGGCATTTGCCCTGTCTCCCGGCGCCCTGGGCCGGATCCTGCTGTGCCTCGCCACCGGGGCGATCCTGTCCTTTCCGCTGGCCGGGAGGCTCTCGGACCGTATCGGTGCCGCCATCGCGACGCGGATCATCGCGGTACTCTATGCGCTGGCGCTGCCGCTTCTCGCCCTCGCCCCGTCGCCACTGGCGCTGGGGGCGCTGCTGATCCTGTTCGGCGCCGGGCACGGGGCGATGGACGTCACGATGAACGCCTGGGGGGCCGAAGTCGAGCGCGCCCACGGCCATACCCTCATGCCCGCCTTTCACGCGATGTGGAGCCTCGGCGCCGGTCTTGGCGCGCTCTCGGGCTATGGCGCGGTGGCCCTGGGGCTGGGGGTGGTGACGCATTTCGCGCTGGGTGCCACGCTTTTTGGCGCGGCGGGGCTGGCGCTGGCGCTGACCCCCTGGGCGTCCGATCGGACCCCGGCCGGCGCCGGTTTCGCGCTGCCGCCCCGGGTGCTGATCGCCGTGGGACTGGTGGCGATGTGTTCCTCGGTCGGCGAGGGCGCGATGGCCGACTGGTCGGCCGTCTTTCTCGTCGAGGTCGCCCGGAGCACCGAGGCCCAGGCGGCGCTGGGATATGGTTTCTATTCCGTGGTGATGATGGCCGCGCGGCTGGGTGCCGGAAGGGTCATCAACCGGCTGGGGCCGGTGAGGGCCGCGCGGATCGCGGGGCTGACCGCAGCCACGGGCCTGATCGTGGCGCTGTCCGGCGCGAATCTGACCGCCGGGCTGATCGGCTTTGCGCTGGTGGGGCTGGGCTATTCCGTGGTCGTGCCGCTGGCCTTTTCGCGCGCCGCCAATGACCCGCATGTGCCCCCGGGCCGCGCCATCGCCGGGGTGGCGACGCTGGGCTATGGCGGCATGGTGCTGGGCCCCGTGGCCATCGGCGCGCTGGCGCAGGCGACCAGCCTTCCGACGTCCTTCGGCTTCATCGCGGTGCTGGCGCTGGGGATAAGCCTGCTCGCCCCTTCGTTGAAACCCGCCTGATCCCCTTCGTCTTTCCGGGCATAATCCGCGGGGTGGACCTACCGCATCTCGAACCTTTGATGCTGCACATGCAGATCCAGTTGCCAGAGCCCCTCGGTCAGATCGAACCCCTCCAGATCCACCTCGGCGCCCATCGATGTCAAACGCATGCCGCGCGGGTCACCGGGCAAGCTCCAGGCGTGTTCGCGGCGGTGAAAGATCAGCGGCGTCGCAAAAGCCCCGTCCTGCGCCACGAAGGCGTTCAGGCCGACCAACGGGCCAAAGCGGGTGTGGTCGATTTCCACCCAGTACAGAGCGGGCTGGCCCAGCAGGTCCAGTTCGAACCCCAGTTCCAGCAACAGCGAATCGTGGCGTCGCCAGGCATTGTCCAGCGTGATGCGGCGCGGCACGGGCGTTACGGGAACCCGAAGGGAAAACCGTCCCTGCGCATCGGTGCGCAGCATCCGTCCGGCACCGGGTGCGCGCGGGTTGGCATCGGACCCCAGCACCAGACGAAAGCTTTGCCCGGCCAGCACCTGCCCCCGGCCGTCGGTCAGACGCCCGGTCAGGTCCAGCGTGTCGGCCCGCGCAGAGAGCGGCAAAAGCATGAGCGCCGCCAACATCCAGACCCAGAGTCTCATCGCGCTCTCCCTGCCCCAAAAGGGTGCCAGACTGCCACGCCCGCCCCCGTCGCGGCAAGCTCAGAGCGCCGCGAACCCCTTGTCGAGCGCGTCCAGGATGCCTTGCGCCTCGCTCTCGGTCAGGATCAGTGGCGGCGACAGGATGATGTTCGGTCCGGAAACCCGCACCATCGCCCCGGCCTGATAGGCCACCGACTGCACCCGGCCCGGCAGCGCCTTGTCGGGCGCTGATTTGCTGGCGCGGTCGCCGACCAGTTCCAGCGCCAGCATCAGCCCGTGTCCGCCCCGCACATCGCCGATTACCGGGTATTTGTCCTTCAGTGCCTTGATCCCGGCCCATAGCTGCGCCCCCCGAGCGGCGGCGTTTTCCGCCACATTCAGACGCTGCGTTTCCGCCAGACAGGCCAGCGCCGCCGCCGCCCCCACCGGATGGCCGGAATAGGTATAGCCATGCCCGATCGCCGCCTTGCCCGAGGTGTCCTTTTCGAACACCTCCACCACACCCCCGGCGATCATCACGGCACCGAAAGGGAAATAGCCATTGGTGATCGCCTTTGCGGTGCAGAGGAAATCGGGCTGCACGCCCCAAAGACGGCTGCCAGACCATGCCCCGGTGCGGCCAAAGGCGGTGATGACCTCGTCCGCGATCAACAGGATACCGTTCTTGCGGCAAATGGCCGCCACGCCCGGCATGAAGGACGGGTGCGGCGGGATCACCCCGCCGGCGCCCAGGATCGGCTCCATGATGAAGGCGGCGATGGTGCCCGCGCCCTGAAAGGCGATCTCGTCTTCCAGTTCCGCCAGGATCAGTTGCGCCAGGCGCGCCGGGTCGGTTTCGTTGAACGGGTTGCGATAGGGATAGGGCGCGGTCAGGTGGTGGCATCCGGGCAAAAGCGGCTCATACGCGGTGCGGAAGTTGGCGTTTCCATTGACCGAGGCGCCGCCAAAATGGGTGCCGTGATAGCCCTTCTTCAGCGACAGGAACTTGACCCGGCCGGCCTCTCCACGGATCTTGTGATACTGGCGGGACAGGCGCAGCGCGGTTTCCACGCTGTCTCCGCCGCCCGAGGTGTAAAAGGCACGCTCCATCCCGTCAGGCGCGAAAAAGGTCTTGAGTTCCTCCGACAGCTCGATCACGGCATCATTCGAGGTTCCACGAAATATCGAGTAGTACGGCAGCCGGTCCAGTTGCGCGGCGATGGCGTCCTTGACCGGCTGGCAGGAATAGCCAAGGTTCACGTTCCAAAGCCCCCCCACGCCGTCGATCACCGAATGCCCATCGACATCGGTGATGCGCACGCCTGATCCGCCGGTGATGATGGTCGGCGGGTTGGCCTTCATGTCGGCGGGATGCGCCATCGGGTGCCACAGGTGGCGGGCGTTGTTGGCCTTGAGGAAATTCTCGTCCTTGGGCATCGGCTACTCCTGGAGATTCGGGGGGAAGTCGGCGGGAAGGCGGCCGCCCAGACCCAGCGTCGCTTCGCGGGCGGCGGGGGCGAGGGCGGCGAGGATGCTGCGCTCGTAGGCAGGGGTGACGCGCGACGAGGGCACCGCGACAGCCAGCGCCCCGCAGGCAAAGCCGTCAGGGCCGAAGATCGGCATCGCCAGGCCATGGACCTCGGATTCAAAGGTCTGATCCGCCACGGAATAGCCCCGCCCGCGCGTCAGGGCGATACGGGCGGCGAGGTCGTCGCGCGTGACCGGCGTGGTTCCCGTGATCGCCGTCAGCTTGCGCGACAGCGCCCGCTCGGTCTGTTCGGGCCTGGCAAAGGCGGCAAAGGCAACGCCCGAGGCCGTGGCATGCAGGGGCAGCGTCAGGCCCGGTTCGATATGCACCCGGTTGGCGCGGGTGCTTTCCACGACCCCGACATTGGCCAGATCACGGCCTGACACCAGCGAGACATGGGCGGTTTCGCCGGTCTCGTCGGCGAGCCGTTCTAGGATCGGCGTCATGACCCGGGTCACGGGCTGCGCCGCCTCGCGCAGCCTGGCCAGACGCAGGACACCGGCCCCCAGCCGCCAGCGTTTCGTGTCGGGATTCTGCTCGACCAGACCGCATTCCGCCATGTCGTTCAGCATCCTGAGAACCGTCGCCTTGTCGATTCCCGACAGCCGGGCAAGGTCACTGAGCCCCGCCTCGACCACCTTGTCGCTGAAGAAATCCAGCAGTTTCAGAGCTTTCTCGACAGTTCGCATGGAGACTCACAGGGTGGGGAAAAAACACTCATTGCAGGTGCAAGAAAAGTGTTGACCGAATCCGCGTCGTCGCGCAAGCTGTTTTTTGAAACGTCGGTGTAAATAATGAACCGATGCATGCAACCCCAACAAGGAGAGAGCCCATGAAGTTTCCCGTCTCGCTCGCGCTGGCTGCCGCGATGGCGATGCAGGCCGGTGCCGCGCTGGCCGACTACCCGCAGGGACCGGTCAGCTTTGTCGTGCCCTGGCCGCCCGGCGATCTGGAGGACGTGCTGACTCGGATGATCGCCGAGGATTTCCAGGCTGCCTATGGGCAACCCGCCGCGGTGCTGAACCGACCGGGCGGCGGCGGCGGCCCCTTCCCCGGCGCGGTCGAGGTGGCGAACGCGCCTGCGGACGGGTCGGTCATCGGCTCGTTCGTGATCGGCGTGCCGCTGATCGGGCCCGACCTGGGCATCCCCGAACTGAACCCGAACCCGTTCGAACCTGTCGGAATTTTCCTGACCTATCCTTTCGTGCTGGCCACCTCGGGCGACGCGGATTTCCAGACGATGGAAGAACTGGTCGCCTATGCGCAGGACAATGACGTGCTGCTGGGCCATTTCGGCGGCGAACTGGAGCCCACGCGGGTGTCCTTCGCGCTGGCCGCGCGGATGGGGTTCGAATGGGACGCGGACGCCGCCTATGACGCGCTGGATTGCAACACGCTGGCCTCGGGCGATGTGGATGTCATCAACACCACGATCCAGTTGATCCTGCCCTGCCTGAACGATGTGACGATCCTGACCTCGATCACGCCCGCCCGGCTGCCGATGTCGCCCGACGCGCCGACCGTCGCCGAACTGGTGCCGAAACTGGACCTGTCGCTGTGGAACGGGCTTTTCGTACACAAGGACACGCCGGCCGAGGTACGCGAGCGCATCGCCGCCGTCGCCCGCCAGACCATCGCCAGCGAGCGCGCGCAGACCTTCGCCGCCGAGACCGGCGCGCAGATCTACTGGCTGGAGGGGGCCGACGCCGCGGCGCGGATGGTGGAAGACGCCGCCATCCTCGCCCGGATCGGCGAGATCCTGGCCGAGTGATCCGGTCCTGACCCACTGGCCCCGGCGACCTATGCCGGGGCCTTTTCCTGCGAGGGCGGCATGAGCGACACCCACGACCTGAGCGAACTGATCAAGCCGCCCCATCACCGCGCCGAGGTGGTCTTTGCCATCACCTCCTTCCTGGTCGCCGTGGTGCTGGCCACGCAATGGAGCACGCAGACCACCTGGGTCGCGGGTCAGCCCTGGTCGCGCCAGCCCGGCCTGTGGCCCTTGGTTGCCATCACCGGCATGCTGGTGTTCGGCGCGGGTGAACTGGTCGCCTGCATCCTGCGCAACCTGCGACGAGGCGGGGGTGATGCGCTGGCCGAGGTGCTGCACTGGGTCGCGGCGACGGAGTACCTGCTGTGGTACATGGCCTATGTGCTGGCAACGCCCTGGATCGGCTACCTGCCCGCGACCGTGGTCTTTGCGACGCTTCTGGCCCTGCGGCTGGGCTATCGCGGGGCGCTGCTCCTGTGGGCGCCGGTGTCGGGTGCGCTGATCGTCCTCTTGTTCAAGGGGCTCCTGAAGGTCCGCATCCCCGGCGGCGCGCTGTACGAGCTCTTTCCGCGCGCGATCCGCAACTTTCTTGTCCTCTATCTCTGAAAGGCGCCCGGCATGGACACCCTGATCTCTGCCCTGGGCATCGTCACCCGCTGGGACGTCATTGCCGCCCTGCTGTGCGGGTCGATCGGCGGCATCCTGATCGGCGCCATCCCCGGGGTCGGCCCGCCCGTCGCCATCGCGATCCTGCTGCCCGCGACCTTTGGCTGGGACCCGATCGTCGGACTGACCCTGCTTCTGGGCATCTATGGATCGTCGCTATACGGCGGGGCGATTCCCTCGATCCTGATCAATACCCCCGGCACCGCGGTCAATGCGCTGACCACTTATGACGGCTATCCGATGACCCGCGCCGGACAGGCGCCGCGCGCGCTGGGACTGGCCTTTGGCGCCTCGTTCTGGGGCGGGATGGTCAGCGTCGCCTGCCTGGTGCTGCTGGCGCCGGTTCTGGCCAGGGTCGCGCCGATGTTCGGCTCGCGCGAGATTTTCCTCGCCGCGGTCCTGGGCTGCATCATGGTCATTGTCGCCCATCGCGGGCAGGCGCTGGCGGCGGGGGCGCTGCTGTTCTTCGGGCTCTTCATCAATACCGTGGGGATGGAGGCCAATTCCTACACGATGCGCTTCACCTTCGGGCAGGGCTGGCTGAACCAGGGGATCGACCTGATTGTCGTGGTCTCGGGCCTGTTCGCGGTGTCGCAGGGGCTGATCCTGCTGGCCGGGCGCGACCGGGTTGGGGCGGTGCCAAGGCTGGAGGGCAGCATCGCCGCCGGCGTGGTCGAGGTGTTTCGACACAAGCGCGTCGCCAGTGCCGGGGCGGCCTCGGGGACGGTCATGGGGATCGTGCCGGGCGTGGGCGAATTCGTGTCGCAGTTCCTGTCCTACACCTATGCCCGCGCCAGTTCGAAAACGCCCGAAAGGTTCGGCAAGGGCAGCCCCGAAGGGCTGATCGCGTCGGAGAGCGCGAACAACTCGGTGCCCCCCGCCGCGATGGTTCCCCTGCTCGCGCTGGGCATCCCGGGCGAGGAACTGACGGCGATGATGCTGTCGGTCTTCTATGTGCACAACGTGATCCCCGGACCGGGGCTGTTCCAGAACCACATGGATTTCATCACCGCGCTTTACATCTGTCTGGCGCTGCTGAACGTGCTGGCGCTGGGGTTCCTGCTGGTCGGCACGCGGCCCCTGCTGAAAGTGCTGGCCATTCCCGAGCGGTTCCTGGGTCTGCTGATCCTGATCCTGTCGTTTGTGGGCGTCTACACGCTGCGCAATTCGGCGGTGGATTGCCTGACAGCGGGGGCCTTTGCACTCCTCGGTGTGGTTCTGAAACGTCTGAACCTGCCCACGGTGCCGATCATTCTGGGC
>ERZ761602.4667-NODE-4667-length-17203-cov-46.432820_pt1 | contig 17203 bp, 14 predicted proteins | sample MGYA00512165_ERZ761602 | MGnify/ENA primary metagenome ERZ761602 (study PRJEB28899, sample SAMN02445085) | bioreactor sludge metagenome | biome: EBPR sludge; isolation source: Thorneside wastewater treatment plant | place: Australia: Brisbane, Thorneside...
ATTGATATTCCTAGAGTTAAGGCCGGTTTTAGGCGATAATCTAGGAAAGACCCTTGGTTGTTCCAATCCGCCCTCCTCGTCGGCAGCCTCGTCCTCCTCGTGGCGGTGCTCCGGCATTTTGGCTCCTCCGCCAACGAGTGGACATGGGAGAGGCTCCTCATCATCCTCGGGATGCTCCCCGTGGGACTCCTCTGGATCGCGCGCAACCGGCCCCGCCAGTTCGATCCGGCAGCGGTGCCGGAGGAGTTGCTGCCGTCGAAGCCAGCGCCAGCCTGAAGGACGGGCAACGCTCCCGTTCCCCCTGTCGCAGAGGGTTGGCAGATGCGAAGAAAGCCCCGCCTACCAACCGAAGATTGTTTTGCGGAGCCAAATCCCCAACGGCAGGGCCACCATGCCCAAGACGGGGAGAACGGCGCTCATCACGATCCGTTGCCATCGTTCCGGCTCATAGAAAAAGCCGACGAGGCTCCAGACCAGCATCGCGGAAATCGCGTAGCACAGTCCCACCGTCAGTGGCGTCAATCCCAACGCGGCGGCGATGGGCAAGGCGAAGAGCAGCAGGAAGGCGAAAGGCAGAGTCCTCCACCAATCGAGTTCCAGAGAGTGGCGTCCGAGCCCCCAGACAAGCCCTTGGATCGAGAGGACGAGGAACACCAAGCCAAAATAAACGGCCGGGTCCCTCATGGCGTTGCGTGGACTCCGGTGAAATGGGGGAAGCTCGTCGTCATCGGCAGCGGCAAGTGAAGGGTTGAACTTCCCCGATTCCCCACTCTACTTTGACGCATCCATGCGGAGCCCATGAACGGGTGGGGGAAAAGCGGAAGGATTTTCGCGAAAAGGCACGAGGGCAAAAGCCGTCCCGCTTTTTACAGCCGCGTCTCCAATCTGACAAGATAGAACCAACAGATGACGAAGAGGAGCAGATCGGAAACCATGCCGCCGCCCGCCGGGCGCGACGCCGCATTCCGGCATCCCTTGGGAAACCCGCGCCAATGAAGGAGGACTCGATGCTGCGAGCGCGTTCGCGCTTGGCCCGGGGCGCCCGTCTTCTTGCGGGGCTGCTCTTCGCCGCGCTCGCGACGCTTGCCATTTTCGCCGGGATCGAGCCGGCTTGGGCGAAGTGGGCGGTCTTCGCGGTATCTTTGTCAGGGTTGATCGCGGTTGTTTTCTGGAGGTCGCCGCAGCCGCCGGGAGACGGGCGGAACGGCGACGAGGAGCTGGTCGAGATCGCGCGGCGGGCCATCCGGGGCGAAGCGGACCGCCTCGACGCGAAGCGGCGGGATCTGGAGCGCGTCCTCATGGCCTACGGCGAGTGGATGGAGTTCCCCGATTTCAAGACCCTCAACGCCGCCGACTGGAAGGACGAGGCCCACCTGCGCATGGATGCCCGCGTCGCCGAGCTCATCGACCACGAGTCCGACCTCGTCCTTCAGCGCTTCTCGTCCGGCGTCTACTGGGCGGGCGGGAAGTTCGAAGGGCGGCAACTGCTCCTCGACCTCGTCTCCTTCACCGAGTCCATCGCCCGCATCTACCGGCCCGAATCGGAACTGCCCCTGCTCGAACTGAATCTGGAAAGCCTCTTCAAGGCGGTGAACCGCGCCTCGCTCCAGATCATCCTCCTGCTCGAAGAGCTGCCCATCCTCGAAGTGAAGGAGATGAACCTGCGCAAGGTCTCGGAGAACCTCCGCACCGCGAGCAAGGTCTACCGCAAATACGAGGAACTGCAGCCCTACCTCGCCCCGATGCGCTACCTCTGGCACGGCGGCAAGCTGCTGATGACCTCGAACCCCCTCCTCGCCGCCGGATGGATCGCGGGATCGGAACTGCTCTGGAAGGGCGGCAAGCACCTCGGGAAGAAGGCGATGGACGCCTACCTTCTCAGCCTCGTGCGGCAGACGCTGGGCATCGTCGCGTGGGAAACGGCGGGCGTCTACGACCCGACCCACCGCTACCGCAGCCCCGACTGGGTCTTCGGGGTCGAGTTGGCGCATCTCCTCTGCCAGTTCGACGAGACGCCCGAGATTTTGCGGGAGGCCTTCCGCGAACTCAGTCGCCTGCCCCTGCGCAGCACCTACGACCGCATCTTCCTCTACCGCTGCGTCGCCCAGAACGCGAGTCCGAAGCCGAAGCACTTCGCGCAGGCCGAACTGCTCCCGCTAGCGGCGCGGCGCGAGATCCGCGAAAGGCTCGTCGCCTTCCACGAGAAGCACGTCGGCGGCAGCGGCTGCATGTCCGACGAAGCCGCGCGGAAGTGGCGGGCGGGGTTGGACGAGAGGCTGGGCTTGTAGCTGCAGGCGAAGTCAATGACCTCACGCGGGCGTCGCGGGGCCTTGGAGTGCGGCGGCATGACGCCGCTTTCCCTCGGGGCGACATGTCGCCCCGGAACAAAGCGCGGACATGTCCGCGCACTCCAAATTTTGTCGCACAGCCCCCCTCAAAACCCCGCCTTCACGATCTCCCCGAAACTTGCGGGATCGAGGCTGGCACCACCGACGAGGAAGCCGTCGATGTCGGGTTGGGCGATGAGCTCGCCCGCGTTGCCCGGCTTGACGCTGCCTCCGTATTGGATGCGCACGGCCTCCGCCACCGCGCCGCCGAAAAGGCGCTCGATCACGCTGCGGACGTAGGCTTGGGTCTCCTGCGCCTGCTCCGGCGTGGCGGTGCGGCCCGTGCCGATGGCCCAGACGGGTTCGTAGGCGATGACGATGCCGGGCATCTGCGAGGCGTCGATGCCCGCGAGGCTGCCTTCGAGCTGCTGGGAGAGCACGAATTCAAGCTGCCCACCGTCGCGCTCTTCGAGCGATTCGCCGATGCAAAGGATGGGGACAAGCCCGGCGGCGAGGGTGGCGTGGACTTTCCGGTTGATGACCACGTCGTCCTCCCCGTAGAGCGAGCGCCGCTCGCTGTGTCCGAGGATGACGTATTGGCAGCCAACCTCCACGAGCATGGCCGCGCTCGTCTCTCCGGTGAAGGCGCCCGATTTCTCGTGCGACATGTTCTGCGCGGAGAGTCCGACGGCTGACTGCCCGGCGAGTAGCTCCGCCGCCTTCGGCAAAGAGACGAAGGACGGGGCGACGACGATCTCGACCGGGGTCGGTTCGGGAAAGGCTTTCAGGAAGGGATCGAGGAAGGCCGCCGCTTCCGACGGCGCCATGTTCATCTTCCAATTGGCGGCGATGATGTTTTTGCGGCTCATAGATTGGGTCACGGGTCAGGAGTCACGGGTGGTGGTGCGTATTCACTTTTCGTCGAGGACGGCGATGCCGGGCAGCTCCTTGCCTTCGAGCAGTTCGAGGGAGGCTCCGCCGCCGGTGGACATGTGGTCCATCGCTTCGCCGAAACCGAACTGGTTCGCGGCAGTGACGGAGTCGCCTCCGCCGACGATCTTCACGGCCTTCGCGTTCTCCGCGATGGCTTTGCCGACGGCCTTCGTTCCGAGGTCGAAACCGCGCTTCTCGAAGACGCCCATGGGGCCGTTCCAGACGATGGTGCCAGCCTCGCCGATTTTTTTGGAGAACTCCGCGATGGCCTGGTCGCCGATGTCGATGCCCTCGCGGTCGTCGGGGATGGCCCCGCCTTCGCCCCAAGGGGCGGTCACTTCGGTGGGAGCGTCGTCGCGGAACTCGGCGGTGTGACGCGTGTCGGCGGGGAGGAGGAATTCGATGCCGTTTTTCTCCGCCTTGTCGAGGATCTGGAGGGCGAGGTCGGTCTTGTCGGGTTCGGCGAGGCTTTTGCCGATCTGGTGGCCTTGGGCGAGGCGGAAGGTGTTGGCCATGGCCCCGCCGATGATGAAGGCGTCGGCCTTGCCCATGAGGCGGTTGAGAACCTCGATCTTGTCCGAGACCTTGGCCCCGCCCATGATGACGACGAAGGGACGGGCCGGCTCCTCAAGCTTGTCGACGAGGTATTCGAGCTCCTTCTCGACGAGGAAGCCCATGGCGCAGGGGCTGAGGTGCTCCGTGACCCCGGCGGTGGAGGCGTGGGCGCGGTGGGCCGTGCCGAAGGCGTCGTTCACGTAGAGGTCGCCGAGGGCGGCGAGTTGCTTGGAGAATTCGGGATCGTTCTTCTCCTCGCCGGGATAAAAGCGCACGTTTTCCAAGAGGAGGATTTCACCGTCCTTCAGCGCGGCGACGGCGGCCTCGGCCTTCTCGCCGACGCAGTCCTCGGCGAAACGCACGGGCGCGTCCGTGAGCTCGGCGAGACGGTCGGCGGCGGGCTTCAGCGAGTATTTCGGGTTCGGCGCGCCCTTGGGACGGCCGAGGTGGGACATGAGGATCACTTTCGCCCCCGCCTTGGCGAGATGCTCGATGGAGGGCAGGGCCGCGCGGATGCGGGTGTCGTCGGTGATCTGGAGGGAATCGTCGAGCGGCACGTTGAAATCGACGCGCACAAGGACGCGTTTGCCAGCGGGTTGGAGATCGCGGATGGAGAGTTTGGACATCGGAAGGGGGCGGCCTGCGGCCGCGGTAAAAGGTGAATCGGAGCGTAGCGGAGATAGACGGAGTGAAACGAAGTCAAAAGTGAAAGGTCTCGCTGAGAAGAAAAAGCGCCCGCCAACCGGGCGGTCGGGGGCGCTTCCTTTGCTTGGAAAAGATCAGTGAAACCGACGGCAGGGATCAAAGCCCTTGGCCGACCAGTTCCATGGCGTCGACGGCGCGGTTGGAGTAGCCCCACTCGTTGTCGTACCAGCCGACCACCTTGACGAAGTTGCCTTGCGCCATGGTGAGCTTGCCGTCGAGGATGCAGGAGTGCGGGTCGCCGACGATGTCCTTGAGCACGATGGGGTCTTCGGTGTAGTGGAAGATACCCTTGAGCGGACCTTCGGCGGCGGCCTTGTAGGCGGCGTTGATGTCGGCGGCGGTCACTTCTTTGGAAAGGATCGCGCTGAAGTCGGTGACCGAACCCGTCGGGGTGGGGACGCGGAAGGCACCGCCTTGGAGCTTGCCGTTCAGCTCGGGGATGACGAGGCCGATGGCCGAGGCCGCCCCGGTGCTGGAGGGCACAATGTTCTCGGCGGCGGAGCGGGCGCGGCGCAGATCGCTGTGCGGTGCGTCGAGGAGGCGCTGGTCGCCGGTGTAGGAGTGGATCGTGCTCATGAAGCCCTTCTCGACCCCGAAGGAGTCGTTGAGGACCTTCGCCATCGGCGCGAGGCAGTTCGTCGTGCAGGAAGCGTTCGAGATGATGTGGTGCTTGTCGGCGTCGTAGAGGCCGGAGTTGATCCCGATGCAGAAGGTGAGGTCGGGGTCCTTCGCCGGAGCGGAGATGATGACCTTCTTCGCGCCCGCTTCGAGGTGCTTGCCGGCCCCGGCGCGGTCCACGAAGAAGCCGGTCGATTCGAGGACAACGGCGACGCCCTTGCCCGTCCAGTCGAGGTTCGCGGGGTCGCGCTCGGCGGTCGCGAGGATGCGGTGGCCGTTCACGGTGATGGACTCGTCGTCATACTCGACCGTGCCGTGGTAGCGCCCGGCGGTGGAGTCGTACTTCAGCAGGTGGGCGAGGGTCTTGTTGTCGGTGAGGTCGTTGATCGCGACGACTTTCTTGAGCTGTTCGTCGGACATGGCGCGGAGGACCATGCGTCCGATGCGCCCGAAGCCGTTGATTCCATAGGAGGCCATAGATGTGGGAGTAGCGTGTTTCAGTAAGATGGGACACGCCTTGGGAGCGGCCCCGGAGGTCGAATGCTCCGCGGTTAGGAGCGGGGGGCTACACTAGAGGGGATTCCAGACCCGTCAAAGAAAAAGCCCGTCACCTCACCGCACGACACCTTCCCCCGATACGCAGACTTCGTTCCAAAGCCCCCGCCTTTCACGGGAGGCGGAGATCCGGAAATCCTGGGGCAGGGCCACCGGAGGCGGCAAGCCAGATGGCCGCGTCGAATTTTTGAACATTTTCCGATTTGGCAAGGTCTGTGTCCGTCGAATACCCGGAGAGAATTCGCCACGGCGGACTCGAACCCGAAACACAAACCCCTCCTTACCCCGATTCGACCGATCTCAACCCCAACTCAAAAATCTGGAAATTATCTTATTTTTAGGTTATCTTAAATTTTAGCTTGCGCTGAAAATCATAAAATTTATAATGAGGTCGTAGAGTCTGATTTGCCATGAAAAAGTTAATCGTCGTCGTCAATGACTTGGAGCGCTCCGGCAAGTCCGCCCTCGCGCGGGCGCTCTCCCACCACCTCAAGGCCGAGGAAGTGAAGCACCTCCTCGTGACCTCCAACGAGATGGACATGACGGATTCCTTCCCGGGAGAGTTCTGGGATCTGGAAGACCAGTTCGAAGTCTCTCAACTCATCGCCGCGATCGACCGCCACGACGCGGTCGTCCTCGACGTCCATACCGGAGCCGCCCGCAACTGGGGCGACCTCTTCGAGTCCGAGGATCTGGAGAACCTCCTCGCCGAGATCGACGCCGAGATGACCCTCGTCATCCCCGACACCCGTAGCGAGCGGTGCAACGAGGAGATCTGCGACCTCGCCGAGATTTTCGCCGACCAGGCGAACTACGTCATCGCCCACCTCCCCGGCGACAAGCGCAACGAGATCAAGTGGAAGGGCAGCCCGGCGGAGAAGGCGATCCGCTACCTCGGCGCGAACGAGGTCGAGATCCCCGGCCTCTCCGACGAGCTCCGCACCGCCCTCGACAACGCGGGCATCGACCTGCCCGAGGCCCTCAACCAGCCCTCCTCCCTTCCCCGCTTCGCGGAAGTGCAAGTGACGCAGTGGCTGGAGCGAGCCTCCTCCTGCCTCGCCGCCGGGAGCGAACACCTCATCCCCGACGGCTCCGGCAGCGTGGCGCTGGACTACTGAGCGCCCTTGGCGCGGCTTCCGCAAAGCCCCACACACGAGAAAGGCTCCCGGCGACGGGGGCCTTTTTTGTTGGGACGGCTCATGCGGAACGCAGCCGCTCGAAACGCAGCCGCAGCTTTCCGCCCTTTTCCAGATTCAGTTGCCCGAGAGCGGCGATGCGGCCGAGGAGCCGTTCGGCGAAAACGGGATCGTCCCCGGCGCAGGCTGCGAGACCGCGGGTCTCCCATCGGTGCAGGATGGCCTTCAGCTCGTCGTAGGTCGCCCGAGTTGTGTTCGGCCTCTCGTTCACGACCACCCCGGCGAGGCGTTGGCGGGCGCAGGCAGGCATCACCCGGCTCTTGCGGTAGTTCAGTTCGAATCCCTCCTCCAACGCGATGGCCGCGACCCGGTCGAGGAAGCGCGCGGCACCCCGGCGCAGACCGTCTCCGCCGCTGAAGGCGAGATCATCGGCATAGCGCGTGTAGTCCGCACCCGCCGCCGCCGCGAGTCCCGCCAGCCGACGGTCGAAGCGGAAGGCGAGGGCATTCGACAGTGCCGGCGAAGTGGGCGCACCCTGTGGCAGATGGGGTCTCGTCCAACGCGCCACCTCGGAGGGCGGGAGCCCTGCCTCCCGGACGAGCGACCGGGGCGGCGCATGGCAGCACAATCCGGCGAGGAGCCGGGCCACGCTGGACGGATAGCCCGCCGTCTCGAAAAAGGCGGCAACCCGCCCGAAGCGGATCGAGGGGAAGAATTCCGCCAAGTCCGCCCGCAGCACGCAATCGCGACGGACATGGACTTCGGCAAAGGTGAGGATCGAACGACCTCGGCGGAACCCATGGGCCGCGTCGTGCAAGGGCACCCGTTCGAGAATCCCGCGCAGGATGCGATGCTGCGCCGCCTTCAGTCTCGGCTTGGGCGAGGCCAGGAGACGCGGCGAGGCACCGTGCTTTCGCGGAATCCAGCGGTAGGTGTAGTGGCCCAGCCGCCCGCCGACCTCCTCGCCGCCGCGTTCGATCCCGGCCAGCCAATGCAGTTCGCCGAGAGCCGGGATTCCCAGCCAGTCCGCCAGATCGGCGACACCGTTCAGAATCGGCAGCCCTTCCCAGCGGGCGACCATTTCCGCTGGCTGCGGGAGATGCCTCCAACGGCGCACCCGTTCCGCACCCCATCGCCGGAACCAAGGATCGGAGGCAATGCGGTCGGCGAGGTCGGCTTCGTCGCGGCGGACGATGGCTCGGGCGCTGCCGAGGCGCTGGATGAAGGAAGCCTTGCCGGGCCAAGCTCCGGGCATCCCGCTCTCCACAGCCTCGTCGAGAGACGGACTGCCCGAGGTCAGCCGGAACCGCAGCCACGAGGCCAACTGCCCGGATGCCTCCCGGATCGGATCGACGGTGCCCGCACTCATCGCCCGGCGGAGAAAGAGAGCCGCCGCTCCAACGCGTCCCCGCCCGGCGCGGCCGGTCGGGCGTCGAGGCTGGCGCCCCTATGGCCGCGCGGCGTGTGATGTCGGAGTCTCGTATTCCCGGGGATCCCCCGGAAAGGCGGTCGCGCCACCCGTCCCCGCAGGGAGGACGAAGGCGATCCCACCAGCTTGGAGCGGCGGCTCATGGAGGGGAGTCTATCCTCTTTCGATGGGCAGAGGAAGCCCGCAGTTCCGGCGGGAGCGTGGTTTTTCGAACGATCTCCCGGCAAATCCGCAATTCCCGTCTTGCCTTGGAGGGTCGTCTTGTGCCTATGCTAAGCGCATGAAGTCCCTGTCCACCATCCTCGCCTCCCTCTCCACCGCCCTCGCCCTGCCAGCCTTCGCCGAACCCCTCCCGCTCTGGCCCGATCTCGCCCCCGGCGAAACGACGAGGAAGACTGGCACGGAACTCCCCTTCCGTCCCGAGGACAAGCCACCCATCCTCCGCGTCGAGAGCATCACCGCACCGACCCTCGCGCATTATCCCGCCCCGAAGGAGAAATCGCAGGGCGTCGGCGTCCTCATCCTGCCGGGGGGAGGATTCGGACGGGTCGTGCCGAATCTCGAAGGCTCCGAGGCGGCAGAATGGCTCAACGGTCTCGGCATTTCCGCCTGGGTCCTGAACTACCGCACCATCACCGGACTCGAACCCGAGGCCGAAGCCGCGGCGAAGGCGGAGCCATGGAAACGGCCGCTCCAAGATTCGCAGCGGGCCATCCGCCACCTGCGCCACCACGCCGCCGATCTCGGGCTCGGCCCGGCCAAGATCGGTCTGCTCGGCTTCTCCGCCGGAGGCCAAGTCGCGGCGATCCATCTCACCAGCGAAACGGCGGCCTACGAGCCAGTCGATGCCGTCGACGAAGCGAACTTCCGCCCCGACTTCTCCCTCCTGATCTACCCTTGGCGCGTCGCCGACGAGGCCACGGGCAAACTGATGCCGCAGATCGTCCCCTCGGCGAAGATGCCGCCGGGCTTCCTCGTCCACACCGACGACGACCAGTCCTCCTCCCTCGGCGCGGCCCTGATCTACCTCGGGATGAAGGCGCACGGCGTTTCCGGCGAACTCCACGTCTACCAGAACGGCGGCCACGGCTATGGCATCCGCACCCGGCCCGGATCGGTCATCGACACTTGGACGGCCCGCGCCGCCGACTGGCTGCGGGTGCGGGGATGGGTGGAGTGAGGCCTCACTCCAACTCCATCGTTTTCCTTGCGCTTTCGCACGGAAACCGTCAGTTAGCGCGGATGAACTTGAACCCGCGAACGGACGCCCCTCAACGCTTCCCCTTTTCCTGAAAATCAGCGTCGATCCGCGTCAAGCAGCGGTCCCTTTTTCCAATCTAAGATGAAAACACTCACCATCGGTCTCACCCAGTTCGCCGCCGTGGAGGATCCGTCCGTCAATCTCGACAGCGCCGAGCGCCTCGTCCGCGCCGCCGCCGCGAAGGGTGCGCAGGTCGTGTGCCTGCAGGAGATGTGCTCGACCCTCTACTTCTGCCGCCGCGAGGACCCCGCTCTCTTCCGCTACGCCGAGGCCATCCCCGGAAACACGACGGAGCGCTTCGCCTCCATCGCGAAGGAGCTCGGAGTCGTTGTCGTCCTGCCGCTCTTCGAGAAGCGAGCCACCGGGCTCTACCACAACACCGCCGCCGTGCTCGACGCCGACGGGACCTATCTCGGCAAGTACCGCAAGATGCACATCCCCGAGGACCCCGGCTTCCACGAGAAGTTCTACTTCACTCCCGGCGACCTCGGCTACCGCATCTGGGAAACCGCCTTCGGCAAGATCGGGGTTCTCATCTGCTGGGACCAGTGGTATCCCGAGGCGGCGCGGCTCACCGCGATGCAGGGGGCGAACGTGCTCTTCTACCCCACCGCGATCGGCTGGCTCGCGGAGGAGCGCGAGACCCTCGGCCCCGCCCAGCACAATGCCTGGGAGACCGTGCAGAAAGGCCACGCCGTCGCCAACGGCTGCTTCGTCGCCGCCGCGAACCGCGTCGGCCGCGAGGGCGACACGGTTTTCTGGGGCCAGTCCTTCGTCTCCAACCCCTACGGCGAGGTGATCGCCCGCACTCCCGTCGAGGAGGAAAGGGCCGAGGCTGTGGTCTGCGATCTGGAGCAGTTGGAGGAGTTTCGGAATATCTGGCCGTTTTTCCGGGATCGGAGGATCGACAGCTACGAGGCGGTGACAAAGCGGTGGCTCGATTGACCAACGCGCCAGCGTTCTCTTACTCTTTACTCCTTGCTCTTACCTCTTACTCCCCGGCCTGACCTGAAGAACGCCTGTGATCATCAGGAGTAAGAGTAAGGAGGTAAGAGTAAAGAGTATGAGATTTGACAACCCCAAACCCAAAAACCCCATGCCACTCGATCACGAACGTCTCATCGTCTACCAACGCTCCATCGAATTCGTCGCCTGGGCGGATCGATTCATGGAGGAAACGAAGCTCAAGGGCGAAATCCGATCTCAACTCGACCGTGCTTCCATCAGCGCTCCGCTGAACATCGCGGAAGGGAACGGAAAATTCTCCATCCGGGACAGGATTCGTTTTCTCGACATCGCCTACGGCTCCTCTCTCGAATGCGCGGCCTGCCTCGACGTGGCTTGCGCGAAAGGGGCTGCCCCTGTCGAAAGGATCGCTCAAGGGAAAAGCTTGATCGAGGAGACCGTCAATCTCCTCGTGCGCCTTCGGGAGAGCTTGAACCGACGCCTTGATGAGAAGGAATCCTCCCCTCGCGTTCGCGAGGGAGATGAGGACGAATGGTTCAGCCTCCGCGACCTTGAAGTCGGCTATTGATTCTCCCCTCTTACTCTTTACTCCTTACTCTTACCTCTTACTCCCCGCCTTGTCCCGAAGAACGCCTGTGATCCATCAGGAATAAGAGTAAGGAGGTAAGAGTAAAGAGTAAGAGATCGATACGATGACCCCAAAATCCCTAGGTTACCAAATGCCCGCCGAATGGGCCCCCCAGTCCGCTATCTGGCTCTCCTGGCCCTCGGGCCATCCCGACTGCTGGCCTGAAACCCTCGCCAAGGTCGAAGACGTCTTCGCCGAGATCGCCGCCGCCATCAGCCGCTACCAACCCATCCGCCTCAACGCTCCCGCCGCCCGCCACGAGGCGATCCGTCGCCAGATCCTCGGCGCCCATGCCGCCGCCGACCGGGTCGAGCTTTACGACCACCCCAACGACGACGTCTGGTGCCGCGACCACGGCCCGCTCTTCGTGAAACACCGCGAGACCGGCGAGATCGCCGTGACCGACTGGGGCTTCAACGGCTGGGGCGACAAGTTCGGCCCCTACGAACAGGACGACCAGATCCCCTCCCGCATCGCCGAAACCCTCGGCCTGCCGCGCTTCGTGGGCGGCATGATCCTCGAAGGCGGCTCCATCGAACAGAACAGCCTCGGCCAGCTCCTCACCACCGAAGCCGTGCTTCTCAATCCCAACCGCAACCCCCACCTCTCGCGCGAGGAGATCGAGGAGCGGATCAAGTCCTTCCTCGGCATGGACGAAATCTTCTGGCTCGCCTCCGGGATCGAGGGCGACGACACCGACGGGCACATCGACGACATCGCCCGCTTCGTCAACGACTCGACCCTCGTCATCTCGCGCGAGACGGACGGCGGCAACCCGAACCATCGCGTCCTCGCCGAAAACCGCGAGCGCCTTGGCGACTTCCGTCTTCCCGACGGCTCGCGGCCCGAGATCGTTGAGATCGACCTGCCCGAGGCCTGCCAGGTCCCCGGCTGGCGGCTCCCCGTGCTGCCAGCCAGCTACGTGAATTTCCTCATCCTCAACGATGCCGTCCTTGTCCCGATCTTCGGACAGGAGAAACGGGACCGGAACGCGGTGGGTTTGCTAGGGGAACTGTTCGCGGGACGCGAGATCGTCCCCATCCACGCCCTCGACATCGTCCGCGAAGGCGGCGCGATCCATTGCATCTCGCAGCAGCAGCCCGCCTGACCATGAAAATCACCCCCGAACAAATCGCCCTCGTCGCCAAGGACATGGGCGTCTCGGTCGAGGAACTGACCCGCTTTGTCGCCCTCGGACAAAACCGCGTCTTCCCGGCGGGCGACTACCTCTTCCACCAGTCCGCGCCGCGGCGTTTCTTCGGCATCGTCCTGCGCGGGCGCATCAGCCTCCTGCGCGGCCTCGCGGGGCGGAGCGTCACCGTCGCCTGCCTCACAGAGGGTGCGATGATCGGCGAGACCCTCTTTATCGACGAGCTAGCCCACAGCGTTTCCGGCCTCGCCCTTGAGGAGACCGAGGTCTGGACCGTGGACCGCGAGGCGATCGAGACCTTTCGCGAGGAGAAGCCCGAGATCTTCTACCGCATGACCGCCCGCGCCGCCCGCCGCGTCGCCCTGCGCCTCCGCGAGACCACCGAGATGCTCCTCCGCGCGGACCATCACCGCGCGCCCGTCGCGAGCTACCGCACCGAGCACGACTCCCTCGGCCTGCGCGAGGTCTCGAACGCCCATTACTACGGCATCCAGACGATGCGGGCGGTGGAGAACTTCCCCTTCTCCGGCATCCGCCTCTCGCACTTCCAGCACCTCGTCCACGCCTTCGCCCAAGTGAAAAAGGCCGCCGCCTCGGCGAACGCGGAGCTGGGCGTCCTCGACCCGGCCATCGCCCGTGCGATCGAGCACGCCTGCGACCGCATCCTCGCGGGCGAGCGGCACGAGCAGTTCGTCGTCGACATGGTCCAGGGCGGTGCCGGCACTTCGTCGAACATGAACGCGAACGAGGTCATCGCGAACCTCGCCCTCGAAATCCTCGGCCACGAAAAGGGCGAATACTCGCATTGCCACCCGAACGACCACGTCAACTGCTCGCAATCGACCAACGACGTCTATCCCACCGCCGTGAAGCTGGCCGTCGTCTCCGCGACCCACGAAGCCGTCTCCGCCCTCGGCGTGCTGCAAAAAGCCTTCCGGGAAAAGGCCGACGAATTCGCCGACGTCCTCAAGATGGGCCGCACCGAGAACCAGGACGCCGTGCCCATGACCCTCGGCCAGGAGTTCAGCGCCTACGCCACCATGCTCGGCGACGGCATCCGCCGACTCGAACGCGTCGCCGACGACCTCCTCGTCGTGAACATGGGCGCGACCGCGATCGGGACCGGCCTGAACAGCCCGCGCGGCTACGCCGAGCTCTGCACCGCGAAGCTCGCCGAGATCAGCGGACGCGCCGTCGTCCTCGCCGACGACCTCGTCGAGGCGACCCAGGACGCCGCCGACTTCGCGATGATGAGCAGCGCCCTGAAAGTCACTGCAATCCAGCTTTCGAAAATCTGCAACGACCTCCGCTGGGCCTCCTCCGGTCCGCGCTGCGGGCTCGCCGAGATCAACCTGCCGCCGCTCCAACCGGGCTCGTCCATCATGCCCGGCAAGGTCAACCCCGTCCTGCCCGAGGTGGTGAACCAGATCTGCTACCAGATCATCGGGTCCGACCTCACCGTCTCCCTCGCCGCCGAGGCAAGCGAGTTCGAACTGAACATGGCCGAGCCCATCATGGCCCACAACCTCCTCAGCAGCCTCATGCTCCTGAAGAACGCGGCCATCGTCCTCACGACCCGCTGCGTCAAGGGCATCACCGCGAACCGCGAGCGGTGCGAGAGCTACGTCAAGAACTCCATCGGCATCGTCACCGCCCTGAACCCCGTGCTCGGCTACGAGCGTTCCGCCTCCATCGCGAAGGAGGCCCTCGCCACCGGACGCGGCGTCTACGAGCTCGTCTTGGAGAAAGGCTGGATGAGCCAGGAGCGGCTCGACGACCTCCTCAGCCCCGAAAAGATGGCCAATCCGCTGAAGCCCGAGACGGCATGAGAGGGCGGCCCGATGCGGGGTTCTCTCACGAAATCAACGCGGTGCCCGCTTCGCCAGAAAGGAACTCAAGGCTCCGAGATTCTCCACGAAGACCGCGCTGCTGAGATAGCGCTCGCCCGACGCGAACTTCGGCTGGCCGACGAGCCGGGTATCGTCTCCGCCATGCACGCTGATCCAGCGGCCTTCGGCGTCGAGGGCGGCAAGGCGTTTCGCGACCTCCGCTCCATCGACCGGAGGCGGCGGAGCGAGGGCTTCTTCGATCGGACGCCCCGCGAGGTGGGCGCGATAGGCGCTTTTGATCCATTCGAGGCGCGAGGGGTTCTTCCAGCCGTAGTGACCGGGCAGGTCGCTGTCGTCGTGGGTGAGTTCGTATGCCTTGCCGTTGCGCTTCGTGTAAAGCGGCCGGTTCGTCTTCATCTCGTAGTAGCGCGCAAGCTGTCCATCGGGCAGCAGGGAGCTTTCGAGATACTTCACCGCAGGCACGATGGGGGCGGTGTATCGCTCCTCGCCGGTCGCTGCGGCAATCTTGAGCAAGGCGATCATGGCATCCTCGGATTCGCGCCCGCTCACCGCCGGCGGCTCGAAGGCGCGCGCCCAGATGGGATGCATGTCAGGGCCATATTGCTGCGCCCAAGCTGGCTGGGGATCGGGAAGCTGGGCGAGGAGGAGGAAATCCCCGAAGCGCCGCAGGGCGTCGAGGCACTCCGCTTTCCCGTAGATCCGGTGGGCGAGGAGCAGGGTGTCCGTCAGGGTCGTGGCGAGCCCGTCGTTGAGCGTGTATTCGTTCCAGTATTCCTTGATGCGCCCCTCGCTGCGCCAGTCGTAGTCGGGGAAGGATGCCTTCCTCACCGGACGGTCCGGCACGGGACCGGCCCAGACTTGGGGGAAGGCACCGTTGGCATATTGCGCCGCGAGGAGGCGCGGCAGGGCGTATTCCACCGCCCCATGGACCCGGCCGTCCTTGAACCCGCCCGCCTCGTCGAGGCGCATGAGGAAACGCAGGGCCGCTTGGGAGATGTCGTCGTCCAGGGTCGAAAGATTCTTTCCCTTTCCTTTCCCGTCCCGATACCGGTCCACGCGCGGCCCGGAGGGATCGAAGTCGATGGAGTTGCGCCAGCCGCCCGATTCGAGCTGGCCGTAGGCGAGGGCATGGCCCGCCTGCGTCGCGGCCTCGAAATAGAATGGATCACCGGTGGCGGCGAAGGCGTCGAGGAAGGCCTCGCCCACCGCCGGAGTCCCCGGAGGCTGCACCCAGATCTCCGTCGCCGTCGCCTCCCCCTCACCGAGACGCCGCCCTTCCAAGGTGACGTAGTAGACGTAGCCCCCCTCGACTGCGGCCTGCTCCATGAAGCGGGTCGTAGCACGTTTCATCGCTGCGAGCAGCTCCTCGCGCACCGGTTCGGCATGCAGGGAGGGAATCGCGAAGACGAGCAAGGCGAAGGCGCGGAGATCCATGCCGCGCAGACTAGCGCAAAACGCGTTCTCAATTCAAGCTTTCCTTTGGTCCTTGGCAGCTCGGCTTCCCGCTCCCGCTTGATGTCCTCTCCGAAAACAGGGTGACGTGGCCAGCCACCTGCTCAATCCGCCCCGGAAGCATCCTATCTTCCTTTTGTCTCTCCCCGCCGGAAGCCGGGGTCGGAGGAGGGGCGGCTCCGGATTTTGGATTTAACCTCACTCCACCCTCGCCCCCGTGACGCGGAGCCTCGCGGCGTCCCGGAAGCCCTCGTCGAGCCAGTCGAGATGGGTCGTGGTGATGAGCTTCTGCGAGGCCGCCGGCCAGTTCGCCATGAGGGCGTTGCGCCGCCCCGGATCGAGTTCGCCGAAGACGTCGTCGATGAGCATCACAGGGGCCTCCTGCCTTGTCTCCAAGAAGAGGTTCGTCTGCCCCAGCTTCAGGGCGAGGGCGAGGGTGCGCTGCTGGCCCTCGCTCGCGAACTTGGCCGCAGGCATGCCGTTGAGCGTCAAGAGGAGGTCGTCGCGGTGCGGCCCGGCCGCGGTCTGGCGGCGGCGCATCTCCTCGTCGCGCTTCGATTCGAGCCGGGCGAGGAGATCGTCGTTCTCCCCACTCGCGCTTTCGTAGGCGATGCCGAGGGTCTCCCGCGCGCCGCCGATGCGGGTCTGCGCGTCCGCCGCGCGGGGCTGGAGCCTTTCCACGAGGACGCGGCGGCAGCTTGAGATGACTTGCCCGTAGTCGTGCAGCAGCCGCGAGTAGGCGTCGATCTGCGGCCACTTCGGCGAGGCGTCCCGCTTGAGGAGGAAATTGCGCGAGCGCAGCGCCTTGTCGTAGGCCTTGAGCGCCTCGCGGTAGCCGGGGAAAAGCTGCGAGGCCATGAAGTCGAGAAAGCGCCGCCGCCCCTCCCCGCCCCCGCGCACGAGGGCGAGGTCGTCGTTCGCCATCCACACGACGAGGGCGCTGTGGCGCAGGTAGCCGGCCCCGCCCTTCTGCGCCTCGCCGTCGACGAGGAGGCGGCGTCCGCTTTCGCGATATTGCAGGCGCAGCTCGGTGGACGCCGGCCCTTCGAGCCTGCCCCCGACGGCGAAGGCCTTTCCGGAGAAGCAGACGCAGTCGCCGAGGTGCGCGGTGCGCGGACTCTGGAGGCGCAGGAGGACACAAGCGGCCTCAAGGATGGAGGTCTTGCCTTGGGCGTTGTCCCCGTGGAAAAGCGTGATCCCCGGCTCCAGCCCGAGCCGCAGCGACTCGAAGCAGCGAAAATGATTCAGGTTGAGCGAGCGGAGGACCATGCGCGGCCCGCAATCAACAGGGTCCGGTGCGCGAAGCAAGAGGGTTCGGTCGGAAAAACGGCTTTCGCAGGAAGGATCGGCTTCACAGGCGGAGCTGCACTCGGACCCGGAAGGCCCAGGCATCCTCCTCGCTGACCGGACGGGTTGCGCCGGCTCCGCCCGCGCGGGTGTGCTCGACGCCATACATCACTTTCAGATCGTCGCCGTTCAAATAGTGGTTAATGCCGAAGTAGAATTGGTCGATCTGATCGAAGCGGCGGCTGTCCTGGTAGCTCGTGGGGAGATTCGGCGACGCTTGGTTGAGGCGGATGGCTTCTGAGGTGAGCTGGATTTCTGGACCACCACCCACCAGAATCCATGTCCATGAAC
>ERZ761602.4668-NODE-4668-length-17193-cov-4.974735_pt1 | contig 17193 bp, 11 predicted proteins | sample MGYA00512165_ERZ761602 | MGnify/ENA primary metagenome ERZ761602 (study PRJEB28899, sample SAMN02445085) | bioreactor sludge metagenome | biome: EBPR sludge; isolation source: Thorneside wastewater treatment plant | place: Australia: Brisbane, Thorneside...
CTCATAGGCGCTGCGCTTGCCAAATCGGCCACCCTAGCCCCCGGCTGCCCCGCCGCCAGCGGGACCGTCGCGGTGGCGCGGACCGCCGTGGCAGGCTCCTGGCCGAGCACACGTTTGCGGTGGGCGTCGAGCTGCTCGGCGAGGTGGCGGATGCGCTCGGTCAGCTCGGGGGTGAGGCCGGTGTCGTCGGAGGGGAAGGGGAAGGTGTCGAAGCAGGTGGATTTGCTGTAGACCGGGTCGTTTCCGACGCCCAAGCGGCCGCCTGTTACCAGCGCCCATTCGACATGGACCTGGCTGGAGAGCACGCCAAGCCAGCAGGCGTCGTCCAGGGCGATCGCAATCAGCTTGTCGTCGGGCAGGATGTCGCCACCGAGAAATTGAAAGACACGGTGTTTGGCGACCTGACCGGTGGCAACGTACCGCGACAGACCGCGATTCGCGTCGCGCATGCGTGGCTGAGATTCAGCGAACACCCACCAATTTTCGCGGCGTGACCTTCGAGGGTTTTGGTCGCGATCCGGCTTTACACGCTCAAACAACCATTGATAAATGGTTGGAAACTGCTGGCGCACCTGAGATTCGTCCAGGCCGTGCATATCCAGCACAAGAACGCCGCGCGGACGGTCCGTGAGGTCGCGGCCATTTCGGTACGGGCGAATGTGTCGCTCCAAGCCGGGCACGGCGCCCAAGCCTAATGCCTTGGCTTCTTCCAGCGTGACCACAAAACCGGCGCCGTGCGGAATGACACCTCGATTGGAGATCTGATCGTTGCTCGCAAGCCGCTTGGCGGCGGCCACAGCGGCGCCGACCTTCAGATCGGCATGCAGCATGCCCTTGGCTTCATAGAGGCGAACCGCGATCTCGCCATGCTCGCCCTCGCGCTCGTCCATGACCTTCAACAGTCGCCCTTCACTTCCCTCGGACGCGCCAACGGTCATCGCAATGCGCACCGCCGCACCATTGGCGCTGTCCACCCAGGGGTGATCGGGAATCGCGTATCTCAGGCTGAGCGCCTGCAAGCCGGGGCGGCGCGTGCCGGGGGCCGATTTCTGCGCATTTGGCAGCATGAGGCCCCCGGCATGCGCCGTCCCGGCCGCCACAGGTGCCCCGTCCAGCGCCGCCTGCACCACACGCCGGTTGAAGATCATCGTGAGGCTGTTGGTCGTGATCAGGCCGAACTGCCGCGCAGCACCCGAACGTACGAGGCAGGCCGCGTGGTGCCACCAGTACATGACAAAGTCGGCGCTCTCCGGCACGTCGGGCCACGCACCACGCAGGGCTTGGGCGTACCCGTCGCCCAGTGCATCCCGCATCCGCTTGTTCCCAATGAACGGCGGATTCCCCACAATGAAATCCGCCGCCGGCCACTCGGCGGGGCGCGGGTTCACGTAGCGCCATTGCGGCACCTGGGCGGCCTCGTCGGGCACGTCCTCGCCCGTCACCGGGTGCTTCTTGAAGGTGGTGCCGTCCCAGCGGGTGATGACCTTGCCGCTCTCGTCCGTGGCCAGCTCGGTGCGGTCATAGGCCAGCACGGCGTCGCGGTGTTCGATGTTGCCGTAGTCGTGCACCACCGGCTCGGCCACGCTGGCCAGGCCGCGGGTGCGCACATGCCATTGCAGCCAGCCGATCCACAGCACCAGCTCGGCCAGCGCGGCGGCGCGTTCGTTCAGCTCGATGCCGCGCAGCTGCTGCAGCGTGACGGTCTCGCCCTCCAGGCCCAGGTGCTCCTGCGTCTGGCCCAGGGCTTCGAGCTGGTTCATCACCTCGCCCTCCAGGCGCTTGAGGTGCTCCAGCGTCACGTACAGAAAGTTGCCGCTGCCACAGGCCGGGTCGAGCACGCGGGTGGTGCAGAGCTGGTGGTGAAAACGGCGGATTTCGGCGCGGGCTTCTTCCAGCTTCGCTTCACGCTTCTTGCCATCGAGTTCATCAGCCTCGCGCGCCAGCACGATGGCGGCGGCCTGGGCGTTGGCCCAGTCGGCGCGCAGGGGCTCCACCACGGTGGGCAGCACCAGGCGCTCCACATACGCGCGGGGCGTGTAGTGCGCGCCCAGGGCGTGGCGCTCGGTGGGGTCGAGCGCGCGCTCCAGCAGCGTGCCGAAGATGGCGGGCTCCACCTCGGTCCAGTTGGCGCGGGCGGCGCGCAGCAGGCCGTCGATCTGGGGGGTGGTCAGCGGCAGCACGTAGCCGTCCGCCGCCGCGCCCTTGAACAGCTTGCCGTTGAAGCGCAGCACGTCGGCGGCGATGGCCGCGTTGAAGCCGCCCGCGTCCATGCCGGCCCAGAAGATCCTGAGCATCTGCGCCAGGGTGGCGGGCTGCTCGCGGTGCTGGCGCAGCAGGTGCACGAAGCTGCCCAGCCCCTCGGGCCCGCTTTTGGGCAGCAGGCCCACGTCCTCGGCAAACATGCTGAACAGGCAGCGCGTCAGAAAGCCGGCCACGTGGTGCGGCGTGTGGCCGGCGGCCTCCAGGCTTTTTGCCAGCTCGGCCAGCTCGGCGGCCACTGCGCGCGTGACGCGGGCGCTGGCGCGGCTGGGGTCCAGGCTGAGCGGGTCGGTCCACAGGGCTTTCAGCCGCGCGCGGATGGCGGGGTCGGCCAGCTGCTCCAGCCGGATGCGGTGGCTGCGCGGGTCGGGGAACGGGGTGTAGGTGGCGCCGGAGCGGGTGAACTCGGCGTACAGCTCGATGACGTGGCCCACGTCCACCACCACCACGAAGGGCGGGCGGCCTTCGGCGGCGGGCAGGGCGCGGGCGTAGTTCTCGGCCTGGGTGCGGGCGCGCAGCAGGGCGTCGTCAAAGGCCCGGGTGGGCGCGGCGCCGCCGGCCTGCGACGGGATGCCGGCTTTCAACTTCTTGCTTTCCCACACGAAGTGGCCGCGCAGGTAGCAGTCGATGCGCCCGGCACTGGTGCTGCCGTCGCCGTGGATGAAGGTGATGGGCCGTTCGAACTGGTAGTCGGCATCGTGGCGGGGCGGGTCCACACCGAGCAGCGCGCACAGCTCGATGACGAAGCTTTGTGCGGTGGCCAGTTCGGATGCGGCGATGGTCTGCCAGCGGCTGATGAAGGCGGCGGTCGCCGCCGTGGGGGCGCTCGTTGCGGCGTCGGCCGCGCCGGGGGTATTTTCGGTGGCTGCTCCCATGCGGCGCATCATAACGGGCGGGCTCTGATTGGCCTGACGGTATGAAAAGCATAGCGTAATGCGACCTTTTCATGCTGGGTATGGGCTATTTCGGTGCAAATTTCGGCGGTGCGGGGCCTGGGGCCGTGCCTGGGCGGCCGGACATTTGTAACAATGGGTTCCCATGGACCGGATGACCACGCCCCCCCGACTTGCCGATGGCCGCGGGGGCCCGCCATGAGGGCGCCGCGCACACGGTGGGAAATGGGTGGGAAGGTGGGGCGCTCCCACCTGTTCGGGTGGGGTTGCCAGCGCGCCGCGGAACTATCGTGTCGGACATGTCACCCGCCGCGCTGCCCCGTCGCCCCGTCCGCCTGCGCAGCGATGAGCGCGGCCACAAGCGCGGCCCGATGCGCGGTCCGATGCGCGGTCCGATGCGCGGTCCGATGCGCGGGGCAGGGCGCGCCGGCCGGGGGGCGTGGCTGATGGACGGCGCCACCCTGCGCGATCCGCAGCGGGCGACGCTGGTGTTTGTCGATGTGGTCGAGTCGGTGCGCCATATCCAGCGGGCGGAGGCGCAGTCGGTGTTGCGCCTGCGCGCGCTGCTGCTGCGTTGCGCCGAGCGGGTGGTCAGCGACCAGGGGCAGGTGATCGAGCGCCTGGGCGACGGGCTGGTGCTGCGGTTTCACTCGGTGGCGGATGCGGTGCGTTGTGTGCCGGCGCTGCACCGCCTGGCGCTCGAAGAAGGGCGCAGCCAGCCGGAGGACGCGCGGTTTCAGCTGCGCGCCGGTGTGCATTGCGCGGCGGTCTGGAGCGATGCCGACGGGCTGTACGGCCTGGGCGTGAGCCTGACGGCCCGGGTCGCGGCAATCGGCGGGCCGGGCGACACGGTGTTGACCGCAGCGGCGCGCGACCAGCTGGTCGTGGGGCTGGATGCCGACGTGCAGGACCTGGGCGCGTGTTATCTCAAACATCTGGACGAGCCCGTGCGGCTGTTTCGTCTGCGCGCCGCGCAGCCCTTGTCCGCCGGCCTGGCCGGGGCGATTGCCGCGCGCATGCGCACCCGCCCGACGCTGGCGGTGCTGCCGTTCGGCCTCGGGCCGGGCGGCGGGGGCGGCGGCGCGGTGGCGGGCCCCGGGGTGGGCGACATCGTGCGCCATCAGCTGACGGGGCAACTGGGGCGCTCGCCGATGCTGCATGTGATTTCGGCCCTGTCGACAGCGGGCTTCGGCGCGGCCGGGTTCGACCGGGCGGCCGCCTGGCGGCTGCTGGGGGCCGACTATCTGGTGCAGGGCGAAGTGCGGGGGGGCGGTAGCAGTCCGGCCGATGCCGACCCGATCGAGGTGCGGCTGCAGCTGTGGCGGGCGGGGACCGGCGAGCCGGTATTGCAGCAGGCGGTGGCCGGCACCGCGCGCGAGCTGCTGTCGCCCCACAGCGAGCTGCTGGCCCGCCTGGCGCTGGCCATCAGCGGCGGGGTGCTGACGGTCGAGCAGCGCCTGGCCCGGGGCACCGCCGCCTTGCCCAACCTGGCCAGCCATACGCTCTATCTCAGTGCGGTCGATCTGCTGCACCGCTTTGCCGTGGCCGACTTCGAGCGCGCGCGGCAGATGCTGCTGGCGCTGGCCGAACGGGCGCCGCGCCACCCCGAACCGCTGGCCTGGCTGGCGCGCTGGCATGTCTTTCGTGTGGTGCAGGGCTGGACGGACGACAGCGCCCGCGACAGCACCGAGGCATTGGCCTACAGCGAGCGGGCGCTGGACCGCGACCCCGAGTCGGCGCTGGCGCTGACCATGGCGGGCTCGGTGTACGCCGGGGTCAGGCGCGATCCGGGGCGTGCGCAGGACTTCTATCGCCAGGCGCTGGCGATCAACCCCAACGATTCGATGGCCTGGGTCATGAGCAGTGTGGCCCAGGGCTTTCTGGCCGCGCGCGAACCGGCGCTGGCCGCCAGTGAAACCGCCCTGGGGCTGGCGCCGCTGGACCCGCTGCGTTATTACTACGACTCGCTGTCGGCCACCACGGCGCTGATGAGTGGCGAGACGGTCCGGGCGCTGGAGCTGGCCGAGCGGGCCGTCAGCGCCAACGCCTGCCACGGCTCGGCCTATCGTGTCCTGGCGGCGGCCAAGGTACTGACCGGCGCGGTGGACGAAGCGCGCCAGGTGATCGACCGCATGCTGGCGATCGAGCCGCATTTCACGGTGCAGGCCTACCGCAACCGGGTGGGCGTGGACAGCGATCGGGCCCGCGAGGTGGCCGAGGCCTTGCGGCTGGCCGGCCTGCCGGAGCGGTGAGGGAAAACGAGGGTTGCCGGCACGGTGTCGGAGCTTTTTTTTGTTGGCTGAAAGGGGCGATGACATGAGCGCGTTGCAAGGGATTCAGGGCATCCAGGGCATTCAGGGGATACAGGGCATCCAGGGGATCCAGGGCATTCAAGGGATTCAAGGCATCCAGGGCATCGCGGGTATCAGCCCGGCGGCAAGCCTGCTGCCGGGTGCCGACCCCGGCTTTTCCGTGGGCCTGATGACCAACCGCGAAGCCTTGATGCAGCCGCATGGCGACGATGCCCTGGCGTTTGATCCGGCCCGCGCGCTGTGGGGCGCAGCATCCGCCACCGACATGCCGCCGGTGGATGACAGCACGCGGCTGACCCGCTGGTCGGCCGAGATACGGCACGAAAACCTGCTGGCCGAACTGATCGAGCCGCTGCGCTTTGTGGTCAGCGCAAAAGACGAGCGGATCAGCATCTTTCACCTGCAGACCGGCCTGAGCGGGCTGGCGAACGGGAAGGCGGTGCAGTCCACCCCGTATCTGCTCTACAGCCTGCAGCGGCCCAGGCACGCGCATTTCGTGCGGCAGCTGAAGGCGGTCAACCGCTGGGCCGAGTTGCGGCCCGAGCGGGCGCAAGAGATCCTCACCCAGATCGGGGTGCCGCTGCAGTACTGGAGCGCCGTGCTCGACCTCAACCCCACCACCCACCCGCACACGCTGCAACTGGTGTCGCTGGCGCTGGCGCTGGCCTCGTACCTGAACCAGCCGACCAAACACCACCTGGCCTGCCCGCGGCCGGTGGACTATTCGCCGGGCATCCAGCCCATCATCAACGCCCGGCGTTTCGCCGCCTTTCCGAGCGGCCATGCCACCGAGGCCTTTGTGGTCGCCCGCATGTTGCAGATGGTCACCGGCCAGAGCCGGGTCGGGGCGGATAAAGAACCGACCGCCCTGGAAACCCAGTTGCAGCGCCTGGCGGCGCGGATATCGAACAACCGGGTGATTGCCGGTGTGCATTTCCCCATCGACGCCACCGCAGGGCGGCTGGTGGCAGAGACGGTGTGTGAGTATGTGCAGCACCGCTGCGCGGAGAAGGACGCATGGGGTGGCGCGACGGGCTGGGATGTGCGGCACTTCAACGGCCACAGCGACACCTTGACCGACGATTACCTTGACAAAGCCTTTGACCGCAGCGAATCGTTTGGCGACGTCGGTGGCACGCCGGGGCATCTGACGACCTCGCACGCCGTACAGCGCATTGCCGGCCTGCACCGCAGCGCGGTGGTGGATGGCACGGGCACCGGGCTGTTGCCGACGGTCTGGCGCCTGGCCCGGGCCGAGTGGTCGTGAGGCCGCCATGCCCGGCAACACTTCCTCCGCCCCGAGCGCCGGTTGGCTGGATATCCCGCAGTGGACCGCAGTCTTTGCGGACTACGACATCGATCCCTATGTGCTGTGGGCGCTTGCGACGGAACTTCGCGGCTTCGGACGCGGCGGCCAGTTCCCCGGTGTGCTGAACCTGATCGCCGAGCTGGAGACGCCCCTGGGCGACAAGGATTCGGCAGCGTTCTTCGAATCACTGAACCGATCAAACCAGCATCCGCTGAAGGGCTATGTCCCGGCGGCCTACTTCGCCCCGTACCCGGGCAAAAATCCGGCGGGCACCCGGTATGTCACCCTGCGGCTGGATGTCGCGGCGGCCGTGGGCGCGAGCGCCGGTGGCTGCGAGCCGGTGCCTGCGGCGGGCCGGCAAGAGACCGAACCGAGCGCCGACGAGCGCAAGCGGATCGGGCAAGTCATCGCGGAGCGCTTGCTGCGGCTGATCCGGCAATCCCCCATCCGGCGCGTGCAGCTGGGGCATTCGCGGGGTGACTTCTGCCCCGACCGGGCCCCGGAAGGAACCGCTTTCCCCGGCCCCGTCCGCGAGGTGCCAGAGGTTCTGCTAGCCTCGGTGGAAGATACCTGCCCCTTCTTTCATGCGGCCTTGCGCGCCGACCCCGTGACCTGCGCAACCCGCGTGGCGGTGCTGTGGGACCAGTCGGTCATTGCGCCCCAGCCCCGTACGGTGCCCCACGGCTTTCCTTACGGCACGCAATGGTTCCAGTCCGATCTGAACGCCCTGGCCACGGCGCTGAACGCCGGAACCGACGAGCAGGACCTGGCCGACGCCTGGGAACGCGCCGCCGTCGCCAACGGGCGGTTTGCCTCGCTGCGTCCGCGTGCCAGCCATGGTGCGGCGGTGCTGGGCCTGCTGGCCGGGCGCAGCACCGCGCCGGCCTTGCCGATGGGCGGGGTGTTGCCCGGCGAAGGCGAGAGTTGGCAGCCCACCGTCTGTGCCGGTGACGACGCTGCGGCCGCTGCCCCGCTGGCGGTGGTGCAACTGCCCCGCGAGCAGACCCAGGTGTCATCCGGCCGCTGGCTGGCGCCCCACTTGCTGGATGCGTTGCGGTATTTGCTGGGCTGGGCCTGGAGTTTTCGGGCCAACACCGCGGCTGGCGAGGCGCCGCCGCCGCTGGTGGTGAACGTCAGCTATGGCTCGCAGACCGGGCCCCATGACGGAACCGGCATTCTGGAATGCGCCATGGACGAAATGTGCGACCACTACGGCGCGGACCTGGCCTTGGTGCTGGCGGCGGGGAACAGCCATGGCAGCGAACGCGATGCGGACGATGACTCGCGGATCCTGCCGGGCGGTATTCACGGCCGCGCGACCTTGCCCGAGGGCGGGAAAGCGCGATTCGGATTGCGGGTTCCGCCCGACAAACAGCATGAAACGGCGCTGGAGCTGTGGTTCGATCGCCGCCTCGCCGACGGTGAGCAGCTTGTCGTGCGCCTGTGGAAGCCGGGCAGCAGCACCCAAGGCGGCGACCTGTGGGTGTCCTTGCCGGGTTCGCGCTGGCTTTCGGATGGATCCGGCAAGGTCATTGCCGGGGTCATGGCACTGAACCGGGTGCCGCAGTCCACCACCAAGGCCATGGCGCTGGTGATGGTGGCGGCAACGCAGATATCCTCCCGCCACCCCGAGGCGCCGGCCGGCGAGTGGCAGCTTGAAGTGGAAGTCACCCGGCTGTCGCACCCGCCACTCGCCCTGGACCTGTGGGTGGAACGCGACGACAGCGTGGTCGGCGCCTCGCGCGGGCAGCAGGCGCGGTTGCGGGTGCGGTCGGGCGGCGAGCTGACCGACGAGGCCACCTTCACGCACGTCGCCCACGGCGCCCGGCCTTTTGTGGTGACGGCGCTGCGCGCGCGGGATCAGGACGGTACGCCCGCGGCGGCGCAGCCCAGTGTCTATTCATCTGCGGGGCGCCCACACAACCCGCCGCGCTTTGCCGACTTTTCCGCGCTGGTCGATCCCTTGCGGTGGGCGCACGGCATGCGGGTCATGGGCAACCACAGCGGGGTCATGGTGCGGGCCAACGGGACCAGCCTGGCCGCCCCGCAGGCGGCGCGGTGGCTGGCGAACCAGCTGGCCGCCGGCAAGTCGCTCACGTGGGTGCGCGGGCAAATCGGGGCCAGCGGACCGACCGCGCGGGTGGGAAAGGTCGTGCCATGACCCGATCAACCGCGCGGATCACGCTGCGCCAGCTCAGCCAGCTGGGTTTGCCCGCGCCGCTGGTGCTGCCCTCGCTGCTGCCGGTCTTGCGGGAGGTGGTCCGTGCCGACCATGCCGCGTTTTTCTTCTGCGATGCCGGTGGCAACATCACCAACCTGTATGCCGAGCGCCTGTTGCCTCCCGATGTGCAGGCCCGCTACCACGACAAGCACAACGACGCGCAGTTTCGCCGGCACTATCTGGCGCGTGTGGCGGCAGCAAGCGCGGTCAGCCGCCGCAGTGTTTCTGACGCCGAGCGGCAGCTTGACTATTACCGTGAAGTCCTCAAGCCGCTGGAGGTCGAGCATTTCCTGTACGCCATCGTGCGTGCCGGCTCGCGGGTGATCGGGCAGCTCAGCCTGTACCGTGGTGCCGGCTCCGGGCCGTTCACGGACAGCGATGCAGAGCACTTGCTGGAGGTCCTGCACTACCTCGGAGCGGCGCTGGCGACGCCCAGCCCGTCGGTGGAAGCGGCCACGCTGGCGCAATCGGCGGAAGAGGGGCTGGCGGTTTTCGACTCCTTCGGGCAGGTGCTTTTTGCCGATGCAGCCTGGGGTCGGCTGGTCCGCATGGCCGAAGGCAATGCCATCACACCGGCCACGGCGCTGCACGAAACGCATTCGCTGCCACGTTTTGTCGCCGCGGTGCTGGAGGCGGTCGAGGCGTCGCCGAACGCGGTGCACCGTACCGAAACCGCCTGGGGCAGCTTTGCCTTTCGACGGCACCAGCTGGAGGGCGCCCAGGGCCAGCTGGCGCGGGGCCTGATCGTTTCCCGCCTGTCCGCTGAGCCATTGCGACTGACGGCCAGCGCCGCCGACCTGGGGCTTTCCCCCAAACAGCGCCAGGTGGCATTGCTGCTGGCGCAAGGTTTGAGCAATGTGGCCATCGCCCGGGAGCTGCACGTCACCCCGAACACGGCGAGTTATCACGTCAAACAGGTTTTCGCGCGGCTGAACGTGCACGACCGCGCCGCCGTGGGCCGAGCCCTGCAGGCCGCCGCGCTGCGCTGAAGCCGGCAGCGAGCGTTGCTCCGGCCCTGCGTGCGAAGGCGAGAGCCGCCGCGCGGCGGTCGCTGGCCAAGCGGGCGGCTTGTGTTGTGCCGTCCCGGGGTGTCGACCCGGTGGCAGCGGACACGGTCGAATCCCCCTACCATTGGCCAATGACCATCGCTACCCAAAGCCACCCCGCGCCGCCGCGCGAGATCCCCCTGCGCCAGGACGCCACCGTCATCGGATTGGTGGGTCTGGCCCATGCGAGCTCGCACTTCGGCCATTTGTTGTTGCCGCCGCTGTTTCCGGTATTCATGAAGGAATACGGCCTCAGCTATTCCCAGCTGGGCTTTCTGATGACGGTGTTTTTTGTCGTCTCCGGTGCGGGACAGGCAACGGCGGGTTTTGTTGTCGATCGGCTGGGTGCGCGGCGGGTTCTGTTTGTTTCGTTGACGCTGTTTCTGATGGCCTGTCTGGCGGCGGCGGTTTCCACCAGTTACGCCGGCCTGATGTTGGTGGCGGTTCTGGCGGGGTTGGGCAACTGCGCTTTCCACCCCGTGGACTTCACGATCCTGAACCAGCGGGTTTCGGCGCCCCGCCTGGGTTATGCGTTCAGTGCCCACGGACTGACGGGCAACCTCGGCTGGGCGTTGGCACCGGTATTCCTGGTGGGCATCGGCGCGCTCGCGGGCTGGCGGATGGCCTATGGGGCTGCGGCGGGCCTGTACGCGGTGGTTTTGGTGGTGATGTGGGTGCACCGCGAACGTCTGCGTACCGAGGTGGTGACGCGCGCGCCGGACGCGGCGCCTGGCAGTGACCTGGCATTCATGAAATTGCCGGTGGTGTGGTGGTGTTTCGGCTTCTTTTTGCTGTCAACCATGACGCTGGCGGTGGTGCAGAGCTTTTCCGTGGCCATCCTCAAGGCGCTGCACGGTGTGAGCTTCGAGGCGGCGACGCTGACGCTGACAGCCTACATGCTCTGCGGTGCGTTGGGCATGCTGGTCGGTGGGTATGTCGCAGCGCGGATGCCAAACCGCAGCGATCGGGTCGTGGCCTTGTGCATGACGGCCGCGGCCGCATTGCTGGCCTTGTGCGCCACGGGTCTGCTCGGTGGCCAGGGAACCATGGCGGTGCTGGCCGCAACCGGTTTTGCGGTGGGTATCGGCGGCCCGAGCCGCGACATGATGATCAAGAAGGCGACCCCGAAAGGCGCGACCGGACGGGTGTACGGCCTGGTCTATTCGGGGCTGGATGTGGGCTTTGCGGTTTCGCCGCTGGTTTTTGGCCTGTTCATGGACCGGGGCTGGTACGCCGCCACACTGGCCGGCGCGGCACTGGTGCTGTTGCTCAGTGTCGGCGCGGCTCTCGGGGTAGGACGGCGCACGCCTGGTGCGAGGGCGAGTCAATAGCGGCGCGCATCGTTGCCGTCGTGCGGACCATCCTCTCGGGGACGCGCGCCGGAACGGGGGTCACCCGGACGGGGCTCGGTGGCGGAGTCCGGCCCGGGTGGCCGGTGGGGCGGGCGCCGGTCTGTGACCGGACTGCCGTGCGGCTCCGATGCCCGGGCGCGCGGGGGGACGGCCGGGCTTGCACCGCCGGACGCCGGGCTCCCGGCGGGTGATGGCGGGTGGGGGACACCCACGCGCGGGGGGCGCTCGCGTGGTGCGCGGTGAGGCAGTGCCGGGGCGGGGGTGATGTCCGTTCCCTCTTGCACCTGCGGTGGCGGGTGCGGTACGGCTGGTTGTGGCGGCCCCACAGGCCTCGATGGCGGCACCACGATTGCAGGCGGCGGGACGAGCCCCGGTGGAGCGGGGGGGTGTGGTCGCGGCCGTACTGCCGGAGGCGGATGCTGGGGTGCCGGCGCCGGAGCGGGAGCCAGGTACGGCGTTCATGGGCCTCGCCTCACAGTCCATGGGCGGCGGTCAACCGGCGGCGCCGGATGGATGGGGCGCAGAGGATGAGTGGGTGGCGCAATCACCGGCGGGTTGCCGGGGCGTGACCAATAGCCCGGATGGAAGCGATGGCGGCCGCCGTAGAAATCGACACGTGGCGCAATCCAGACCGGGGCCTGCGCGAACGGGCCCGTCCAGCGCCCGGGAACCCAGACCCAGCGGGAGTCCCAGGTCCAGTAACCGCCGACCCAGATCCAGCCGGCGCCTGGCATTGGCGCGACGACCTCTCCCAAAGGCCCAGGCGGCGGGCCCGGCACCCAGACTGGCGCGGGTCCGTCGACGGGCGCCGGAACCACGATGCCGGGAACGGGATAGGTTGTTGCGGGGTAGCCGGGCGAAATCACGGTGCCCGGCGGATAGGTCGGGTAGGTACTCACCGCCCCGGTGCCATAGATGACGCGCGGCGGCAGCGAGCTCATGTCCGGTTCGGTGACGGCACAGCCGCTGAGCAGCGCAACCAGGGCGCAGCAGGCGGTTGTGGCGGTGAAATACCTCGATCGGACAGGGGGCATGGGAATTCTCCTGATCTCACAACGCCGCCCGAGGGCGACGGGCTGACCGCGAGGTGTAACCAGCTGTAAGTCGACTGACGGTTTCACCTCGCGGCACAATCCTGACATGAACCAAACACTGGCGGGCCACCTGTTGGTCGAATGTCTCATTGCCCAGGGCGTCAGCCATGCTTTCGGAGTCCCCGGCGAAAGCTATCTGGCGGTTCTGGATGGCTTTCATGTCCATGCGGACCGCATCCGATTCATTACCTGCCGCCAGGAGGGCGGTGCGGCGTTCATGGCCGAAGCGCAGGGCAAGCTGACCGGGCGGCCGGGGGTGTGTTTTGTGACGCGTGGACCGGGCGCCACCAATGCGTCCATTGGTGTGCACACCGCGTTTCAGGATTCCACGCCGATGGTGCTTTTTGTCGGCGATGTGGCGTCCGACCAGCGCGATCGGGAGGCGTTTCAGGAGGTTGATTTCCTGAGTTTTTTCGGGCCGAGCACCAAGGCGTTCGCCAAACGGGTCGAGCGCATCGACGACGCACGGCGCCTGCCTGAATATGTGGCCCGCGCATTTGCCACCGCCATGAACGGCCGCCCCGGGCCGGTGGTTCTGGTGCTGCCGGAGGATATGTTGACCCAGACGGTCGCAGCCAGCCCGCTGGCACGGGTGGAGCCGGTGCAGGCGTGGAGCGACCCGGGGGGGCTGCGCCAGCTGCGCGAAATGCTGATGCGGGCGCAACGCCCCTTCGTGATCGTCGGTGGAGGTGGCTGGACGCCGCAGGCGGCTCAGGCCTTGCAGCGATTCGTCGAGAACTGGCAACTGCCGGTGGGCAACGCCTTTCGTTTCCAGGACCTGTTTGACAACCGCCACCCGCAGTATTCGGGCGACGTGGGTATTGGCATCAACCCCCGTCTGGCGCAGCGTATTCGCGACAGCGACCTGGTGATCGCCCTGGGTGCCCGCCTGGGTGAGATGACCACCGGGGGCTACACGCTGCTGGAGGCACCGCGGCCGCGCCAGAAGCTGGTCCACATCCATGGCAGTGCCGAAGAACTGGCCCGCGTCTACCAGGCCGATCTGGCCCTGTGCGCGACCATGAACGCCGCCGCCCGCAGCCTGGAGGTGTTGACCGCGCCCGCCACCGTTGCGTGGGCCGACTGGACGGCGCAGGCCCATGCGGACTATGAGGGAAACCTCCAGCCGCAGTCCTTGCCGGGGGATGTCGACATGCCGGCCCTGATTGCGACACTGCAGCGGCACCTGCCCGCAGACGCCGTTCTGACCAATGGCGCAGGCAATTTCGCCAGCTGGCTGCACCGGTTCTATCGGTACGCTGGCCTCGCCAAGGGGCACAAGACGCAGCTGGCACCCACCAACGGGGCCATGGGCTACGGCGTTCCCGCCGGGATCGCCGCCAACTTGTTGACCGGGCGGCTGGCTTTCACGATCGCGGGCGACGGTGATTTTCTGATGAACGGGCAAGAGCTGGCCACCGCGATGCAGCATGGCGCCAGGAGCATCATCCTGCTGCTCAACAATGGCATGTACGGCACGATCCGCATGCACCAGGAGCGCGAGTACCCGTTGCATGTGAGTGGGTCCACGTTGCGTAACCCCGACTTTGCCGCGCTGGCGCAGGCTTTCGGGTACGCCGGTGTCCGGATCACCCGCACGCAACAGTTCGAGCCCGAACTGATCGCCGCACTGGCGCGGCCGCACGGGACTCTGATCGAAGTCGCGCTCGATCCGGAGGTGATCACCACGCGGGGAACCCTGTCGGCGATTCGCCAGGCGTCACTTCAAAAGTGATAGCTTGAAGTGACGTTTTTTCGCTGGGTATTGGCCTTTTGGGCCTGAAAAATCGAAAAAGCCGGTCAAAACCGGCTTTTTGACGACCCGGGCGTTGATGCCCCGGGCGAGACAGGCTCACTTGAGGTGGGCGTTGATCATCTTTGTCATTTCGAACATCGACGCCTGCGCCTTCTTGAAAATTTCCTTCAGCTTGGCGTCGGCGTTGATCATGCGCTTGTTGACTTCATCCTGAAGTTTGTTCTTCTTGATGTATTCCCACACCCGCTTGGTCACTTCGGTGCGCGGATACGGTCCTTTGCCGATGATCGCGGCCAGCGCGTCGCTGGGGGTCATGGCCTTCATGAAGGCAGCGTTGGGGGAGCGTTTGGCCGCGGCCTTCTTGGCAGGAGCGGCTGCTTTCTTCGCGGGGGCTGCAGCTTTCTTGGCAGGATCTGCAGCCTTCTTGGCGGGAGCAGCAGCTTTTTTGGCCGGTGCAGCCGCCTTCTTCGCGGGCGCCGCAGCCTTCTTGGCCGGTGCAGCCTTCTTGGCCGGTGCAGCCTTCTTCGCCGGTGCGGCAGCCTTCGCCGGTGCGGCAGCCTTCTTGGCCGGTGCGGCCGCCTTCTTGGCCGGTGCGGCCGCCTTGGCCGGAGCTTTCTTTGCAGTTGCCATGTCTGTCAGTCCTCTTGAGTCGGAGTGGATCAAATGGGTGCCTGCAACAGAAGCGCGTTACAGGGTGCGGTCATGCTACCGACTTTCACAGTGGTTTCCAAGGGCGCTGAGCGCTTTTTCGGCGCTTTTCGTTGCTCTTTTGCTCATCTTTCTGCAGGGCGACCATTGCCTTGGGCCCATCACCGCTCGCAGCGGGGCTTTGTGCGGTGGACAATTGCACCATGTCGCGTGCTATGGCGGCTCGTTTTGGTTTGGATCGATTGGAGTTGACGATGGCTTTGAAGTTTTCGACCTGTGATTTCTGTGATGCCTACAAGAACGATGCGAGTGGGGCATTCCGGGTTCTGCCACCGGTTTTCCGGGATTTCGGTGGGGTGCGCCAGTTCTGCGGGCCCGTGGTGACCGTGAAGTGTTTCGAGGACAACAGTTGGGTGAAGGCCGCCGTGGATTCACCCGGCGAGGGACGCGTTCTGGTTGTCGATGGTGGGGGGTCGCTGCGGCGCGCCCTCCTGGGCGGGAATCTGGGGCAGGCTGCCGCCCGCAACGGTTGGGCTGGTGTGGTGATTGATGGGTGCGTTCGCGATGTTGCCGAACTGGCGGGGCAGCCTGTGGGCATCCGGGCGTTGGCGTCGATGCCTCTTCCGACAGAGAAGCGTCAGGAGGGTCAGCGGGATGTGCCGATTCAGGTGCAGGGTGTCTGGCTGCGACCGGGCGACTGGCTGTATGCGGACGCCGATGGCATGGTGGTCAGTGCCTCATCGTTGCTGTGAGGTGTTCGCCGCGCGTACTGGCGCCGTGGCCAGCAACACGCCGGTCAGTGCGAGGGCGAAAGCGGCCCATTGAACGCCCTGGAGGCTTTCGCCCAGGAAAACCACCCCGGTCAGCGCAGCGCTGATAGGCAGGAACACGGTAAAAATGCCGGCCTGCGCGGCCGGGACCGAGCGGAGGCCGGTCATCCATAACCAGACAGTCCACATGCAGGCCGCCAGCGAGTAGAAGAGGAGCAGGGCCCAGGTGGTATTGGAGAGGCTGGCGAAGTCGAAGCCCCAGGCGGTATAGAGCCCCAGGGGCGTGGCGAGCGCGAAACCCCACAGATTGATCACCGAGGTTATCCGACGGGGGCCCAGCCGGCCGGTCAGCCGTTTGCCGATGACCGAGTAGGCCGCCTCGCAGAAAGCGGCCCCCAGCAACATGAGGTACCCCAGCCAGACCGCTGATGCGCCGGATGACGAATCGGTGGCGGCGTGGGTTTTTCCGGTCAGGCTCATGAGTGCGATACCCGCGATCGCAAAGGCCACCGCAAGCCATCCCCGCAAACTGACCTGCTCGCGCAGGAAAACCCAGCTGAGCAAGGCAACGATCGCCGGAATAGCGGCCATGATGACTCCGGCCGTAACGGCGTTGGTCAACGCGACCCCATGGATCATCAGGAGGGTGAAAAGGAAGTTGCCCAGCAGTGATTCGAGGAAAAGCAGGAACCGGGTCTGACCGTCCATAGGCAGCTCGTCGGCGGGTTTCTTCAACCAGTGCAGCATGGCCACTGCGCCGATGCCAAAGCGAAGCCACGCCAGCAGAAAGACGGGCAGGGCCGCCGCCAGCGGCTTCGACAGGGCCACGTAACTCCCTACAAGTGACATGCTCAATCCCAGGCACAGGTAGGCTACGGGCCTGCTGGGAACGGTTCGATTTACTAGACTCAAGGACATTGCCCGTTCTGATGGATTGCCGATCATGCACCAGGAAACCGCCGCGCCCGACTGCCGCCACGTGTTCGTCTATGGAACCCTGCGCTGCGGTGACGACAACGACATCACCCGACTGGCTCCGGCGCCGTTGTTTGTCGGCCCCGCCCAAGTGCGCGGGACGCTTTTTCATCTCGGCGCCTACCCAGGGCTTTTGCTGGATGGGGGCGGGCAGGTGCATGGCGAGGTGTATGCCATCACCGCAGAGCTGGAAGCAAAACTGGACGAAATTGAAGAGCTCTATCCTCAGCAGCGCGATGAATACCGCAAGCGATTGATCCCGGTTGTGGTGCACGGCTCCTCCTTGTTGTGCATCGTGTACGAGATCAACCCAACGTATGTCCAGGGCAGGCCGGTACTGGCGGGGGGGGACTGGGTCGCGGAGCGCCATTCAATATAGACCGTCCGTTTTTGGATTGATGGTTGTATTTTTGCATTGTGGAACGGGCGCTTGTTGCGATGCGGCAATTTTTCTCAATACGGAAATCGAAGTTTTGCAATGCGGAAACTATCGCGTAAGTTATTGATTTGTATAACCTTAGAAAAAGTCTTCTATAAGACATAAGAGTTGTCATAAGT
>ERZ761602.4669-NODE-4669-length-17192-cov-7.902900_pt1 | contig 17192 bp, 9 predicted proteins | sample MGYA00512165_ERZ761602 | MGnify/ENA primary metagenome ERZ761602 (study PRJEB28899, sample SAMN02445085) | bioreactor sludge metagenome | biome: EBPR sludge; isolation source: Thorneside wastewater treatment plant | place: Australia: Brisbane, Thorneside...
GGATCCCTGTGAGAATTGGCCTCTTTTACCATTTTCAGCCTTACAAGATCAAACCACCGGGTATATTCACCGGCAAACTCCCACGCACGCTCTTGTACAACCGAATCTGCAAAAGCGGAAGCAGATAAAGAACCTATGGTAAACGGATCTTCGCTTCCTCTTACCCGCACGTCATTTAAACATTTATATGCCAGGTCATCCGGCGATCCCGAGCGGGCCTTTGCTTCTGCATAAATGGTCAGGACATGAGAATACCGCATCATTACGACAGGGAGCGACAGGTTGGTAAGCGGATAGCCGGGAAGCCCGCGCATGGGCCAGAATTTTTTAAAAAAAGGATGCTTCACCACCAGGGATTCCCAGCCAAGTACCGTGCCGTCTGCCTTGGTAACGGTAGCTGAGAAAGTAACATCTTTTCTTTCGCCTTCAGGAAATTGCTTAAAGAAATTGATCTCGGCATACAACACATCCCATCCTCCCAATTCGCCCGGCATTTCCCGAAGGCCATACATGGTATTAGAGGAGCCGCTGCCAAGCTTATTGGCAGTCACCACAAAAACATCTTCAGCAGTGCCGTTCTTTGTTTCATTGTTTTCAAATATCTCTGAATAAGCGGGAAGGAACCGGAAACCATATTTTGATTGGTTGTCAATTACCTCTTTTGCCTTCTCCGCTGCCAGCGCATACTTCGACGGATCATTTACAGGCCATCCGCCCATTGTAAGATATACATCAGCCAGAAAAGCCTTTGCGGTTCCCGCATTGGGCCGTCCCGGATCTCTTTTAGTATCGCCGAGAAGCGATTCCGCCTGGCTCAGGTCTTCAATAACCTGGGAATATATTTGCCGTACATCGGTTTTCTGTATCTTCAGCAGGTCAAGAGAAAAATCTGTGGATGTCATTAATGGGATATTTTTGAACAATCTTGCCAGCCAGTAATAAGCAAACCCGCGCAAAAAATACGCTTCGCCGGCAATCATTTTTAATTTGGCAGGATCTCCGCTTGCAGTAGCATAATTGCTAATGATGTTGTTGGTTCCCTGGATGGTTTTGTAACAACCCCTGTACAATTCCTTTAAAATGGTATTGGAAGCGGAAACAGTAAACAAATCGAATTCCCTTCCTGCCTGGTCGGTAACCGGCCCGGTACGGTCATCGCCTCCTAAAGTCACGTGCGCCTGAGGGCCATGAAGGAAGCCCATTGTCCATGTTTGTCCCAAGCCTTTATATGCTCCTGTAAGCACGCTCTCTAATCCCACCTGGTTATCAACCGCTGTATTCCCGATGACTTTACCTGTCAAATCTTCTTCAAAGAATTTTTTGCATCCGCTAAAAATGCTTCCCAAAAGAAGTAAGACGGATGATATTATTATTAGCCTTTTCATGCCGCATAAAATTTTTAAATTTCAGAATGAGTTTCTCCTGTCAGAATATTGAGATTTTAAAAAGTAAGGTTGACCCCTACCTTATAAGTTTTTGAATTGGGATAAGCGCCGTAGTCAATACCCTGGTTAAGATCTGTATCGCTTCCTTTTGAACTTACTTCCGGATCAATGCCTTTATACTTTGTAATAGTGAGCAGATTGGTTGCATTCACAAACACGGCGGCGTTAAAGCCTTTGATCAGTTTTGACAGGTCATAGGATAAGCTGATATTTTTCAGCCTCACGAAGCTGCCGTCTTCCATAAACATGGTGGATTGGGGCTGTGTTACATTGGTGACGCTGAATGCCGGCAGATCGGATGTTTCGTTCACGCCTGGAATATACCGGTCCTTGATGTCTGATAAAGTCGCCTGGCGGTTGTCTCTGCCTGCTCTTAAAGAAGTGCCCCTTATATTATTGAGCTTGTCCACGCCAAATATGCCCTGAAAGAAGAAGTTCAGCGTAAACTCCTTGTGCGTAAAAGTATTGTTCCAGCCGATAGAATTTTTGGGCAATCCGAAGCCAATGATCTGGTAGTCGGAATTGTCAATTGAATGGTTATTGTCCACATCTTCATATCTCGCATCGCCTGGCTTCATGCCATATTGAAGCGCCTCAGCGGCTTCATTCGGTTTCCAGGTGCCCAGGTATTTTAAGCCCCAATAGGTTCCAAGCGGCATGCCGGGCTGGTACACAAATTCCGACTGAAAATTGATCCCGGACGTATTTGAACCGGTAAATATTTTATCAGCAATACCTCCTAAAGAAATGACCGTATTCTTAACGTTTGAAATATTCAGCGCGCTGGTCCAGGTAAAATTGGTTTTGCTTATAATGGTCGCATTGATCTGCAGCTCCCATCCTTTATTTTCAATTTCTCCGACATTCGAAGTAAAAACGCCGCCGCCCACATAATACGGCATGGGCCTGTTCAGCAAGAGGTCGGTGGTATTTTTAATGAAATAATCCGCTTCAATTGACAACCGGCCGTCTAAGAACCCGGCTTCAAGGCCTATATTCTTTTGGTCTGTTGTTTCCCACTTCAGGTCTTTATTTCCCGGGTTGCTTATCCATACTCCGCTCGTAATATTGTTGTTACTAAACCCATATACAATAGATGCATAAGGCGATAACGTGGCATAGGGCTGAATAGCCTGGCTTCCTGTTAATCCCCAACTGGCTCTTAGCTTCAGCCTGCTAAACACGTCAAGATTTTTAATAAATTCCTCATTTAATAAATTCCAGCCCAGCGCAATAGATGGGAAAACGCTGTACCTGTTAGCAGCCTGGAATTTGGAAGAGCCGTCTCTTCTTACGGATGCGGAGACAAGATATTTATTTCTGAATGAATAATTTATACGGCCTAAAAGAGAACCCAGCGTCCATTTTGAAAAGCTGGAGCCTATATTAAACGAGCCTGCCTGCCCCAGGTTATCATACTTTAAGCTGGGAAATTTAAGCCCTGTTGCTGTGGCAGTTAAATAGTTCCCGGTAAACCGCTGGGCCTCAAATACGCCTACAATATCGAGGTTGTGCATTTCATTAAATGTACGTTTGTAGCTAAGGGTGTTGGTATTCTGTAAGGTAATTTGCTTCGAAGCCGCTACGGAAGCGCTTGGATTAAAATTAGAAGCATAATTCCCGTTGAAATTCTTGACTTGCTGGTTCAAATAATCAAGAAAAAAGTCAACGCTCAATGACAGGTGTTTGCTGAATTCATATCTTGCTCCTCCTGCCACGTTGGCGAAAAAATTTTCAATATTTTCTTCCCGATCATAGATCAGCGCCATAGGGTTTCTTCCCAAAGAGCCGACTGGATCAAGAACGGTGTAATTTCCCACGGCGTCATACATAGGCGTGGTAGGAGCCCATGCCAGAGACTGAACTACTGCTCCTCCATTCTGGGTTTGGGTATTTTTATTGATTGTATTGGAACCTGTAAGGTTCAACCTGAATGAGAGATTATTGTTTACCCTTGTATTTAAATTGGATCGAAGCATGTAGCGCTTAAACCCTGAATTCTTTATCACCCCTTCGTTGTTCAGGTAATTTGCCGAAACCATATACGTGGTTTTTTCATTTCCACCGGAAACGCTCAACTGCTGGTCGTTTGCAATGGCTGTTTGGTATATGGCGTCCTGCCAATTAACGCCGCCCGTTGCATAAAATTCTTTAATCTGGGCTTCTGTAAAAACAGATCCCAATCCGATAGCGGCATTTTTTTCATTTACTACCTGGGCAAAATCGCCTGCATTGAGCACATCATATTTATTAATTACTCTTGATGAAGAGACCGATCCCTGGTAGTTTACTTTAGCGTCTCCTCTGGCTCCTTTTTTGGTAGTGACAAGTATTACTCCGTTTGATCCCCGGCTTCCATAAATAGCAGTAGCCGATGCATCTTTTAATATTTCAATGGATTCTATGTCATTTGGGTTCAACATATTAAAATCGGCGCCTACAAATCCGTCAATTACAAATAAGGGATTATTGCTTCCAAGCGCCGAATTTGCGCCTCTGATCCTGATTTTAACATCTGAGCCCGGGGCCCCATCAATATTGGTAACCTGTACCCCTGTAGCTCTGCCTTGCAATATCTGATCCAAGCGCGAAACGCGTTGTTCGGCATAATCTTTAGTCGTAATAGAAGATACGGCTCCCGTTAAATCGCTTTTCCTTTGCGTGCCATATCCCACCACTACAATATCGCTCAATCCCGAAATCTCTAACTCCAATACAATATTCACTTCCGTTCTATTTCCTACATTCACTCTTTGGGTTTGATATCCTACGCTCGAAAACTCCAGCGCGATATTCTTATTGTCGGGCGCAGCGAGGATAAAAAGACCTTCATTATTTGTAGTGGTTCCCACCTGTGAGCCTACAACGGTCACAGACACATTTTGTAAGGGCTCCCCGCCTGAGCCGACCACACGACCATGGATCTCTGCCAGCGGCCGTAGAAGCGCCGGGTCTGCAGCGCGGGCGGGGTCCGCCGCCGCCGCTTTTCTCGTAACCACGATCGTGGTATTTTCAATGGAATACGCCATAGGCTGCCCTTTGAAACATTCGTTCAACACTTCATTTACCGAAGCATTCTTCATCTTTATCGTCACATAAGGCAAACCGGAAAGCATGGTTTTGGTGTACAGAAAGCCATAGCCTGCCTGACGTTCTATTTCAAAGAACACCTTTTCCACGGGCGCATTTTTAAGGGAGAGCGAAACCTGGGGAAAGCTCTTTGCATATACCTGTAGAAAGCTAACGGTGAGGAGAACGGCAGTAAGTTTCATGATTTTCAGAAATTGAGGCGACAGCCGGCGTATGAGCAACGCCTTGCCACTAACAGAAAAAATCATAGTTTTGTGTTTTGGGTTTTAGAATAAATGAACGTCACTGTTTTACTTATCGGATTACCCAAAAATTCCTGCCATCCCGATTGCCTTCGGGGTGGCTTTTTTTGAAGCAACCCTATCTTCTTTTTGTTTCCATATCATTTCTTAAAAGGCATCACGGTAATATGACGCCCGTTTACAGCGAAACTTACCGTACCCGTTTTTCCCAGCATCTCCAGTATATCCGCTATATTGTCGTGGCGGGAGCGGTTGATCACGCCTACAAATTCTTCACTGGTCACATTTTTCTCATAGCTTATCTCTGCATCATACCATCTTGCCAATTGCCGCATCACCGATTGAATACTATCTCCTTTAAAAACAAAACGCCCGTTTTTCCATGCAGTCACCGCGTCTACATCTACCCGCTGCACACGTATTGCCGGGCTTGACGCATTATCATTATTTTCTATCGCCGCCTGCTCTCCCGGGCTGATCATTTTATCGACGCCGCCTTTACTTACTTTCACCGATCCTTCCAGTAAGGTTGTTTTTACCGTTCCTTCATCAGTATAGGCATTGATGTTAAAATGTGTGCCAAGCACGCGCACCTCAACTCCGTTTACGAAAACAGTAAAGGGTTTTGCAGCATCATGGGCCACTTCAAAATACCCTTCCCCGCTGAGCGTTACCGTTCGTTTATCTCCTGCAAATGAAACCGGGAAACGCAGGGATGAGGCGGCATTAAGCCATACCTTACTGCCGTCGGACAATACCACCTGGTACTGCCCGCCACGCGGCGTCGAAATGATATTGTACAATATTTCTCCGAGCTTATTTTTCGATTCACTGTAAGAAAGCCGGCCGCCGCCTGATTTAATGACGTTTATATTACCCTGTTGCGTTAATGCTCCGTTGCCGGCGCTGTCGAGTATAATTTGCTCGCCGTTCGCCAAAGTAAGCACAGCCCTGTCTCCTCCCGGCAGCAGATCAGGCTCAGTACGCTGTTTTTCGATCGTCACAATGGAACGCTCAACAGGTTTATTGAAAATAAAATAGCCGCCTGCGCTCACCAAAGCAACCACAACCGCCGCCGCCCACACACGCGGCCAAATGCGCCGCTCGCCTATCACAGCCACATTCGCAATCCTGGCATAGATAGTATTCCAGTCTGTTTGAGGCAATGCTTCGCTAAGACTATGATCGGTCCACAGCTCCTTTACCTTCTCTTTGAGCTGTGTGTCGTCTTTAATGTCTTTGATCCATTCCAACAATTCTCTGGTCTCTTCCGGCGTGGATGCATCTCCAGCATACTGCTCCAGCAAATATTTTAAGCGATTGTTACTCATATGATATAACTGCGTCAAACGTGAATGGAAAATCGCGAGGCATTGCTTTCGCTCTATCCTCCCAGTTTTCACGATCTGCCCTGACGCTAACAGGGAGTGTAAAACAAAATAAAAGTACCAGCGAGGGAGAAAATATTTTTTATTTAAACAGCATCTCCAGCCCGGCAATAAAGGGTATAGCCCATTTTTTTAAAAGCGACCGGATCGTTTTTAAGGCAATGGAAAGATGGTTCCTTACCGTGTTTTGGGAGATCTGCATACGCTCTGCAATTTCATGATAGCTCAACCCCTCCTGTTTACTCAATTCAAAAATTGTTCGCTGCTGAGGCGAAAGTTGTTGCACTGCCTCCCGGATCAGTTTGCCGGCTTCATGCGCTGCAACGGTTTCTTCGGTGGTATTTTGTTTTTGAGAAATATAATATAAGATTGCATTTAAAAGCTGTTCGTTGCGGGAAGCTTTCTTTAAATGGGTATAAATAGTATTATGAGTAATGGTAAACAGATAAGCTTCGGGGTCGTTGATCCTGTCTAATCTTGCTCTCGACTGCCAGATGGAAAGAAATACTTCCTGTACAACGTCCTCAGCTTCCGTAGGGGATTTCAGCATTTTGACCGCTACCCCAAATACTCTTTTCTTATAGGCTTCAAAAAATCCCTCGAATACGCCAAGATCGCCTTTGGCAAGGGCATGAAAACACGTTGTTATATGAATATCATATGGATCCTGGCAAGGCATAAGCAGCAATACGGTACGCCGGCGTTAAGCTAATCGTAATATGTCGAGATAAATAGAGAATTCACTATTCACTACCGTCTATTCACAAAATAGTACGGCATATTTTTTTTAACTCAACGCTGGTTTATGGTCTCCAAGATAATACTTTTTGTAATAATCCTGAAAGTCGCTCAGATTTTGTCTGCGCGCATTACTCATTAAACAACTACATGCCATTTGCTCCCGTATCGGCGCCATCCTGATGACTATCGCTTTTGAAAAGCCACGAAAAGACAGGTTGGTAAGCCTATGCCGTTATCTTTTTCTGGGAGAGGCGATGGCGTTCAGATCGTACACAATTCTTCCGCCCTTAATCGTCATCTCACATTCAAATCGCTGGGCGCCGGTTATCTTTTTACCTGCAACGTCTCTGAATCCAAAATTTCCTTTCCGGACGCCTAAAATGGCAACATCAGCTATAGCGCCCACGGAAAGATGGCCAAGCTCTTCGCGCCTGATAGCCTGCGCAGGAGCCCAGGTGCTTCGCGAGATAACTGCGGGTATATCCATTCCCAGCGCAAGGAAGGTAGACAATACATTCAGTTGGTTTTTCATGGCCCCGTTAACGCTTCCCCTGTGCAGGTCGGTGCCCATTGTATTGGGGAAGAAACCCGCTTTCATCGCCGGAATGGCCTGGTCAAAATTAAAGCTACCGCCGCCGAATCCCACGTCAAAAATGATTCCCTTCCGCTGTGCGGGAATCACAAATGGCTTAAGCTTTCTGGTTGTCAGATCAACAATGGGGTCTCTTCTTTTGAGCTCTGTAAAAACATGCGTATATATATCTCCGGGACGAAGATAATCGGCAAAGAGTTTTTCAATAGACAAAGGAGGGTGGTCGTCGCTACCGCCAAAATCAATGATCACCGGCATATTAGCCAGCCTGCCGGCTTCCACAACGCGTTCCGTAGGAATCCAGCTCTCGGCTTCAACATGGGCCAGTTTAAATCCGACAATATATTCCTTATTGGCCAAAGCGGTCTCCGCAGCTTTTTTCGGATCCATATCGTCAAAGTCCTGCTCCCATTTCACGCCTCTCATCCCTCCGCCCACTATATTAAGAAAAGCAAGTACGCGGGTGCGCGATTCATCGATGATATTCTTCTTAAAGGTGGCGAAATCTTTCCATCCCGGGCCGCCGCAATCCACCACCGTGGTTACGCCCGACCGGAAAGTGTGGCCATCGGGAGCCAACGCATCAAAGCCGTTACTGTCCTCGTGATCAGGTTCGGTGCCCGCAAACACATGCGCATGAATATCAATCAGGCCGGGAGTAACATACATCCCCCTGGCGTCAACCACTTGCCTGGCAAGAGAGGTATCTATATTTTTCGCTACCCGGGCAATCTTTCCATCTTGTATGGCCACGTCCATTAGCTCATTAATATTATTCCTGGCGTCGATTACATGCCCTCCCTTAATAACAATCCCATAAGTCTGCCCCTTGGTAAAGGCGGCCGAAAATAATAACGCACAAAGAAAATAAACCTTCATTTTTTTCATGAATCCCGTTTTATGTTTCATCAATAATGTTTTCCATATCTTCCTTCGGATACAGGGCCGGGCTTCGACTATGCCTGGCATTACGTTACCGCCCTGTTGAATTCCTCTCTTAAACGCCTGGCAACTATTTTTTCCTCTCCTGGCCGCAGCATAAAGACGGTCAGTTGAATAGCGTTACCGTTTTTACCTATTACTTCAATAGATGGTTTTCCGTTGCGCAATTTTTGCTGAAGTTCTCTTCTTGAAATTTTAACCAGGTCAGAATCCCAGGAAATGCTCAGCGTAGGCGTATGGTTGGCGATAGGAGGAACCGAAACCAGCGCGCTTACCCCTTTTATTTCTTCTACGGCCCGTTGAATCAGGGCAATCTGCGCCTCCCATTGTTTCCATTCTTTATCGTGATCCTGCTTAACATATCTTTCCAGCGCGGCATACATTCCCAGGACCTCCTCCTTATTTACTTTCATTCCCCTCCCAATATTATTTCCATTTGGAGGCGCGCTTAACCGGGCCGCGGCAATAAGGTCTTTCCTGCCCAGGAGCATGCCCGCGCTCTGCGGTCCCCTGATAGCCTTACCACCCGAAATACAGACCAGGTCAAAACCCATGTCGGTATGCTTCCAGAGATTATGTACGGGAGGAATATCAGCGGCGATATCTATCATGGCAGGGACCTGATATTTTTTTGCCAGCGCCAGCCATTCCTCGCATTGAATTTTTCCCATCGGAGCGCTTTCATTTAAAAAAAACATCAGCGCCGTTTTGCTATTGATTGCCTTCTCCGTCTCTTCCGGCGTTTCCACCTGAACAGGTATAATGCCGGTATTGGTAAGCGCATGAAAATAATCGTGGTAGTGAGCTTTTTGCACCACTACTTCATTTTTGTCAAAAGATTGCACGTTGGGCAACAGCGCTATTTTCTGTTTATCCATTCCTGTAAGGGCCGCCGCGGTCCCCAACACCAGGGCAGACCAGCAGCCCGATGTTACCATCGCCGCCTCTGCATGACAAATCGCCGCTATTTTTTCGCCTACCTTATCCTGCAATTCATTATACATGACGAAATGTTTAGAAGAGGATTTGATCGCTTCTATTACTTCGTCGTGCATGAGCGAGGCTGTCATAGCAGTGTAAGTTCCGGCTGCGTTAATAAAGGTTCGCAGGCCCAGCTCCTTAATCAGGTCGCGTTTGGGCGCCGATGGCGAATAAGGCGCGCCATACGCCGTTGGAAGAGCAATACCGTTCAGTAGCGCTCCTCCAACCTGCGCGACAGAAAAGAATTTAATTAACTCCCTTCGATTCATATGAATAATTTTAATCCTGCCCGGTTCCAGGGCCTATATCCCACCATACCCGCCCCTGCAGGAGATCCTGTTGTTCTTCGGTAAAATGCTGCCTTTGCAGGGCTTCCAGGTAGTTGGCATTATTTACATTCCGTTCGCTGGTTGGCAATGAGAACCTTCTCCACATTTTACCGCCGGTGACATTGCCTGGATACGAAGTTATAGATCCGTCGGGATTTGTCCAGTTGGCATAACGAAAAACAGGATATTTTGTACGCCGCCAGTTAGCGAACACTTCATAGTCGTCGCCCAGCATCGACACCCATTTTTGAGTGGATATTTGCTCAAGCTGTTTGGCAAAGGGTTCGCCGGACAGATAAGGATTCTCCGCCAGGTAATTGGCGATGCTGGTTTCCCCAATAACTCCGGAATGAGGAGCTACATCCGGCCAAAGCGCCCATTGCTGCATCGCCGCGCGAACGCCGTTATTGTATGCGGTTGCCGCATCCGTTCCAACGTTCCATCCTCTTAAAGCGCCTTCCGCCAAAAGGAGATAGGCTTCAGCAGGCCCCATAGTGATGATCGGCGAACCGCGCTCAAGGTAAAGAAGCGAAGGCTCTGAATAAGTATTAAAATCCGAAGGTCTTGTATTAAGGCTTCCATTTAACATTCCCCGCTGCAAGGCCGGCGAATTATCCGCTACATAGGTATTGCCCGATGGCGTCCACACTACAGAGATAACAGGCAGCCGGGGGTCGTTAGTATTCTTAAGGTGGTCGATAAACTTAGCCGACCATTTGCTACCCTCCACATTATCGCCGCCAGGGCTGGCAAAATCGCCGTTGATCAAGCTTCCGGAGCCGGGGCCGGCAACCCTGGGGTTCATCTGATCGGTAACATTAGCGTATTTGATATATGCGATATCTGCGAAGTCTTTCATTACGCCTCCGGCGGCGGCCTTTTCAACCCATATTTTGGCCGTAGCGGGTTCCACATCAGACAACCGCATTCCCAGGCGAAGCAGGAGGGTATAACCAAATTTTTTCCATTTGGCTACGTCTCCTTTAAAATAGGGATCGGCGTTTCCAAAAACATCCGGCTTACTCGCGTTCATAGCCAGTAAAGCCGTTTCCAATTCGGTCAGCATGGCCTCATAAATACTTTTTTGCGTATCATATTTCGGCTTCAGGTTAGCGTCGCCATTCATTGATTCGGAATAAGGCAGATCTCCCATGAGGTCTGTTTGCTGATGAAAAGCCAGTATCCTCAGTATTTCGCAAGCCGACCTCTTATTTACGTTTTCATCTCCCGGTATCAGTTCAACGAGTTGCATAAGCCTGTTCAGTTGCCCGCTGTATACGCCAAAATTTCCGACAGTCCCTCCGAAATTGAAGAATTTATCTCCTATCGCTGGCACTTCCTTATAGGTGGAAAAATATTGAAGGCCTTGACCCAGCGCGCGATAACTTTGTCCGGGGATGCTGTTAAATACAGCTGCGGTAAAAGAATATTCAGGTTTAACAAATCCGATCACATCGGGATTTTTATTTAAATCAGTTAAGCTCTTCTTATTACATGACAGGGTTGCAATGATAATAATTACGCCAATGGCATGTATTATTTTGAAAGATGTATGCTTCATACGATCAGGTTAAATTGTTAGAATCTTAAGATTACATTGAAGCCGATATTCCTGGTTCTGGGCATGGAAACCCCCTGGCTGCCCTGGGCATTACCCACTGTTTCCTGCATCTCCGGATCCAGGCCGGCTTCCTTAATGCGTTTGTCCCGATACAATATGGCAAGGTTCAGGCCGGTAATTCCGACGGATGCCGATTGAACTTTCGCAAAGCTCAGCGTTTTGGCAGGTATAGTATAACTTAATACCATGCGGCGTAATTTTATGAAGTCTGTTTTATATACAAATTGCCCGGGATACCTCGACCCATAATTGTTATAATAAGCATCCAGATTAACGATGGTCCATAGCCTGGTGAAGGGATTCCCGTCAACATCCACTCCTGTAACGGTTAGTCCCTCTTCTCTTCCGGGAAGCGTTTCAGGCGTTAGCCCGAACCTTGTGGCATACTGAATCAGGTTGCTGTAACCAACGGCGCCAAATTTTGAATCGATGTCGATAGTGAGCGAAAACTGCTTGTACCTGAAATTATTACTCAGGCCCATCAGGTAAGGAGGATTGCCTACGCCAAGATCCTTCAGTTCCCTTTCTTCGTAGCCGGAAGTTTTATTATACACCAACTGTCCTTTTTCGTTTCTTTTCATCACGTAGGCGCGAACGGTTGAGTAGGGAAGCCCCACTGCATTTACTATTGTAGGCCCGCCGATAGCGTTTTCAATGGTAAGCGCTGTAATACCTTCCGCCAGCTCAACAATCTTGCTCTGATTATAGCTAAAATTATAACTGATGCCCCAGCTAAAATCGACGCGTCTGACAGGCGTTCCATTAAAACTGATTTCCCACCCCTTATTGGTGATCAGCCCCAGGTTCATTGGGCCTGCTGTATATCCGGTAGCCGCGCTTATGGGAGGAGACAGGATATCATTTCTTGTTTTTCTGGAATAGTAGTTTACATCCACTCCGATACGACTGTCAAATAACTGCACTTCAAAACCTCCTTCAATAGTCGTTGCCGTGATCGGTCGTATGTTGGGATTGTTCAGGATATTCGGATTAGTCAGCGTGGGCAGGCCATAGGCGTTTACCGTACTGATGAAATAAGTCTTATTAATGCTGCCCGCGGCTACCGTAGCGCTGCCCACCTGCGCCCAGGAAGATCTCAATTTTGCAAAATTGATCTGGCTGGGAAGTTTGACGACATCTGAGAGAATAAAACTCGCTCCTACTGAAGGATAAAAAATGCCATTAAACCCAGGGTTTAACACCGAGAACCAATCCTGCCTTCCTGTTACCGACAGATACAAAAAGCTTTTATAGTCAATATTGGCTTCGCCAAAAACGGAATTGGTTCCTGTAGACACCTGGCGCGAATTCACCAGGTCTCTGTTCACCAGGTTGGTAAGACTGTAGAAATCAGGAACGGTCCATTCCGTTCCGTTAGCAACGCTGCCGATGAAAACGTCTCTTTCCTGGTTTGCTCCCACCATCAGATTGAGGCCAATGTTTTCTCCAAAAAATTTTTCCTTATAGTTAACGATTGCCTGTAAGTTCGTCTTGTCCTGCCTCTCCTGGGAAGAATTGTAATATCCAAGCGGCGTAAACAGGCTGGTATTCGGGGTATAACTCGATTGCGTAAAATGACTAAAATCTTTTGCCGCCGTTCCTTTAACAAAAAGATTCGGCAATATATTAACCTGTACGCTGGCGCGGCCGATCAATCGTCTCTGATCGTCTTCATTATGCAACTGGTAGGCCACATGATAGGGATTATCCGTCTGCGTGGGTTCCCAGGGTAGTTCCATGCCGGTTGTCACGTCAATACCCGGCCTGTTGGGATCGGTTCCTTTCATGTGCCGTACATCAACTGTATTAGCCGCCAGGTAAACAGCCCATGCCGCATTCCTTGGCGCATAACCCGCGGTAGGCCTGTTTGTTCCCTGAATGATATTATACTGAACGCCCGATTCAACGGTGATAAAATCATTCTTGCCCATTTTTCCCGATACGTTCAGGTTAATTATCTTTTTCCCGTATCCCGAGTTGGGCAACTGATCTCTTGCGCGCAGATCGCTAAAAGATAATCTCATGCGAAGATTCTGATTACCCGCATTGAGCGCTACGGTATTGGTTATATTCTGGCTTGTCTGATAAAAATTGAGTATGTTCTGTTTTACAGTCACCGGCGAATAGGGACGCTCCACGCCATCGAATTGAAGCACCTGGGAACCGTCCATTAGCGCCCCGAATGCCAACCGCCCTGAGCTCAATGCGGCGGCCGGCGTAGCCGGTTTCACTCCGTCATTGCCCTGTCCGTATACATATTGATAATTGGGAAATACCGATGGCATTCCGATATTGGCGTCGGAGGTGATCTCAATGCCCACGCCTTTTTGCGCATAGCCCTTCTTGGTAGTGATCAGCACAACGCCGTTTGCCGCCTGGCTGCCATACAGCGCCGCCGCGGCGCCGCCTTTCAGCACAGAAATAGAAGCGATATCGTCGGGGTTAATACTTGCAACGCCGTCGCCGCCGTCAACATTCAGCGGCATATCATCGGCGGCGCTGGCTACCGGCCCGCGATAGAAGTTGGTAATAGGCATCCCGTCAACAACATACAATGGCTGTTGATTGCCATTTAACGAAGTGTTTCCTCTGATGATCACCCGGCTGGAAGCGCCCACTCCCGTATTTGCCTGCGTGGCGTCAAGACCTGCGACCTTACCCGACAACGCATTGGCGACATTATTCATCCTGGCCGAAGTGAACTCATCGCCCTTTACCTCCGTGACAGAGTAAGAGAGTTCTCTCCTTGACCTTCGTATTCCCATAGCAGTGACCACCACTTCATTAAGCGCCTTTGTTTCTTCGCTTAATTCAACATTGATAACCGACTGATTGCCGACAGATATTTCCTGGGCAATAAATCCTATATATGAAAATATCAGCGTACTGTTAGCGGGAACATTCAGGGAATATGCGCCTCCGCCATCCGTCAATGTGCCCTTGTTGGCGGCTCCCTTGATGGTTACGCTGACGCCGGGGAGAGGCTCGCCTCTCGCATTGGTCACTTTCCCGGAGATCTCAGCAAGAACGACCTTTTCCTGTAATGCCGTGCGCGGCAAATTCTCCTCGTTTTTCTTGGAGATAAGGATCGTTTTGTTTTCAATGGTATATTTTAAAGGCAGATCCTTTAATATCAGATCTAAAAAATCGGGCAGCCTCATATCTTTGACATGTAAAGTATGAAACTTAGGCAGTTGCAGCACATCGCCTGAATATGCCGCCAGGTAATTTGTTTGCTTCTTGATAGCGGTAAAGACCTCTTTAATAGAAACATCCCTACCCGACAACGTGATGGTCTGGCTTACTCCTTTTGCCGACGCATACATACAAAAAACAAACAGAATAAAAGCAGTTAACTTCATAACTCGCAGTGTTTTGGTGAGGAGGAACCGGCGACCTTCCGTTTGCCGGGCGCGCATAACTGGGCCAGGCCGGTTGTAAAAAGAGATTAAATACATAACTTTACTTGAGTTTTGGTTAATGATTAAAGCATTCCTACAGCGATTGTTTTTATGGGTTAGCCAAAATATTCCCCGGAAGTGGCGAAAACACTTCCGGTTTTATTTTATAGCTACCGCTATTTTGAATATACCCTTAAGGTCTTTCCATCATTCTCCATACGAAAACGCAAACCCGCTTCCTGTAAAAAATCAAGCGCTCTTGACAACTTTATGTCTCTCCCCATTTCTCCCCCGAGCGTAATCGTCGGAATATCCCCTTCGAAAACAATATCAATGTCATACCAGCGCGACAGCTGCCGCATAATTTCCTTTATCGATTTGCCGTCGAATCCAAATGCATCGTTTTTCCAGGCCATTACCTGACTGATATTAATATCGTTCACCAGTTTTACCGCGCCTGTTGGCATTACCTGCGACTGCTGCCCGGGGGAAAGCGTTTGCTGATGCGTGTAAGCGGATACCCGGATAGCGCCTTCCAGCAGAGTAGCGCTGACGACCGGCTCATCGACATATGCATTAATATTAAAGCGGGTTCCCAGGGCCTCGATTTCGGTATGCTCATTTACCTGAACTTTAAATGGCTTATCTGCATTCTTTGCCACTTCCAGGTAAACCTCGCCGGAAACTTTTACGCGACGCTCTTTGTCAATAAAAGCCGTAGGGTAAACAATGGAAGACGCGGCATTAAGCCATACATGCGTGCCATCGGGAAGCTGTATATGAAACTGATGCCCCCTCGGCGTGGATATGGTATTATAACTTACCTCGGCGGCCCCAGCCGCATCATAGGTCAATTGCCCGTCTTTTAATAATACCTGTGTGCCGCCCTGTTCAGCCACCAATCCATTTCCCAGGCTGTCCAATACAATAACATCTCCATTGGCAAGGGTTAAAGTAGCGCCATTCTTACCCGGCAGCGCATCGTATTGCAGAGGGATATCTTCGTGTTGATAGACGGCTTCTTTTTCAGGTTTACGATCCCTGGTAAAAAGAAAGACGGCGGCGCCAAAAATCAACGCAATAGCCGCAGCATACCTCAACCATGGCAATGGCATCAGCCGGAAACGACGAATAGCTGGTTGCTGATGGATATCTTTATCTCCAAGCATTTGCATGATCATGGGCTCCCAGGTAACAGGCTGGTAAGAAGGGTCCTTTTCCGCCTCCATCAGTATCTCCTGTATCATTGATCGCCAATCCTCATCCTCAGACCTTTTATCGAGTTCCGCGAAGAGATCTTCTTCTTCAAGCTCCGTCGCGAAGCCCATCATATATTTCCTTAATAACGATCTATAGTATTCTTTTTCTTTCACAATCTTTAATTTAAACGCAGACCTTCATTAAGGCGTTATGGCATTACCAATGACCTCGTCATTAATAGATGACGCTTCGACAGAAGGCAAGTCCTATCGCCTTGAAAAAAAAATCAACGTATTAGTAAAATAAATGAAATGGAACATGGTATGCCGCCATGACTATACAGGTAATCCTGTAAAAACCTCAGAGCGGATGTAAGCTGGTTCTTTACGGTACTCTCTGAGAGATTCAGCTTTTCAGCAATCTCCTTGCGGTTGAGCCCCTGCTGGCGGCTCAATATAAATATTTGCCTTCTCGAAGGAGGGAGTTTTGTTATGGCTTCGCTCAGTATGCCTTGAATTTCCTTTTCCTCCAAACGATAGTGATAATCGCGTACAATATCGCTTTGCTGCTCGCGTATTTTTTTCGCATGACGTCTTTGCCTGGCCTGCTTTCGCAACGCATCCAACGATAAATTTGATGCAACCGTGTAAAGCCAGGCTACCGGCCTGTCGATTTTGGGTAAGGAGGCGCGGTTCAGCCACAGACGTAAAAACACTTCCTGGACAATCTCCTGAGCTTCCGTTTCCGACTTTATCAGTTTAAGCGTAGTATGATACAATTTTGCATTATGCTCATGAAATACCTGTCGGAAAGCCTGTTCATCTCCGTTTGAAATGCGCGCGAACAGGAATACATCACTATATGATAAATGTTCTTGCAAACAGCGTTTTGGATAATAAGACCATTAATAATCAACCCCGGAACGGTTATTACCGTTTGCGGCCGCCAGCCATGCTTTGTCCACTATCTCGCAGTTATTGGATACGCCAGGCTACGGCGCCGCTTATAGTAAATATACAAAACTCTGTTATTCGGAAATAATTCATCCATCACTATTCCCAAATCTACCTGTAGCCTTCCGTGTTTTTGTAGGCTTCATACCTACCCGCCTACGCCTACGGCTTCGGCGGGCGAGGCCACTAGAAATCCGCATAACTTACAGAAAATCTGCGCCTAATGTGTACCTTCTATTTACCAATGCAAAATGTAAAATTCTTTGG
>ERZ761602.4670-NODE-4670-length-17190-cov-10.064546_pt1 | contig 17190 bp, 17 predicted proteins | sample MGYA00512165_ERZ761602 | MGnify/ENA primary metagenome ERZ761602 (study PRJEB28899, sample SAMN02445085) | bioreactor sludge metagenome | biome: EBPR sludge; isolation source: Thorneside wastewater treatment plant | place: Australia: Brisbane, Thorneside...
CGCCGCAGACGCCGCCAAGGCCGAAGCCGAGCGCAAGGCCGCCGCAGACGCCGCCCGGGCCGAAGCCGAGCGCAAGGCCGCCGCAGACGCCGCCCAGGCCGAAGCTGAGCGCAAGGCCGCCGCAGACGCCGCCCAGGCCGAAGCTGAGCGCAAGGCCGCCGCAGACGCCGCCCGGGCCGAAGCCGAGCGCAAAGCCGCCGCAGACGCCGCCCAGGCCGAAGCCGAGCGCAAGGCCGCCGCAGATGCCGCCCAAGCCGAAGCTGAGCACAAGGCCGCCGCCGACGCCGCCCGGGCCGAAGCCGAGCGTAGAGCCGCCAAGGAAGCCGCACAGGCCGAGGCCGATCGCAAAGCCGTCGAGGAAGCCCTGCGCCTGGAAGAAGAAGAACGTCTGGCGGTCGACCAGGCCATTGCTCGCGAAACCGAGCGTCAGGCTGCCGAGGACGCGCAGCGACTCGCCGCGGCCGCTAGCGCGACTGTTGCGCCAGCCAAATTGAAAACACCAGAAGAAACGGTGGTCATGGTTGCCGATGATTCCAAGGTGGTGCGCGTCAAGACCGGCCGGCTGCTTAACGCGCAGCGCTATCAAGTGCTGATGGCCGAAGACGGACTGGACGCTGCGCAGCAGATCGAGACAGCCTTACCGGATGTGCTAATTACCGACGTTGACATGCCCGCAATGAGCGGCATGCAGCTGACACGACAACTGCGCGCCAATGCGGCAACCGCGCGGCTGCCGATCATCATGGTCACTTCGGACAGCGAACAGCTGCGCGCGGAAGCCAACGCCGCCGGCGTGGACGTGCTGCTCGGCAAACCTTACCCCGAAGAGCAGCTGCTCGCCCATATTCAGCGGCTGGTCAGCGGGCAGAGCGGCACTTGAGGCCGCAGGCAGCGAACACCCCTGGCATGGCGAGCGCGGAAAGGAGCACTCAACCACCGCAGCGCACGGAACGAGGACCCGCGCTGGCCGAGTTCGTGATCGTCTGCCTGTGCGCCGAATGGTGCGGCGTGTGCCGCGAGTACCGGGACGGCTTCACGGACGTCGCCCGCCAGCTTCCAGCGGCTGGATTTCACTGGCTGGATATCGAGGAACACGCCGACGACCTCGGCGACCTTGACGTGGAAAACTTCCCGACGCTGCTCATCAAGCGCCGGGAGCTGGTTCTCTTCTACGGCGCCATGCTGCCCACGCCAAGTCACCTGAAACGGACGATCGAGGTCTTCCTCGAACAAAGCAGCGACGAGAGTCGGGAATACGCCTTCTCCAACGTCGAGCGGCAGGGCTGGCAGGAAGACGCCGATCTGCGCCGACTCAACGCCGTGAGCCTGGGCGAGCTCTGCCACCAGTCATAAGCCGGCATAGCCGCCACAACACCACGCCGCCCCGTGTCGCGCCTACAGGGCAAGCAGCACGCCCTGCTCGTCACGCAGCGTCCCGACTCGGATCAGGTCGCGGACCAGGCGCTGCGCCAGCGCCTCGTTGCTGAGATTGAGGTAGCGCGCATTCACGCTCTGGCAAAAACTCAGGCCGGCCAGAAAATCGGGCAGCTCGGCGCGCGGCAGCTGCCGCCTTTCGAGCAGGGCAAAAGCAAGGATGACCTTGAGCGCGTGCCAAACGAGCAGGTCGATGTCCTGCTCGAAAACCGCCAGCCGCCGATAGGCCCGCTCGAAAGCATCTTCGACCTCGACGAACGGCGCGCCATGACCGGGGATCACCACCTCGACCGGCAGACGAGCGAGCACATCGAGCGTCTGCCGTGCGGCCTTCAGGCCGCCGGCGTCTTCCGGATGGCCGAGAATCTCCGAGAAGATGACCCCAAAGCCGTTGCGCCACAGGGCATCGCCGGAAATCAGGAGGCGCCGCTCGGGATTGTGAAAAGCCAGCGCGTCCATGTCGTGCCCGGGAACCGCGATTGCCCGCCAGTTGAGACCGCCGAGCTCGCATTCATCGCCCGCGGTGATCGTCGCGTCATGGCGAAAGCGCGTCGCGGACTGGCCGAGCGGCGAGAGCAATAGCGCCTCTTTGTCCCACTCTGCGATCGTCGCATCGATCCCGTGCGGGACAATGACCCGGCAGCCGAAAGCCTCACTCACCGCCGCATTGCCGCCGATATGATCAGAATGCGAATGCGTGTTCAGCAAGCGGGTCAGGCGCCGGCCGGCCAGCGCGTGTTCGAGCAAGGCGACCGTCTGCTGGGCGTGCGTGACGTACCCGCTGTCGATCAATGCCGCCTTCTCACCTTCGAGAAAGACGATGTTATTCGACGACAACCAGCCGCGCTCGAGGACCAGCAGGCTCTCGGGCAGCATCAGGACTCACCCGGAGAAACACCGGGCCGCATCAGGACTCGCCCGGAGAAGCACCGGGCAGCATCAGTGCTTGCCTGGAGAATCGCCGTCAGGGCCCGCATCGCCGATGCGCAGCGGATGCACCTCCTCGACGACAATCCCCTGCGAGACCTCGGACACGGGCTCTGGCGGACGTCCGCAACCGAGGCAGTAGCCCGAGTCCGGGTCGAACATGCAAACGCCGACACACAGATAGTCGTCTTCAGTGCTGCTCATGCTCGCGGTTCCTGCGCCAGGAGTCCGCGGCCTACTGGTCTATTCTTCACTCGCTCACTCCTCGCATCTGCTACTGCCTGTCAACGCTCGCAGTCGCCACGAAAGTCGCCACCGCCCGCGCAGCCAGCCGGGTCGTGTTCGACGCGGCGACGCTCGACAGCGAACAGGATTTCCAGGCGCTGCTCATCTGGCGCGCGGCTCCAGAGGGCAATTTCGGCGATGGTCCGGAAACACCCGAGACAGAAACCGCCGGCGTCGTCCATCTTGCAGACGTTGATGCACGGCGAAGCGACGCTTTGTGTCGGCAGCTGACTCACGAAAATTTCCTCTCCATCAACGGGCCTCCTGCTTTTCGCCAGCCCGCCGGCGAGCGAGCAGCGCGCGCGCGGCCTTCGACGCCGCTTCACGGCCCAGCTGACTCGCGATGAACTGCCCGGCGGCCAGCAACTTGTCCATGTCGACACCGCTCTCGATACCCAGCCCGTCGAGCAGATAAACGACGTCTTCGCTGGCCACGTTACCACTCGCCCCGACGGCATAAGGACAGCCCCCGAGGCCGGCAATCGAGCTGTCGAAAACGGCCATGCCCATTTCCAGCGAGGCGTAGATGTTGGCGATCGCCATCCCGTAGGTGTCGTGGTAGTGACCGGCCAGGCGCTTGATCGGCACCACGCTGGCACAGGCTTCGATCATTCTCCTGACCGACGCAGGCGTCCCGGCGCCGATGGTATCGCCGAGAGAGACCTCGTAGCAACCCATGTCGAGCAGCTGCCGGGCAACCCAGGCGGTGCGCTGCGGATCAACGCTGCCTTCGTAGGGGCAGGCGACGACACAGGAAACATAGCCCCGCACGCGGATCTCGAGGGCGCTGGCGGCGTCGACAACAGCAGCAAAACGCTTCAGACTCTCGGCGATGCTGCAGTTGATGTTCTTCTGCGAAAACGCTTCCGACGCGGCAGCGAAAATCGCGACTTCCTGTGCGCCCGCTTCCACGGCCGCGTCGAAACCCTGGAGATTGGGCGTCAAGACCGGGTAGGCCACCTGCGGTCGGCGCCGCGGACTCGACAGCACCGCTCGTAGAACGTCGGCGCTGTCGGCCATCTGCGGCACCCACTTTGGCGAGACGAACGAGGTCGCCTCAATGGCCAGCAGACCGGCGTCGGCCAAGCGTTCGATGAGTTCGATCTTGATCGCCGCAGGGACGATCTGCGTCTCGTTCTGTAAACCATCGCGGGGACCGACTTCGACCAGTTTGACGTGCTTCGGCAGCGCCATCTCATTTCTCCGCGGCAAAATCGACCAGTTCGGCGCCATCGGCCACCTGATCGCCAGCGGCATAGCAAAAAGCCTTGACGATGCCGTTCTTCGGCGCGGTAATCGTATGTTCCATCTTCATCGCTTCGAGAATCAGCAGCGGTGCACCTTTTTCCACCGCCTGACCCACTGCCGCCAGCAAGGCCACCACTTTGCCCGGCATTGGCGCCGTCAAGCCACCGCCATGCGCCCCACCTGCTTCGACCAGATGCAGGGGATCGTCGCGAAGAATCAGGTAATTGCTGCCATGCAGGAAGACGTAGCGCTTCTGCTCCTGCTTTTCGTTGACCGCGACAACGCTAGCCACCAGGCGGCGGTCGTCAAGCTCGACCGCCAGCTGCCCAGCAAAGCGGCCGCTCTCGAGAACCCGGCCGCGGGCAAGCACCGACTCGCCAGCCAACGTCAGGCGCCAGCCGTCGGCCGCGTAGGCGACGGCCACTTCGTACACCGCATCGCCACTGCGATAGGTGAGCGTGCGCTGCGACTGGATGTTCAAGCGCCAGCCATCATGGGAACTCCACGGCGACCATGGATCGCCCGAATGGCTGGCCCTGTTGAGCGCCGCCGCCTGCTCGCGCAGCAGACCGGCGACTGCCGCGACGAAGAAAACATTGCGCGGCGGTTCACTGCGGGCAGGGAACAGGAAGTCGCGACTGCGTTCGATCAGGCCGGTATCGAGATCGGCATCGGCGAAAGCCGGACAGACCACCAGGCGTGAAAGGAAAGCGACATTGGTGTTCACGCCAACGATGCGATAGTCGGCCAGCGCCTGCCACATGCGCGCCAATGCCGCATCGCGGTCCACGTCCCAAACGACGAGTTTGGCAATCATCGGGTCGTAGAAAGGCGAGATTTCGTCGCCTTGTTCGATGCCCGTGTCGACGCGCACGTTGAGACTCTCGGCCGGAGGCGAAAGATGCACCAGCCGGCCGGTGGAGGGCAGGAAATCCTGCTCGGGGTTTTCGGCATAGATACGCGCCTCGAGCGCATGCCCACGGATTTCCAGTTGCTCCTGGCGCAGCGGCAGGGGTTCGCCACTGGCGACGCGCAGCTGCCATTCGACGAGGTCCTGCCCGGAGATCATTTCCGTCACCGGATGCTCGACCTGCAGGCGGGTATTCATTTCCATGAAATAGAAGCGGCCATCCGTCGCGAAAGTGTCGCTGACGATGAACTCCACGGTTCCGGCGCCAACGTAGCCGACCGCGCGCGCGGCGTCGACCGCCGCCTTGCCCATCGCCGCACGCCGCGCCGCGGTCATTCCCGGAGCCGGTGCTTCTTCGAGGACTTTCTGGTGCCGGCGCTGCACCGAGCAGTCGCGTTCAAACAGGTGCACACAATGGCCCTGCGTGTCGGCAAAGATCTGGAATTCGATATGCCGCGAACGGCTCAGATACTTCTCGATCAGCACCTTGTCGTCGCCGAACGAGGAGAGCGCTTCGCGCTGGCACGAAGCCAGTGCCGCTGCAAAACCCTCGCCGTGCTCGACCAGGCGCATGCCCTTGCCGCCACCACCGGCCGCGGCCTTGATCAGTACCGGATAGCCGATCGCGTCGGCCTCTTGCTGCAAGCGCCCGGGGGCCTGATCGTCGCCGTGATAGCCCGGCGTCACCGGGACGCCGGCCGCGCTCATGATCGCCTTGGCGGCCGACTTCGAACCCATGGCGCGAATCGCCGCCGCCGGCGGACCGATGAAGACCACCCCGGCAGCGGCACAGGCGTCGGCAAAGCCGTCGTTCTCGGACAGGAAGCCGTAGCCCGGATGGATCGCCTGCGCGCCGGTACGACGGGCGGCATCAAGAATCCGCTCGCCGACCAGATATGACTCGCGGGCCGCAGCCGGACCGATGCACACCGCCTCGTCGGCCAGACGCACGTGCCGTGCATTGGCGTCGGCCTCGGAGTAAACGGCGACCGTACGCACCCCCATGCGACGGGCCGTCTTGATCACGCGGCAGGCAATCTCGCCACGATTGGCAATCAAAATCTTGGTAAACATCGGAGCACCTTTCACCTCCACGCCGCCAGCGCGCCGTGGAGCCGTGGACATCGGTCAATGGTCAACAGCGGCAAGCCGCAAGGCAAGACAGCCTGAACTCGGGGCATCGTCGGCAAACGACTCGGACATTAGTCGAGCCGCCAGTTCGGTCGCCGCTTTTCGAGAAATGCCCCCAGGCCTTCCTGGCCTTCCGGGCTGGCGCGGACACGGGTAATGCGTTGCGCTGTTTCGGCGATCGTCTGCTCGTCGATTGGTTGCCCGGCGACGACGCGGATCAGCGCCTTGCACTCGGCCTGAGCGCACGGGCCATTGGCCAGCAAGGCATCGACGATTTCGCCAATAGCCTCGTCGAGTTCCTCGTCGCCAGGAACGATCTCGTGCAGCAGGCCGATGCGGTAAGCTTCAGCCGCCGAAAAGCGCTCAGCGGTCAACATATAGCGCCGGCTGTAGCGCTCACCGATGGCCGCCAGGACGTAGGGACTGATTACCGCCGGAATGATTCCCAGCTTCACCTCGCTAAGCGAAAAGACGGCGTCGTAGGTACCGACGGCGATATCGCAAGCGGCGATCAGGCCGACGCCACCCCCATAGGCAGGCCCCTGCACACGCGCAATCGTCGGCTTCGGGAGCTGGTTGAGGGTCGCCAAGAGTTCGGCAAGGCGCGTCGCGTCGCGCAGGTTTTCCTCCTCCGAGTAGCCCGCAGCTGCGCGCATCCAGTGCAGGTCGGCACCGGCACAGAAACTCTTGCCGCTAGACGACAGGACGACGACGCGTACCTCCGCGTCGGCGGCGAGTTCGCGCAGGCCGGCGGTGATCTCGGCGATCAGCTGCTCGTCGAAGGCGTTGTGGCGCTGCGCCTTGTTCAGGGTCAGGATGCCGACACCGCCGTCGACTTCGGTCACTATGGATTGGTAGTCGCTCATCAAGGCCTCGTTCACATCCGGAAAATACCAAACTTCGTCGCTTCCGCTGCCGCGTTCATCGCCGCCGACAGGCCGAGTCCGAGAACGCGCCGCGTGTCGGCCGGGTCGATCACGCCGTCATCCCAGAGGCGGGCACTGGCGTAATAGGGATGCCCCTGGACCTCGTACTGGGCGCGGATTGGCGCCTTGAAGGCTTCTTCCTCGGCAGCGCTCCACGCCTTGCCCGCAGCTTCGATGCCGTCGCGCCTGACCGTTGCCAGAACCGCCGCGGCCTGCTCGCCGCCCATCACCGAAATGCGCGCATTCGGCCACATCCACATGAATCGCGGTGAGTAGGCGCGACCGCACATGCCGTAGTTCCCGGCACCGAAAGAGCCGCCGATGACCACCGTGAATTTCGGGACCTTTGCACAAGCGACGGCGGTCACCATCTTCGCCCCGTCACGGGCAATGCCGCCGTTTTCGTACTTGCGACCAACCATGAAGCCGGTGATATTCTGCAGGAAAAGCAGCGGGATGCTGCGCTGCGCGCAGAGTTCGACGAAGTGGGCTGCCTTCAGCGACGATTCCGAAAACAGGATGCCGTTGTTGGCGATGATTCCGATCGGATAGCCCCAGACACGCGCGAAGCCGCAGACGATGGTCGTCCCGTAACGCGCCTTGAACTCATCGAAATCCGAGCCGTCGACGATGCGGGCGATGATCTCGCGCACATCGAAAGGCTTCTTGGTGTCGCTCGGGATCACTCCATACAATTCTTCCGCCGCGTACAGCGGTGCGCGCGGCTCACTTAGCGCGAGCGGCGGTCGCTTGCGCCAGTTGAGGTTACCGACGATGCGGCGAGCAATCGCCAGCGCATGCGCATCGTTCTCGGCAAGGTGATCGGCGACCCCTGAAATGCGCGTATGCACGTCGGCGCCCCCGAGGTCTTCGGCGCTGACCACTTCGCCGGTCGCCGCCTTGACCAGCGGCGGTCCGCCGAGAAAGATCGTTCCCTGATCCTTGACGATGATCGATTCGTCGGACATCGCCGGCACGTAGGCTCCGCCGGCGGTGCAGGAGCCCATCACCGCCGCGATCTGGGGAATACCAACCGCCGAAAGATTGGCCTGATTGTAGAAAATGCGCCCGAAATGCTCCTTGTCTGGAAAGACATCCTCCTGCATCGGCAGAAAAGCGCCGCCGGAATCGACCAGATAGATGCACGGCAAGCGGTTCTCGCCGGCAATCTCCTGCGCGCGCAGGTGCTTCTTGACGGTCAGTGGGTAATAGGTGCCACCTTTCACCGTCGCGTCGTTGGCGACGATCATGCACTCAACGCCGTTCACCCGGCCGATGCCGGTGATCAGGGAAGCCGCCGGCACCTCGAAGGGATTTTCGGCGCTACCGCCGTACATGCCGTAGGCCGCCAACTGCGACAGTTCGACAAAGGGCGAGCCAGGATCGATCAGCGCATTGACCCGCTCGCGCGGCAACAACTTGCCGCGTGCCAGATGCTTCTGGCGCGCGCTCTCCGGACCACCGAGGGCAATGCGCGCGACGGTGGCGCGCAGATCGGCAACGACCAAGCGCATAGCCTCGGCATTGGCCCTAAAATCCGCGCTACGCGCGTTGAGCTGGGTTTGCAGTACAGGCATCAAAAACCTCCAGAGGTCAGCCAACGTTCCATCTGTGGCAGCCGGTCCACACCAAAAAATGGCTCGCCGTCAACGATCATATACGGTGATCCACATACTCCCGCGGCAAGCGCCGCCTCGCATTCGCCTTTCAGGCGCTGCTTGAGCGCTACGCCGGCGAGCGCTTCAGACAGAGCCGCGTGATCAGCTCCCTGCTGTGCGGCCAATTCAAGCACCACCTCGAGAGCGGCGACGTCGCGACCTGAAACGTAAAGTGCGCGAAAAACCGCCTGTGCGAATGCGCGCGCCCGTTCCCAGGCCTGTTCGCCGTCCTGATCGCGCAGCCAATAGTAGGCACGCGCCGCATGCTGCGTGGCAAGCGGAAACCTCGCCGGATGGGTGTAGGACACGCCAAGGAAGCGCGCCGAGCGAGCGAAATCGCGCAGCGAATACTCGCCCTTGAGCGGCACCAGGGTCAGTGGCGCCGCACCGGTGTGCTTGAAAACCACCCCGAGCAGGATTGGGCGCCAGCGGACCTTGCGCCCGTGGCGCGCAGCCAGTTCGTCGATCTTTTCGGAAGCCAGATAGCCGTAGGGCGACGAGAAGTCGAAGTAGAAGTCGATGGGTTCCGGCATGGTCTGTGTCTCCCGAACGGCTCCGCGGTCATGGTCCCAATGCGTCACGGAGTGAGTGCTGGCGAGCCGGCCTTCGGCCAGAGCACCATCTGCGTGCAGCGGAAAAGCGCCAGGCGACGGCCGTCTTCGCTGCTCACTTCGGCGTCCCAGACCTGCGTCGTGCGGCCGCTGTGCACCGCTGTCGCTTCGCAGAACAAGACACCTTTGGTCAGCGTGCCGAAGAAGTTGGTCTTCAGCTCGATGGTCGTGAAACCGTCGGCGCCGACCGGCAGATGCGCCAAAGTCGCGTAGCCGGCCGCGGTGTCGGCCAGCGCAACGACTGTCGCCGCGTGCAGGAAGCCGTTCGGCGCCAGCATCTCGGGCCGAATCAGCAGGCTGGCACGCAGCTTGCCGGGTTCGATGGCCAACACATCCATGCCCAGCCAGCCGGGCAGATGCCCCGGCGACAGGGCGTTGAGCCAGGCGCAATCTGCTCCCGACCGCAGCACATGGCGGCTCATCTCAGGCATCGGCAACGGCGCGGCCGATGACCAGCCGCTGGATGTCGTTGGCACCTTCGTAAATCTGGCAGACGCGCACATCGCGGTAGATTCGCTCGACCGGGAAGTCGCTGACATAGCCGTAACCGCCGAGAATCTGGATGGCGTCGGAACAGACCCTCTCGGCCATTTCGGAGGCAAACATCTTGGCCATCGAGGCTTCCTTCAGGCAAAGCCTGCCAGCGTCCTTGAAAGTCGCGGCACGCCAGACCATCAGTCGCGCGGCATCGATCTGGGTGGCCATGTCGGCAAGACGGAAGCTGACCGCCTGGTGCTCGATGATTGGCTTCCCGAAGGTCTCGCGGTCCTTGGCATACTGCACGGCGCATTCAAAGGCGGCACGGGCCATGCCCACCGACTGCGCGGCGATGCCGATGCGGCCTGCTTCGAGATTCGACAGGGCAATACGATAGCCGTCGCCCTCCTTGCCAAGCAGGCAGGAGGCAGGAACCCGGCAGTTTTCGAAAAGAATCTGCGCGGTATCCGAAGCGCGCTGGCCCATCTTTTCCTCGATGCGCGCAACGATGTAACCGGGCGTATCGGTCGGCACCAGGAAACAGGAAATGCCTCTCTTGCCGGCGGCCTTGTCGGTAACCGCGAAGACGATCGCCACCTGTCCATACTTGCCGGTGGTGATGAACTGCTTGACGCCGTTGAGAACGAAATGGTCACCGTCGCGGTCGGCCCTGGTGGTGATCGCCGCGGCGTCGGAACCGGTGTGCGGTTCGGTTAGACAGAAGCAGCCGAGTTTCTCGCCGCGGGCCAGGGGTTTCAGCCAGGTTTCCTTCTGCGCATCGGTGCCATACTTCATGGTGATCCCGCAGGCCAGCGAGTTCTGGACGCTGACGATGGTCGAGGTGGCGCCGTCGCCGGCCGCGATTTCTTCGATCACCAGCACCAGCGACATGTAGTCCATGCCGGCACCGCCCCACTCTTCAGGAACCACCATCCCGAGCGCACCAAGTTCGCCGAGCTCGCGCAAGGCCTCCGCCGGAAAAGTGTGATTGCGGTCCCATTCGCCGGCGAAGGGGGCCAGTCGCTCCTGTGCGAATTCACGCAGCGAGTCGCGGATCATCTCCTGTTCCTGAGTCAGAATCATGCAGCTTTCTCCTTAAAGTTGGCACCGGCCGCAAGTTTCGCGCCGGCGCGATTGGTCATGTAGACGCCGGTAATCACCAGCGCACCACCGCTCAGTACCACCAACCCGAGGCGCTCACCGAGCAAGACGGCACCTAGTAGAACGGCGCTGACCGGGACCAGATTGATGAACGCCGCCGACCGCGTCGCACCGATGCGCTGCACGGCCTCGGCGTACCAGGTAAAGGCCAAGGCGGTGCCGAAAAGCCCGAGAAAGGCGATCGCATTCCAGCCACGCCAGGAGGTTTCGGCCAGCGAGAACAGCGAACCCTGCAGCAGCGCCGCGGCGGTCAACATCACCCAACCGGTGACGCTGGCGCCGAAAGTCATGGCCAGCGGTGACAGGGAGCGCGTACCGCGCCGCCCGAGAAAAGTGTAGATCGTCCACATCGCGGCGCAGCCGATGATCAGCCATTCGCCAAGGCCCACCTCGCCAGCGATCAGCAGATAGGGATGACCATTGGTGACCACCAGCAGGCAGCCGAAAGCAGCAAGGCCGATGCCAAGCACCTTGCCCGGCGACATTGGCGCGCCGAAAAACAGACAATCGCTGGCGGCGATCAGGGCCGGCGTCAGCGCCACGACCAGTGCCCCACGACCGGCCTGGATCATGGTCATGCCGTAAAGAAAGCAGACGTTGTAGAGGAAAATGCCACTTGCTCCCATCGCGGTCAGCGTCAGCCACTGAGCAAGCGACCAGCGAGGCCAGCCTTCGCGAACGACCAGCAGGGTGCCGAGAACCAAGGCGGCAAGCAGAAAGCGCCAGCTGGCCACGGCCAGCGGGGCGACCTCGCTGACCGCAACGCGCGCGGCGACCCAGGTCGCCCCCCACAGCGCTGCCACGGCCACCAGTTTAAAGTAGGTCGCCGGCGACGCGGCCACGCGCTCGCTAACCGCTGACAAGGACGCCGCCACGCTCAGCCCCGCAAGGCTTCGAGTGCTGTCAGATAAGTAGGCAGCAGGTCTTCCTGGCGGTGTACGGTAAACCCGAGATCGCGCATCAAACCGTCCTTGAGACCGTAGATCCAGCCGTGCACAGTCAGCGGCTGGCCCCGCTGCCAGGCGTCCTGGACCACAAAGGTCTGGCAGACGTTGGCCACCTGCTCGAGGACATTGAGCTCGCACAGGCGATCGTGCCGGTCTTCAGGCGGCAGACCATCGACGCGCGCGAGATGCTTGTCATGGACATCACGGACGTGCCGCAGCCAGATGTCGACCAGGCCGACGCGATCGCGATTGAGCGCCGCCTTGACGCCGCCGCAGCCATAATGGCCGACGACCATGACGTGCCGCACCTTGAGCGCGTCGACCGCGAACTGGATCACCGACAGGCAGTTGAGATCGGTATGCACGACGACGTTGGCGACGTTGCGATGCACGAAGATCTCGCCCGGCAGCAGGCCGACGATCTCGTTCGCCGGCACCCGCGAATCGGAACAGCCGATCCACAGATACTCTGGCGTCTGCAGCCGCGACAGGCGCATGAAATACTCGGCGTCGCTTTCCTGCATGCGATTCGACCAGGCGCGGTTGAAGTCGAAGAGGTGAAAGAGGTTTTCGTTGGCCACTTCCTCCTCGGTCCAGTTCTGCAGATCGAGGGCGAGAAACATGGTCCCCTCTATCGGCGTCTGGTAGTACGCGGGCGCTTCGTGAAAACCCAATTCACGATACAGCCGGACGGCGACGCGCATCGCCGGCAGGGTGTCGAGCAACAGCCGCTTGTAACCGATTTCCTTGGCCGCCTTGATCGCCGCCAGCGCCAGCTCGAGACCGACACCGCCACCGCGCTGCCCGGGCTCGACGTACAGGCGCTTCATCTCGCAGAGACCCGCGGACAGCGGCCGGATGCCGACGCAGCCCGCCGGCCGGCCGTCGCGCTCGGCGTAGAACAGGCGACCCGATGGGGCTGCATAGGCGCCCGGCAGCGACGCCATTTCCTCCTCGAAACCCTGGAATGACAGATCGACGCCCAGCCAGGCGGCATAGTTGCGGAAAAACTGGCGAACGTGTTCGACAGCAGCGCTGTCGTCGGCGGTGAGGTTGCGCAGGATGGTGGTCATGATCTTCCCGAAAGCTGCGGACAAGGACTGCAGAATAGCTGCTGAAAACGCGCTACGCCGTGGCGGCAGGCAGGCTCCCGCCCAGCGGCGTAAGGCGCAGTGTAGGGCGCATCGCGCCTCAGAGCGTGTCGGCGAACAGTTCGCGACCAATCAGCATACGGCGGATTTCCGAAGTGCCGGCGCCGATTTCGTAAAGCTTCGCGTCGCGCCACAGCCTGCCGGCCGGATACTCGTTGATGTAGCCGTTGCCGCCGAGCGTCTGGATGGTCTCGCCGGCCATCCAGGTCGCCTTTTCGGCGGCGTAGAGAATCGCGCCGGCGGCGTCCTTACGTGTCGTTTCGCCGCGATCGCAGGCCTGGCCCACGGCATAGACGTAGGCCCGGCAGACGTTGAAGGTGGTGTACATGTCGGCGACCTTGCCCTGCATCAACTGGAACTCGCCGATCGCCTGCCCGAACTGCTGGCGGTCGTGCAGGTAGGGCAAGACCAGATCCATCGCCGCCGCCATGATCCCCAGCGGCCCGCCGGCAAGCACCGCGCGCTCGTAGTCGAGGCCGCTCATGAGCACGCGCACGCCGCCGTTGAGCTGGCCAAGAACGTTTTCCAGCGGCACTTCGCAGTCGTCAAAGAAGAGCGGGTAGGTGTTCGAGCCGCGCATGCCGAGCTTGTCGAGCTTCGAGCCGCAGGAAAAACCCTTCATTCCCTTCTCGACGATCAGCGCGGTGATTCCCTTCGCCCCGGCGTTGAGGTCGGTCTTCGCGTAAACCACCAGGGTGTCGGCGTCACCGCCGTTGGTGATCCACATCTTGCCGCCGTTGAGCACGAGGTGATCGCCCCTGGCTTCGGCGCGCAGCTTCATGCTCACGACGTCGGAGCCGGCGTTGGCTTCGGACATCGCCAGCGCGCCGATGTGCTCGCCGGAAATCAGCTTCGGCAAGTACCTGGCCTTCTGTGCAGCGTTGCCGTTGCGACCGATCTGGTTGACGCACAGGTTGGAGTGCGCGCCGTACGAGAGTCCGACGCTCGCCGACGCCCGCGAAACCTCTTCCATGGCAATGATGTGCGCCAGGTAGCCAAGCCCGGTTCCGCCGTACTCCTCGTCGGCGGTCATCCCGAGCAACCCCATGTCGCCGAACTTGCGCCACAGATCGGCGGGAAACAGGTTGTCGCGATCGATGGCCTCGGCACGCGGTGCGATTTCGGCAGCAGCAAAGCCGCGAATGCTTTCCCGCAGCATGTCGATCGTTTCGCCGTGGGCAAAGTTGAGGCTCGGGTATTCCATGTCTCTCGCTCCTTGGGTGGGCTGGGGCAGGTACTAGCGCGGATGCTCTTTCTTGCCGTGCACAGTCATGATCGTCTGCTGCATCAGGGCGCACATGCTCTTGCGGCCATGCTGAACGGCAAACACTTCGGCGCGGGTGACGATCAGCGTCCGCCCGTAGCGGAGTACCGACCCCTCGGCAATCAGCAGATCGCCCTCGGCCGGCGCCAGCAGGTTGAGCTTGTACTCGACGGTCAGCACGCCCGTCTCCGGCGCGGTCAGCGTACTGGCGGCGTAACCGGCCGCCGAGTCGGCGATCATGCCGACCACGCCGCCATGGATGTAGCCATGTTGCTGCGTGATTTCGGCCTTATGCGGCAAATGGATCTCGGTGTACCCGGGCTCGACCACCGCCATGCTCGCGCCAATCAGCGCCATCGCCTGCTGGCGATCGAAGCTGGCGCGGACACGTTCGGCAAAATCGGGATCCTGGGCTTTGTGCATGGCCGCCATTTAAGGTTACGTTGACGTAAACGTCAACTACTTTCGCGCGGCGCGCTCACGCCACCTTGTCGGCTTTCGCCGCTTTGTTGGCCGCTTTCTTGGTCGCATCGTCGACCGCCCTGCCGGTCCCGTTGCCGGCCGCCTTATCGACCGACTCGCTCGCCGCGCGGGTCAGCAGCAGTTGCCGGCATTGCTGTTCGAAGTTGCAGACTTCCTGCAGCACCGCCTCGATGTCCTCGCGTTGCTGCAACAGGGCTTCCTTGCGCTGCTGCAGGCCGTTCAGGAACTCCGACAACTGGGTGTTCTTGTCGCGCGCACGGTCGTACATACCGATCAGGTAGGAAATTTCGACCAGACTGAAGCCCAGCCGCTTGCCACGCAGGGCAAGCTTCAGACGCGTGCGGTCACGGCGCGTGAACACGCGCGTCCGACCTTCGCGCATCGGCGAGAGCAGACCCTGATCCTCGTAGAAACGGATCGTTCGTGGCGTGATGTGAAACTCCCGCGCCAGATCGGAAATGCTGAAGGTCGTCGCTTGCTGATCCACTGCAGGGCTGTCCGGAGTCTGATCACGTGTAGAATGCTTCGCTGCAGAGGCCATCAGGGGCCAGCCTCCTGAGCGGCCAAGTTTATAGATTCCGGACGTTTTTACAATCCACCGCCCAATGCTCCCCGACTACCCTTTTGCCACCCCCCCGGCCGCCGGAGAAACTTTCGCGGTCGCTCCCGGCATCCACTGGTTGCGCATGCCGCTGCCCTTCGCGCTGAATCACATCAACCTCTGGCTGCTCGAGGACGACGACGGGTGGACGATCGTCGATACCGGTTTCGCCCTCGATACGGTCAAGGCGTGTTGGCAGACGATTCTTGCCCGGCTGGGCACGACAAAACGTGGTGGCCATATCGTACGCATTATCGTCACCCATTTTCATCCCGATCACCTCGGCCTCGCCGCCTGGCTGCAGGAACAGACCGGTGCGCCGGTGTGCATGACGCTGGGTGAGTATCTGACCGCGCACGCGGTCTGGCACGAAGTCGGCGGGCACGGCAATCAGCCGATGCTGCGCCAGTTTCGTGCGCACGGACTCGACGCCGACCGCTGTGCGGCGCTTGAGCGGCGCAGCGGCAACTACAACCGTGGCGTGCCGAGCCTGCCAACCACCTACCAGCGCCTGTTTGGGGGTGACGAACTGCACATCGGCAGGCAGCGCTGGCAGGTTCGCCTCGGCTTCGGCCACTCGCCGGAACATGCCGCGCTCTACTGTCGCGAGTTGGGCGTCCTGATTTCCGGCGACATGCTGTTGCCCAAAATCTCGACCAACATCAGCGTCTTTGCCGTCACCCCGACAGCCGATTCGCTGCGCGACTTCCTGCAGTCGATCGACCGTTACCGCGAACTGCCGGCCGAAACGCTGGTCCTGCCGTCGCACGGACTGCCTTTTCACGGAATCGAGAACCGCGTCAATGCCCTGCACGCCCATCACGAAGAGCGGCTGCAGGTGCTCGAAGACCATTGCACCAGCCCGCGCAGCGCTGCCGAGCTGCTGATGACCCTGTTCGCACGTGATCTCGACACTCATCAGACGATGTTCGCCATGGGTGAGGCGATCGCCCATCTCAACCGGCTCGAGCACGCCGGCCGACTGCTGCGCAGCGAGGACGAAAGCGGCCTGATCCGTTTCGTCAAGAAGCAGGGCGCTGCCGGGCCTCCAGGACAACCCGCCGGACACTGACCATGACATCGCCGCCAGCGAGTGCACAAGACCGATCTCTGCCCGCCGCCGCAGAGGTCGCCAACAGCTATCTGGAAGTCGCCCAGCGCGCATCACGCCTGCTGCGCCGGCACATGAAGAAGACCGCCAGAAAAGGTATCTGGTTTCCCAGCGAGGAATTCGCAGTCGCCGGGGCGTTCATGGATCTCTCGGCGCGGCTGCTGGTCAGCCCGTACCGGCTGGCGCAAACCCAGATGGAGATGATGCGCGATCACGTCCAGTTGTGGCAGCAGTCCATGCTGCGCAGCATGGGCATGCCCTCGCACGCCGTGGCCCGCCCCGACGCCGACGACGAACGCTTCGCCGACGAAGCCTGGCAGGAGAATTTTCTTTTTGACTTCATCAAACAATCGTACCTGATCACGGCTCGCCATCTGCACCAGACCGTGGCCGGCGCGGAGGGCCTCGATGAAGTGACCCGGCAGCGGGTAAGCACGCTCACGCGGCAGTACATCGACGCGCTGGCGCCGACCAACTTCGCCCTCACCAACCCGGAAGTGCTGCGCGAAACGGTGAGCAGCAAGGGCAAGAACCTGCTCAAGGGCCTCAAGCACCTGCTCAAGGACTTCGCCGCAGGCGACTTGCAAGGGCGGCTTCCCCCGCGGCCTGGCGACAGCGGCGCCTGGCGTCTCGGCACGGACCTGGCCAGCACCCCGGGCAAGGTGATCTACCAGAACGAGCTGATGCAGTTGATTCAGTACCAGGCGAGCGGCAGCCACCAGCACCGGAAACCCTTGCTGATCGTACCGCCGTGGATCAACAAGTACTATGTCTTCGACCTTCGCGAAAGCAATTCCTTCGTCCGCTGGGCGAGCGAACAGGGCTTCACGACCTTCATCATCAGCTGGGTCGACCCCGACCCGCG
>ERZ761602.4671-NODE-4671-length-17188-cov-5.075352_pt1 | contig 17188 bp, 13 predicted proteins | sample MGYA00512165_ERZ761602 | MGnify/ENA primary metagenome ERZ761602 (study PRJEB28899, sample SAMN02445085) | bioreactor sludge metagenome | biome: EBPR sludge; isolation source: Thorneside wastewater treatment plant | place: Australia: Brisbane, Thorneside...
AGCCATGATAGATGTCACCATTTAAAAAGAGAGCGCCACCGATGCCCGTACCCAAAGTGACATACACAAAATGATCGTAGGGTTTGCAAACACCGAAAACTTTTTCTCCAAGCGCTGCCGCATTGGCATCGTTATCGATGAACACGGGAAACTTAATTTTCTTTCGCAATTTTTCGTGAATCGCAAATCGTTTCCAGTCAGGGAACTGGGGAGATTGAATGACCAATCCCTTTTTCAAATGCAAAATTCCAGGAATTCCAAATCCCACGCCGAGCAAATCTTTGGCAGGGTCACAATTGGGAGGAGGGTTCTTCAGCAGCTCTTCCACAAGTTGCACCATGCGAGCTAAAACCTTTTCTTTTCCGTCGCCCACGCGAGTTTCCCATTTAATGGGATCGAAAAGTTGTCCTTTGGGACTGACCCAAGCACCTCTCATGCTATGGCCACCCAAATCCACACCGATTGACCAGCCCCCTAAAGTCGAAACTTTGCCCACTAAGTCCGAAACAGTTGTCGTATTTCCAGATTGTCCTTTTTTCGCTGAACCAGATTGAGTCATAGAATTTGCATTTCCCTTTCGTTCAAACCCAGTCTTTTACCACAGGAGTCCTGAAAGCTGGGTGCAAATTTTTGACACTTTAAATGCTTCATGGCGGTCCCCTTGAGCTTTATGTAAAGTGAAGAAATCATTGGGTTTATGGTGGATAGTCGGCAACTGCTAAATCTGCATTTGGACGCCTTTTTGAGCTTTGCGCCTCTTCTCAAAGAAAATGTGGAGGAGTGGCGGAAAAACCTTATCGAAGAGGCGGCCGAAGCGGACACTTTTGGCGAATTATTGGAAGCTTGGCTCTGGCTGCACCCGTCACTCGTGCAGTGGCCGCTTCATTTGAAGCTGTGGTTCGGTCTCTCTTATCACGATATGGCTCAGATACTGAATCTCGGCGAGCGGGATATCGCGCAGATGCTCCGAAACTATCGAATGAGTGCGGTCGCAAAAGACCTGCGATCAGAGTCCGACTCCACGGGGATTGGGGGGCAATCTTGTTTCATGGTGGAGCAGCAATTGAGCGGTTGGCTCGATATGGAGTTGCCAGATTTTGGAAGTTTGAGCGGACTCGATCTTCATCTCCAGGGCTGCATTACCTGTCATGAACGGCTTCTTCTTTATCGTCGCGTCCAAGCTGAAATATTAAATGCTCGAAACAGATTTCCTTCCGTGAAGCCTGAGGAATGGGAAGAAACCGTTCGTCTTTACAAAGAGCGTGTACGCCGCCGTTGGAAACGCCTTATCATATATATAGTTGCGGTTTTGACCTTGGGAGGAATCTTAGCCGGCTTTTTATGGTCCGGGCCGGAGAAAATGCCGAATATCTATGAAATTCATGAACCCTAAGAAGCTCATTACACCCCCTGCGTTGAAACCCGGCGCAAGCCTCGCCCTTATCCGACCCGCCGGTCGATTCGATGAAAAACGATATCAAGAGAATGTGCGCGAACTTCGCAAGCTCGGGTTTTGCGTGTGTGAATATCCGCGTCGATCGAAGAAGGACTCGTTTTTCTCAGCCTCCGATCGCGATCGCGCGCTTGAATTTGCGTGGGCATTTTCGGAGCCGGGGATCGACGCCGTGTTGTCCGTGCGCGGGGGCTACGGCACTCATCGTCTGATCGATGCGTTTGAGCGCCTACCGCAAAAAGTTCAGAAGGCGATTCGCCCCAAAATTTTCGTCGGCTATTCCGATGTCACGTATTTGCACCAATATCTTCAGAATCAATGGGGATGGAAGACGTTTCATGGACCGCTCACCGGAGCGCTCCCGCCCGCGGCACTCAAATCCATGATGAAAGATTTGCTGGCGCTGCCTTCACAATCTTCGGCCGAGACTTGGAGCGAAGCGAAGGTGCTGAGCGGGGGAAAGAGTTCGAAGGCGCGAGGTCGATTGGTGGGCGGAAATTTATCGCTGTTGCAGACCTCGGGACCCGCGGCGTTACCTAAGAATGTTCCTCTCATTTTGGCGCTTGAAGATGTGAATGAAAATTTTTACCAAATCGATCGCATGCTGCGAGTACTGGTGGATGCAGGCTACCGCGAAAATGTGAAAGGGCTGTTGCTCGGAACGTTTGTGGGCTGCGGAAAGGACGACGCGCGCACATTCAGATGGTCGCGAGTGCAGGAGTCGCTGCGAGAGCTTTGCGCCGGGCCGATATTAAAAAACATTCGATTTGGCCATGGGCTTAAAACTCAGCGGCTGCTTCCGCTTGGTTCCCAAGTCGAGGTTTCCGGCAAAAAAATTCGCGTCCTCGGTCCGGTGGTGGCCGCGGGATGATCGACCTCAAATCCTCCGTTCGAAGGCGCATTCAAGAGCGTCTCGATCAATTCGTGAATGACGGAGCCAGTGCGGGGGCTCAATTGGCCCTTGGATTTCGCGATGATTCGATCGGCACTTTCTGCAGTGGAATCGCAGATCCCAGAAATGGAATTCCAGTGCGCTCGAACACATGGTTCGATCTCGCTTCGCTCACGAAGGTGATCTGCACGGCCACGTGGACTATGAGGGCGATGCAACTCTCCATGATCGATTTGGATCAGCCGATCAGAATTTATCTGCCACAACTTCGTTCTCGGCTTCGCGAGCGAACGATTCGCATGCTTCTTAATCATCGCTCTGGCCTTCCTCCCATTTTCACGAATACGCAAGATGTCGGCTCGCGAGAAGAAAAGCGGCGGTTTTTTGTCACGCAGATCGACGAGGCCTACCAATGTGAAGAGGAATATCCCGAAACCGTATATTCCGATGTGGATTTTATGCTGCTTGGAATTATTCTCGAGCAGGTCTTTCATCAACGGCTTGAAACTTTTTTTCATGAGTCTGATGGTCTCTTTTATAAACCCACCTTTGGCAGAGGTAAGGTTCGCGGACTTCTCGCACGCACATTTCCCATGGGTTGGGTGGCGCCAATTTTGGATTTGAGCGAAGGGGCTCCCTGGCTCCAAGGTCTCGTCCAAGATCCTCGAGCGCGATGGTTTGAAGGAGTTTCAGGTCACTCGGGTCTCTTTGGAACGGCGCTGGGGGTGGAGCGATGGGCGCGAGATTTGTATATGGGCTTTCACGGCAAATCGACTTTTTGGTCGGATAAAATCGTGCGACGATTTTTGCCTTTGGAAACGATGGCGCTCTCTGACAATGATCGTTTCGTGCAGGGATTCGATCGTCCCTCGGGCGTGTCGCAAGCGGGAACACTTTTGCCGAGAGCGTCGACCATTGGGCATCTTGGCTATACTGGCACCAGCGTGTGGATCGACATGGAAAGTGGAATGCGTATTTCGCTTCTGACGCATCGATTCCTACCCGGTATTATGCCCGAGCGTCTTCGTGAAGTGAGACCGGGGATTCATGATTGGCTCGTCGGCGAAGTTTTCTCTAAACTGATGTGGTCCTATGCTTAAGCCCGGCTCGAAAGTTTATTTCATCGCCATCTGTGGTACCGGCATGAGCGCGCTCGCAGGGCTCTTGAAAGATCGCGGCTATAAGGTGGCTGGCTCGGATGTCGCTGCCTATCCTCCGGTGGGGGATTTGCTGAAATCCCTCAAGATTCCCGTGCACATTGGGTTCGATGTTTCCGACATTCAAAAATTTGCGCCGGACTACGTTGTCATTGGAAATTTCGTCCGTCGCGACAATGCTCAAGCGCAATGGGTGATGGATCAGAAAATCGACTATGGTTCCTTCCCGAGCACGCTTGAGAATTTCTTTTTGCAAGAGTCGACGAATGTGGTGGTACTCGGAACGCATGGAAAGACGACGACCACGTCCTGCGTAGCGCATCTCTTTACGCATGCGGGTTTGGATCCCAGTTTTTTGGTGGGAGGAGTGCCCCTCAACTTCGAGAAGAGTTTTCACTTTGGAAAGGGACGAAATTTCATTCTCGAAGGTGATGAATACGATACTGCGTTCTTCGATAAGGAATCCAAATTTCTGCATTATCGTCCCACCTACGGTCTCTTTATGTCGCTAGAGTGGGATCATGCGGACATTTTCCCTACGCCAGAGAAGATGGAGGCGATGTTTCGAAAATTTTTGCATCTCATTCCGCCTAAGGGCGAGGGAGCGCTTTTTTATTGCTCCGATTGGTCCAGAATAGGGCAGATTATTCAAGAAGAGGGCATGCAGCAGGAAGTGATTAGCTTTGGCTTTGAGCCCTATGCCAGGCATCGTATTGAGGCTTACGAAGATGGCCCCAAGGGCATGAGTTTTCAAATCGATAAGGCCAAATTCAAAAGCCAAATGTCTGGCACGTTCAATGCTCAGAATTTCGCAGCGGCAATTTTGGTAGGTCGTCGTTGTGGCATAGAGGACAAAACCTTAGCCAAGGGTTTGGCGGAGTTCAAAGGCGTAAAGCGCCGGCAAGAAGTTCGAGCCAAGATAGGAAATAGTCTCGTCATCGACGATTTCGCCCATCATCCCACTGCCGTTCGAAGAGTGATCCAGGGAATGCGCGCCAAATATCCAGACCATCGATTGGTCGTCTTTTTTGAACCTCGCTCGAACACGTCTCGACGAAATGTCCTTCAAAAGGATTGGGAAACGGCCTTTGTGGATGCCGACGAGGTTTTTCTAGCGCCGGTTTTCAAAGAAGAGGCTTTGCCGGAGAATGAGCGACTCGATTTGAAAGCGATTTGTGAAGTTCAACGTGAACATGGCAAGCTCATGACCGTGCGGGCCACCACGGAAGATATGGTGGGGCGTTCGAAAGAAATTTTCGCGCAACATCCTCAGACGCTTTTTGTGGTTCTATCCAACGGGGCCTTTGATCAGTTGCACGAAAAATTAATTGAAGCGCTACGCTAATCGCCAAAAGAGAGTTGACGTTGCCATCGTGCTGAGGATCATGATGGCATGAAATTCTTCAGCAATAAAGAACGAACGTTGGGTGTCCTTACATCCGGAATTTTAATGAGCATTGTCGCGACGCCGCTATTCGCCCGCGATCTCACGTACAAAGTGGGTCTAGGTTATCGCCAGGCCACGACGGTGCAAGTCGATAAGGCAACCAATGCGGAGAGGCGTATTCAACTGAATGGACTCGACCTTTCATTGGGCGTCGGTCCCGATCTTCATTTGGGTTTGTACTTTGGGGCAGAGCCTAACTTGGACTTTGCCGCCCTAGGTCCAAAGGTTCGATACGACATGCAGCGACTCATCGATCGCGACAATGCGGTCTGGACCTACTTGAATATCTTTTTAGAAGGCGCTTTCATGGCAAAATTTGGCAGGGAATCGAAAGCTGGAGTGACCATCCATGCCCCTTACTTGGGATTTGAAATTATGCCGTTCGCAAACAATGGCTTTGCCATTCTCACTTCCGCGGGTGCGGTTTTTGATTTTGTTGCAAAAAATCGAGTGGGATTCACGCAAGGCATGTTCGGCGACGTCGGCGTTAAGTATTATTTTTGAGGGTAAGCTTGCAATACCTCCCTTTCTGGGGAGGTATTGACAGTTAGCTAGGCTTAGCTAATATAGTGAGGAATGAAAAAATTCAATACTCATGAGGCTAAATCTCGACTGTCTGAACTTCTGTCCTGGGTGGAAAGAGGCGAGAGTGTATTCATTTGTCGTAATGGCGTGGTGGTAGCCGAATTACGATCTGTTTTGAAATTGCCTAAGTCATTGAAGACCGAATCACGCAATAAAATGAAGATTTTAGGAGACATTCTCGCACCCTTGCCTGACGACGATTGGAGCGGACTTCACTGATGTATCTTCTCGATACGTGCGCCTTGATTTGGCTCACCTCAGATCAAACGAAATTATCAAAGACTGCCCATTCCATCCTGACGCGAGGCGATGCCGTTATTTTTATTTCTCCAATTTCCTTTTTCGAGATCGGTCTCTTACAGCGTCGCAAGAGGATCAAACTTCCTTGTTCCTTGCTTAAGTGGACAGAAAATATTTTCAAAGAATATTCCATTAATGAAGTGATGATCAATGCCTCCATCGCCGCTACCGCGGTAGAACTTCCAGAGCTTCATCGCGATCCCGCCGATAGGATCATTGTCGCGACCGCAATGGAAACGGATTTAAGCATTTTGTCTCCCGATGAGCTTATCTCTCAGTATCCGCGAGTTCGAGTTGTTTGGTAGTTCTGCTATCTCCGGATCTTGGTCCCGTCGAACGCCTTTTCAAAGTAGAGGCCGTCCCAAATCTTCCTCGCTTGAGCTCGGGTAAGACGAGGCGTTTCATCCTCTTCGTCTTCCTCTTCATTGCTCGTTAAGCCGCGGCTCTTCAGTTTATCCCACACACTGGTAAATGCATTCGACCAGGAGTCGGGAATGAAGATGCGTTTTCGAGGGTCCTTGGGCAAAAGGAGCGTGAGATGTTTTACGGAGCGCTGCATTTCGCTTAACGCAACCATCTGGAAGAGATGGGTTGGAAGCATGAAAGTCGTTGGATGGAATAAGAAGAGTTTCGCAATTTCATCCATGACTTCATCCGACATCTTCTCTTTTTTGTAGGCGCGCGCTTTTTTGAAAAATGCCATCAGCCGTGTTTTTCGGACGTTCTCATTGTTGTGCTGAAGCATTTGGAGCTCTTGTTCTTTCTCGCGATCGTCCAGGCGAGTGGAGTTTTCAATTTTTTGACGAGCTCCCAAATATTCTGTTCGATCCACGATATCCGCGAGCTCCTCAATTTCTTCTCCTGAAAGGTCTGCGACGGATCGTCCCAAAATTCTTTCCAAAAGCTCGTCCTTCTCTTCGAGGTTTTCCAAAACATTCCGCGCTTCGGCCGCCTTTTGAATGTTGGTCATGATCTCTAGTGTGGCATCCTGAAACACGATCCGAGGATTGGGGTCTTGCTCGGCGTACTTGCGGAGAAATTTAGTGACCAAATAATTGGAGACGATATCTATATCGTTGTACTGCCGAATCATCTCTAAAATGGAGTGCTCACCCGTTTGATAGGCTTTCTTTGCCCAGGCCACTGACTCCAAGCCGTTCCAACCGTCTGGATACTTCAACTCCACACCGAGGTCTTTCGTGACGTAGGGAAGGATATGCTTCAAGCCATTTGAATGTGTTGGAAATGCAAAATTCCAACGCACCGGTTCTAAGAGATCCACGAAGAGATCCATCAGGCGAAAGACATCTTGCGGTGTGATATCGCGATTCTTTCGAAAGAAAGCCCGCTCTCTAATGAGCCTTCCCACCTTCTTTTTAGTTAATGGCTTTTTAAAAAATGCATCCTCCTCTGTGGCAAAATCCGCAAGTTCTTCACCTTCAGCATAGTAGGGCGATCGTTTTTGAGAATCTGTGAATTTATCGACGGGTTGAAGAAGGACATCAAATTGCTGATGAAATTTAATCAGCTCGTGGGGAGAAAACATCGTTTTTAAGAACTCGGACGACTTGATCCATTTATTTTTTTTCAAATAGCGAATGTATCCGGCCCAGGCTTCATCCACGCCCTTTTGATCGAGGGTAGGAGCGAAGATAAACTCCTTATTTTTCACTTTCCCTTGCGTTTCGGTGACCACGCCAAAGAGGTACACGCCTGAGCGAATGTCGCGATGAAGGGCGTCTTCATAATCGACATGTTGGATGTGTTTCACGCCATCGAAGGGATCTGAGTAGCGATTCGTGAGAATGGGTGTGTCCGAGATTTTAGCCATCGCATGGGTGACCCAATAGTAGAGGCGTGTAGGTTTTATGCCTGCGTAAATAGAAACTTCAATGAATGCATCGGAGTTCACATCGAGCGTGGCGAGACGATCCATTGTGCCATAGCCAATCTCTCCCAATTTTTTCGAAGTTTCCTCCGTGGGAGGGTAAGGCATCATGGAGAGATCATTATTCTCATTCATGATCGCACGGCAGTGAGCTGCCCATGGGCATGAATTACACTGCACGCAGCGACGAGGTTTGATGTCGGCGAGCTTTTGAGGATCGCTGAGGGTTTTCAAAAATTCCTGGTGAATAAGTTCGACGGCGGGAAGTTGCGAGGGAACGTCGACCTTATAAATTTCATCGTCACGCATCTTTCGCCAATTGGGATTTCTTTTCTTCGCCATGGGTTTTAGGTGCACCCACGCTTCAGAAGGAATCCTTCCGAGATACGGGCCGAGTGCCCAGGCTGCGAAGGCGGCGCCGAGCACGTCAAATTTTTCCAATTCTTGGTGACCCTTTACATAGATCGGTAAATAGAGCGGCGCTTGCTTCTTAGAACCCATGCTCACGCGATAAAGGAGCGGCACCACCATCACGACGCCGTCTCTCACCAAGACGCCTTCCCGAATAAATTCAGGTTTATCTTCAAAAATCATTCGCAGCGTTTCTTCCGCTCCTTGGAGAATATCTCGCTGCTGATAGCTTGGACGTTTGGCTTCAATCCCAAGTGATTCGATTAACTCATCCGCGGCCGTTCGCGCGGTCAAAAACATTTCCGCGAGACCCGCCGTTGGAAATGACTTGTTGTTAATCTCACCTTCGATGTGATTTTTGATGATCTGCTGACAGTATTTTGTACCAAGCAGTTGGCTTAAGGGGATAAGACTTGAGGAAGAAAAGTAATCGGTCCCACGACTTCCAAAGCCGCGAACCATCGCCTGACATTGTTCTAGTGTTCTTCCTTGCTCCGGCTTACTCGCTAGAGTCAAAGAAGGTATTAAAAGTACAGATACGAACGCTGCCTTAAAAAAAGACTTCATGTTTTGACCTCACCCCGTAAATTTCGATCAACCCGCTAATTCGAACTCACATTTGCGATTGGAAATCGCCGTCGCTCAATCGGAACTTTGCCTTCGATCATTCCGATATAATCTCCACAGTTTCCTTGAATCTTCATTCGAGCCTTTTCAATTGCATTTTTCGGCTTTGAAATCTGTTCGGGCATGGGATTGTCATCGAGCACTTCCATCATGCGACGGTTTAAAGACGTCTTCGCAAAACGCGTTTTGTTTTTAGGTATGCTTTCCAACCAAAGATCAGCAAGATCGCGTAGAAAATTTTGACCTTTGTGCGACTCGGGATCAGTAAGCACTTGAATGATATAGAGGTCATCCCAATTGAGTTCTTGGTTATACTTTTCAAACCACTCCATGAGTTTCAAAGCATGTGCGCCTTGTTCTGTGCGAGCGCCGGCCTCTTGAATTCTCCCCAATAAGCTTCGGTACGTGCGAACGGACCCACCGTTTAAAAGGTAGTCCGAAAGTTTTTGCAGGTATTTCTCATCAAATAACTGTGTGGTGAAAAGAAAATGCGTGGAAAGAAAGCGCTCAAGGTACGCAAGGTCATAAGCTTGCATGCGAGGATCTTCGCGCAAACTTTCAAAGAAGGGTCGAATTTGTTTGGCCACTTCGGGATCCGTCGATTCGAAAATATAGAAGACGTCCGCATTCAACTGTCCGGCATTGTAGCTCGTGTTCGCGGAACCCCAGCCGACGACATAGTGCATGACGCCCATGGCATCCTCGAATTCGATGTAGCGCGCTTTCAAATGCGCCTTATCCATATTGCGTTTCAAGAAATTGGGGCCACCGCGATAGATCATGATGTTCTTTCGCCAATCCAAATTCTCAGGAAAGGGAGCGAAATCCTGGATCCCCTTTCCTTTGAAAACGCCGGCACCCTGTCGAAGCGTCGGAGCAAATGTGAGATCGGGGAGGGCGGAATAAGTTTCAAGGGCTTGAGAGCCGTCCACATAGAGCGCGAAATTTTCAATCGGGTGATGCGAGAGAATGCTGCGAAGATGTCGGGAGTAGGCTTTATGCGTCCAGACGAATTCCCCGTCGTAGTAGGTTTTTATCTTGATGTCTTTACGAGCCAAAATTTGCGTGATCGCCCAGATGGGATCAATTTTTTTTCCTTCATGGGGTTGCATTCCTTCTGAAAAGAAAGCCTGCAGAACTGAACCGTCTTTGGTGACCACTCGGATGCCTTGTTCAGAATCGATCTTTCTCGCGTCGAAATGTTCACCGCGTTTGTAGAGATCAATCCATTCTTCCAGCGGACCACGAACGGCCTTCATCATTTCCTGAATTTCAAATACGGCACCGAACTGAATGTGCCCTTCGGAACTTTCCACGCGCTTGGCTGGTTCTCCATTCACGTAGGCTTCAATATTTCGCGGATCTTGAGCCACACGCTGATCGAGGCAAGAATCCGTGGCATTGGCGGAAGTTTCCATGGATCGAACAGGATCGGCCCAGCCTTGAGCTCGAGAATTGGGATTCTTCGTAAATTGAATCGAGATTTCCTTCATGTGATGAAGGCGGGGGTAGTTGAAGAAAGATTTGGCAGGAACAATCTCCACAGGACTTTTGATGAGCTCCACTTGTTTGGGATATTTTTTCTGCAGCTCTTCCAATTTTTTCCAAGTGAGTATGGCTTGATAGCGTTCTGCATTTACATGCTTTAAATCTTCGGTGGAGGTTCGACCGTCACCGTCCCAGTCATAGGCGGTATTGAAATAACGCTTTTGCTCTCGGGTCCAAGAGTTCCAAATCTCATCCGTCGGATACTGAACAGGGGTCATGGTACTCGAATCAGTGACTATTCGAGCGAAGCTACCCTCATCGAGAAGCGCCGAAAGCGAATCTAGAACTTCCCGAGATCGAATTTCGTACCCAATGAGATTTACCCGCACTTTGTCGAAGCTCGTAAAGCCTTTGATCTTTCGAATTTCAGCGGGCGAGAGAAATTTTTGAACTTCTTTTAAATAAGAAACCGCATCCGGGCCTCGATTGAAAATAAAACGGAGAGCCTCATTCCAGTTTTGATCGAGAAAAACGCTTTCTTGGTAGGGTCTGGAGATGGGACTGGGAGAATAGATCTGCTGAAGCGAAGGAAGCTTAGGTTCCTTCGCAAGGAGCGAGTGGGTTGATGCCCACGCCACTAGCCCAAAAAATGTAAGTTTTGTGATTACCCCGAATCGGCTGGTCGTCGAACCCAATCGTCACCCCTCTCCCTTAATCTGGATCGACGGTAGCGAGTGGCAAAAAATGGGGTCAACGCTTTTGATGCGCTGCGCCAAGTATTTATAAACTCTTAATACTTAAACTCTTGATTTCTCTAGAAGTCTGCCGAGCGCGATAAGCGGGAAGTAGGTGCGATACCCGTCGTACCGAAGATAGAAGTGCTGCGGAAAGCCCGTTCCGGTGAATTCGTCCTCGTAAAGGCCATCCTCTGCATGCCGGCTCCTTAGGAAATCGATTCCGCGTTGGATTTCGAGGGCGTAATCAGAGGGAGCCGTTCGCATTGCCTTTAAAATCATCAAGGCCCACGCCGTCTGGGAGGGTGTGGAGTTCCCGGTGCCATGGGGTGCGTCCACGCCATAGGAATTGCAGTTTTCGCCCCAGCCCCCATCCAAATTCTGACGACTCGTCACAAAGTTCACTGCTCGCTGAAGGTAGGAGGCCAAATGGGGCTCGCCGACCTTGCGAAGTCCTACCACTGCTGCGCAGGTGCCGTATAAATAATTCACGCCCCAACGTCCGAACCAACTTCCTTCCGCCTTTTGAACACGTTTCAAATGACGGATCGCCCGTCGCGCTTCGGGAGTATGGCCCAAGCCCATCTCGCCTAACGTCTCCAAAACGTGACCGGTCAAATCGGGATTAGAAGGATCGATCAAGGACTTCAAATCCGCAAAGGGAATGCGATTGAGAATGAGCTCATTGTTATCTCGATCAAAAGTCCCCCAACCCCCGTCGGAATTTTGCATTCCAAAAATCCAGTCGAGCGCGGGTTCGAGCTCTTCCACGGTCATTCCCAATTTGTAAAGGACGAGAATCGCGACGGCGGAGTCATCCACATCGGGATAATTCGTATTGTGATACTGAAAGCACCAGGCTGCGGTGGAGCGAATGCGTTTACCTCGGCCGCGCCAATTGAACTTTCTCGCCCAGTCACCTTTGGTGGTGATGCGATTTTTCCAAATCCATTCTTTAGCCTGCTGGAGACGAGGATCCTTGGGATCGCATCCCGATTCTAAAAGAGCAAGCGCTCCAAGCACCGTGTCCCAAATGGGGGAGACGCAAGATTGCAGCACCAATCCCTTTTGATCTTTGTGTTTCCGAATCACATCGCCTTCGCCGCGCGTGAAGCGCTCGAGGGCTTTCAGTCCTCGTTGAATGGGCTCCGCATCGATCGGCATCCCGAGGCCGTGCAATGCCATAATGGAGTTCAACATCGGCGGCTGAATTCCGCCCCAGTCACCACTCTCTTCTTGGTGACTCAGGATCCACTGCTTCGCTTTCTCAATACAAAATTTTCGAAGCGGTTTCACCGGAGATCGTGCTTCGTAAACGCTCACGCCTTTATTGAGTGCGATGAAAACATGTTCCCATGCCACCCACGACAGATCGATTCGCTGCGAAGGTTTCAAAATCCAAGAATCATCCACGGGCAAAGGCACGGGGAATGCCAAGTCCAACTTATCTTCGGGCTCGATGTAGAGTTCATCGACATTGAAGTCCACGGCGCATTCTTTTTGAAGGTGAAAGAGAATCGTAAGAGGCACAATTGTCGTTCGGGACCAGTAAGAAAATTCGTAAAGGTTGAAAGGAGTGCCTTTGGGTGCGAGCATGATCTCGGGCGGGATCATCGGCACTCCGTCCCATGAGAATAGACCAAACATGGCCAGCCAAATTCGGGTGAATACTCGAGCCTTGGGAATTCCGCCCTCCGAGAGAATGAAGTTTTTCGCCGCAACGAGGCGGGGATCCGAGGCCGGAAACCCTGCCAATCGAAGAGCCAAGTAGGCCTCGATGGTGGTGCTCAAGTTCCCTGGGCCACCATGGTATAAATTCCAGAACCCGTGAGCCGCATCTTGAGCAGCGAAGAGATGTTCAGCGAGCGCTTGAATTCGTGGTTCATTATCAAGTCCCATCCAACGATGAAACATGATGTATTCAGAATTCATGGTGGTGTTGTCATCGAGCGCGTAATGCCAGTGGCCGTCGGCTTCTTGGTGAGCCCATAGGACGCTCTGAAGGTGATTCAAAGTCTCGCTGCCGGCTAAATTCTCACGGACAACTCGTAAAGTCTGAGATGGAACTGCTGGACCCAATGTGCCAGAATCTAGATTCTGTTGGGGGTAACGTCCAGTTCTATGAAGGTCGCGTATACAAAGATGAATGGTTGCGGGAATGACTACATCTATGTGGATAACATGGACGGTCAATATTCGATGCTTGCCAACCCAGAACAAGTCGCGGAGTTGGCTCGAAAATTGAGCGATCGAAGTTCCGGCATTGGTTCGGATGGGTTGATCATCCTGGAATCGCCCAGCGTCCCCCAGACGACGCTCTCCATGCGGATGTTCAATGCCGATGGCTCCGAAGGCAAAATGTGTGGCAATGGGATTCGCTGCGTCGCCAAGCTGGCTTACGAAAAGTTTGGACCTAAAGAGTCTTATAAAATTGCCACGCTTTCAGGCACGCGCGAATGTTTTGTCACGGATGCCACCAAGCCAGATGTTTTCCGTGTGATGGTTAATATGGGCCGCCCGTCATTTTTGCCGGCGAACATTCCCGTCGATTTTGACGATGTCATGGTGATGGATGAGGAGTTTGAAGTGGCGGATCGCACCTTTCGAATTTCTTGCGTGAGTATGGGCAATCCCCACTGCGTGATTCCGGTGGAAAATCTAGAGGCCTTCGACGTCCAAAAATACGGACCGCTCATTGAAAGACACACTGCGTTCCCCGAGGGCGTAAATGTGGAATTCATCGAAGTGAAGGGGAATAAAGTTTTTCAACGCACTTGGGAAAGAGGAAGCGGCGAAACTCTGGCCTGTGGCACAGGAGCCTGTGCAGTCGGGGTGTGCATGATTTTAGGGCGACAAATCAAGAGCCCGGTCGAAGTGCACCTTCGAGGGGGAGTGCTCAAGATCGAATGGGATGGTCTTCGGGAAGTTTGGATGACAGGCGATGCCGTCACCGAAAAAACTGGAACTTTCGAGGTTTAGCCGATCAGTCCTTATCGAGCGTTTCAGCGGTGGTGAAATCGAAGTCCTTTTCTTCCGCCAATTGTTTCAAATAGGTCTCGCGCTCTTCGCGAGTCAAAAAGCCGTGAATGACCTTTTTGTCCAGCAAGCGCGAATCGAACTTCATTTCGGTGTTTTGTAGAAAAAACTCTTTCAAATCCAGTCCTTTAGCCATCCCTTGTGATTGCCTCTGATTGGTCGAAGAGTCAATAATAGCTCATGGGAAAAGTCTCTGAAGAAAGGTCCGCCGACTCCTTTTGTCGCGCTTTGTTTAACGGTCACCTCTTGGAAGAACGCATGCTTCCGTATCCTGAAGCGAAATCAGGTCCTTGGGATGACGTTGTAGCGGCGCTTGTACGATTCAAAGAGGACGTCAATTCCAAAAAAATCGACGAAGACGCCAAACTACCGCCTGAGTTGCTCGAACAGATGAAAGCCATGGGCCTCTTTGGCATGATCATTCCGGAAGAATATGGCGGCTTCGGGCTGTCTGCGACCGGATATGCCAAGGCCATGGAGAGTCTTGTGCAGGTTGATTCCTCGGTGGCGATCACGGCAGGAGCGCATCAGTCCATTGGGATTAAAGGTCTCCTCATTTTCGGAACTCCGGAACAAAAGAAAAAGTATCTGCCAAAACTCGCGAGCGGGGAGATGGTGGCATCCTTTGCGCTTACGGAGCCTACGAGTGGAAGTGATGCTCAAAGTATCAAAACCAAGGCGGTACTTTCGTCCGATAAAAAGCACTACATCATCAATGGCGGAAAACTTTGGATTACGAATGGCGGCTTCGCAGAGTTTTTCACCGTGTTCGCCAAAGTGGACGTCACTCAAGACGGCGAGACGAAGGAAAAAGTGACGGCGTTCATCGTGGAGCGATCGATGGGCGTGAAGAACCTGGCCGAAGAACATAAGCTTGGCATCAAGGGGAGCTCGACCGTGCAGCTCGTCTTAGAAGACGTCAAAGTTCCCGTCGAAAATGTGCTGGGAGAGGTGGGTAAGGGCTTCAAGGTCGCGATGACGATTTTGAATTCAGGTCGTCTCGGTTTAGCCTCGGGTTGCATCGGGGCTTCACGCGCGATGATGAAGGAGGCCGTTGGCTATGCGTCTGAGCGAAAGCAATTCAATTTACGTCTCGTCGATTTCAAAATGATTAAGGAATACATCACGCAGATGGAGGTTTCGACCTTTGTGCTCGAGTCGATGGTGTATTTGACCACGCATTGGATCGATCAGGGTGTGCATGATTACTCGATGGAGTCCGCGATCTGCAAAGTGTTCGGGTCCGAGACTTGCTGGGACAATGTGAATCGAGCTCTCCAAATCGCAGGCGGGAACGGTTACATGAAGGATTATCCATATGAGCGCGCGCTTCGGGATGCGCGGATCAATCTGATTTTTGAAGGGACGAATGAAATTTTGCGTCTATTCATCGGCCTCACCGGTTTGCAGTCCGTGGCAACAGAGCTCAAAGAAACCCAGTCCGCCGTGAATAGCTTATTTAATGAACCGGCGAAGGGATTCGGGGCCTTTTATGGCTACGCCACGAAACGCCTTCGACAAAAGTTCTCGCCTGAGATGGCGAAGGGAATTCATCCCTCTTTTGAGGCTCAGACCAAGCAACTTGGCCGCTCCATCGCGGAGCTCTCCGAAGCCGCAGAGGCGGTGGTGAAAAAACACCGAAAAGATGTGGTTCATGAACAGCATGATCTGAAGCGCATTGCGGATATTTCCATCGATATTTACGGAATGTGCGCCGTGCTTTCGCGGGTGACGACCGAGATCAAAAGCAGCGGGGAAGAGGCTGCGACACATTCCCGGCATATTGCCTCGATTTTTTGCTCCCAGGCTCGCCGCAGAATTCGGGCAAATCTCCGGGCTTTGGAAGTGAATAAGGACAAGATTGCGGATCAGGTTGCGGATCGCGTGGTTCAGCGCTTGACCCAATAGGGCATTTAAAGCAATTTCACGGGATGCCATCACCAACAGGGGTCACCAAACTCGTCCGAAAAAAGAAGCGAACCGCTCAAGGTAAGCGCCGCAAACGCGCTGAGCGAAAGAAAGCGACGGTCAATTATTTCAAGGCTTTCGCGGTTCCTCCTGCCGCCTGAACTAAACGGCTTTGGTCAGTGCTTCCAATTCTCTAAATGTTTAGTATGGCCCGATGAAATCGGGAAAGAATTTCGTCGTAGTCTCCAATCGGCTGCCGATCGAGGTTGTTCGAAAAAAATCCTCAGAATTCGAGATTCGTCCTGGTTCGGGAGGCTTAGCCTCTGCTCTTTCCGGTGTCCAGGAGACTACACCGTTTCGGTGGATGGGGTCAGTTCCTGGAATTCGAGAAAAGGATCAAGAGAAGGTCTCTCGATCCGTCTCTGAAGCCGGAGACTATCACTCTTTATTCCTCCCGGATGACATTTACCGAAAATATTACGATGGCTTTTCGAACCAATGCTTGTGGCCGCTTTTTCATTATATGCCTGGCAAATTTGAATTCTCTTCAGAGCATTGGGCGGCCTATCGAGAGGTGAATGAACGATTTGCGGCTGAGCTCGCAAAGACGCTTGAGACGGGTGCTCGAGTTTGGATTCACGACTATCATTTGATGCTCCTGCCGAGGATGCTGAGAAATCTTCGCCCGGATTTAAAGATCGCCTTCTTTCTTCATATACCTTTCCCCAGTTCCGAAATCTTTAGACTCTTGCCTGTGCGACAGGAAATTTTGGAAGGGCTTCTCGGCTCCGATCTTGTGGGATTTCACACGTACGACTACTCCCGACATTTTGTGACGTCATGTCGTCGAATCTTAGGCGCGGATTCTCACTATGATCTTGTGACTTCGGGTGATCGAACAGCGCGAGTGGGCGCATATCCCATTGGGATCAATCCTGAGCAATTTCTACGGAGTTTGAAGTCAGAGGATTATCAGAATTACGTTGAGAACTTGAAAAGCACCTACGCGGGCAAAAAAATCCTCTTAGGAGTGGATCGTCTCGACTACACGAAGGGCATTCCTGAAAAATTGCGAGCATTGGCGAGGCTCTTAGAACTCCATCCCGAATTGAAAGATCAATTGGTCTTTGTGCAAATCGGCATTCCATCTCGCGACCGCGTGGAGGACTACGTCAAACTGAAGCGCGAAGTGGATCGGCTTGTCGGAGAGATTAATGGAAAATTTGGAAGCGTCGCGCATCAACCGATACACTATGTGACTC
>ERZ761602.4672-NODE-4672-length-17184-cov-9.762683_pt1 | contig 17184 bp, 16 predicted proteins | sample MGYA00512165_ERZ761602 | MGnify/ENA primary metagenome ERZ761602 (study PRJEB28899, sample SAMN02445085) | bioreactor sludge metagenome | biome: EBPR sludge; isolation source: Thorneside wastewater treatment plant | place: Australia: Brisbane, Thorneside...
GCCGGGGGCGGGCGCCCTGGCCGAGGCCCAGGCCGCGCGAGACCTCCAGGGGGGCGGCGCGGTGGCCTCCGCCGGCCAGCGGGTCCGCGAGCTCCGCGAGGGCCTGGCCTTCCCCGAGTTCGTCACCAACCTCATCACCGGGGTGTTCCAGGCGATCACCTCCAGCGGCATCCAGCAGCTCGAGGCGGTCGCCGACCTGCTGCAGGCGGTCGACATGAGCGCCGGCGACTTCGCGGAGCAGCAGATCGACCAGGACCGCGCCGCCCGCTGGATGATGGGCCGGTTCGGTGTCTTCACTATCGAGCGCTCCGCCAACGCCCCGCCTCGCATCGTGCTGGGACCCGACCGGGAGATGCCCACCCCCGAGGTGCTGCGCGAGGCCCTGGAGGCCAGCGAGGACGAGGTCTCCGCCGTCGACGAGGACGACCTGGCGGGCACCCTGCTGCCCCTGGTCCGGCGCAAGCTGGGCCGCGACCGCCAGAAGATGCTCTCGACGATGCTGCTGATGGGCCTGCACCGGGTCGTCGTCGATGAAGGCCGCCTGCACGCCTCCATGGACATGCGCGTCGACGCGCGCAGCATCGCCGAGCACCGCCAGCAGGAGCAGTTCGACATGCGCGTCGACGCCGAGGCCAAGGGGAGCTTCGGGGTGGGGGCCTGGGGAGCCAGCGCCGCGCTCCGCACCTCGGTCGGGCTGGTCAAGGCCGACGAGCAGGTCTCACGCGAGGACATCCAGGCCAGCGCCGGCCTGCGCTCCAGCGTCGACCTCGCCTTTCGCACCGAGCCGATCGTCCTGGAGCGGATGGCCTCCGCGGATGTCCGGGCGAAGCTGGCCACCCAGTCGCTGTCCCCGTCCTGGGAGAGCCAGAGCGCGGCCGGCCCCGCCAGCGCGACCGTCTCGACGACCCGAACGGATCTGACCGCGGCCAACCCCCGTCACACCACCCTCGCCGCGCCCGAGGTCCCGGCTCCCGGCTCCAACCCGCGGCCCTCCTCGCCCGCGCCCTCCCCCTCTCCCGCACCGACGAGCCAGACGCCATGATCACCGCCTCCGCCCTGTTCGACCCCGACCTGCTGTACGATCTGCAGGGCTGGATCCGCACGCTGGAGCCGGAGGAGCCCGCGCGCCGCGCCGCCGCCGAAGCCGCGCTCCGGCCGGCGATGCTCTTGGGGCTGTTGTGGGATCGGACGGAGGGAGTCCTCCGCGAGGACCCCCAGGCGATCGAGCGGTTCCGGACGATCCTGGCCGAGTCCATCGAGCTCACCGGAGGGGTGTCCCGCAGCGTGGCCCTGATGGAGGCCCTGGCCACCCGCCGGGGCTCTCCCCTGGCGGGGACGGAGGCCCCCCCCTCCTCCGGCCCGGGCCCGGTCGACGCCCTGACCGAGGCCGAGCTCGAAGGGCCCTGGCTGATCCGACCTGGGGGCCTGCTCGGAATCGGTCTCGCCACGGTTCGTGTCGCCGCCCAGAGGGAGCGCGTCGCCGCCCACCTCGACGCGCTCCACGCCCTCGCCCAGGCCGCCTGGAAGGCCGAGCAGCTCGCCCGCAGCGCCTCGTCGGGCGAAGGGTCGAGCGCCTACCTCTCCGGCCTCTCCGATGGCGCCTCCTCGGGCTCGATGACCGGCCGCCTGGCCGGCCTGGGGGCCTACGTGACCGACCCCGCCGAGCGGCGCCGTCGCCGGCTGCTCGAGGCGCTGATGGGCGAGCTGCGCCAGAGATGGGAGGAGCAGGGGGGGCTGGCCCCGCCGCCTTTTGCCGAAGGGCTCCGCACGCTCGACCCCAAGGTGGCCTGCCCGGGAGAGGGCGGGGTGGGAGGGCCGGGCGGGGGGAGCTTCGGGCTGAGCCTGGAGCGGCGCACCCTGGCCCCCTCCTCCTTCCTCAGGGTCCAGCCGCTGCGGGAGCGCGCCACCGCCGCCCCCGGGCCGGAACCGAGCGCCGACGCGGAGGTGGAGCGCCTGCGAGAGGCCGCGGCAGTGATCCTCGGAGGCGAGGGCGGGACGGTGGAATGTTCGATCGAAGCGGTCGACCTCTCCGTGCTGGAGCTGTCCTGCTCGCTGCCCCCCGGCGCCAGCTCGGGCCCGGTCGGCCTGCTGTTCCGCCAGCCCTGGGACGAAGAGCGGGAGGCCCGGGCCAGCCTGACACAGGCCCTGAGCGCGCTCTGGGGACGCCTCGCCGAGCCGGAGGCCAGGCCCTCGCTCGACGAGCTGCTGGGCAGCCTCCCCGCGCTCCCTACGCCTCCCCGTGGGACCCACAACCGGCTGCATGTGGGCCCCCCGCTGCTCCTGGAGCCCGACGGCCCGGTGCGCCACGCCGGCCTCCCCGGGGAGGCCTTCACCCTGGCCTGGCGAGCGGAGGGCGCCTCCGAGGTCAGGCTGGACGGCGAGCCGCGGCGGCATCGCGACGCCGCGGAGCGGATCACGCCCGCGGGAGGGGAGCTCCGGCTGGAGCTGGAGGCGGTCAACGCCTGCGGCGCCGTCCGCCGCGAGGTGCTGGTCTGGCCCCGGCGACGCCTGACCCGCCTGGAGCTGCGCAGCGAGCAGGAGGGCGCGCCGCGCGAGGGGGACCCGATCTCCCTGGAGATCCACTGGGAGCCGCCCGGCGAGCCCTGCCGGATTGAGGTGGAGACGGCCGAACCCCCGGCCGAACCCTCGGCCGAACCTCCGGCCGGGTCCTCAGCCGAGTCGCTCGACGAGCCCGGCTCTCCGTCGACCGTCTTCCTCCCGCCGGGGCTGCCTCAGGGCAGCACCATCCGGGTGCGCGCCTTCCACCCCGCCCATGAGCACCCCGACGATGAACAGCGCCTCACCGTCCTCTACGAGCGGGCACGAGGGCGGCGGCGGGCCATGGTCATCCGGCCGGCCTTCGTGAGCTTCGGCTCGGACGAGGGCGGACCGCTCCGTTCGGGGACCGTCCTGCGGGCCTCCTCGACCGAGCTGGACCAGCTGCGCGAGGCCCTGCCCGAACTGGAGCTCTGCGAGCCGCCGATCGTCGAGGACGAGGATCTCCTGCTCACCGAGCCCGTCGAGACCCCCGAGGACCCTCAGCTCGACCAGCTGATCGAGCTCCTGGACCGCCTCGCTCTGCAGACCCCCGACGCCGAGCGCCGCGCCTGGATCGCCCTCCTCCCCCAGGGCAAGAGCCCGGGCGTGGAGCGAGTGACCCGCGGGGGAGCCGCAGGGCTGCTGATGGTCGGCACGGTCCGGAGCCTGCGCCCTCACCTGGAGGTGCTCCAGGTCCCGATGCGCCCGCCCGCCCGGCGCCTCGCCGTGGAGCTCTCCCTCCCACGGAGGGGCCGCCCGCGGCTGTCCCTGCTCGGCCGGTTCGAGCGCGAGGCGCCCTCGCCGGAGAGCCGCTCGCCTGGCTCCATGTTCCTGCTCTTCCTCGACGAGCGGGGGGCCGTGCTGCACAGCGAGCCCCTCCGGCGGGTCGGGGGGGGCGAACGCGCTGGCTCGGTCCACCTCGTCCTCGCGCCCGCCTCCGCTCGCAGGATCGAGCTGCATGGCGAAGCCGGTGCGGCGACGCCCCTGGCCAGCGTCGACCTGCCGGTCGGACGCCCGACGCTGGCCGAGCCCCTGCTGCTCGACACCCGCGCCGCCACGGCCGACGACCCCCTGCTGCGCTGGGAGCCCGGCCACACGCACGGCTACCCCACCTGGAGCGAGATCCAGATCCAGAGCCTGGGGATCTGGCTGACGGTCGGGCGCCTGGGACCCTGCGGCCGCAGCGCGCCGCTCGACCGTCGCTCCTGGCCCCGCGACGGCATGGAGGAGGGCGAGCCCTGGACGGTGCGGGTGCGGGTGCAGGACGGCTGGAGCCACGTCGACAGCAGGCCCATCGCGGTGCCCGACGTCGCCGAGGCCCGCTACACGGTCCGCTGGATGGGCCAGCGGGAGGCCTGGGTGGACAGCGGGTCCCGCGCCAAGGTCCGCTGGACCCTCCTGGCCGAAGGGCAGGCCCCCGCGCGCCTAGAAGCCCTGGCGGTCGAGCTCCGCCCCGACGCTGCCGGCGAGCTTCGGCTCGAGGTCGACGACCATGGCCAGACCTTCCCCGTCTCGGCGCGTACCCGGATGGTCTCCATTGCGAGGCTGCGATGAACGGAGGCCTCATCGTCCTGGACCCCGCCCACGGCGGCCAGGCGGTCGTGGGGGGATCGGCCCCCGGCCTCGGGGCAGGGGCCTGGAGCCGGACCCTGGACAAGCACCGGCTCCTGGAGCTGGGGCAGGCGATCCGCTCCATGTTGTCTGCCGGGGGCCGCCCGGTGCGCCTGACGCGAGAGGCCGACGAGAACCCCTCCATCGAGCAGCGCGCGGGCCTCTCCGCTGAGCTCGGCGCGCGCGCCTTCGTCAGCCTGGAGCTCGGACGGGACCCTGCCGACCGCGCTCATGGCGTGGAGGCCTGGATCCACGCGGACGCCTCCCCGGCGAGCCACCGCCTGGCCCGCGAGCTGGTCGAGGCGGCCAGCCCCTTGATCGGCGCGGGGCGCGGGGTCCTCCGGCGCGATCTGCCCCTGCTGCACCCCGCCCGCCACCGCCAGGGCACGGCCGCCTGTACCCTGGTGCTGGGCTACTCCACCTCGGCCCAGGACGATCGGCGCCTGGAGCTCAGCCGACGCAACGGCCGCCTGGGAGCGGCCCTGGCGCAAGCGATCGCCAGGCAGACGGACCTCGCGAGCCCCTCGCCCTCAGCCTGGGGCCAGGAGACCCGGATCGACATCCAGCACCAGGTCCCCCTGGTCCCCCAGCTCACCGGGATGAGCTGCTGGGCCGCGGCCGCGGCGATGCTGGTCGGCTGGCGCGACTGCGTCCACACCGTGCCCGACGAGGTGGCGCGCGGGGCGGGCCGCTGGGAGTCCTACCGGATCGGCCTGTTGCCCTCGGACGTCCCGACCCTCGCCCGGCACTGGCGCCTCCACACCATCGAACAGCCGCTCAACTCCCCGCTGGCCCTCGCCGAGGCCCTCGAGATGTACGGCCCCCTCTGGGTCGGGGAGGCCAGCCCCGGCCTGCACTCGGTGGTGGTGGTCGGGCTCCGCGGCGACGGCGGCCTCGACAGCACCCAGGTGCTGATCAACGACCCCTGGCCGCTGGCGCGGGGAGAGCGCTACCAGCTCAGCTTTCGGCGCTTCGTCGAGAACATCGGTCGCGCGGCGGGCATGATCGGCGGGTCCTCGCAGGTCCTGCGGACCGGGGGCAGGTCCCTGGCGGCGGGGGAGCCGCCCTCGGAGCCCGACCGGGGCTCGACGCCGGAGCCCGCCCTCGGCGGCGGCGGGGCCGCCTACGGCTCGCCCGTCGCGCTGTTCCATCGCCTGCCCACCGGCGAGGCCTCGGCGCCCGCGAGCCCCCCGCTCGCCCCGCCCCCCCAGGGCGCCCTGCTGCGGTGGACCCAGGCCGGGCAGCCTCGGGTGGGGATCCGCCTGGGCCCGAGCCGGATCCTGACCGCGGCGGCCGGGCTGCCGTCGGAGACCTCGCAGCTTCGTATCGCCGGCGCGCAGGTCCGCGCCGTCCACATCGCCTCGACCGCGCCCTCGCTCGCGGTGATCGAGGTGGAGCCTGGCCAGGGCTCGGAGGCCGCGAGCCTCGCCGCGCCAGGCCAGCGACCGGTCCACGACCTGCAGCTCGCCGACGGTGCCGGCGTGCGCCCGGCGACGGTGCGGACGCTCTACACGCACCTGATGGTGCTGGAGTCCGAGCTGGCGGACCCCGCCGTTCCCGGCAGCGCCCTGCGCGACCCCGCCCGGCCCGGGGGGCCGGTCGTCGGCGTCGTCATCCCCGACGAGCTCGGCGTCGAGGGGAGGTTCTCGCCGTACCTGGCGCACCGGCTGACGCCGGAGCTGATCCGCTGGGCGCTGGGCGAGGCCCCGGCCGGTGCCGCCGTAGACGGGCTCCACGGGCATTGAACCAAGGCAGCCCCCCCTCCGGCCCTTCGGGCCACCTCCTCCCGCGAGCGGGGGGAGGGTGAGAGCGGAGTGAGGCGGAGGGGGGGCGTCCTGCCCCATGCCCCCCCCGCTGTACCTGGATAGCCCCCCGGCCATGAAGTACCGCGTCACGCTCATCAAGGGCGACGGCATCGGCCCCGAGGTCACCGCCGCCACCTGCCGCATCCTCGCCGCCGCCGGCGCCCCGATCGAGTGGGAGGACGCCCCCGGTGGCGCCGCCGCCGTCGCCCGCTACGGCGTCCCCATGCCCCAGGAGACGCTGGACAGCATCCGGCGCAACCGCCTGGGCCTGAAGGGGCCGCTGGAGACCCCCAAGGGCAAGGGCTTCCGCTCGGCCAACGTCACCTTGCGGCAGGAGCTGAACCTCTTCTGCGGCTACCGACCGGTGCGCAGCCTGCCCGGGGTCAAGACCCCGTACCCCGGCGTCGACCTGCTGGTCCTGCGCGAGAACACCGAGGATCTCTACGCCGGCATCGAGCACGACCTCGGCCGCGGCACGATGATGTCGCTCAAGGTCAGCACCGCCGCCGCCGGCGAGCGCATCGCCCGCTGGGCCTTCGAGCATATGCGCAACCACGGCCGCCGCCGCATCACCTGCTGCCACAAGGCCACCGTCATGCCCCTGGCCGACGGCGCCTTCCTCGACGCCTTCCGGCAGATCGGCGAGGGCTACCCCTTCATCGCCAAGGACGACGTGCTGGTCGACAACCTCGCCTTCCAGCTGGCCCAGGACCCGACCCGCTTCGACACCCTGCTGCTGCAGAACCTGTACGGCGACATCCTCAGCGACCTCGCCGCGGGCCTGGTCGGCGGGTTGGGCGTCGCGCCGGGCGCCAACATCGGCGACCGGGTGGCCGTCTTCGAGGCCGTCCACGGCACCGCCCCCGACATCGCCGGCCAGGGCAAGGCCAACCCCCTCTCCGTCCTGCTCTCGGCGCTGCTGCTCCTCGACTACGTCGGCGAGACCCGCCTCGCCGAGCGCATCGAGCGCGCGGTCTTCGACGTGCTCGAGGCCGGCGCCCACCTCACCGGCGACCTGGGCGGCAAGGCCTCGACCGGGCAGTTCACCGACGCCGTCATCGACCGGCTCTGAGGCGACCATGGCTCACCGCATCACCCTCGTCCCCGGCGACTGGATCGGCCCCGAGACCTGCAGCGTGGTCCAGGAGGTCTTCCAGGCCGCCGGCCTCGAGATCGACTGGGACGTCCAGACCCTCTCGCCGAACACCGTCCACGTCGTGGCGGCCTCGGCCCGCAAGACCGGCCTCGTCCTGGCCGCCCGCGTCGAGGCCCCTCGCACCGTCGGCAGCCTGCCCCCCTTCGTCGCCCTGCGCCGTGCGCTGGGCGTCTGGGCCGCCGTCCGCCCCGTGCGGGCCATGCCCCACAGCGGCGCGCGCTTCCCCGACCTCGACCTGTTCGTCGTCCGCGAGGTCAGCGAGGACATCTACGCCGGCTTCGAGCACCAGGTCACCGATGGTGTCTTCGAGGCGATCAAGATCACCACCGAGGCCGCCTGCGAGCGCATCGCCCGCTGGGCCTTCCAGGTGGCCCGCAAGCATGGCCGCAAGAAGGTCACCATCGTCCACAAGTCGAACATCATGAAGCGCAGCGACGGCCTCTTCCTGACCACCGCCCAGCGGGTCGCCGCCGAGTTCCCCGACATCCAGAGCGAGGAGGTCATCGTCGACGCCCTCTGCATGAAGCTGGTCACCCGCCCGCAGCAGTTCGACGTCCTGCTGACCGGCAACCTCTTCGGCGACATCGTCAGCGACCTGGTCAGCGGCCTGGCCGGCGGCATCACCGCCAGCACCACCCTCTCCTACGGCGAGGGGGTCGCCCTGTTCAGCAACCCGCACGGCAAGGCCGAGGCCCTGGTCGGCAAGGGGCTGGCCAACCCGCTGCCCATGCTGCAGGCGGGCACCGCCATGCTGCGCCATATGGGCCTCACGGCCGAGCAGCAGCGCATCGAGGCGGCCATGCTGGGGGCGCTGAAGGACGGGGTGCGGACGGTGGATATGGGGGGGACGGCGGGGACCGCGGAGGTGCGGGACGCGGTGATCGCGCGGCTGTGAGGGGGGAGCAGACGACCCTGAGGAGACGAGCATGGCCCTGGAGTTGGAAGAGTTGAGCGGCCAGGTCATCGGGTCGGCCATCGAGGTGCACAGGACCCTTGGACCCGGCTTCGTCGAGTCCATCTACGAGGAGGCGCTCGCCGTCGAGCTGGGCCATCGGAAGATACCCTTCGAGCGCCAGTTTACCGTCGGCCTCGTCTATCGGGACGTTGAAGTCGGCCGGCATCGGCTCGATCTGTTCGTCGCGAATCAGATCGTCGTCGAGCTGAAGGCCATCAAGGAGCTCAACCCCGCCCATTTCGCCATGGTCCGCTCCTACCTTCGCGCGGTGGACCGGCAGCACGGGCTGCTACTCAACTTCGCCAAAGCAACGTTGGAAATCAAGCGGGTTCTGGCCCGGCCGTCGCCCGACTGATCCGGGTCGGCCATCAGGAAGGTGGCGGACTCGCCAACGGACTGGGCTGCCCCCAACGACCCGGACACGACACTCCTGCCTTCCTCTCTTCCTGCCTTCCTCAGCTGGCCGGCCGGGTCTCAGAAATCAGGAGGGCAGGAAGGCAGGAAAGCAAGAGGTGGCGAACACTCCGGCGGACTGGACTTCCCGGGGTCACTCCTGCCGCTTGGGCATCACCCCCTGCTATCCTCCCCCCATGCACCTCCTCCTCCTCCTCGCCTGCGCCTCGCCCTCCGCGGTGGACACCTCCTCCTCCACCCCCGCCCCCGCCGGCACCATCAAGGAGCGCTGCTTCCCCGACATCGGCGACGAGAGCAAGGGCTTCCCCGCCTACGACGACCTGGGCGCCATCGTGCCCGACCACTGCGCGGGCACGGATCACCAGGACATCGACGGGATCGAGCGCGTGGTCTTCCTGGGGGACAGCGTCACGGCGGGCACGCCGCCCTCGACCGAGGACGAGTACTACCGCTCGGTGATGACCCGCCGGCTGAAGGAGGCCTGGGGCGAAGACCTGGTGGTGGACGACTGCTCGGAGTGGGGGGCGCGCACGGACGACCTGCTGCCGCACGCCGACCGCGGGATCCCGCTGTGCTTCCCCGAGGGCGGGGACGACCGCCGCACGCTGGTGGTGATGACGGTGGGCGGCAACGACATGCTGGAGGCGGCCGAGACGGTGGCGGCCGAGGGCACCGACGCCGCCAAGGAGCTGATCGACGGGGCGGTGGGGCTGCTCGACGAGGCGCTCGGCTGGATGAAGGAGGGGTCCGACCCGCTGGCCGAGGACCCCGCCCGCAGCGACCGCTTCCCCAACGGGGTCTTCGTGGTCTTCGCCAATGTGTACGAGTTCACGGACGCGACGGGCGACCTGGACTCCTGCCCGCTGGCCGGCACCTTCGGCTTCTCGGGGACGGTGCCCCAGCTCCGCGACGGCTACATCTACATCTCCGAGGCCTACATGGAGCTGGCGGTGCGCCACGGCCTGGACATGGTGCTGATGCTCGAGAGCTTCTGCGGGCACGGCTTCCACGCCGGCGATCCCGAGAACGAGTGCTTCCGGGGCGAGGACGCCGAGGTCTGGTTCGACAACACCTGCATCCACCCCAACCCGACGGGCCACTGGGAGCTGGCGGATCTGTTTCTGTCTACGATCGAGACCTGATCACCAGTCGCTTCGCCAGCGCGGGTCCGGCGAGTGGAACAGGACGTCGACCTGGTCGGCGTTGGGCACGGCCTTGAAGGAGGCCGGGTCGAGGGCCTGGCCCAAGGCCTTGGCGACGAGGTGGTGGCGCGGGCTGCCGGGCTCGGGGCAGCTCTCGAAGCGGAAGCGGACCCGCGGCGGCAGGGGCAGGCTCTGGAAGAGCTGGCCGAGCTCGGTGATGGCCTCCTCGCAGCGGCGGGGGGTGAGGTGCTCCATGACCAGGGTGATGGGCAGGCCCTGGGCCTGGTCGAGGAGGATCCGGCAGCCATGGCCTTCGAAGGCCCGCAGCCGGGTGGTGATGGCCTCGCGCCAGGGGCCGACCAGGGGGCTCGCCTCGGGGGCCGCTCGCCGCGGCCCGGAGCGGTGCCCGGCCTGCGTGACGGTGGCCGGCTTGCCCCGCAGCAGGCCCTGGACGAAGCCGGGGAGCAGCAACAGCACAGCGAGGAGGCCGGCCACGCTCCATGCCTTGACGAAGCGCAGCCGGCCGTCCAGCTCGACGATGTGCAGCGCCAGCTCGCTCTTGCGGTCGAACTCGCCCAGGTACAACAGGACCAGGGCGGCCAGCAGCAGCAGCGAGCCGAGCGCGCGCATCGTTCAGCCTACTTGTGGCAGCTGTTGCACTGGAACCCGTCGGGGTTCGTCTCGGGGTTGAAGATGGTCGTGCCCAGCAGCTCGGCCATGGCCGGCATCACCTGCATGCCCATGTACTCGGCGTAGCCTTCGGGCCAGGAGTCGCTGTTGGGGTAGTCGAGCATGATGGCGCCGGGCATGGCGTAGGTGCCGCCGCCCAGGTCGGCGCCATGGCAGCTGGTGCAGTTGAAGTCGGCGAAGCGCTCGGAGTCCAGGGTCTGGAAGATGGGGCGCATGACGGGCACGACGCAGTCGTTCATGAAGGTCATGCGATCGGCGCCCTCCAGGTCATCCCAGACCGCGGTCTCGCAGTCGATCTCGGCGCCGCCGTCGCCGCCGCCGCCGTCCGCGGTGCCGCCGTCCATCGTGCCGCCGTCCTCGGTGCCGCCGTCCTCGGTGCCGCCGTCTTCGGTGCCCCCGTCTTCGGTGCCCCCGTCGCCGGTGGAGGTGTCGTCGCCGTCCTTGTCGCCGCAGGCGATCAGGGAGGCGAGGGAGGCGAAGGTGGCCGCGAGGAAGAGGGTCTCAGTGCGCATGTAGGGCTCCGAAGGAGGGGGGGGTGGGACAACCGGCGCACCATAGCGCAACGGCTCTCGCTTTGAAAAGTCCCCGTCAAGAGACAGGCTGGGTCCAGGGCGGTCCAGTGCGGGTGCCACGGGGCTCCGCCTCGCGCTACGCTGGGGCCGCCGGAGGATTCCCATGCGCGCCCTGCTGCTCCTTCTCCCCCTCGCCCTGCTCGCCTGCACCGAAGAGCCCGACTCCGGCTGCGAGGCCAACACGCAGCTGGAGATCGACACCAACGACCTGATCAGCGACTACCGCGAGGACATCGGCCTCCAGCCCCTGCTGCTGGACGCCTGCGCCAGCGAGGTGGCCCGGGTCCACAGCGAGGACATGGCCGCCGGCCGCGTGCCCTTCAGCCACGACGGCTTCGACGCGCGCGCCGAAGAGATCGGCCTGATCCTCAGCGGCGTGACGGCGGTGGGCGAGAACGTGGCCTGGCTGTCGGCCGGCTTCCCCGACCCGGCCAACGCCGCCTACGAGGGCTGGCTGGGCAGCCCCGGCCACCTCGCCAACATCGAGACCGACGTCTTCAACACCTCGGGGATGGCCGTCGCCACCGACGCCGACGGCGGCACGTACTTCACGCACCTGCTGATCGCGGCCGACTGAGCGCCATGCTGGAGGTCCGCGCCGTACCGGCCTTCCAGGACAACCTGCTCTGGCTGCTGCGCTGCTCGGTGACGGGGCAGACGGCGGCGGTCGATCCGGGCGACGCCGGGCCGATCCTGGAGGCGCTGGGCGGCCAGCCCCTTCACCAGGTCCTGCTGACCCACCACCACCCCGACCACATCGGCGGCGTCGACGAGCTGCGGGAGAGGACCGGAGCGCAGGTCCTGGGCTTCGCACGAGACCGGCACCGCCTGCCCCGGCTGGATCGGGCCCTGGAGGAGGGCGAGGCGATCTCGGTGGGAGAGGAGCAGGCGACGGTGCTCTTCCTGCCGGCCCACACGATGGGGCACATCGCCTACCGCTTCACCACGACCGAGGCGCTCTTCTGCGGGGACACGCTCTTCCTGATGGGCTGCGGGCGCCTCTTCGAGGGGGACCCGGCGATGCTGTGGGCGGCGATGGAGCGCCTGCGGGCCCTGCCTCCGGCGACGCGCATCTACTGCGCCCACGAGTACACCCTGACCAACGCCCGCTTCGCGGTCGAGGTCGACCCCGACAACGAGGCCCTCCGCGAGCGCCTCGCCCGGGTCCAGGCGCTGCGGGCGGACGGGCGCAACACGGTGCCGGGCACCGTCGCCGAGGAGCGGCTCACCAACCCCTTCATGCGGGCCGACCAGCCCGAGCTCGCCCTCGGCCTGGGCATGCCGGGGGCCTCGCCGGTCGAGGTGACGGCCGCGCTGCGGCAGCGCCGGAACACCTTTCGATGAGCCCGCAGCCCGGCCCGCCGCTGCACGATGAGCGATGGGCCCGGCGGCTGGCACGGCGGCTCCTCACCATCCCCGGGGTCTGCCTGGGGGCGAGCCTCTCCCTGGTCCTGCTGCCCCTCTGGCTGCCGGCCCTGGCGCTCACCGACCTGCTGCGCGGGCAGCGGCGCCTCCCTCTCCCCCGGGCCGCCCTGATGGGCAGCGCCTGGCTGCTGGCCGAGTGCCTGGGCTGCGCGGCCGCCGGCCTGGGCTGGCTGCTGACCGGCGGCGGCCTCGCCCGCGCGCGCCTGCGCCGGCTCGACCTCGCCCTGCAGCGGGCCTGGACCCGGGCCCTCTGGTTCACGCTGCGGACCCTCTACGGCCTCCGCCTGGAGCTGGAGGGGCAGCTCCCTCCCCCGGCCGGACCTCCCTTCCTCCTCTTCCTGCGGCACAGCAGCCTGCCCGACGTGCTCCTGCCCGCGGTCGCCTTCGCCAACCCCGCCCGCATCGCCCTCCGCTACGTGTTGAAGGCGGAGGTCTGCTTCAGCCCCTGCCTGGACCTGGTCGGCCACCGGCTCCCCAACGCCTTCGTCCGCCGAGACGGCCGCGACCCCGCCCGCGAGATCGCCCGGGTGCGCGCCCTGCACCGGGACATGGGGCCGGGAGAGGGCCTGGTCATCTACCCGGAGGGGACCCGCTTCAGCCCCCAGCGGCGCCAGGCCTTGATCGACCGCCTGGAGGGGGCCGCACGGGAGCGCGCCGCCTCGTTCCAGGACGTGCTGCCCCCGCGCCCGGGGGGGCCGCTGGCGCTCCTGGCCGAGCGCGGGCCGGGGGAGGAGCTCTACATCTGCGCCCACCGCGGCACCGAGGGGGCCTTCGACGCCGGCGCGATGGCGCGGGGCGCGCTGATCGGGCGGACCCTGCGGGTGGCGGTCTGGAAGGTGGAGAGGGGCGAGATCCCCGAAGCACCCGAGGCCGCCCTCGCCTGGCTGGACGAGGCCTGGAGGCGGGTGGATCGCTGGGTCGGGCAGGGCCAGAAGGGCGGTGAGCTCGCAGATGACGAACTGTGATGGGCGATCGCCCGGCGCCGGGTCTACGCTCACCCTCGAACCTGGAGGACCGATGCACACCCCGACCCCGACCGCCGAGGTCTCGACGACCCCCTCAGCCTGGCCCGCGACCGGCATCCGCCTCGGCTCCCCCCTGGGCGCGCGGATCGAGCTGGCGCCAGTGCTCGAGGACCATGAGCTCGAGGAACACGAGCTCGAGGAACACGCGCTCGAGAACGTCGACGACCCCGAGACGGCCGAGACCGAGAAGTCCGAGCGCCTGATCCTGCGCTGACTCAGGGCCAGCGGGTCTCGCTCCACTCCTGGACCGCCTGCCACAGGCGCGCGCGCTCCTCGGGCCGCTCCCGGGTGCCCGGCAGCGGCGCGGTGGCGGCCTCCTGGCGGTCGAACCAGAAGCCGCCGCTGAGGCCGGCGATGCGCGGACAGGCCGCCAGCCAGACGACGGTGTCGGCGCCCTCGGCGGGGCTGCGCAGCACGCGCCGGGTGAGCGTGTGGAAGAGGGGCAGCGCGCTCTGGACCCCCGGGGTGCCCGCCCAGCCGGGGTGCATGGCGTTGCTGGTGATGCCCTGCCCGACCAGGCGCTCGGCCAGCAGCTCGCTGAGCACGACCTGGGCGCGCTTGACGTCGGCGTAGACGGTCACGCCGTCGAACGGGCCCTCGCGCTGGCCGAGGCGCTCGACCGAGAGGCGGCGGGTGTACATGCCGCCGCTGCTGACCCAGACGACGCGCGCCGGGGGCTGGTCGGTCGGACGGCGCATGCGGTCGAGCAGGCCGACGGTCAGGGCGAAGGGTCCGACGAGGTGGGTGGCCAGGGTCAGCTCCAGGCCATCCGAGCTGAAGCGGCGCGCGTCGAGCAGGGCGCCGGCGTTGTGGACCAGGATGTCGACCCGCGGGGGGGCCTCGCTCACCAGGAAGCGGCGCACCGCGGCCAGCTCGCTGAGGTCGAGCCCGGCGAGGTGCAGCCGCCCACCGGTGGAGGCCCGCAGCTCGGCCAGCGCCCGCTCGCCGCGCTGCCGGTCCCGGCAGAGCATCCAGACCTCGGCCCCCAGGCGCGCCAGGGCCTCGGCGGTGGCCTTGCCAATGCCGGAATTGGCCCCGCTGACCAGGGCAACCCGACCGTGGAGGTCGACGTCGAGATCCTCGGGGAGGAAGCGGCGGGCGTGCCGACGGAAGCCGGTCTGGTCGAAGGGCATGCCTTCCTCGGAGCGTGACAGGTGCCAAGCGGTTAACCGCGCGCCGACTCTCTGCCGCCGAGGCCGCCGTGCTCTCTGCCCTGGTCATTGCCGCCGTAATCATCGGCGTGCTCGGTCCGACGACCAAGCGCGCCCTGGATCTCCCCTCCTTCCCCTGGGTGGGGGTGCCGGTCGGCCTGGTGGCGGCGGCGATCCCCTGCCTGATGGCCTGGCTGGTCCTCAACCCGGGCGAGGCGGTCGACGAGGCGGACATCTCGCCCCTGGCCAACGAGGTGACGCTGACGGCGCCTCCGGGCCACTCCCTGCTGGTGACGGCCAACCTGGCCGAGGACCCCAAGGGGGCCAAGGCCGGCAAGACGGCCTACGCGCTGGCCATCTCGGGCGAGGGCTGGGCCGGCAAGGCCACCGGCGAGGTGCGCCGCAAGACCGACGACGAGGAGGGCGTCGACGTCGATGTCCTGCCCGGTGACCAGCTCAGCGAGAAGGGTCGACGCCGGGCCGGCAAGTGGGGCGAGGACCTCGAAGAGCGCTTCAACCTCAAGGGCGACGGGACCTTCCGCGTCCAGCTCACCAACTTCGACGGCGACGCGGCGACGGGGCTGCACCTGCGGGTGATCAAGTCGCCGCCGCCGGGCTGGCTGCTCTGGCCGATCGGCATGGGCCTGGGCACCATCGCCCTGCTGATCGAGCTGAAGAAGGGCCCCTCGCAGCTGGGCGGCGACGTCGCCATGCTGGCCCTCTACGGCGTCTTCCTGCGCGACGGGGTGACGCCGGCCGACAGCTACCAGAAGGTGGCCTTCGCGGTGCTGCCCGCGGCCTTGGTCGGCTGGGGCATCTTCGCCAGCATCGGCTACCTTGTGGAGCGAAAGCGGGCCCGCGCCGCCAAGGAAGAAGAGCGCAAGCGCAGCGAGGCGGAGGCCAACGCCGCCGCCGAGGCAGCGCGCCGCCGCAGGTCCCGATGATGCTGGTGGTCGCGGCGGTCGCTGAAGAGCTGGGAGACCTGCCCGGCAAGACCGTGGGCATCGGGCCGGTCGTGGCCGCGGCCTCGATGGCGCGGATCCTGGCCCTGTCGAGCCCCAGCGCCGTGCTGATGATCGGGACGGCCGGCCGCTACGAGGGGGGGCCCCCGGTCGGCCAGGCCTGCGTCGCTCGCCGCGTGGGCCTCGCGGACGGCGCCGCCTCGATGGGCCTGGGCTACGTCCCTCGCCCGCCCGCGCCGCTGCCCGGCGACCCCCGCCTGCTGGGCCGCTGCGGCCTGCCCCAGGTCGACGTGCTGAACACCGGCGCGGTCAGCACGGACCCGCTCCTCTCGCAGCGGCTGGCCGACGGCTGGCAGGTCGAGCACCTCGAGGTCTACGGCGTCGCGTGGGCATGCGCGGCGGCCTCGGTCCCCTTCCTGGCGATCCTGGGCATCGCCAACGATGTCGGCCCCCATGCCCACGCCCAGTGGTTGACCAACCGTGTGGCCGCGCAGGATGCGGCCCGGATGGCCGCCCAGGTCCTCCTGGGCACCAGCGGCGGACTTTCCGAAGACTGACTCCGCAACTGCCGTTGCCACGGCTATACTCGTCGGCCCAACGAGGTGACCCCGTGCTCCTGACCCTGCTGTTGCTGAGCTCCGCCTTCGCCGACGACCTCCTCGTCTTCGACTACGACGACTACCCCGACGAGGACGGCCTCGACGGCACGGACGGCTGGGAGAGCGGCTACGCGGCCGACGACTGGGAGGGCTACCGCAGCAGCTCCAGCGGGCGGCACTACGCGATGCCCCAGTCCGACGACAACGGCGGCAGCTTCGGCGGCTCCTCGGACGCCACCGACAACACCTTGACCAACGAGGACATCTCGGTGCTCGAGGGCTGGGCCCTGGCCAGCATCTTCACCGAGGACGACGACACCCTGGGCCTCGTCTGGGGCTGGCAGGACTCGCGCAACTACTACATGCTGCACATGACCGGTACCGGCAGCTCCAGCGGCAGCAGCCCGATCGAGGGCGGCGTCTGGACCGGCATCGTGCGCATCCGCGACGGGGTCGCCGAGATCCTGGCCGAGACCAACCGCAGCTACAGCCGGGACACCCTCCAGGACGTCGCCATCGGCTTCAGCGATGGCGAGGTCTGGGTCAAGGTCTGGTCCGACTTCGGCAGCAGCTCCAGCTCGACCCCGTACATCTCGCTGACGGCGACCGACCCCAGCCCGATCACCGCCCCCGGGCGGGCGGGCTTCTACGCCTACGACGCCGGCGCCGCCGACCGCGAATATAGCTACTTCGGCCCGATCACCGTCTACGCCTACGACGACGACGGGGACGGCGTGCCCAACGACGAGGACACCGGCAGCGGAGACGGCGGGGCCGGAGACGGCGGGGCCGGAGACGGCGGGGCCGGAGACGGCGGAGCCGGAGACGGCGGGGCCGGCGACGGCGGAGCCGGCGACGGCGGAGCCGGGGACGGCGGCACCCCCGACGGCGGTGGCGACGGCGGTGGCGACGGCGGTGGCGACGGCGGTGGCGTCGGAGACACCGGAGACGGCGGCCTGGCCTTCGACGGCGACGTCGAGCTGACCTCCTGCGAGGGCTGCAGCGCCGGCGGCGCAGGCTTCGGCCTCTTCGCCCTGGCCCCCGCCCTGCTGGCGGCCTTCCGGCGCCGGCGCAGCTGAGCGCCCCACCGCGCCGGGCCGCCCGGCGGGGGTTGGGGGGGCGGCCGAAGGCCGATCGGG